>Ga0268266_10002130_pt1 | contig 21838 bp, 22 predicted proteins | sample KBSS13metaG_FD_190356 | JGI IMG/M metagenome (GOLD analysis project Ga0268266, IMG submission 190356) | Switchgrass rhizosphere microbial communities from Kellogg Biological Station, Michigan, USA - KBS S1-3 metaG (SPAdes) (version 2) | ecosystem: Host-associated > Plants > Roots > Rhizosphere... | reverse complement strand
TGACGCTGACGGAGGGGGAAGGCGGCGGAGATGGTGCGTCACGCCCCCTCCGTCGCCGTCTGACGGCGACACCTCCCCCGCAAGCGGGAGGGATGCTCGACTTGCTTCGGCCTTATCTATTCGCCAACGCCTCCAGCACCTCGACCAGCACCCGTGTGCCGGCGGCGAGGTCCGATGGCGTCGCGTTCTCGATCTCGTTGTGGCTGATGCCGCGCTCGCAGGGCACGAAGATCATGCCGGTGGGGCAGAGCTTCGCGATATGCATGGCGTCGTGGCCGGCGCCCGAGGGCATGTCCATGTGGGTGAGGCGGAGACCGGTCGCCTTGGCCCGCACCAGGTCGATCACCGTCGGGTCGAAGTTGGTCGGCGGCACGTTGGTCACCTTCTGCAGGCTGGCCGCGCACGGCTTTGTCTTCTCGGCCAGCAGCCGCTCGATGACTGCCTCGTGCTCGACCAGCACCGCGTCCTCGGGATGGCGCATGTCGATGGTGAAGGTCACCTTGCCCGGCACCGTGTTGGGCGAGCCGGGCGCGACCTCGACCCTGCCGATGGTGAAGCGCAGCGTGTCGTCCACATCGGCCGTCGCCTCGTACAGCGCCGCCGCCAGCCGGGTCGCCGCCGCGTAAGCGTCCTTGCGGGCGGCGCGCGGCGTGGTGCCGGCGTGCGCCTCCTCGCCGTCGATCGTCACGATGTAGCGCCGGCTGCCCTGGATGGCGGTGACGACGCCGATGGTCCTGTGCTCGTTCTCGAGCCGCGGCCCCTGCTCGATGTGCGCCTCTATATAAGAGTCGACCGGGAAGCCCGGCGGCCCCTCGCGCAGCGGGGCGGGGGCGGCCTTCAGCGTCTCGGCCAGCGCGTCCTTCAGCACGACGCCCTTCCAGTCCTTCTGCGCGAGCATCTCGTCGAGCTTGTAAGTGCCGGCGAACACCGCCGAGCCCATCGCGCCGGGCTGGAAGCGCGAGCCTTCCTCGTTGGTCCAGGCGACGGCCATCACCGGACGCCGGGTCTTTACCCCGGCATCCTCGAGCGCTTCCAGCGCCTCGAAGGCGGCGAGCACGCCGTACATGCCGTCGAAGCGGCCGCCGGTCGGCTGGCTGTCCATGTGGCTGCCGCTCATAACCGGGGCTAAGGCGGGATCGGTGCCGCCTTTCTGTATGAAAAGGTTGCCGATCGTGTCGGTGAATACGTCGAAACCGCGTGCTTTTGCCCATGCGGCGAGCTGTTTTCGGGCCGCCGCATCCTCCGGCGACAACGCCTGGCGGTTGACGCCGCCCCGGGGCGTGCCGCCGAGCTTCGCCATGTCGGCGTGCCGCTGCCAGAGCCGGTCTTCTTTGACCGCGTTGGCCCCGCTCATGCATCCTCCCTCGATCGTCGCGGAGCTATAGTCGGGAGACCCTCAATGCACAATCATCTGGACCGCAACCTGGCCGGCTACGGCGCCAACCCGCCCGATCCGCAGTGGCCGGGCGACGCGCGGATCGCGGTGAGCTTCGTGCTGAACTACGAGGAGGGCGGCGAGAACACGATCCTCAACGGCGATCCCGCGTCCGAGGTGTTCCTGACCGAGACGCCGGGCGGCGCCCCCTGGGTCGGCGAGCGCGATCTGTCGACCGAGTCGATGTACGAGTACGGCAGCCGCGCCGGCTTCTGGCGCATCCTGCGCCTGTTCGACGAGCGCGGCATGAAGTTCACCTCCTGGGCGGTCGGCCGGGCGCTCGAGCTCAACCCTGCCGCGGGCAAGGCGATGGCCGATTCGGGGCACGAGGTGGCGAGCCACGGCTGGCGCTGGATCAACTACAAGGACTTCACCCTCGAGCAGGAGCTCGACCACATGGCCCGGGCGGTGAAGGCGATCACCGAGTCTACCGGCAAGCCGCCGGTCGGCTGGTACACCGGCCGCTTCGGCAAGTTCACGACCCAGGCCGTCGTGCGCCACGGCGGATTCCTGTATTCGGGCGACGCCTACAACGACGACCTGCCCTATTGGGTTCGGGTCGAGGACAAGCCGCTGCTGATGGTGCCTTACACGCTCGAAGTGAACGACATGAAGTTCGCGGTGGCGCCGGGCTTCGGCACGGCCGACGGCTGGCTGCAGGCGATGAAGGACAGCTTCGACATGCTCTATGCCGAGGGCGCGCGGTCGCCGAAGATGATGTCGGTCGGCATCCATTGCCGGCTGGCCGGCCGGCCGAGCCGCGCGCTCACCCTGGCGCGCTTCCTCGACTACGTCGCCTCCAAGCCCAAGGTCTGGGTCGCCACCCGCGAGCAGATCGCTCGCCACTGGATGAAAGTTCATCCCGCGCCGGCTGGCTAGCGCGTCGGGCGCTGGACCAAGCGGAAGGCGAAGGTGCCGGCCAGGGCCGCCGCCGTCAGCCCGACGGCGAACAGGATCGGGACATAGGCGTCGCCGGTGCGGTCGTAGAGCCAGCCGGCGATGCCAGGTGCCGGGGCGCTGCCGAGGAAGAAGACAGTCAGGAACACGCCCATGCCGAAGGCGCGCTTGTTCGGTGCCATGGCCTGGCCGGTCAGCGCCATGATCAGCCCGGCCGGGGCGACGCCGATCAGGCCGTAGGCGAGGCTGAGCGGGATCGCCCAGTCGAGCATCGGCAGGAGGGCGAGGCTCGCCATGCCGCCGAGCAGGCAGATGCGCAGGATCAGGTCGGCCCGGCCGAACCGGTCGGCGAGTTGGCCGGCGAGGGTGCCGGAGAAGATCATCACCCAGCTCGCCAGGCTGACGATCGAGGCGGCGGCCAGCGCGCCCATGCCACCGTCGACTAGGACGCGCGGCGCGAAGCTCAGATAGACGACATAGGCCGCATTGAAGGTCGCCCAGATGAAGGCGGCGATCAGCGTCAGGCTCCATTCGCGTCGGGTCAGGCGAGCGGACGGCGCCGTCAGAACGGCCGGTCCCGGAGAGGGCGCTCGGTAGAAGACCAGCACCGCGACTGCGCTCAACAGGCTGTACAGCGCGGCGACCGCGAACGGCATCCGCCAGCCTTCGTGCGCGGCCAACCAGCCATGGCCGATCTGGCCCATGGCGATGCCGAACGGCCAGCTCATCACCACCACCGCCATCGCCGTGGCGAGCTCGCGGCCGGCGAACCAGTCGGCCGTCATCTTGGTGAAGTAGAGCGAGCACACGACGAAGCCTGCGCCGCAGATCAGGCGCCCCGCCGCCAAAGCCTCCACGCTGGACGACACGGCGGCGATCATTCCGCCCGCGGCCAAAGCCACGAGGCCGATCGCGGCCAGCAGGCGGTCGGAGAGATGGCGGCCGAGCAGTCCGGCGGGCAGCGCCAGCACCATGCCCGGCACCAGGAACAGCCCGATCAGCGTGCCGACCTCGGCGTGGTTGAGATGAAGCTCCGACGCGACCGGCTCGGCCACCGAGCCCATCGTCTGGAACTGGAAGCCCAGCGCAACGCGCGTCGTGAACAGCAAGGCGAGGATCGCCCAGCGGCGGCGGGAAGGATTTTCAACCAAAGCGAGCATGACATAGCGGCAAAAGAATGTGCGCGTGCCACGCGATTGTCTCAGGTTCCTGTGGATAAGTAGGGTTTACATGCCACGATTCGGCCGCCAAACAGGTGTTGCATGAAAGCAACACTGCCTTTGGGCCTCCTGGTTTCGTCGCTCGCGCTTGCGGGCTGCGTCCAGCACACCGCCTCGAAAGCCCTTCCCGGACCGGTCATGACCGTCCAGGAAGCAAAGGTTTATTATGTGGAGCAGCGCAAGAACGAAGTCCTGCGCGAGCTGGCGACCTGCGAGAGCGGCGGCCATGGCGAGTCTGACCGGCCGATCATCGGCGGTCGCGGGGCCTATGTCGGGCGGTTCCAGTTCAGCCCGCCGACGGTGGTGGCCTATGTGCGGCAGAAGGAAGGCCGCGAGCTCAGCCTGACCGAAGCCAAGGAGCTCGCGCACGACTACGATCAGGCCGCCGAGCTGGCCAAGTACATGATCTTCGATCTCGACCGGGCCGGCGATTGGCCGCTGTGTGCCCGCAAGATCGGCCTGCGCCAGCAGGTCCAGGAGATCAGGTCGGCTCTGTAGCCGTTTTGTGTCGGGAACCGGGCACGCTCGCCGTCGTTGAACTGTCGTGGCGCCCCGGTTCCTCTCTCTTCTCTGCCTTCTGATCCTGCCGGGCGTCGCGTTTGCCGCTAGCCCGGCGCCCACCCCCACCCCTGATCCTGCCGCCGAGGCGCGCTCCATCACCATCGAGGTGCGTCGGGACGCGTTGATCCGCAAGCTCGCCGACTGCGAGACCGGCGGTCGGGGCGAGGCCGGCGTTGGCCGTGGCCCCTATGTCGGCGTGTTCCAGTTCTCGACCAGCACGGTGGTGAATTTCGTGCGCGAGCGGGACGGCCGGACGCTGAGCGCCCAGGAGGCGATCGCGCTGGCCCGCGACTATGGCCGGGCGTCGGCGCTGGTGAAGTACGTGATCTTCGACCGCGGCGGCCACAACCATTGGCCGGGCTGCAGCTCCAAGCTCGGCATCGCCCGCCAGGTGGCTGCAATAAAGGCGCTGTAGCGCCGGGAGCGCGGCTCTGGAGAGCCTCCCTCCCGGCAGACCAAAGTTGCGGATGAGGCTAGTTGCTCAGCCGATAGAGCTTCATCGCGTTGTCGCGCGTGATCTTGCGCTTGGCCTCGGGCGAGACGCCGTTCAGCTCCGTGCTCAGGAACTCCTGGCTGTCGGGCCAGATGCCGTCGGGATGGGGGAAATCCGATCCCCACATGACATTGTCCTCGCCCAGGTGCTTGAGCAGCTCGATGCCGACCGGGTCGGTCTGGTAGGTGGCGTAGAACTGGCGGTGCCAGTACTCCGAGGGCTTCATCTTGAGGTCGAGGTCCTTGAACTGGTCCTCCCACTCGAGATCCATGTGCTGCAGCACGTACGGGATCCAGCCCAGCCCGGCCTCGCCGATCACGATCTTGAGGTTCGGGTAACGCTCCGGCGCACCGGAGAAGATCAGCCCCATCAGCATGGTGCTCATGTGCATCTGGAAGCCGGTGATGTGCACGGCCTGCACGCGCCGCACGATGTGTTGCGGCATCTTGCTGTAGTCGGGCGAGCGGCCGCCGATGGTGTGGAAGTGGAGCGGGATGCCGGTCTCGTGGCCGAACTTCCACAGCGGCTCCCAGTGCTCGTCCCACAGCGGCGTCATGTCGGGCCGGTTGGCGATGTCGAAGCCGCGAGAGCCGCGCTTGGCATTGCGCATCGCCTCGGCGACCGACTCTTCCATGTTGTAATTCGGAAGATTGGACAGGCCGATCAGCCGGTCGGGTGCGTCCTTGCAGAAGTCGTGGAGCCAGTCGTTGTAGATGCGCAGCATCTCGAGCGCAGCTTCCGGATCGTTGAGGCGGCCGCTCGACCCCAGCACGCCGTACAGCACCTCGGCCTGCACGCCGTCGCGATCCTGGTCCTTCAGGCGATGGTCGACTTCGGTCAGGCGGCGGATGCCTTTCTTGCCGTCGTCATAGAGACCGGTCGAGGCCATGCGGTCGGAGCGGTGGATCACACCGGGGACGTATTCGCGGCCGGCCGAGCCCATGCCGTTCACCAGACCGAACTTGGCGCCCTTTGCGCTGACCCACTCCGGGCCCTTCGGTCCGTCGATGACATGCGGCATGCGATCCTTCAGGGCCGCCGAAGCGTTCTTCGTGAACAGGTCAGGCGGCAACCAGATCAGGTCGACATGCCCATCGGCCGAGATGACGTCATACTTCATAACCGTTCCTCCTGTAGGGCGATCATCCTCCCGTCAGGCGCGCGGACGCAAGATCGTCAATGCAATGCCGCCCAATATCGTGGCCGATGCGATCATCAGGCGGTTCGAGAACGGCTCGGCGAGCAGAATCACGCCACCCAGGGCGGCGATCGCCGGCACGCTGAGCTGGATGACGGCGGCCGACGCCGCCGTGAAGGAGGGCAGCACGGCATACCACAGGACGTAGCCCAGACCCGAGGTGACCGCGCCCGACGCCACGGCATAGAGCGCGCCGGTCGGGTCGACGCTGGTGCGCGAGGCAACGGCGAGGCTGAGGGCGGCGGCGAACGGCACGGCGCGCAGGAAGTTGCCGGCCGTCGCGGCGGTCGGGTCGCTGGTGCCGCGGCCGAGCAGCGAGTAGCCGGCCCAGGCAATGCCGGCCGCGATCATGAAGGCTGCGCCCTCGATCGGCGGCGCGGCGAGGCCGGGCAGCAGCATGTAGACGAGGCCGCCGACGGCGACGAACAGGCCGGCAAGCTGCAGCGAGCGCAGGCGCTCGCCCTTGGCCAGGCCCCAGGACAGCATCGCGATCTGCACCGCGCCGAACAGCAGCAGTGCGCCGGTCGCAGCGGAGAGCTGGCGGTAGGCGAAGGAGAAGCCGGCGGCGTAGGCGAACAGGCAGGCCGCGGCCATCCAACTCCCGCCGGTAGGCCGGCCCTTCTGCAGGCGCACGATCGGCGCCAGGACGAGAGCGCCCGAGGCGAGGCGGATCGAGGTGAAGCTCGCCGCATCGATCGCCGTGTCGCGCAAGGCCACGCGGCAGAGCAACGAGTTGCCGGCGAAGGCCAGCATGGCAAAGGCGGTGAAGGCGATCAGGCGAGAAAGGGGGAGACGGGTCATTTATGTCAGATGCTGGGGGCGCGCCACTCCAGTGACGCGTCATGCGCTGCGGCAATGGCGAGGAAGACGCGCCACTGGAGTGGCGCGCCCCCAGCACACGATCTCATAGTCGAAAGATTCACAAGCCGGGTGAGACATTCTGCATGTCCTGCCGGTACGGGGCGAGCCTCCCTATCACGTTGCAGCCGGATTGGCTGCGCGCTAACGAAGACGGGTGACCGAGCAGGAAAAATGGCTGGCGAGCTTCGCTGCAGCCCTCGAACGCGGCGACGCCGATGCGGCCGCTTCGCACTTCATCGAGACGAGCTACTGGCGCGATCTCGTCTCCTTCACCTGGAACATCGTGACCGTCGAAGGCCGCGCCGCGATCGCCGCTATGCTGAAGACGCGACTCGCCGACGTGCGGCCGTCGGCCTTCCGGATGGAAAGCGGCGAGGGCTGGTTCATCTTCGAAACGGCGGTCGGCCGGGCGCGCGGCCACATGCGGCTGAAGGACGGCAAGGCGACGACCCTGTTCACCGCGCTGATGGAGCTGAAGGGCTTCGAGGAGAAGGCCGGTCCGACCCGCGAGGCGGGAACCGAGCATGGCGCCTTCAGGAACCGCGTGACCTGGACCGACCGCCGGCAGGCCGATGCCGAGGAATTCGGCATTTCGCGTCAGCCGTTCGTGTTGATCGTCGGCGGCGGGCAGGGCGGCATCGGCCTTGGCGCGCGGCTGAAGCGGATCGGCGTGCCGGCCCTGATCGTCGATGCGCACGAGCGGCCGGGCGATGCCTGGCGCAAGCGCTACAAGTCGCTCTGCCTGCACGACCCGGTCTGGTACGACCATCTGCCGTACCTGCCGTTCCCCGATCACTGGCCGGTCTACACGCCCAAGGACAAGATGGGCGACTGGCTCGAGTCCTATGTGAAGATCATGGAACTCGACTACTGGTCCTCCTCGGCATGCAGGAGCGCATCGTACGAGGAGAAGGCCGGCGAATGGACGGTCGTCGTCGAGCGCGCGGGCAAGCCGGTTACGATCAAGCCGAAGCATCTCGTTCTCGCGACCGGTATGTCGGGCTTCCCGGAGATCCCGCGCTTCCCCGGCGCCGACACATTCAAGGGCACGCAGCATCATTCGAGCCGCCACACCGGCGGCGAAGGCTGGGCGGGCAAGCGCTGCGTCGTCGTTGGCTCGAACAACTCCGCGCACGACATCGCCGCCGACCTCTGGGAGCACGGCGCCGACGTGACGCTGCTGCAGCGCTCGCCGACCCTGGTCATGCGCTCGGACTCGCTGGCGCGGCACCGGCCGCTCTATTCGGAGGAGGCGCTGGCCAGGGGCATCACCACGGAGAAGGCCGACTTCATCGCCGCTTCGCTGCCCTATGCGCTGGCGCCCGCGGCGTCGAAGCCGATGACGGCCCAGATCCGTGGCGAGGATGCCGACTTCTATGCCCGGCTGGAGAAGGCGGGCTTCAAGCTCACCTTCGGCGAGGACGAGACCGGCATTGGCACGATGTATATGCGCCGAGGTTCGGGCTACTACATCGATGTCGGCGCGTCGGAGCTGATCGCGTCGGGCGACATCAAGCTCAGGTCGTCGGAGGTCGATCGTCTCACCGGGACAAGCGTGGTGCTGAAGGACGGCACCGAGCTGCCGGCCGACCTGATCGTCTATGCCACGGGCTACGGCTCGATGAACCAGTGGGCGGGCGCGCTGATCTCGCAGGAGGTCGCGGACAAGGTCGGCAAGGTATGGGGGCTGGGCTCGGGCACGGCCAAGGATCCCGGCCCGTGGGAGGGCGAGCCGCGCAACATGTGGAAGCCGACGGCGCAGGAGAACCTTTGGTTCCACGGCGGCAACCTCGCCCAGTCGCGCCACTACTCGCGCTTCCTCGCGCTGCAGCTCAAGGCGCGGCTGGAGGGGATCGCCACGCCGGTCTACGCTCGCGCTTCGGTGCACCACAAGGCGTGAACGCATGAACGGCTTCAAGGTCCTCGTCGCGGCGGCCGTGCTCCTGGGCGGCTGCGCGGGCTTCTATCCGAGCGATCCGGCGGAGACCAAGCCGCACTTCGCCGCGTCGCTCACCGGCGAGAGTCCTGCCAGGGGCCGCCTCACCGCGGACTACTCTCCCTCGCGCCGCCTGCTGTCGTGGCGGCTGAGCTACGACAATCTGAGCGGGCCGATCACCTGGGCCGAGTTCCGCGGCCCCGACATCGAGGGCGGCGACTACGCGATCGTGTCGATCAACACGCAGATCGAGAGCAACCCGCACCCCGGCGGCGCGACGCTGACCGACCAGCAGGCCGCGGACCTGATCGCCGGCCGCTGGTCCGTGGTCATCAAGACGGAGAAGTATCCCGCCGGCGAGCTCAAGGGCCCGGTGGTCGGGACCGGGCGCTGATGTACCCGGAGATGAAAGGCAAGGTTGCTCTCGTCACCGGCGGGAGCAGCGGGATCGGGCTGGCGACGGTGGCGGCTTTTGCGGCCCAAGGCGCGACGGTGATCCTCGCGAGCCGCGACGAGAAGCGGGCGACGGCGGCGCTCAGGACGATCAAGGGCGACGGCAACATTTCCTGGATCCGCTGCGACGTCTCGAACGGCAAGGACGTCGCCAGGCTCTGCGCAGCGATCAGGAAGAAGCATGGCGGACTCGACTATGCCTTCAACAACGGCGGCAGCGGGGGTCCTGTCGGGCCGGTGGCGAACGGTAACGAAGCCGGCTGGCGCAAGACGATGGACGGCTACCTGACCTCGGCCTTCCTGTGCCTGCGCTCGCAGATCCCGCTGATGCTGGAGAAGGGGGCAGGCGTCATCGTCAACAACGCCTCGGTCGACGGCCTGCGCGGCTATCCGTTTCCCGGCGGCGCCGCCTATTCGGCGGCCAAGCACGGCGTGATCGGCCTGACCCGCAGCGCCGCGCTGGAGAACGCGAAGGCGGGCCTGCGCATCAGCGCGATCTGCCCCGGCTGGGTCGATACGCCGGCCATCGCGCGCTACCTCAAGGACCCGGCAACGAAGGCCGAGATCCTGCGCCAGACGCCGCGCGGCAAGATCGCCTCGCCGGAAGAGATCGCGTCGAGCGTCCTGTGGCTCTGCTCCGACGGCGCCGCCGCCATGACAGGCAGCCCGCTGATCGTCGACGGTGGCTACATGGCATGACGTTTCAGAACTTGAAGTCCCAGCCGATCCACTTGGCCAGCCCGCGGCCCATCACCTTGTCGAGGTCCTGGCCCTTGAGCCACGGGAGCTCCTCGGTGAAGAAGGTCACGCACTGGCGGTAGCTGCAGGGCATGCGGGTGATGTCGGTGCCCCAGAAGAAGCGGTCCGGGCCGAAGGCGTCGAACAGGCGATGCAGCGGATCGTGCAGATTGCGGAACGGGTAGGGCTGCGTCGAGTAGCCCGGCGCGCCGGTCGCCTTCAGGGCCACGTTCGGCAACCTGGCCAGCGTCAGCAGCTTGTTGAAATGCTCCAGCGCCGCGTCGTCCTTGGCGCCCGACTTCAGGCCGCAATGGTCGATGATCAGGGTGAGGTTCGGATGGCGCTCGGCGATCCACCGGAACTTGTCGAGGAAGTTGCCGGCCAGCGTCGCCACGGGCAGGCCGGCCTTCTCGACCGCCGGCCATATCCAGTCGAACTCGCCTTCCTGGAGCTGGCGGGGCTGGTCGCCATAGGCGAACACCCAGCGCATGCCCAGCATGCCGGGCTGCTGCCGCCAGGTCGCGATCAGTCTCTCGTTCGATCGGTCGCCCGGCGGGAACTGCCCCAGGATGGCGAAGCGGTCGGGATATTTCCGGCACGCCTCGATCGAGAGCGCGTTCGAGGTCGGATCCCAGCTAAAGGGCGGATGGATGAGCGCGCCGTCGACGCCGGCCTCGGCCATCTCGGCGAGCAGCTCCTCGGCGCTGAAGCTCTGAACCTGGCGATGGTTGGACACCGGCGGAATGATCGCCTGCGACCAGAGATGAACCTGCGCGTCGATGATCTTCATGGCGTCCTCAGTCGAACTTGTAGTTCCAGCCGATCCACTTGCAGAGCGAGCGGCCCATCACCTTCTCGAGGTCGCCGCCCTTGAGCCACGGCAGCTCCTCGGTGAAGAAGGTGACGCACTGGCGGTAGCTGCACGGCATGCGGGTGATGTCGGTGCCCCAGAAGCAGCGGTCCGGCCCGTAGGCATCGACGATGCGATGCAGCCCGTCCTGGATGTTCCTGAAGGGGTAGGGCTGGGTCGAATAGTGCGGTGCGCCGGTCATCTTCACCGCGACGTTGGGCAGCTTGGCGAGCGCCGTCATCTCGTCGAGATGGATGAAGGCCTCCTCGTCCTGGCCGAGCCGGTTGAGGCCGCAATGGTCGAGGATCAGCTTGAGGCCGGGATAGCGTTCGGCGATGCCGCGGAACTCCTTGAGGAAAATGCCGCCCATCATGCCGATCGCCAGGCCCGCCTTTTCGGCTTCCGGCCAGATCCAGTCGAGCGCGCCCTCGTGCAGCAGCTTCTGCTCCGGCGGATGCAGCAGCGCCCAGCGCAGGCCCATCATGCCGGGTTGCTGCCGCCACGTCGGGATCAGCGCCTTGTTGGCCGGGTTCTTGGGATCGAAGCTGCCCATCACGGCAAAGCGGTCGGGGTGCTTCTTTGCGGCCTCCAGCGCCATGTCCTGCGAGGTCGGGTCCCAGCTCATCGGCGGATGGATCAGCGCGGCATCGACGCCCGCCTCGTCCATCTCCGTCAACATCTCCTCGGCGGTGACCTGGCTCACCTTGCGGTGCTTGCCGGTCGGCGGCGTGACGGTCTGCCTCCAGATATGGACCTGGGCATCGACGATCTTCATGGCGAGTTCCTCCTTATTTTTTCGCTGGGGGCGCGCCACTCCAGTGGCGCGTTCTTGTCTTTTCTGCACGGTGCGGGCTCTCGCGCCTCAGTGATTTGGTCGGAGACGACCAAATCACCAGAAGGCGCTGCCGCCCGCCAGCGCATGTGAATGCGCTTAATTCGGCGTCGGCGAGGCCGGATCGATCAGCTTCTCGCGCTTGAGCTCGCTCCACAGCTCGGTCGGGATCTTGACCGACAGGCGCTCGACGTTCTGCGTCACCTCGGTGGTGCTGAGCGCGCCCGGAATCACTGCGCAGAACGCCGGATGGAACAGCGGGAACTGCATCGCCGCCGCGCCAAGCTCGACGCCGTGGCGCTTGCAGATCGCCTCGAGCTTGCGCGCCTTCTCGATCAAGGGAGCCGGCGCCTGGGCATAATCGTGCGTCGCTTGGTCGGTCACGCCGCCGGTCAGGATGCCGGAATTGTACGGTCCGCCCAGGATCACCGAGACGCCACGCTTGAGGCATTCCGGCAGGAAGGCGTCGAGCGCGCCCTGTTCGAGCAGCGTGTAGCGGCCGGCCAGCAGCATGCAGTCGAAGTCGCCGGCCTGCACGAAGCGCAGGCTGGTGTCGCTCTCGTTGATGCCGACGCCGATCGCGCCGATGACGCCGGCCTTCTTCAGCTCGACGAGCGCCTTGTAGCCGCCCTCCATCACCGTCTTGAAACGCTCGTCGAGAACGGCGCGGTCCTTGGTGGTCCAGAAATCGACGTCGTGGATCAGCGCGATGTCGATCTTCGCCATGCCCAGCCGGTGATGCGAATGCTCGAGCGAGCGCATGACGCCGTCGTAGCTGTAGTCGAACACCGGCGAGAAGCCGGGCAGGCCGTTCTCGCGGAACTCGGACGGCTTCTTCTCGCCGGGCTTCAGCGGATGGAGGATGCGGCCGATCTTGGTCGAAAGCACGAACTCCTCGCGCGGGCGGTTGCGCAGGGCGGCACCCATGCGCAGCTCGCTGCGGCCGTAGCCGTAGAACGGCGAGGTGTCGAAATAGCGCACGCCGAGGTCATAGGCGGCATCGGTCAGCTCGACCGCCTCGGCGTCGGTGATGGCGGCTCGGAAACCGCCCATCGGCGCGCCGCCGAGGCCGAGCGTGGTGACTTCCAATTGTGTCTTTCCGACTTTGCGGCGTGGTAGGCTGGTCAACTTGCTTCCCCCGAATTTCTTTGCGGCTGCTCCCCGGAACTCATCACAATAGTCGCGAATTCAGTCCCGATGCGCCATCGATTGCTTTCGATCCTGCTGCTCGTCTGCATGGATCTGCTACCCTATCATGCCGCTGCGCTCGATTGCCAAAGTCCCGCTCGCGCGGACTGGAAGGCGATCTGCCTCGATCCTGCGTTGAAGGCAGCGGATGAAAATCGCCGCGCGCTTTACGAACGGATTTCCGCGGGCCTGCCCGCAGCGGAGAGAACTGCGTTCGCCGCCTACGAGACTGGTTGGCTGAGCGCTCGAAGCGGCCGATGCCCGGTTCGCAATGGCGATGTCGACAAGGCGTGCCTGCGCGAGACGATCGACGATCATGCCGCCGAACTCGCGGCGCTCGGCGTGCCGAGCAGCGGATCGGCGTCACGCCTGCGCTTCCGGTCGCGCAAGAAGACGGACGTCAATCCGAACGTCGACATCCATGCGACGTATGTCGAGTTCGACGGGCCGCGGACGGCGGCGGAGCGGCTGTTCAACGAACAGGTGCTGAAGCTGGTCGATCGATTGCCGTTCTCGCAGTCGATCGATCCCAAGACGACGAACACCTGGCAGGACACGATCGACGTCCGCACCATCTACCGCTCGCCCCGGCTGATCGCCGTGAAGTTCGCGGAATGGGTCTGTTGCGGCGCCTACGGCTCGGGCGGCTACTACACGGTGAACATCGATGCGGCGAACGCCACGATGCTGGTTCCCGAAAGATGGTTCCACCTCGACGAGGTCGCCGCGGCCTGCTGGTACCAGTTCGTCGACGGCGACAAGGGCGGCGAACCGTTTCGCCGCCTCTATCCGCTACGCGAAGCGATCGATCGTTTCGGCGAGACCCTGCGGCAGCCGTCGATCTGGTCCTTTTCGCATCGTGGAGCCGAGCTGCAATTCTCCGCCCTGATGGGCTACGCCAGCGGCTCCTTCACCTGCCGACTCGATTACGCCGAGCTCGCGAAGTCGAGCGTAGCGGGCTTCCCGTTGCCGCCGTGACCTTCCTCCCTGCGCGTCGCGCGGGGAGGTGTCAGCGTCTTACGCTGACGGAGGGGTTGGGGGCCACAGCATCGGTGCGGCTCATGACCCCTCCGCCCGCGCAGACGCGGGCACCTCCCCTTGGCGGAGTCCGCCAAGGGGAGGCAAATCCAACTGTTCTGCCGTCGGCCCGTCGCCGCGCGTCGTGGTGCGGCGCAGGTCGCGGGTGGCGTTGAGGTCGTCGTAGCGGCGCACGCGGTGCATGGTGGTGCGGTTGTCCCACATCACCAGGTCGTGCCGCGTCCACTGGTGCGAATAGACGAACTGCTCCTGCGTCGCGTGCTCCGTCAGGTCGCGGATGAAGGCCAGCGCCTCGGGCTGCGGCCAGCCGAGGATGGTGCCGATATGCGCCGACAGGAACAGCGATTTGCGGCCCGAGGTCGGATGGGTGCGGACCAGCCGGTGGCGCACCGGCTTCATGCCGGTCAGCTCCTCGGGCTTGTAGGCCTCGAAGCCGAGCTGGGCGCGCGAGAAGATCAGCGAGTGCTCGCAGATCATGTCCTCGATCTCGGCCCGGGTCGCCGGATCGAGCGCGTCGTAGGCCGCGCGCATGTCGGCGAACTCGGTGTTGCCGCCCCGGGTCACCACGATGCGGCCGCTCAGGATCGAATAGTTGGCCGGCACCACGCGGAACGAGGCGTCGGAGTGCCACAGCCGGTTGCCGAGCGAGGCCATCCGGCGGCGGTCGTCGCGCGCGAGCTTCTGGCCCGTCCTGTCGAGGTTGGAGACGTCGGCGAAGGCGGGATCGAGTCGCAGCTCCTGCTTGCGCTCGGTCGAGTTGGCGCCGTCCTGGAAGGGGCCGAAGTTGGCGGTGAAGGCGAGCTGCTGCTCGTCGGTGAGGTCCTGGCCGGGCAACACCAGCACGGCGTACTGGGCCATGCCGGCGTCGATCGCCATCACCTCGTCCGGCGTGAGCGGCTTGCGCGCGTCGATGCCGGTCATGCGACCGCCGATATGACGGGTGAGGGGCTCAACGTGGATTGTCATGTCTTCCTCATTGGCTGGGACCGCGCCACTCCGTGGCGCCTCATGATCATGAGCGCCACGGAGTGGCGCGGTCCCAGCGAATTAACGCAAGGCTGCTGCGATGTTTCCGCCGTCCACCGTCAGCACCGCACCCGTGGTCTTCGGCGCCTTGGCGAGCGACAGGAAGCATTGCGCCACATCCTCGGCCGTGACCTCGAGGCCGAGCAGATTGCCACCCATGTAATCTGATTCGGTGAGGCCGCGCGCCTTCGAGCGCTGGGCGATCATCGCGTCGGTCAGCACGCCCGATCGGATGCGGTCGGCGTTGACGGCGTTGGAGCGGATGCCGTCGGCGCCGTGGTCGAGCGCGTACTGGCGCATCAGGAACAGCGTCGCGGCCTTCGGCAGGCCGTAGGGGCCGAAGTCGGGGCCGGGATTCACCGCCTGCTTGGAGGTGTTGAACAGCAGGCAGCCGCCCAGCCCCTGTGTGCGCATGATCCGCACGGCGTTCTGCGCCACGCTCTGGTGCGCCCAGAAATTGAGCTCGAAGCTCTGGCGCAAGGTGGCCTCGTCGACCGTGCCGATCTTGCCCTGCCACGCCGCACCCGCATTGGAGACGACGATGTCGACGCCGCCGTAGGTCGCCGCGACCTTGTCGAATGCCGCGCGCACCTGTGTCCCATCGGTGACGTCGCAGGCGACGGCGAAACCCTTCACTTTCGAGACATCGCGATCGATCACCACCACTTCGGCGCCATCCTTCGCGAGCGCGACCGCCGTCGCCGCGCCGATGCCCGACGCGCCGCCGGTCACGACGGCGATGCGCCGCGCCAGCGGCTTCTCCGCTGCCGAGCTGAGCTTGGCCTGCTCGAGCGACCAGTACTCGATGTCGAAGATGTCCGGCTCGGGAATGCACTGGTAGGTGCCGAGCCGCTCGGCGTCGGCGATCACCGCCACCGTCGTCTCCGCGAGGTCGGCCGCGATTTTCGCGTCCTTCGAGCTGTTGCCGACGCCGAACAGGCCGACGCCCGGCACCAGCACGACACGCGGCACGGGATCGAGTTCCTTCTTCGCGAGGATCTGCTTGCCGTTGTAGCGCTCGAAATAGGCATGGTAGTCGGTGGCGAACCTGTCGAGCGCGGCCTTGACGTCGGCCTTGAAGGCATCGAGCTTGCCGGCCTCGGGAGCGGGAGCAACGAACGGCAGGTTCTTGGTACGGATCGCGTGATCGGGCGTGACCGGACCCTGCTGGCTGTAGCGTCCGATCTCCTTGCCGTTCACGAAGGCCAGGATCTCCGGATTGGTACGGAACTCGAAGACGAAGCGCTGCGCCGCCTCGCGGCCGCCGCTCTTTGCCGGGATCGACATCAGCCCGCGCAGGATCGGTGCGATCTCCTCGACTTTTGTCGGTTGCGAGGGCAGGGCGGCGCCCGGGAAGATCTTGCGTGTCGCCCTGGCGAGCCGCTGTTCGGCCATGGTCACGAGGTCGATCATGCGGACGTAGGCTTCTTCAGCCGTCGCGCCCATCGAGAAGATGCCGTGCTTGAGCAGGATCAACCCCTCGACATCCGGATTCGCCTGGCCGACCTCGCTGCATTTCCTGGCGAGCGCGAAGCCCGGCATGACGTAGGGCACCAGCGCGGCGCGCTTGCCGTAGAGGTCGGCGGCGAGCGCCTCGCCGTCGGGCTGGTCGGTCAGCGCCAGCACGGCGTTCGAATGGGTGTGATCGATGAACTTGTGCGGCAGGAAGGCGTGCAGCAGCGTCTCGACCGACGGGTTGGGCGACTTGCTGTCGAGCAGGTTGCTGCGCTGGACGTTGACCATGTCCTCGTCCGACAGCGCCTGCAGCCCATGCAGCTCCTTGAGCGGCGCGAGCCGCACCGCCGGCAGGCCGGGCGCCTCGATCGTGCCCATGTCCCAGCCGCTGCCCTTGACGCACAGCACGTCGATGGTCTGGCCGGTGATGTCCGGCATGCGCGTCTTCACCGAGGTGTTGCCGCCGCCGTGCAGCACAAGCTTGGGCTCGCCGCCCAGCAGCCGCGTCGTGTAGACGCGCAACGCCAGATCCTCGCCGATGCCCTTCTTGGCGTGGGCGGCGATTGCTGCCTTGGCGTCTGAGTCGGACCAGAGATTTTTCATGATGGGTCGGTTCTTTCCGTCACGGTGCGACGTGTGATCTTGCGATGGCCGTGCACGACACGCAGGACGACGACATCGTTGTCTTGCGCTCGATAGATGACAAGGTAGGGCCGGACAACAGCGATGCGGACGTGTGGCCGAAACGTGGGCGTGGGCTACCGGAGCGTGGATGCGCCGCAAGCCTCTCGAAGGCCGAGCGGAACTGCTCTGTGTAATTGTCTGCGATCAGCGGGCCAGCCCGTTCGGTCAGGTCTGCCCGAACGTCGCGCAAGTCATCGACCGACTGGGGCGCAAAGACGATCCGCGCCACGCGTTAGCGGTCGAACGGTTTGAGAATGCGCTCCCACGCCTCGTCCGCAGGAATGCCTTCGCCGCGCTCCACGGAAGCGATTGCCTCGTCGACCAGGGGCTTTGCCCAGTCGAGGTCGTCCTCGGCCGTTGCCATGAGATCGGCGATGGCCACGGCAACCGCCTCTTCCAGCGACGAGAAGTTCCCGGCCGCGACCTGGGCTTCCAGCCACTGTTGCTGTTCGGGAGAGAGCTGGACCGTCATGTCCGTATTCTAGCACATCAGTGGGCGATGACGATCTTGCCGAAATGGCCCTGGCCCTTGAGGTGCCGGTAGGCGTCCTTCGCCTCGGCGAAGGGGAAGACCCTGTCGATGACCGGCTCGAGGCCGCCGGCGGCGATCGCGCGGTTCATCGCCTCGAACATCTGCTTGCTGCCGACATAGAGCCCCTGGACGCGCAGGTTGCGGCGCAGGATCGGCATCGGGTCGACCTGCGACGGACCGGTCAGCAGGCCGATCACGGCGATCCGCCCGCCGAGCCTTGCCGCGAGGAAGGAACGGGGCAGGGTGCCGGCGCCACCCACTTCGACGATCAGGTCGGCGCCACGCCCGCCGGTGAGCCTGAGCGCTTCCTGGTCCCACTCCGGCGTCGCCTTGTAGTCGATCACCGCCTCGGCTCCCATCGCCTTCAGCCGCTCGGCCTTGGCCGCCGAGCTCGACGTGGCGATCACCCGTGCGCCGAACATCCTGGCGAACTGCAGGGCGAAGATCGAGACGCCGCCCGAACCCTGAACCAGCACGGTGTCTCCGGCCTTGAGCTGGCCGATCTCGACCAGTGCATTCCAGGCCGTCACCGCGGCGCACGGCAGCGTGGCGCCCTGCTCGAAGCCGAGATGGGCGGGCAGTACGACGGCCCCATCCTCTTCCAGCACCGCCAGCTCGGTCAGCATGCCGTCGATCGCGCCGCCCATCGCCGACGCCTGCGCCGCCTCGTCGATCGCGCCGCCGATCCATTTCTGCATGAAGCATCCCGCGACCCTGTCGCCGACCTTGAGCCGCGATACGCCGGGACCGACCGCGACGACCTCGCCCGCGCCGTCCGAGAGGGGGATCAGGTCGAGCTTGGGTGCCGCGCGCGCGTACTTGCCCTCGACGGTGATCAGATCGCGATAATTGAGCGACGTCGCCCGCACGCGCACGAGCACCTGGCGCGGCCCGGGCGTCGGGTCGGGCCGTTCGACGAGCTGCAGGCCGTCGATGCTGCCCGGAGCGGAGAGGATGTAGCAGCGCATCACTGTGTCGCCTTCAATTCGAGGATGGTCTTGGCCATCACGGCTTCCTGGTCCCAGGGGAACAGGATCCAGGTGTCCTGGCTCACCTCGGTGATGTAGCTGTCGACGGTCGGGCGGCCCGCGGGTTTTGCATAGACCGTGGCAAAATGTGCCTCGGGCAGCATGGCGCGGACCGCCCTGGCGGTGACGCCGGTGTCGACCAGGTCGTCGACGATCAGCCAGCCCTTGCCTTTTTCCTGCTCGGCCAGGCTGCCCTTCAGCGTCTCGACCCTGGCGCCGCGCTCCATGCGGTCGTAGGTCGAGCAGCACACCGTGTCGATCAGGCGCAGGTTGAGCTCGCGCGCGATGATGGCGGCCGGCACTAGCCCGCCGCGGGTGATCGCCACCAGTCCCTTGAACGGTCCGAGATCGGCCAGCCGCCACGCCAGCGCCCGCGCGTCGCGGTGCAGCTCGGTCCAGGATACGGGAAACATCTTGTTGTAACCGGCGCTGCTCGCCATGCGATTTGGTCTCCCACCCCGTCCGGTTTGGCTTGCCCCCCGGCGAGGGCTGAATTAACACCTTCGGCCGAAGCAATGAAGATGACCGTGCAGGAATAGCAGGACGAGGGCCGCAGGGTATGGGATTCGAGCTGACACCGGCTTTCTGGAGCGGTCTCCTACAGATCATCCTGGTCAATATCGTCCTCTCCGGCGACAACGCCCTGGTCATTGCGCTGGCCTGCCGCAACCTCGAGAAGCGTCACCAGAAGCCCGCGATCTTCATCGGCAGCGCGGGCGCCATCATCCTCCGCATCATCTTCGTGCTGATCGTCGATCAGCTCCTGCATATCCCGTTTCTCAAGCTCGTCGGCGGCCTGCTGCTGCTATGGATCGGCATCAAGCTGGTCCAGGGCGAGGAGGAGGGCGAGGACGGCGTGAAGGCGGCGGGCTCGCTGTGGGCGGCCATCCGCACCATCATCATCGCCGATGCGGTGATGAGCCTCGACAATGCCATCGCCATCGCCGCGGCGGCCAAGGGCGACGTCACCCTGATCGTCCTCGGCCTGCTGATCAGCATCCCGCTGATCATCTTCGGCGCTACCCTGATCATGATGCTGCTCAACCGCTTCCCGGTCATCGTGATCGCCGGCGGCGGCCTGCTCGGCTGGATCGCGGGCGAGGTCCTGGCGACCGACCCTGCCTATGCCGAGCGGCTCGCCGCGGCACTGCCCAATGCCAAGACGATCTTCGAGATCGGCGGCGCCGTGATCACGGTGGCGATCGGCTACGCGCTGCAGTACCGCGCCAAAAAACGCGCCCATGCCGAGCCGGTCGACCTTGCCGAGGAAAAGGCGAGCGACGCGCAGAGGAAGTGAGGAGGAAATGGCACAGACAAACGCGATCCTGGTGCCGGTGGACGGCTCGGAGAATTCCGATCGCGCGGTGAAGCATGCCCTCGGGCTGGTCGCGGCCGGACTGGCGGCCGACCTGCACCTGCTCAACGTGCAACCGAGCTTCGGCGGCGCGATCTCCACCTTCGTCGGCCGCGATCAGATCGATTCCTACCGCCGCGAGGAAGGCAACAAGTGCCTCGCCTCGGCCGTTGCACTTGCCAAGGCGGCCTCCGTTCCGGCCAAGGTGCATATCGGCGTCGGCCGCCAGGGCGAGGTGGTGCGCGACTATGCGAAGAAGCTCGGTGCCGAGCTGATCGTCATGGGCACGCGCGGCCATACCGGGCTGAGCGGCGTGCTGCTCGGTTCGGTGGCGCAGGATGTCATCGCCCATTCGGACACGCCGGTCACGCTCGTGAAATAGGGCGCCCAAGCGCGTCGGCTGGAGGCTCATGGACGCGCTGGGGCTGGACCAATCCGTCATATCGGCCTTCATCCAGGTCGTCCTGATCGACCTGGTGATGTCGGGCGACAATGCCATCATCATCGGCATGGCCGTGGCCGGGCTTCCGGCCGAGCATCGTACCCGCATCATCTTCTGGGGCGTGGCCGGCGCGACCGTGATGCGGCTGGCCTTTGCCGGGATTGCCACCGAACTGCTGCAGATCGTCGGCCTCACCCTGGCGGGCGGGCTGCTGCTGCTGTGGGTCGCGTGGCGCATGTATCGCGAGCTGCGTTCCACGGGACATTCGGCGGCCTCGGAAGGCGGCGCGCAGGCCGCGCCGAAGACGCCGCGCCAGGCGATGATCCAGATCATCGTCGCCGACGTCTCGATGTCGCTCGACAACGTGCTGGCGGTGGCCGGCGCGGCACGCGACCACAAGGTCGTCCTGTGGATCGGCCTCGGCCTCTCCGTCGTCCTGATGGCCGTGGCGTCCAACCTGATCGCCCGCATCCTCGACCGCCATCGCTGGGTCGCGTGGATCGGCTTCCTGATCGTCGTCTATGTCGCCGCCGACATGATCTGGGAAGGCAGCCACGAGGTTGTTGGCGCTGCGGAGAAAGCGTAGAAATCGGCCGCATTGGAGGAGTCGTGGCCGACGAGTTGTGGCGAACCCAGGCGCTTGCGCCCCATGCCACGCTGCCGTGGACGAGCCGCGGTCGCCTGCATGGGGAACCCGAAGCACCGAGCCGGAGCCCTTTCCAGCGCGACCGGGACCGCATCATCCATTCGACCGCGTTCCGGCGGCTGAAGCACAAGACGCAGGTCTTCGTCTATCATGAGGGCGACCACTACCGGACGCGTCTCACCCACTCGCTCGAGGTGGCCCAGATCGCCCGCACGATCTGCCGCACGCTCAGGCTCGACGAGGATCTCGGCGAGGCCGTTGCGCTCGCGCATGACCTCGGCCATACGCCGTTCGGCCATGCCGGCGAAGAGGCGCTGGATGCCGCGATGAAGCCGTTCGGCGGCTTCGATCACAATGCCCAGACCCTGCGCATCCTGACCAAGCTCGAGGAGCGCTACGCCGAGTTCAACGGCCTCAACCTCACCTGGGAGACGCTCGAGGGCGCGGTGAAGCACAACGGGCCGCTGCTCCACGACGGCCGCGTGCTCACCGACCTGCCGGCCGCGATCGTCGAATATTGCCGGGACCATGATCTCGAGCTCGACGGTCATGCCGGGCCGGAGGCGCAGGTCGCCGCGCTCAGCGACGACATCGCCTACAACAACCACGACATCGACGATGGCCTGCGCGCCGGTCTGTTCGAGATCGCCGACCTGCGCGACCTGCCGCTGGTCGGCGAGATGTTCGTGCTGGTGGAGAAGAAGTATCCGGGCATCGCCCCGTCGCGCCTGATCCACGAGGCGATCCGGCGCATGATCAACGCGATGGTCGAGGACGTGCTGGCCGAGACCGCCCGGCGCCTGGCCGAAGCGAGACCGGCTTCCGTCGCCGATGTCCGCGCGCTTGGCCGGCCGGTCGTCGCCTTCTCCGAGAAGATGGCCTCGACCGACCGCACGGTGAAGAGCTTCCTCTACAAGCGCATGTACGAGCACTGGCATCTCAACCGCTCGCACTCCAAGGCACGGCGCGTG
>Ga0268266_10002125_pt1 | contig 21883 bp, 19 predicted proteins | sample KBSS13metaG_FD_190356 | JGI IMG/M metagenome (GOLD analysis project Ga0268266, IMG submission 190356) | Switchgrass rhizosphere microbial communities from Kellogg Biological Station, Michigan, USA - KBS S1-3 metaG (SPAdes) (version 2) | ecosystem: Host-associated > Plants > Roots > Rhizosphere... | reverse complement strand
GGATGTTCGCCGAGGAGCCGGAGAAATCCGGCGAGTGGGTGCGGCTCGGCGTCCGTTACATCGGCGCCGACGTCGACTCGCAGATCCTCCTGCGCGCGAGCCGCGAGCGCCTCGCCGCCTACCGCGCGGCGGTGCGCGAGTCGGCCGCGAGCACGGCGGCGAGCGGGTCCGCCGTCGGCGCGGACTGAGGCGGCGGGCCGCGATGGGCGCCCGGGCGGCGGGGTCGCGATGAGCGCGGATCCGCTTACTGGGCGTTTCGCGTATCCGCGCACGGCCGAGGTCGTCTACGGGCCCGGCTCGCTCGCCCAGCTCGGCGAGGTGGCGGAGCGGATCGGCGCCGGGCGCGTCTTCGCGATCGCCTCGGCGACGCTGGTCGCCGAAGGACTGGAGGACGAGCTGCGCGCGGCGCTCGGCGACCGGCTCGCGGGCGTCTTCTCCGGCGTCCGCCAGCACGTCCCGCGCGAGTCGGTGATCGAGGCGGCGGGCGCGGCGCGCGAGGCGGGCGCCGAGGCGCTCCTCAGCGTCGGCGGCGGCACCCCGATCGACTGCGCCAAGGCGGTCGACCTCTGCCTCGCCGCCGGGATCGAGGACGCCGCGGCGCTGGACGACTTCCACATCCGCTTCACCTATCCCGACAAGCTGGAGGCGCCGACCCTGCCCGACTCCGCGCCTCCGCACATCGCCGTGCCGACGACGCTCTCGGGCTCCGAGCACACCGACCTCTTCGGCGTCACCGACCGCTCCCGCAACGAGAAGGACCTCTATCGCGGCCCTGCCTTCGCGCCACGCGCGGTGATCCTCGACGGCGAGTTGGCGCTGCGCACGCCTGCCGACCTCTGGGCCGCGTCGGGGGTGCGGGCGCTCGACCACGCGGTCGAGGGGACCCTCTCCGCCCGCCACGTCCCGATCATGGACGCGCTCGGCGCCGAGGCCCTGCGAATTCTCGGCCGCCGCCTGGCGGAGAGCGTCGACGCCGCCGAGCCGCTCGCCCCGCGCAGCGAATGCCTGCTCGGCGCCTGGCTCGCGATCTACGCGCTGACCAACGTCGGCGCCGGCCTCTCACACGCGATCGGCCACCAACTGGCGGCCGAGTTCGACCTCATGCACGGGGTCACCTCGGCGGTGATGCTGCCGCACGTCCTGCGCTTCAACGCCCCGGTCGTCGGCGAGCGGATCCTGCGCCTCGCTGAGCCGCTCGGGGTCGACGTCGAGGGGCTGCCGGAGGACGAGGCGTGCGCGCGGACGATCGACGCGCTGGCCGCGCTGATCCACGACCTCGAGCGCTTCGGGGTACCTCACTCCCTGAGCGCGGCGGGCGCCACCCGCCCCGAGCTGGAGCTGGTCGCCGACCGCGTCCTCCACGACTTCGGCGTCCAGGCCAACCCGCGACCGGTCGGCGCCGACGACCTCGCCCGGCTCTTCGACGCGGCCTGGTAACCGCACCTGCCCACCGCCCGACATCACGACTGCACACAAGGAGCACGATGGCCCGCCTCACCCTCACCTTCGACAACGGACCCGACCCGACCTGGACCCCGCACGTGCTCGACGTGCTCGGCCGGCACGACATCAAGGCGACCTTCTTCACGATCGGCCGCAAGGTCGCCTTCGGGCCGGGATCGCGCGCCATCCTCGAGCGCGTCCACGCTGAGGGCCACTGGATCGGCACCCACACCTACAACCACGTCTACTCGCTCGGGGACATCGACCGGCCCGACGCCTTCGCGATCGAGGTCGAGCAGTCCTTCGAGGCGGTCGGCGACCTTGCCCACCCGGACCTCCTCTTCCGGCCCTTCATGAATGCCGGGGTTGTCAACGACCGGATCTTCAAGAAGCAGGACGTTGAGCTGCTGGAGCAGGGCGGCTACACCTGCATCTTCTTCAACTCGCTCCCGCACGACTGGGACGACGGCACGGGCTGGGTCGACCGCGGCCTCGCCGACGTCGAGACGCGCGAGTGGTCGACGATCGTCCTCCACGACATCGTCGGCTACCCGGAAGGCACCGACGCGCGGCCGATGGCGCGGCTCGACGACTTCATCGTCGCCGCGCTCGACGCGGGCCACGAGTTCGTCCAGGAGTTCTCCCCGGACACGGTGCTGATCGAGCGCGGGAAGCCGTTGCGGGATGTCGGCTTCCTGATGCACTGAGCGCGGCGATGCGGGCGAGCGGGCTAGAGCGTCTCGAGGTCGAGCAACCCGCTGTTGCGGGCGATGTAGACGGCTTCGCTGCGCGAGTGGGCGCCGAGCTTGGCGAAGAGGTTGCGGGCGTAGCCCTTCGCGGTCGACTCGGAGATGTCGAGCTCCAGGGCGATCTGCTTGAAGCGCAGGCCGCGCTCCAGGTGGACGAGGATGCGCGCCTCCTGGCGGGTCAGCCGCGGGACCTCGGGCTCGGCGTCGCCGGCGTCGGGGCGGAAGGCCTCGGTGTCGCCCGCTATGAGGCTGCGGATCGCGGCGGCGAGCCGTTCGGTCCCGGCGGATCGGGCGAGGTAGGCGGCGGCGCCTCCCTGCTGGGCCAGCGAGCGGCCGGCCGGCGAGTCCTTGCCGGCGAGCACGAGCACCGGACTGTTGGTGCCGCCGGAGCGCAGCGAGGCGAGGAAGCTGTCCACCGGCACGCCGTCGAAGGCGACATCGCAGACGACCACCTCGCAGGCGCGGCGCGAGCCCTCGGCGGCGGCCAGGGCGGCGGCGCTCGAGTAGGTCTCGACCTCGACCGCGGCGGTCTTCTCGATCACCCGGGCGATGCCCTGGGCGAGCAGCTCGTCGTCGATGCAGACGACCACCCGCGAGCGGCTCTCGCCGAGCTTGCCGAGGGCCATCGTCAGGGCCAGGGAGGCCTCGTTCATCGCCTCCAGCACCGGCTCGGGGTCGAAGTCCTCGCGGAGCGAGCTGGCGCCGAGGATCGCGATCGGCCGGCTCCCCATGAAGAGCGGGATCGAGCAGCCGGACCGGTACCCCATGTCGAGCACGAGGTTGTCCAGGGGCCGCTCGAATTCATCATGCGTGGCGAAGTTGCCTGCCCTGAACACCTCGCCGCGGGCGGGGACGAGGACCTGGGTCGAGGTCTCCAGCGGCAGCTCGGTGCCGTCGGCGAGGATGTCGGACCCGGCGCTGCCCACGACCCGGAAGGTCCCGTTCGCGTGGTCGACGGTGTGGAGGGAGATGCGGTCGACGTCCGGGTGGCGGCAGAACTCGGCGAGCGACTCGTCGATGGCCTGCATCGAGCTACCGTTCCCGAGGCGTTCGGTGGCTGCCTGTCCCAGCTGTCCCATCTGTCCCATGTAGTTGTCCCGACAGCCGACGGTACGCCTGCCGCGGCCCCGGGCCGACTGGCGGAAGCGACAGCGTGAGGGAGCCGGCCTCGATCGAGGACCTGCGGTTGCGCGCCCGCGCGCGCCTGCCGCGGATGGTCTTCGACTTCATCGACGGCGGCGCCGACGCGGAGACGACGCTGCGCGCCAACCAGGCGGCGTTCGAGCGCATCCGGCTGCGGCCACGCACGCTGGTCGACGTCTCCAAGCGGGATTCGTCGACCATGATCTTCGGCGAGCGCTGGGCGCTGCCGCTGGCGATCGCGCCGACCGGGATGTCGCGGATCGCGGGTCGCGAGGGCGACCTGGCCGGGGCGCGGGCGGCGGCGCGGGCGGGCGCCGGCTTCACGCTCTCGACCATGTCCAGCCACTCGATCGAGGAGGTCGCGGCGGCGGCCCCCGAGGCGCCGCTCTGGTTCCAGCTCTACCTCTGGCGTGACCCCGAGATCGCCCCGCGGCTGGTCGAGCGAGCACGGCAGGCCGGCTACCGGGCCTTGGTGCTGACGACCGACGTGCCGGTGATCGGCAACCGCCTGCGGGACCGGCGCAACGGCTTCGTCTTCCCGCCGAAGCTGCGGCCCGGGACGGCGCTCGACCTGCTGCGCCACCCGCGCTGGCTGGCCCAGGCGCCCTCGGCGATGAACTTCGCCAACGCCGAAATCGACACCCGCAACCCGATGGCGCACGCGGCGCTGGTGCAGAAGCTGCTCGGCTGCGACACCGCGACCTGGGAGCGGCTCGCCGAGCTGCGCGAGGCGTGGGACGGGCAGCTGATCGTGAAGGGCGTGATCACGGTCGAGGACGCGGTCCGGGCCGCCGACGCGGGCGCCGACGGGATCGTCGTCTCCAACCACGGCGGCCGCCAGCTGGACGGGCTGCCGGCGACGATCGAGGCGCTGCCCGCGATCGCCGCCGCGGTCGGCGAGCGGCTGTCGGTGATGCTCGACGGCGGCGTGCGGCGCGGCTCGGACCTGGTGAAGGCGCGGGCGCTCGGCGCGCGGGCCTGCCTGGTCGGCCGGCCCTGGCTCTACGGCCTCGCGGCCGACGGCCAGCGCGGGGTGGAGGCGGCGCTGGAGCTCTTGGCGGCGGAGCTCGACCGCACCCTGGCGCTGCTCGGCTTGACCGCGCTCGACCAAGTGGACGCGAGCGTCCTCTACGACGCGGAGCGTTCGTCGTTGGTTCGGGATACCAGCCCTAAGGACGAACGCTCCGGCGCGCCGACCCCACGAACGGACGGGTCGGCGGGCGCCTAACGTGGCGTTGCGGGCGCCTCGATCCGCAGCCAGCATCGGTCCGACCGTAATCACCAGGGACAGGACGGGCCATGTATCGAGTTGGAGTTGACATCGGCGGCACCTTCACCGACGTCGTCGTCGCCGACGACGCGGGCGATCTGGTCCGGGCCAAGGCGCTCACCACCCCGGCCGACTACACCGAGGGCGTCACCGCCGCGATCGGCAACGCCGCCGCCGAGCTCGGGATCGAGGTCGAGGCGCTGATGAGCGACTGCGCCGGGTTCGTCAACGGGACGACCGTCGTCACCAACTCGATCGCCCAGGGCGAGGGCCGCCGGGTCGGCCTGCTCACCACCCGCGGCTTCAAGCAGTCGATCTACATCCACCGCGGCATCCGCGAAATCCAGCTCGACCTGCAGAAGGAGACGCGGCCGCCCGACATCGTCCGCCAGCGCCACGTCGCCGAGATCGACGAGCGCGTCGACAAATCCGGCGAGGTGCTGGTCGAGCTGAGCGAGGACGACGTCCGCCGCGAGGTCCGCCGCCTGGTCGAGGAGGAGGGAGTGGAGGCGATCGCCGTCTGCTTCCTCTGGTCCTTCCGCCATCCCCACCACGAGCGGCGCGCGGGCGAGATCATCGCCGAGCTCTATCCCGACCTCTTCGTCAGCCTCTCCTGCGACGTCTACCCGCGCATCCGCGAGTACGAGCGGATGAACACCGCGGTGCTGAACGCCTTCGTCTCGGCCGGCGCCGAGACCTACATCGGCCGGCTGACCGACAAGGCGGCCGAGCTCGGCCTGCCCGCCGGGCGGGTCAGCTTCATGCAGTCGCTGGGCGGCCACATCAGCGGCCGCGAGGCGATGGGCCAACCGATCCAGCTGAGCCACTCCGGGCCGGTCGGCGGCGTCGTCGCGGCGGGTCAGTTCGCCGAGATCCTCGGCGAGTCGAACATCATCACCGCCGACCTCGGCGGCACCAGCTTCGACACCGCGCTGATCCGCGAGGGCCGCCCCGCCTACGCCCACCGGACGACGATCAACAAGCTGCTGACCGGGCTCTCGATCGTCGATATTCACGCGATCGGCGCCGGTGGCGGCTCGATCTGCTGGGTCGATGACCGCGGCCTGCCGCAGGTCGGGCCTCACAGCGCCGGCGCCTACCCGGGGCCCGTTTGTTACGGCAACGGCGGCACCCGGCCGACGATCACCGACGCCAACGCGATCCTCGGTCTGATCGACCCGCGGAAGTTCTGGGGCGGGGCGGTGACCCTCGACGTCGAGGCGGCGCGGGCGGCGTTCGCGGAGAACGCCGAGGCGCTCGGCCAGCCGCTGGAGCAGGTCGCCGCCGGCTACCACGACATCGCGATCACCCACATGGCGACGGCGATCGAGAAAGTCAGCCTCGGCCGCGGTTACGACCCACGCGACTTCACCGTGATCGGCTACGGCGGCGGGTCCGGGCTCTTCATCGCCGAGGTCTGCCGCGACCTCGGGATCGAGAAGCTGGTGATGCCGCGCGCGGCCGCCACCTTCTCCGCCTACGGGCTGCTGTTCGCCGACGCGATCCACGCCGAGTCGACCACCGCCCAGTGGATCTACGGGGCCGGCGACGTCGCTGGGATCAACGAGCTCTACGACGGCCTGGAGCGCAAGGCCGTCGCCGCGTTGCGCGAGGAGGGCTACGACGATGCCGACATCACGGTCCGCCGCGAGGGCGACGTCAAGTTCGCCGGGCAGTCGTTCGAGATCTCGATGACCTGGCCCGCCGAGGCGATCGGCGAGGGCGACCGCGAGCGCCTCGCGGCCGAGTTCGTCGCCGAGTACGAGCGGGTCTACGGCGCCGGCTCCGCCTGGGACGGGTTCCCGATCGAGCTGCACACGGCGCGGGTCGTCGCCTCCGGCAAGACCGTGAAGCCGCCCCTTGGCACCGCCGCCGCGGAGCGCGCCCCGGCCGAGCCCGCGGGCGAGCGCCAGGTCTTCCTCGGCGACCGCGAGCTGACCGCGACCGTCTACGACGGTGCCGCGCTGGCGCCCGGGCAGACCCTCGAGGGCCTGGCGATCGTCGACGACGTCGACACCACCCTGCTGGTCCCCGAGGGGGCCCGCCTGGAGATCGACGGGATGCGCAACTACGTCTTCGAGATCGAGCCGTCCTACAAGCCCGGGGCCACCGCCGCGCCCGCGACCACCGTCGCCGGCTGAGCCGGGTCCACGCCCACCGAGGAGCCACCGTGTCCACCACCGCCACCTATGACCCGCTGCTCGCCAAGGTGATCCACCGCCGTCTGGAGGCCGCCTGCGAGGAGGCCGCGATCACCCTCAACCGCACCTCGGGCTCGCCGATCGTCACCGAGGCGAACGACTTCTCCACCTCGCTGCTCTCGGTGACCGGCGAGGTGATCGCGTTCACCTCCTACCTGCCGCCGCACTTCGTCTCGGCGATCAACTGCGTGCGCGATCTGCTCGCCAACGTCGACCTCGACACGGTGCGGCCCGGCGACCACTTCGCCGCCAACGACCCGCATACGGCGCACCCCCTGCACGCCGCCGACCCGAGCGTCATCACCCCCGTCTTCGGCGAGGGCGAGCTGGTCGCCTGGGCCTATTCCTCGGTGCACGTGCTGGACATCGGCGGGCTCACTCCGGGCGGCTGGATCCCCGGCTCCTACGACCGTTATGGCGAGGGCTTCCTCTTCCCGATCACCAAGGTCGTCAGCGAGGGCGTCTGGGACGAGCAGTTCGTCAAGTTCTACCTCGCCAACGTCCGCATGCCGGAGTCCCTGAACGACCTGCGCTCCTGCGTCGCCGCCAACAACACCACCGCGGCGCGGCTGCAGGAGGTCTTCGAGCGCTACGGGGCGGCGACCGTGAATGACTACGCCGACTACAACATCTCGCTCTCGGAGCAGCACGCCCGCGAGCGGATCGGCGAGCTGCCCGACGGCACCTACACCGCCCACGACTGGGTCGAGTACGACGGCCACGGGGTCGAGACGATGTCCCGCCTCTCGGTCTCGATCACGGTGCGCGGCGGGGAGATGCTGATCGACCTCTCCGACTCGCCGCCGGAGGCGAACTGCTTCATCAACGCGACCCGGGCGGCGCTGCTTGGCTGGGTGCTGGGCGACCTGATCCGCGCGCTGATGCCGGACCTCCCGATCAACTCGGGCGTGATCCGGCCGCTGAAGGTGGTGCGCTCGGAGCCGGGGACGATGCTGAACCCGTCGAAGAACGCGGCGACCTCGGCCGGGCACATGGAGTCCGGGACGAAGGTGATGCGCGCCTTCCACTGCGCCCTGCACAAGGCGATCGGCCTCAGCGCCAACCCCGACATCCGCGCCCGCTGCGCCGGCCTCGGCGGCAACGTCGCCCCGCACAACGTCGTCTTCGGGCTCGGCGAGGGTGGCGTCCCGCACGTCTGGGTCTCCTTCGACTCGCTCGGCACCGGGCTAGGCGCGCAGGCGAACGTCGACGGCCGCGAATGCGGCTGCTACGAGGACATGACCGGCTCGCGGATGCTCGACATCGAGCTCGAGGAGAGCGCGCCGACGCTGCACTACTACCGGCGCCTCTGCCCCAACTCCGGCGGCCACGGGTTCCGCCGCGGCGGCATGGGGATCGACACCGCCTGGCGGACCAAAGGGATGAGCGGCACGCAGATGACGGTCTTCTCGAACGTCACCCGGGTCCCCTCGCGGGCGCCCGGCGGCGGCTACCCCGGCGGCGGCACCGGCAACCTGATCTTCAAGCACGGCGAGGGCCTCGACACCTCCTCGCCGACCGACCTCGGCGCCCGCTTCATCGCCGAGGACCTGACCGAGGGCTCGACCCTGCCTCCGTCCCACGCGACCAACCTGCAGATGGACGACGACGACATCACCCGCACCTACGGGGCGGGCGGCTCGGGGCTCGGCGACCCGCTCTTCCGCGAGCCGTGGCGGGTGGCCGAGGACCTCGAGAACGGGATGATCACCGCCGACGTCGTCGACTCCGTCTACGGCGTCGTGCTCGCCGGCGGGGAGATCGACGAGGAGGCGACGGTACGGCGGCGGCGCGAGCTGCGCGCCGAGCGCCTGGGCGCCGAGCCGAGCGCCGAGCCGACGCCGATGGAGGAGTACCGCCCGCCGCTGGTGCCGGTCGACGGGAGCCTCTGCTGCAGCCACTGCGAGCACGTCCTCGGCCCGGTGGCCGGGAACTGGAAGGAGGGCGCGCACGTCCGCCGCTCGCCGCTGACCGAGCTCGCCGCGCGCCTCGGCGCCAAGGTCCGCCCGACCGCGGTGATCGAACTGGAGAGCCTCGAGTTCTTCTGCCCCTCCTGCGGCAGCCTGCTGGAAGTCGACGACTTCGAGGCGGGCGAGGTGCCCTACCAGGACGTCAAACTCGGTCACACGCGCGCCGACGCCGGCGAAGCCTTCTGATGGCGGGCGAGACCGGGACGGCCGGGACGGTCGTCGTCACCTACGGCGGCTTCGCCTTCGGCCACCCCGAGGCGGGCGGCGCGCTGCGGGCGGCGGGCCTGGAGCTGGTGATCTCCCCGCGCGGCGCCGACCGCACGCCGGAGCAGCTGACCGAGGTCCTCGGCGACGCGGTCGCGGCGATCGCCGACGCCGACCCCTTCGACGCCGACGTGCTGGCGCGGGCGGCGCGGCTGCGGGTGATCGCCCGCACCGGCGTCGGCCTCGACTCGATCGACCTCGAGGCCGCCTCGCGCGAGGGCGTGGTGGTGACGACGACGCCGGGCACCAACCACGAGACGGTCGCCGACCACACGCTGGCGCTGATGCTGGCGGCGCTCCGCAACCTGCGCCGGCTCGACGCGAGCGTGCGCTCGGGCGGGTGGCGCGACTTCTCGCTGCCGATGTCCCAGCTCCATGGGGCGACGGTGGGACTGGTCGGTTACGGCGCGATCGGGCGGGCCGTCGGCCGGCGGGTCGGGGCCTTCGGGGCAACGCTCCTGGTCCACGATCCGGCGGGCGCTCCCGACGCGGAGCTGGTGGAGCTCGACGAGCTGCTGGAGCGCAGCGACGTCGTATCTCTGCACCTTCCCCTCACCGCCGAGACGACCGAGCTGATCGACGCGCGGCGGATCGGCCTGATGCGCCCCGGCGCGATCTTCGTCAACACCTCGCGCGGGCCGCTGGTCGACCAGGAGGCGCTGGTCGAGGCGCTCCGCGAGGGCAGGCTCGGCGGTGCCGGGCTCGACGTCTTCGCGGTCGAGCCGCCCGGCCGCGCGCCGGTCACCGAGCTGCCGAACGTGGTGACCTCGCCGCACTGCGGCGGGATCAGCGCCGAGTCGAACCTGGCGATGTCGAAGATGGCGACCGAGAGCGTCCTGGCGGCGCTGGCCGGGGCGCCGACCGGCGCGATCGCCAACCCCGACGTGCTGGCGGCGCTGCGATGAGCGCGATCAGCGTCGGTATGGACGACGCCGCCTACGAGGCCTTCCGCGATCAGATCTTCGCCCGCATGTGGAGTGACGTCGCTCCGTTCGTCGAGGAGATCGAGGAGACCGAGTCGATCCCGCGCGAGAAGATCTGGCCGGCCCTGGCCGACATGGGCGCCTTCGGGCTGTTGGTGCCGGCGGAGTACGGCGGCTCGGAGCTGTCGGTGCGCCAGTACCTGCCGATCATCGCCGAGCTCTCCAAGGTCCACGGCGGCGTGCGCGCCGCGGTCCACGTCCACAACTCGATCGGCCACGCGCTGTATGAGCTGGGCAACGACCGCCACCGGGCGGAGGTGCTGCCGGGGCTGGCCGAGGGGTCGAAGTCGGTCGCCTTCGGGCTCACCGAGCCGGACTCCGGGACCGGCGCCGACACCGCGACGAAGGCGCGCCGCGACGGCGAGGAGTGGGTGATCAACGGGCGCAAGTGGCTGATCACGAACTCCGACTGGGCGAGCCACTTCATGGTCTTCGCCAAGACCTCCGCCGGCGACGGGCCGGAGCTGCTCAGCACGATCCTGGTCGAGCGCGACGCGCCGGGGCTGACGATCGAGCCGCTGCCGGAGACGATGGGCTGTAAGGGCGGCGAGCACGGCATGCTCACCTTCACCGACGCGCGGGTGCCGGCCGAGAACCTGATCGGCGAAGAAGGCGACGGCATCGGCAAGATGGAGGAGGCGCTGGAGATCAGCCGCGTCTTCGTCGCCGCCTCCTCGCTGGGGACCGCCGAATACGCGCTGGACCTCTCGGTCGAGCACGCGAAGCGCCGCAAGACCTTTGGCCGGCCGATCGCCGACCGCCAGGCGGTGCAGCGCTACCTCGCCGAGATGGAGGTCGACGTGCACGCGCTGCGGCTGCTGCTCGACGACGCGGCGACGAAGTGGGACGCGGGCCGGCGGATCCCGAGGGAGGCGTCGATCTGCAAGCTCTTCGGCCTCGAGGCGGTGGGGCGGGTGACCGACCGGGCGCTGCTCGTCCACGGCGGCGTCGGCTACACGCGGCGCCACCCGATCGAGCGCCTCTACCGCGACGCGCGCCTGAACTGGCTGGAGGAGGGGACGCCGACGATCCAGCAGCTGGTGATCGCCCGTGAGCTTCTCGACGGCAACGGGAAGGGCGCCGACCGTGGCTGACGCGGTGATCGCCGGCGCCGCGATGACGGCGTTCGGCAAGTTCCCGGACGTGAGCATGAAGACGCTCGCCGGCGAGGCGACGCGGGGCGCGCTTGACGACGCCGGGCTCGCCGCCTCCGACGTCGAGGCGGTCTTCTTCGCCAACGCGGTCGCCGGGCTGATCACCGGCCAGGAGATGGTCCGCGGCCAGGTCGCGCTGCGCGAGACGGGCCTGCTCGGCGTCCCCTTCTACAACGTCGAGAACGCCTGCGCCTCGGCCTCCTCGGCCTTCCACCTGGCGGCGATGGCGGTCGCTTCGGGCCAGGTCGAGGTGGCGCTCGCGGTCGGCGCCGAGAAGCTCGTGCACCCGGACAAAGCGCGCTCGTTCGCGGCGCTCGGCGCGGCGACCGACCTGGAGCGGCGCGAGGACCTCGAAGCCTTCGTCTACGCGGACGGCGGCGAGGCCGGGAGCGGCTCGCTCTTCATGGACGTCTACGCGCTGCTGGCGCGCCGTTACGCCGAGCACAGCGGCGCGACGCCGGAGGACTTCGCCGCGGTCGCGGTCAAGAACCACCACCACGGCGCGCTCAACCCGAAGGCCCAGTACCGCGACGAGGTGACGGTCGAGGAGGTGCTGGCGAGCCGCCCGATCAGCGGGCCGCTCCATCTGCTGATGTGCTCGCCGATCGGCGACGGGGCCGCGGCGCTGGTCCTCTGCTCGCCGGAGCGGGCGGCGGCGATCGGCGCCGACGCGGTGCGCGTGCGCGGGATCGGGCTGGCCTCGGGGTCCGACGAGGACGGCCCGCTCGCGGTCGAGCGTGCCGCCGCGCTGGCCTACGAGCGAGCGGCGCTCGGGCCGGACGACCTCGACGTGGTCGAGGTCCACGACGCCGCCGCCCCGGCGGAGCTGCAGATCTACGAGGAGCTGGGGCTGTGCGGGCCAGGTGAGGGCCCGAGCCTGCTCGCCTCCGGCGCGACCGCCCTCGGCGGCCGGGTCCCGGTCAACACCAGCGGCGGCCTGCTCAGCAAGGGCCACCCGGTAGGGGCGACCGGCTGCGCCCAGCTGGTCGAGCTGGCAGAGCAACTGAGAGGCCGCGCCGGCGCCCGCCAGGTCGAGGGCGCCCGTGTCGGCCTGGCCGAGAACGCGGGCGGCTTCCTCGCGCCCGACCAGGCGGTGGCGGCGGTCACGATCCTGTCGCGCGAGGCGCGGTCGTGAGCGCCCGCCACCGGGTCGTCGCCGCTCACCTGAGGCCCTCCGCGTGAGCGCCGGCCCCTCGGTCGCGACGATCTTCGAGGCCGCCTACGAGCGCTTCGCCTCCCGCCCGGCGCTGCTCGGCGAGGAGGGCAGCCGCACCTACGCCGAGCTCGGCGAACGCGCCCACCGTTTCGCCTCGGCTCTGCGCGCCCTCGGCGTCACGCGCGGCGACCGCGTCGTCATCGTCGCCCCCAACAGCCTGCCCTACATCGAGGTCTCGCACGGGATCTTCGTCGGCGGCTTCGTGCGGGTCGCGCCGAGCTACAAACTGCACCCGGAGGAGATCGGCCAGATCATCGGCGACTGCGAGCCGAGCGTCCTCGTCGTCAGCCCCGAGTGGGCGGAGCGGCTGGGCGGGGTTCCCGGCGCCGCGGGGCTGCGCGTCGTCGTCCTCGGGGAGGGGACCGAGCGCGCGATCGCCTACGAGGAGCTGCTCGAAGGCGGCTCGCCGGAGCGCCGCGAGGCCGCGCCCGGGCCCGAGGACCTCTGCGCGCTCCTCTACACCTCGGGGACCACCGGGGCGCCGAAGGGGGCGACGCTGACCCACGCCAACTGGGTGGCGATGATGCGCAACTCGATGGTCGAGCTGCCGACGCTCGGCACCGACGACGTGATCCTCCACGTCGCCCCGCTCAGCCACCTCGCCGGGTACTTCGAGCCGACCTGCTCGGCCCGCGGCGTCGGCCACCTGGTCCACGAGGCCTTCGACCCGGTCGCCGTCCTCGACGCGATCGAGACCCACCGGGTGACGATGATCCCGCTGGTCCCGACGATGCTGAACATGATGCTGCCGGAGGTCGACGCCGGCCCCGCGCGGGACTTCTCCAGCCTGAGGACGATCGCCTACGGCGGCTCCGGGATCGCCCCCGACCGGCTCGCTCGCGCGGTCGCCGCGTTCGGCGACGTCTTCGTCCAGTTCTTCGGCCTCTCCGAGACGCCGATGCCGTTGACCGCGCTCTCCCGCCGCGATCACGAATACGACCCGGCCGGCGCCTGGCCCGCGCGCCTCGCGTCGGCCGGGCGTCCCAACCCGTTCGTGGAACTGCGGCTGGAGACCGAGGACGGCGGCGCGCCGGCGATCGGCGAGGTCGGGGAGATCGTCGTCCGCGGGGACAACGTGATGGCCGGCTACTGGGGCAAGCCCGAGCAGACCGCGGCGACGATCCGCGCCGACGGCTGGGCGCTGACCGGGGACCTCGGGCGCTTCGACGCCGACGGCTATCTCTACATCGTCGACCGCAAGCGGGACATGATCGTCAGCGGCGGCTACAACGTCTACCCGGCCGAGGTGGAGAACGCGATCTCGGCCCTGGTCGAGGTCGCCGAGGTGGCCGTCGTCGGGGTGCCCGACGAGCGCTGGGGGGAGGCGGTGAAGGCCGTCGTCGTGGTGCGGCCGGGCGAGGAGCTGAGTGAGGCCGACGTGGTCGCCGCCTGCGACGCGCGCCTGGCGACTTACAAGAAGCCGCGCTCGGTCGACTTCATCGACGAGCTGCCGAAGACCGGCTCGGGGAAGATCATGCGGCGGCGCATCCGCGATCGCTACTGGGACGGACGCGAGAGGAGTGTGGGCGGATGAGCGCGGTCACGACCGAGCTGCGGGCCGGGGCGCTGTGGGTGCGGCTCGAGCGGCCCGAGGCGATGAACAGCCTGAACTGGGATGTGGTCGCGGGCCTCGACGCGGCGCTGGACGAGGCGCTCGCCGCCGACGGCGTCCGCGCCCTCGTCGTCACCGGGACCGGGCGCGCCTTCTGCGCCGGCGCCGACCTGGAGATGCTCGGCGCCGCGAGCGGGGACGGCGCCGGCGGGGACGATTCCTTCGAGCGCTTCCTCGCCGCGGTCTATGAGACCTTCCGCCGGCTCGAACGGCTGCCGCTGCCGACGATCGCTGCGATCAACGGCATCGCCCTGGCGGGTGGGCTGGAGATGATCCTCTGCTGCGACCTCGCGGTCGCCGCCGCCGGAGCGAAGATCGGCGACGCGCACGCCAACTTCGGCATCGTGCCGGGCGGCGGCGGGTCGGTGCGGCTGGCGCGGCGGGTCGGCCCGGCGCTCGCCAAGCAGCTGATGTTCACCGGGGACTTCCTGCCGGCCGAGGAGCTCCGGCACAGCGGTCTGCTGAACGACGTCGTCCCGGACGAGGAGCTGGAGGGCGCGGTCGACGCGCTGGTCGCGCGCTTCGCGACCAAGAGCCCGCTCGGCCTCGCGCTGATGAAGCAGCTGACCGACGACGCGCTGGAGGCGCCGCTCGAGGTCGGTCTGCGCGCCGAGCTCGTCGCCGCCGCGCTGCACGCTCGCTCGGCCGACATGGCTGAGGGGCTCGCCGCCTTTCGTGAAAAGCGGACCCCGGAGTTCCGGGGTCGATAGGAGGAAGAGAGTGCCGGTACTGGATCTGCTCAGCGTGTCGGGAAAGGTCGCCCTGGTCACCGGGGCGGGGCAGGGGGTCGGGCGCCAGATCGCCCTCCACCTCGCCGCCCACGACGCGGCCGCCGTCGTCATCAACGACTTCTACGCGGAGCGCACGGAAGCCGTCGCGGCTGAGGTCGAGGCGCTCGGCTCGCGCGGCTTCGCGTCCCAGGGCGACGTCACCGACTTCGAGGGCGTGCGGGCGATGGTCGCCGCCGCCGAGGCCGAGGTCGGGCCGATCGACATCCTCGTCAACAACGCCGGCAACGCTGGGCCGGCGAACTCGATCATCGACCCGACCCCGTTCTGGGAGACCGGGCCCGAGGAGTGGGCGCCGTGGCTGGGCACGAACTTCTACGGTGTCCTCAACGCCACCAACGCGGTGGTCGGCGGCATGGTCGAGCGCGGCTACGGGCGCATCGTCACCGTCGTCTCCGACGCCGGGCGGGTCGGCGAGCCGGCCTTCGTCGTCTACTCCGGCGCCAAGGCGGGCGCCGCGGGCTTCATGCGGGCGATCGCCAGGGCGGTCGGCGCGGCCGGCGTGACCGCGAACTGCGTGGCCCTCTCGGCGATGCGGACGCCCGCGACCGAGGAGATCACCGAACAGGAGGACGCGGTCAAGCGCCTCTTGCGCGGCTACGTCATCCGCCGGCTCGGCGAGCCCGACGACGCCGCCAACATGGCGCTCTTCCTCGCCTCCGATGCCGCCTCCTGGATCACCGGCCAGACCTATCCGGTGAACGGCGGCTACACGATGTCGGTGTAGCGCCGCCGCCGGGATCGCATGAACTGCGAGGGCAAGGTGGCGATGGTGCTCGGGGCGACCCGAGGGATCGGCCTGGCATGCGCCGAGCGGTTGGCGGAGGCGTGCGCGACGGTCGTCGCCACCGGGAGGCGCCTCGAAGCGGTCGAGCCGGCCCTCGAGGCTGCCCGCGCGGCGGGTACCGAGGGATCGGGGCTCGAGGTCGACGTGCGCGAGCGCGCGTCGGTCGAGGCCGCGGTCGCCGCCGCCTTGGAGCGTCACGGGCGGATCGACGCGCTGGTCGCCAACGCGGGCGTCAACCCCCACTTCGTCCGTCCCGAGGACCTCACCGAGGCGGCCTGGGACGAGATCGTCGACGTCAACCTGCGCGGCGTCTTCTTCGCGATCCAGGCCGTTGCCCGCCACATGTTGGAGCGCGGCGAGGGCGGCAGCATCGTCGCCGTCTCCTCGGTGACCGCGGCCCGCGGCACCAAGCGCGGCATGCCCTACGTCGCCACCAAGGGCGGGCTCGACGCCGCGACCCGCACCCTCGCCGTCGACTGGGCGGGCGCCGGCATCCGCGTCAACGGCGTCGCCCCCGGATACGTGGAGACCGACCTGACCGCCGGGATGCGCGACCACGAGGCCCTCTCGGCGAGCGTCCTGTCCCGCATCCCGATGGCCCGCTTCGGCCGCCCCGAGGAGGTCGCGAGCCTGGTCGCCTTCCTCGTCTCAGACGAGGCGAGCTACATCACCGGCCAGACCTTCGCCGTCGACGGCGGCCTCTCCGCCTGACCCTTCGCTGTTTGTCGCCCACAGGGCTACAAGTAGCGAAGGGTGTTCGCTGTTACCCCGGCATATGACGGGTAAATAGCGAAGGGCTTGTCGGTTGCGACAGGCCCGCGGGGCCTGAGGCGGGCGTAGCGTTGCCCCATGGGCCTGCTCTGCACGCGGGAGGAGCTCGATGGGATGTGCCGGAACGGCACCGAGCTCGTCCACGAGGCGATCGACTCTGGCGATCCGGAGGCGGCGCGGGCGGAGTTCGAGCGGATCTTCGAGGCGCGGGCCGGGCTCGTCGACCTGATGGTGGACTGGACCTCGACCGCGATCCGCTGGACCCTGGAGAACCATGGGTCGGATGAGATGGCGAAGTGCTTTGAGCCCGACCTCTGGCTGGAGATCGGGCTGCGGGCGGGGGTCGACAGCGCCGAGAAGGCGGCGCTCGCCCGGGCGGTCTTCGCCGGCGGCAGCGAGGCCGCCGAGCGCTTCGGGGCGCTCCTCGACGCGGGCGACGTCTCCGGCGCGAAGCGCTTCTTCGCCGAGGTCGACGCGGCCTGCCTCGCCCTCCACGACTACCGGATCGACTGGCTCTCGGCGGTGCTGAACCAGATCTACCGCCGGCACGGGGCCGAGGGGCTCGCCGCGGCGCAGCTCGCCTGCGCGAACGAGGACTGGTGGCACGACCGGATGGTCGGCGACCTCGCGATGCTGGGGGAACCGGTCGAGCGGGCGCGCAACTGGAGCTTCTTCCTCGGCGTCGGCAACTGGGGGACGGTGTCCCTGACCGAGACCGAGGAGGCGTTCGTCCTCCACCACCAGGTCTGCGGTAGCTGCGGGCGCCAGGACCTTCGCGGGTGCTTCGACGCGCCGCTCTCCTTCCCGCGGGTCACCGAGGAGGTCCCGGGGCTGAACTTCGGCAACCCGCGCTACGGGACCTACCGCACCCACCTCGCGGTGTTCCACTTCGTGATGCCGATCGGCGAGGTCGGCCATCCCTGGCCGGACATCGATTGCCGCGGGGTCCCCGGGCGCTGCTGGTTCACGATCTACAAGGACCCGCACGACACGCCCGCCGCCGACTACGAACGGGCCGGCCTCGTGAAGCCCGCCCGGGCATGAGCGCCGCCGACGCGGTCGAGCCGTTCCGGGTCGCGGTCCTCGAGGCCGACCTGGAGGACCTGCGGGAGCGCCTCGCGCGGACCCGCTGGCCGCGGCCAGGGACGGTCCCGGACTGGTCGCAGGGCATGCCGCTCGACGACCTGCGCGAGATCTGCGAGTACTGGCGCACGGGGTACGCCTGGCGCCGGCTAGAGGAGCGACTGGACGCGCTGCCCCAGTTCCGGACCGAGATCGACGGGGTCGGAATCCACTTCATCCACGTGCGCTCGCCCGAGCCCGGGGCGACGCCGCTGGTGATGACGCACGGCTGGCCCGGGTCGGTGCTCGAGTTCCTCGACGTGATCGGGCCGCTCACCGACCCGGTGGCGCACGGGGGCGAGGCGGCGGACGCCTTCGACCTCGTCGTCCCGGCGCTCCCCGGCTACGGCTTCAGCGACCCGCCGGGCGCGACGGGCTGGGACCCGGACCGGGTGGGCCGGGCGTGGGCGGAGCTGATGGAGCGGCTCGGGTACGAGCGCTACGGCGCCCAGGGCGGCGACTGGGGCTCGGCGGTGAGCCGCGGGGTGGCGCGCCACGGCGGCGAGCGCGTGCTCGGGATCCACCTCAACCACGACTACGTCGACGGCGCGGCGATCAAGCGGCTCGGGGTCGAGGACGACTTCGAGCGCTGGACCGTCGAGCGGCGCGACGAGTTCAACCGCACCGGCCGCGGCTATTCGCGCCAGCAGTCGACCCGGCCGCAGACGCTCGGCTTCGGCCTCGCCGATTCGCCCGCCGGCCAGTGCGCCTGGATCCTCGAGAAGTTCCACTTCTGGTCGGACCCAGACACCGTCTACGACCGCGATGCCCTGCTCGACAACGTCACCCTCTACTGGCTGACCAACTCCGCCGCCTCCTCAGCCCGGCTCTACTGGGAGACCGCCCGCGCCCGCACCCCGATCGCCCCCGCCGGCGTCCCCTACGCCCTCAGCGTCTTCCCCCACGACATCAACCCGGTCCCCGAGCGCTGGATCCGCGCCCAGGAGCCCCAGCTGGCCTACTACCACCTGCTCGAGCGCGGCGGCCACTTCGCCGCGATGGAAGTCCCGGACCTGTTCGTGGGAGAGGTGCGGGCTGCGTTCGCCGCGATCCGGCGGCAGTCCTAGAAGGGGTGTCCTGGGCGTCTCATGGAGGCCCTGGCAGGCTGTGACCTCCATGAGACGCCCAGGACGGGAGGGTCTCGTGGGGAAGTCCCGAGAGGCGTGACGCTTTCGCTCGGAAGTTCACACCCCCGGCACAGTTCTGTCGGACCAGACCCCAACCCGCTGTCCTTAGTCGCCCACAGGGCTACCAATCGACATAGGGTTGCCGCCGCCGGCGTAACTTCGTGGAGGAAGGCGCACGGAAGCGTGGAGTTCGTGGAAGAACCTTCACGGAACCGTGGAACTCGTGCCGTCTCCCGCACGTCTCTCCCAACGGCGTCGCACTTCCTCCACCGCTTTCATACCCCGGCCGTCTCGGCCACGGCCACAGCTAGCCAGGGCCGTGGCCGAGACGGCCGCTCTCCCCGCCCCCGCATCGCGTGCCTTGCCTCAGTCGGCGATGGTGAGGACGACTACTCCGCCGAGGACCAGGAGCATGCCGGCGATCTTGGCGGCGGTGATGCTCTCGGAGAGGAAGAGGGCGGCGCCGATCAGGGTGACGGCGGGGTAGGCGGCGGTGATCGGGACGATCTTGCTTGCCTCGCCGTTGCCGAGGGCGATGTAGAGGAGGATCAGGGAGCTGACGACGATGAAGGCGGAGAGGACGGCCCACCAGGTGTTCGACTCGAAGTGGATGCTGCCACCGCCGACGGCGAGGAGGACGAGGGCGACGAGGAGGTAGGCGCCCGCGGACCAGACCACGAGCTCCTGCCACTCGAGCGTGCGCAGGGCGAGCTTGCTGGTCACCCCGAGCGCGCCGAGGGTGACCACGTAGGCGAGCGTCGGGACGAGCCAGGAGGCGCTCACGCGGGGGCGCATCGCTCGGTCAGGAGCGCCAGGTTCTCGGCGACGCGCTCGTCGGTGACCTGGAAGCTGGGGACCGAGAGGACGACTTCGTCGACGACGCCGTCGTAACGCCGCAGGCTCGCGTCGACTTCCTCGGGGGTGCCGGCGGCGGCGAATTCGTCGACCATCGCCTCGCTCACCGCGCCGACCATCGCGGCCAGGTCGCGCTTCGCGAACGCTTCCTGGATCGCCTTCGCCTCGGCGCCGAAGCCGCAGTGCTCGAAGACGACCGCGTAGGACTTGACGGTGCCGTAGAAGGCGATCATCGCGGCCGCCTCGCGGCGCGCCACGTCGGCGTCCGGCGCCGCGCAGGCGAGCGCGAAGGTGGCGATCGCGACGGCGCCCGGGTCGCGCTCGGCCTTCGCCGCGCCCCGCTCCACCGCAGGCCGCGCCACGTCCTCGAGGTAGCGGGGCACGCACATCGTGTGGGCGATCAGCCCGTCGGCGACCCGCCCGGCGGTCTCGATCATCCGCGCGCCGACCCCGGCGGTGTAGATCGGGATCTCCGGCATCGCGCCGCTGCGGTCGAGCGCCGCCAGCTTCAGGTGGTAGAAGCGCCCGTCGTGGTCGACCGGCTCCTCCGGCAGCCGCCAGATCCGCCGCAGCAGCGGCACCAGCTCCTCCATCCGCACCGCGGGCGCGTCGCCGTCGAGGCCGTGCCAGTCGGAGATCATCCGCCGCGTGCCGTTGCCGAGGCCGAGGATGAAGCGGCCGCCGCTCGCCTCGTCGAGGTCGGCGGCCTCGGCGGCCAGCATCAGCGGGCTGCGGCCGACGCCGTAGATGATCCCGGAGCCGAGCTTGGCGCGCTCGGTGCGCGGGGCGAGCGTCGCCAGCGTCACCGTCGCCGAGCGGTTGTAGAGCTCCGAGGCCCAGACCGCGTCGAAGCCGGCTCGGTCGGCCGCCTCGCCCGCCGCCGCGAGCGAGTCGAGGCCGGCGCCGAAGACGCAGAGGCCGCGGCGCGCCGTGCCGCTCATGCGTGCGTCTCCGGCGCCGCGGCGAGGTTGGCCTCGGGGCAGCGATCCACCGCGATCACGCCGGGTCCCCGGGCAGGTCGAAGGGCGGCTCGTCCAGTGGCGGGAAACCGTCGGGCAGGTCCTCGGACACGCGGCCTGGGAAGGCCGGCGGGCGCTTCTCCTTGAAGGAGTCGGCCCCCTCGGTCGTGTCCGGCGAGTCCGCACACTGGGCGATGAAGATCGACTCCATGCGGTGGGCGTCCATCGGGTGCGGCGCCGAGGACATCTGCCAGAGCAGCTGGCGGTTCAGCGCCACCGAGACCGGCGCGCTCGCCTCGATCATCCCGCGCGCCACCTCGTAGGCGGCGGGCAGCAGGTCCTCGGGTGCGTGCAGGGAGCGGACGAGGCCCGCGTCCAGCGCCTCCTCGGCGTCGAAGATGCGGCCGCTAATCGTCCACTCGAGCGCCCGGCTGAGGCCGACCACGCGCGGCAGGAACCAGCTCGAGGCGGTGTCAAGGCAGATCCCGCGCCGCGAGAAGACGAAGCCGAAGCGGGCCTTCGTCGAGGCGAGCCGGACGTCCATCGGCAGCGGGAAGGTCGCGCCGAAGCCGACCCCGGCGCCATTGACCGCGGCGACGATCGGCTTGGTGGCGCGGAACATCCGCAGGGCGATCAGGCCGCCGCTGTCGCGGGGGATGTCGCCGGGCCGCAGCTCCTCGGTGCCGCGCAGTTCGGCGGCGCGGACGACGTCGAAGCCGTGCGAGAGGTCGAAGCCGGCGCAGAAGGCCCTCCCGGCGCCGGTGACGACGACCGCCCGGACGGCGTCGTCACCGTCGACCAGGTCCCAGACCTGGAGCAGCTCGCGCTCCATCGTCGGATCGAGCGCATTGAGCTGCTCCGGCCTGTTGAGGGTGATGGTCGCCACCGACTCAGAGACCTCGAACTCGATGGTCGTGAACGATCGGCTCTGAGGCGGGACGGACAATCCGTGGCCAGTGTCGCCCAAGGTCCGCCGGTCCCGGAACTGCCGTTTACGCCAGTTGCCCGGGCGCCCGCCGGCCGCGAGTTATATGGACCCACCCCCGGAAGAGGAGGATGCGAGATGAGCACGGTCGGCGACGCGGTTTCGGTGCAACGCGCGGAGGACGGCGCCCTGATGGCGAGCTGCGCCGAGTGCGGCCACGAGCTTGGCTCCGCCGGGCGGGACCCGAAGCTCGGCGCGGTGATGCGCGAGCTCTCGATCGCCGACCTCAGCCCGCTGAACGCCGAGGGGATGACCGAGCGCCTCGTCGCGCGGCACTTCCACTGCCCCTCGTGCGCGCTGCTGATCGCGGTCAACGTCCAGCAGGTCGGCGACCCGGTGATGCTCGAGTGGCGCCTCGACGAGGCGACGGAGATCGTCTGATGGCCGCCTACGACATCGCCGTCGACATCGGCGGCACCTTCACCGACTGCGTCGTCCACGACGCCGAGCGCGACCTGGTGATGGCGGCGAAGGCGCCCTCGCG
>Ga0268266_10002124_pt1 | contig 21889 bp, 21 predicted proteins | sample KBSS13metaG_FD_190356 | JGI IMG/M metagenome (GOLD analysis project Ga0268266, IMG submission 190356) | Switchgrass rhizosphere microbial communities from Kellogg Biological Station, Michigan, USA - KBS S1-3 metaG (SPAdes) (version 2) | ecosystem: Host-associated > Plants > Roots > Rhizosphere... | reverse complement strand
GGCGGAAAGCCTTTTTGATCTCATCTGCGCTGGCATTTTTGCCGACACCTAGAACTTCGTAATAATCGCGTTTAGCCATGTATGTTCTATAGTACTAGCTTGGCACTCAAACGGCAAGAGTGCTAACCAGCGCCTCGCATCAATGTTTCGTCGCCGACAGTGGCATGTACGAGTCAGGATACTCAATCATGGTGCGCACAATGCCACGTAATGACCCAATCATCTCATCTGCAACTTGCGCGCCTGCCCCGTCTACCATCCCGTCTGTCTGTCTATAAGTATTGTCGTCCTCAAGTACTAGCATTGAGACACTTTCGCCTACGCGATTCACTACGGCCGTCGATGGATTGCCCTTGCGATGCGCGGGCTGCAAACTGGTCGTCGACACACGCCCCTGCTCATCGGGCCGGCCCCATACCTTCACCGAGGGGACACCATCGTTGAGCGTCGTTATTCCACACAACAACAGGCCGATCGTTTGAAGCTGTTCTGGCGTTGGTCGCTGCGATGATAATTTCTCTCCCATACCACTAGAGTATGGGACGTGATGGGAAGATTCTGTAAGGCCGAGCACAGTCATGATAGGAATCTCGCTTATCTGTATGCTCAGCTTAGCATATATGACCCTCTAGGAAGAAGGTGATAAAAATCACACCTTCACACAGTAGGCTCATACAGGGGCGTTAGAAATAGACACCTCTTATCATATATATAATCGCCCCCAGCGGAGGCTGGGCAATCTCTTCAGCCTCCGCTTGGTCGTTGCGGGTCAAATTACTCCTACTAGATCACGTAATCCGTAGTTTAAGTCTACTTCTCTTTGTCGTCGACTACTTCGCCTTCTATGGGGCCATCGCCATCTTTGGAGTCGTCGGACTTTTTGTCTTCTTCGGGAGTTTCGCTGCTGGCAGCGTTTTCGTACATCTTGGCGCCGATGGGCATCAGAACGTCGTTTAGCTCCTTGGCAGCAGCTTCCAGTGCGTCTTTGTCGGCCTTGTCGTCAGCAACGACCTTCTTGGCCTTTTCTACGGCTTCGTCGATCTTCTTTACATCTTCTTCGGCCAGCTTGTCCTTGTTCTCACTCTTCATCTTTTCGGCCTGGTACACGGCGCTATCGAGCAAGTTGCGGGCTTCTACACCCTCTTTGCGCTTCTTGTCTTCTTCGGCGTGAGCTTCGGCGTCTTTGGCCATCCTTTCTACCTCGGCCTTGTCGAGAGAGCCAGAGCCCTGAATGGTAATGTTCTGCTCTTTGCCACTGCCCTTGTCTTTGGCGGTAACGTTCAGGATGCCGTTGGCGTCGATGTTGAAGGTGACTTCAATCTGCGGAACGCCGCGCGGAGCTGATGGAATGCCATCGAGGATGAAGCGACCCAGGCTCTTGTTGCCTTCAGCCATTTCGCGCTCACCCTGCAATACATGGACTTCAACTTGCGGCTGATTGTCGGCAGCGGTCGAAAATACTTCACTCTTAGAGGTTGGGATAGTCGTGTTGCGGTCGATAAGCTTGGTCATCACGCCACCCATGGTCTCGATACCGAGGCTCAGCGGAGTAACGTCCAGCAGCAGTACATCTTTGACGTCGCCCTGTAGCACACCACCTTGGATGGCAGCACCTACGGCCACAACTTCGTCTGGGTTCACGCCCTTCATGGGGTCCTTGCCAAAGATAGCTTTGACCTTTTCGACAACGGCAGGCATGCGAGTCATACCACCAACCAACACTACGGCGTCGATGTCGCTTGCTTTGAGGCCAGCATCCTTGAGCGCCTTTTCACACGGCTCGGCGGTCTTGCTTACCAAGTCACCCACTAGCTGCTCCAGCTTAGCGCGGGTAAGCTTGTGCTCGAAGTGCTTGGGGCCTTCGGCGTCGGCCGTCAAGAATGGTAGGTTAACATCTACTTCCTGAGCGGTGGAAAGCTCAATTTTTGCCTTCTCGGCTTCGTCGCGCAGGCGCTGCATAGCAGCCTTGTCATCACTGATGTCGATGCCTGCTTCTTTCTTAAATTCGTCCACGAAGTAGTTCACCAAGACACGGTCGAAGTCAGCACCACCCAGGTGCGTGTCGCCGTTGGTGCTTTTAACTTCAAAGACGCCATCACCGAGCTCCAAGATGGAAACGTCGAACGTACCACCACCGAGGTCGTACACGGCGATCTTTTCGTCGGCCTTAGCCTTGTCCAAGCCGTATGCCAGAGCGGCTGCGGTTGGCTCGTTGATAATGCGCTTTACTTCTAGGCCGGCAATCTTACCAGCGTCTTTGGTGGCGTGGCGCTGGCTGTCATCGAAGTAAGCTGGCACGGTGATAACCGCTTCGGTGACTGGCTCGCCCAGGAATGCTTCGGCATCAGCCTTCAGCTTGCCCAAGATCATAGCGCTGATTTCCTCGGGGCTATATTCTTTGTCAGCCATTTTTACTTTTACGCTGCCATTGCCCTTGACGATTTCGTAGCCCATGAGCTTGAGGTCACGCTGGACTTCTGCATCGTCGAACTTGCGGCCGATGAGGCGCTTTACTTCATAAATAGTGTTTTTGCTGTTGGTAACCTGCTGGCGACGTGCCACCTGGCCTACCAAGCGCTCACCGTTTTTGTTGATAGCCACGACAGATGGCGTGGTGCGATTGCCTTCGCTGTTAGCGATAATTTCCGGCTTACCACTTTGCATCACGGCCATTGCTGAGTTAGTGGTGCCTAGGTCGATTCCGATAATTTTACCCATGGTATATATAGTTTCCCTTCCTTTAGCAGATGACTACTTAGAGTGCTATTAGTAATTGTAGCATAAAAAATTAGCACTCAAGTGTCAAGAGTGCTAACAAAAATGTCTGCTAAGGCGCGTTTTGGCTTAGAATTCTTGGCGCTTGGTCAAGAGTGCTAACGGGTTTATCAGTTTTATCTACAGCCACATCCGTAATCTATGTCTTTATTGCATACCGTCGATTGCGCACGAACCCAGGCACCGCCCAGTCGACTGCCGTAGAGCACAAACAAGCGCCGGGTGATTATTACGATGCCCTCTATCCAAGCTCTCATACACCAACCCATATAGCCCATTAGGCTCAGCCTTCGCCAACTCCGCGACCTGCTCACGAACATCGTCCACCCCATCCCAATCAACCACGCCAGTATCCGGATCAACAACGCTGTATGCGCCACCCAAACGCCCCGCTACGTTGATTGCCGCCCTATCATCAGGGGATATACCACAATCTTGGCAGGGTCGTTCTGACGAGTAAATAAATTCCATCATTCAAGACATACTAGATGCTCACCCCACAAAAACCATAAGAAAACTTACAGTTCTCTTGTAGGAACCTCCCCTTTGTTACTCCGCGACGTTGTTCAGAGCCTAGATCGCACATCGCCTTGCGGTTCCGTAATTTTGTCCTTACCCTTACAATCGTCATAAGCTGTCCCGCTTAAGCAAGCGGCAACAGTCCGATACAGAGCGACAGTTGACGCTATCGCACGACTCAATTGCAGTACTTACTGCATGCGGACGCGAACCATGGCGTGCCGGATAACTTCGTCGCCAATGGTGTAACCAGCCTGGAGCTCTTCGCTCACTACTTCTTGGGTGCCATCACCCTCTTCCATGCTTACTGCTTCGTGGTACCGAGGATCGAACAGCTCGCCGACTGTTTTGATGCGTTCTACACCCAGGTCTGCCAGTGTCTTTTCGAATTGCCTTACGACACCCTGCACACCCTTGATAAAATCGACATACTTCTGTAGCTCGTCATTCTGAGGCGCAGCCGAAGCATCTGGATCCTTCGCTTCATTCAGGATGACGACAGGTGAGTGTTTAAGCGCACGCTCAAAGTTGTCGATAACCGGCAGTAGGTCGCGCACCACGCTAGCCTTTACTATGCTTTTTAGGCTAGTAACCTGCTCGTCGTGACGGCGGCGGAGGTTAGTAGCATCCGCTCGTTCGCGCTGCAGCGCTTCGGTGAGTTCAGCTATCTGCCGCTGCAAGGCTTCTGCGTCTAGTTTTGGTTGCTTGGGTTTTTTATCAGGCATATAGTACTTCCTCTAATGTTTTACCGGTGTGAGCTACGAGTGCCATAACATCCCGATAGCTTTGGCGGGTCGGACCAAGTGTCCCTACGTAGCTGTGATCGCTAAATGGACTGCGGAACCGACTGATGATAAGTGTAACGCCCGCGCTGCGGCCGATGGGGTTTTCGGCACCGATGAACACACTTAGTGGTTCATTGGGCGCAGCCTCCCGCAACCATGGCTCAAGGTTATCGAGCAAACGCGCTACTTGCTGCACTTGGTTGCCGCCGGTGAATTCGGGCTGACCAAACAGGTTGCTGAGACCGCTGATATACAGCTGATTGCCGATGGTGGCTAAACCCAGGTTGTGAGTGAGCTCTACCAGCGTATCTACCGCATTGCGGATGGTACGTTCTGGCATGCCGCCGTGCGTTACCCGAGCGGTTAGAGCACGTTCGGCGCGCTTTTCGGGCATGGTAGCTTCGTTGGTAAGATTATTTACGTAAAAGCGATAGCCACCATCAGTGGGAATGCGGCCAGCAGAGGTATGCGGCTGGCGAATGTAACCCAGACGCTCCAGCTCGGCCATCTCGGCACGGATAGTCGCGCTAGATACATTGAACACCTTGGCGAGCAAGCTGCTGCCCACGGGCACCGCTACTTCGGCATATTGCTCGATGATTGCGGAGAGGATTTGCTTTTGCCGCTCTGTCATGGTCTAAAGTATAACCTTTTAGCACTCCAGATTCAAGAGTGCCAGATGGTTTGCTGGCAAATTTACACCCCGGCCTGCAGGTCTTCGAGCAATCGCTCAGCCCACACCCGGAAGCTAGTGTCGATAACGGTGAATTCGTCGTGATGTCGCGCAATACTATCGGCCGCCCGCACCGCTTCCTCCAGTTTCTCGTTCACCACAAAGTGGTAATATGGTCGCGCCAAGGCCTCCTTGAGCTCAGCAATAGCCGTCTGCATGCGACGGGCAATATCAGCCGGATCAGCCTCTTTTGTACCATATCGCGCGTGCAAGCGACGCTGCCACTCCTGGTAGTTTGGCGGTAAGATGAACTCCGCAATTACCGACGACGAGATAGCTTTATACTCGGCAACACCCTGCACCTCAAGGTCGGTGATAGCCACCTTTCCCTCATCATGTGCCTTCTGAATCTCGGCAACGCTCGTGCCATAAACGTTATCACTATACTTCTTGGCCTCAATAAATTCGCCATTGCGGAGCATCTCGGCTGCCCGCTCTTTGGTGATAAAATGATACTCCACACCATCCTGCTCCATAACACCGCCATTCTCGCGTGGTGCGCGAGTGGTATGCGAAACAATGTGGTGGTATTTCCCCGTTTCGAGCAGTTTATGTTTAATACTGTCCTTGCCCGCCCCGCTCACACCCACCAGCAGTACAATCGGCGTGCTTTTTACTAGCTCAACAGCAACAGGAGACAAAGTGTATGCGTCAACCAATTTCTGTAAGATTGTGTCCATAGGCGCTAAGTATACCCGATAGGCTCGTATGGAGCTATACTTTGTGTATGCAGCAAGCACCCGATTTCTCACTCCAAGACCAAGATGGCAACACTAAAACACTGACAACCTACGCCGGCAAGTGGCTGGTACTATATTTTTACCCCAAGGACGATACACCGGGCTGCACCACCGAAGCCTGCAATTTTCGCGACGAACGCGATGCGATTGCTGAGTTTGGCAACGCCGAAGTGGTTGGCATCAGCAAAGACACCGTGCGCTCACACAAGAAATTCGCCGAGAAATATGGCCTGAACTTTACGCTTCTAAGCGACCCAGACCATATAACCGCAGAGGCCTACGACAGCTGGAAGCCCAAGAAATTCATGGGCCGCGAGTATTTGGGCGTGGAACGTAATACGTTCATCATTTCACCGTCCGGCGAGATTGCCAAAGCGTACCGTGGTGTCGACCCCAAGTCCCACGCCGCCGAAATCATCGCCGACCTGAAACAGTTCCAGACCGTGTAGTTGTCATCTCGACCGGAGGCATAGCCGGAGCGGAGAGATCTCCCAAACCCCCTGCTATGAGGGAAGACCTCTCCACTTCGGTCGAGATGACAGCGGAATAGCGCCGGGCTTATCTGACCTAATCGCGCTTGAGCATTACAGTAAACGCCTCTGCCGGTATATCAACCTTCCCAAATCTCTTCATTCTTTCTTTGCCCTTCTTTTGCTTGGCAAGCACCTTCTTTTTGCGGGAAACGTCGCCACCGTACAGGCCAGTTGTGACATCTTTGCGGTAAGCACTCAGGTCTTCGCGGGCGATGAACCGGCCACCGATGGCCGCTTGCAGCGCCACCTGGAAGTTTTGGCGCGGGATTACCTCTTTGAGCTTCGTGACGGTTTCGCGGCCAAGGCGATCTGCTTCGCTACGGTGAACCATGACGCTCAGGGCATCCACACGTTCGCCCGCTACATAAAAATCTACCTTCACTAGGTCTTCGGCACGGTAATCATCCAGCTCGTAGTTGAAGCTACCGTAACCACTGGTGATACTTTTGAGTTGGTCGTAAAAATCGGTTAACAAGTTAGCAAGTGGCGCCTCAAAACCAACAATAGCACGGTCTTCGACATAGCTCAGATTTTTCTGCAAGCCACGCTTACCAGAGATAAGCTGGATGACCGGACCCACGTACGGTTTTGGCACGATGATCTCACCCTTGATCCACGGTTCACGAATCTCCCTGATGCGCGATGGATCAGGCAAGTCGGCGGCAGATTTTATATCTATCTCTTCATCGTTGAGTAGGCTAATTTGGTAGTCAGTGGATGGGTTTGTAACAACCAAATCTAGGTTGTATTCGCGCTCCAAACGCTCCCGCACGATATCCATGTGGAGCAGACCCAAGAAGCCGATACGCACACCAAACCCCAGCACCGGCGAGTTTTCGGGCTCGAACTGCAATGCGCTGTCGCTGAGGCTTAGTTTTTCGATAGCTTCTTTCAGGTCATTGTAGAACTCATTGCTTTCCGGGAAAAAGCCAGCGTACACGAATGGCTGGACGTCTTTGTAGCCGGGCAATGGGCTTGTGGAGGGGTTGGCGGCAAGTGTAATGGTGTCGCCCACTTTGGCGTCACGCGTGGTTTTGAGGTTGGTGACGATGTAGCCGATTTCGCCAGCCTTCAGGCTCTGGCCAGGCGTCATATCTGGCTTGAGCGCGCCGACTTCCAGTGCAATTCCCTGCGCACTAGTGTTCAGCATTTTTATCTGGGCATTCTTGGCGATTTCGCCGTCGACGACACGCACATACAGAATAACGCCGCGGTAATCATCATAATAGCTATCGAAAATAAGGGCTCGCGTGGACCTAGAGGACGGACCTATAGACTCGTTTTTAGCTGCTTTTGGAGCAGGCACATCAGATACGATTCGCTCCAGAACAGCCTCTACGCCTATGCCGGTTTTGGCGGAGATTTGCAAAATGTCTTCGAACTTGCAGCCGAGCAGACTGACGATTTCGGCACCCACGCGTTCGACATCGGCAGCCGGCAGGTCGATTTTGTTCAGAACGGGGATGATAGTGAGATCAGCGGCCATGGCAAGGTATACATTGGCCAGCGTTTGGGCCTGAATACCCTGAGAGGCATCTACCACTAGTAAGGCCCCTTCGCAGGCCTGGAGGCTCCTAGACACTTCATACGAGAAATCGACATGCCCGGGGGTGTCTATGAGGTTCAGCTCGTACTCCTGTGGGGCAGCAGCATGGGGCACGTAGGATGCAGTAAGGGGAAGCCCATCCGTAACCCCCCCTATCCCATGCTGCATACTACTTGCTACATTTGTTCTATAGCTCATCCTAACAGGGGCAAGCTTGATAGTAATGCCTTTTTCGCGCTCCAAATCCATACGATCGAGCAGCTGCGCCTTCATGTTACGCTTTTCTACCGTGCCGGTGAGCTCCAGCAGGCGGTCCGCCAGCGTGCTCTTTCCGTGGTCGATATGCGCAATAATACAGAAGTTTCTAATGTGATCCTGGTTCATTGCCCCCTATTATAGTTTGCACCTCTGTTATTTCAAAGGAATAGCAGGTTGAGGACTCAGCCTCCAAGAAAGTTTTAAAATCTTCAGAACAAACCTCAGTTCGCTGTGAGCAAATCATAACAGGGGCGACAAAGGTGGATTAACCTGAACGCTGAAAGTCTATTTCTTAGTGAACTTGTAACGGTGCTGAATGTACAGTAACTGGCCAATAGCATCCTGGAGTTGGTACTGCTCGACACAGGTCGCGGGCAACGCACAGGCGATCTGCTCTAGCGCTACTGCCAGCGTCTCACAGTAATCACCCGAAGCCACCATTGCTTCCGTACGCCAATTGCGTGGATCGCTTGGGAGATCGTGCAGCCAAAGTGTTTTCGTAGCGCCATCTGTGACGACAAAATCGGGGCTAGCTATTGCATAAGTACCGCTCATTTTTTGGTAATCTCGTAATCTTGTTGAAGGTGGAGAAGCTGGGTGACAGCCTCTTGTAATTGATGCTGGGCGACCGATGCCATAGGGAATGCGAAGGCAATCTCTTCGAGCATGGTTGCAAGTGTTTCGAAATAATCACCCGAAGCCACCAGCGCTGCGAGATATTCCCCATCTAGTTTACGAGGCATGTCGTGCAGCCGGCGGCCATCCGATGAGTTGTCAAGGGTTAGATCACCAGATGACAAGGAGTATGCTGCGTCTTGAGCACTCATAAGTCCTCCAGTATGCTTTTATGGCCAGTAGCCGTAATAAGCAGGTGGTCAAGCAGGTCTATGCCAAGGATTTTGCCAGCCGCAATCAGCTGCCGCGTAACTTCTATATCCGCCACGCTGGGCTCGAGTATACCAGATGGGTGGTTGTGGGCGATTATGGCTGCCACGGCCCCGTGGGCAATGGCCGGCTGAAAAACTTCCCGTGGATGCACGACATTGGACGTGAGACTACCGATAGATATAACCTCGTCGTATACTACCTGATATTGGCTATCTAGATAGAGGCCGCGCAGTTGCTCTTTGCTCTGGTTGCCGATAGCTTTAAAAAAGTGGTAGGCTTGCTCGGCAGTACGAACCTGCAGTGGACCACCCGCCCTATCAGTAGCATATGTCCGACGGCCAAGCTCGAGTGCAGCCACCAGCTGGCATGCTTTGGTAAGAGGGATATTTAGCGCGTCGGCAAGGTGTGTCGCTTTGGTTTCGCGCAGCATAGCCTTTTCGCCATATTCTTGCAGTGCTCGCTTAGCCATAGCCAAGACATCTTCGTTTTTGGTCCCAACGCCCCACAGCACTGCCACCAGCTCAGCCTGGGTGAGGCTAGCTGGGCCCGCAGCTAAGAGCTTCTCGCGTGGGCGATCTTTGTTCGGCAAGTCACGCACCCGAAGCACATACTCAACACCCCTGGTGTCAAATATGACATCATGGTCACGTAAGGTGTAGGATTGTGCTACCTCCGTTTGCATACGCTCCATATAATATCGCCAAAACTATAATGAATCTACTGCAATCCGAGAAGATTTAAGAAGAATTTCAGTATTAGTATTCAACTCTGATCGGTCGCAAGATGATGCGTCGTATCCAACGCCAAAATGGCTGAGCCTCTTCCAACCCAAACAGCCCGGAGATAGCAAAATGTGTCGCCATGGTTACGCCAGCTATTATTAAAAACTTCGTACCAAGGGTAACGAAGCCACGGTCCGCAGCTCCCAGCGGTATAAAACCAACCGTTATATAGCCCGCCACCAGGCTGAAACCAGTAACTGATATAGTACGTGATACACCGCTCCAAAACTCCTGATCAAAGAGCTTTGGATCACGGATAAGCATTATGATCCCCAATATAACTACCTCCGTCGCCGCTACGATAGACTGGGCAATTGCCAGACCTGGCAGACCGTAACCGTTTGGACGTGTCAGTAGATAAGCAAGCACGATGTTGAGTGATATGGTAAACACCGAGACGTACAGCGGCGTCCTAGTGTCCTTTTGGGCGTAAAACCAGCGGGATACGATAGAGTAAACGCTACGAAACAAAATAGCTACCGTTAGAAAGCCAAATATAAGCGATATCTGCGGCGCGTTATTAGAGAAAATAAGTCGCGCCAGATAACCACGGCCAAAGAAAGACACTACTACAACCGGCAGGCTGATCCATATGATAAGCCGGAGAAAACGCAGGAAATCCTGCCGGAACAGATCCGGGCGGCCATTGCTGAGCCGGCTATTGAGTCGTGGAAATACTGCCGTGGAAATGGCCGTACCTATGAGCAGCACGGGGGCGGTAAGCAGCACGTAGGCGTTGTTGTAGTTGCTGATGGCCGTAGCACCGCCAAGCTTTGGGCTTGAGGCAAATCGCGTTTCAACGATGCTCTGCAATTGGTCCATACCCTGATCAAGCGAGCGTGGGGGTAGCTGTCGCAACATAGATCTAAAGTCACTACTCCGCCAAATGATTTTTGGACGCCAATGGAATCCCATGCCGAACGCACCGAGCGCGACAACGATGAGTTGCAGTACCGCTCCAGCCAGGGCGCCAATCCCCATCCCTACGATGCCGATATTGCCCTTAAAAAGATAGATGCTAGCAATAATACACATGTTGTAAAACAGCGGTGCTATGGCGTAGAAGAAAAACCGTCCCATGGTCTGTTGTACACTGGTCAATATACCTGAAACCGTAAATAGCAAGGGGTTCAGCGACAGAAAGCGCATGAGATTAGCGGCGTTGTTAAGCTGTTCCGGCTCCAGGCCCGGGGCTACGATGTGATGGAGTAGGGGTTTGGCAAATACAAATATGATCACTCCGACCACGAACATGAGCATGCTCAGCAGATTGAGCAAGCTATTGGCGAGCTCCCACATCCCTTTCCGATCACCTTTACTCAGCCTATCGGACAGGTACGGTATCACGGCCACACCCAATGCACCGGCCGCAATTGTAAAGAAGAAGAAATCGGGGATGTTGAATGCCGCAAAATAGATACCGGCGTTTTGGCCGGGCGGTGTCACCGGCGTGTTAAAGTTGGCATTCACCAGTTTGGTGCGCATAAAGCCTAATATTTGAGCCAGAAGCGAGCTACCGACGAGCAATACAGCCACGCTACCGAGCGAAATACGTTTACGCGTACGCGGGATGTTCATATTCATAGAGCTGCATCCAGTATAGCCTGCTTACCTGTTTGAAAACAGACTTTGCCGGTGTACTTTTGTAGTTATTTTAGGTGAATAACGCCTTCTTCGATGGCCCGTTGCACTTGCGCTGTCGTGGGGCCGCTTTGCCCTGTGCTGTCAGTCTTCTTCTTGCGCTTACGAACACGTTTGCGCTTTGGCTTTGCTACATCACCCTCGGTTGGCGTAGACTCACCGGGCGTTACTTGGTCGAGAACAACCTGCGACAAGACAGCAGGTGATACCCTGGGATGTGGCGTTGAGTCTGTAGCGGCAGAAGGTGGCTGCGTGGCTTGTGGTGAGGTGGCAGTAGGCACAAGCTTTTTAGGCATCTGTGGCTTAGCCGTACGAGGTTCAGCTTGCTTCGCAGCGACATTGTCTTCTGTCAGATAATGCTCAGCCACATAGCGTTCGGTAGCCTCACGACTCTGAGCGTACTGAGCACGGCTATGGTCTATAATCTGAGCACTATAGTCCGCCGCAAACGGTGGTAAGTTGAGGCTGATAGCAGAAAAAGCTGGGACCTTCTCCCCACCAATGGTCATGCTAATGGCAAAGTGGCGGTTGTGCATGTGTACCATATCGTGTTCCTCGAACTTCGGCTCGAAATATTTCATCATCACCCGGGCATCATCCGCACTAGTACGGAAAGCGATGATGGAGCCAACGTTACCAAACACCGCGTCTTTCACCTCCTGCATCATCTGGGCGGTGTACTGGTTGGCTACTGTCAGGTTCAAGCCATATTTACGCGCCTCACTTAGGATGGTCGCAAAACTATCGGTAGCGAAATTCTGAAACTCGTCAACATAAAGATAGAATGGTGTACGCTGTTCACCCGCGATGTCGGCTCGGCTCATGGCCGCCATCTGCACCTTAGTAACTAGCAACGAACCGAGCAAAGCGGCGTTGTCTTCACCCACCAACCCGCGACTGAGGTTTACGATGAGGATCTTGCGTTCATCCATAATCTGCCGGACGTTGAAGCTGCTCTTGGGCTGGCCGATGATGTTACGCACCAGCGGGTTGGCAGTGAAGGCTCCAACCTTGTTCAAGATAGGGGCAACCGCTTCTGTCATAAACCGCTCATTCCAACTCGCAAACTCGATGGTCCAGAAATTGCGTACCACCGGGTCTGCGACATATTTGAGTACATCGTTTCGGAATTTCTTCTCGGTGAGTATGCGCGTAATGTCGAGCATGGTAGCATCGGGATAGTCCAGGAGCGCCAGAATGGAATAGCGCAAAATATACTCCAGCCGTGGGCCCCAGCTGTTCTCGAATATGCGTTTTATAACACCAATAAGCTCGGAACAGGTGTGCGTTTTGAGCTTGGGGTCATAGACCTCCAGCGGGTTAAAGCCCATGGGAAAATCGGTATCGGCCGGGTTGAAGTACACTACATCTGCCGCCCGCTCGGCCGGAATGCGTTTAAGGATTGCCTGAGCATAGTCGCCGTGCGGATCGATGACGGCAAACCCGTAGGGGCTATAAATATCAGAAATGGTCAGCAGCTCCAACATACCCGATTTACCAGTGCCCGTCTGACCAATGATATACAGATGCCTACCACGATCGGACCGGGGCATGCCAAACATAGTATTGTGCCCACGGAAGTTTGTGGCTGCAATGGGACTTAGCTGGTCCCCCGTTTCTGCTGTCACAACCGGCAGATTGGCTGGCGGCTCCGCCGTCTGGCTGGTAGCCCACAATATGAACGGCGTCTCCACGTTGGTGTGGGGCAGGTGATACAACGTAGCAACCTCTTCGATATTGCACACAAATCCGGCCTTGTTGAAGGCCCGACTCCGAAAGTGCGCTACCAGAAATGGGTCGTCCAACACCCGTTTAGCCTCAAAACCATTCAGGTAGGTGCTATTGAACTGTTTGTAGCTGGCGATGATGCTCTGCATCTGCAGCTGTGCCTGTTGCAAGGTGGTATTGCCACGGTACACGATCCGCAGCTGCGCCTCGAAGGCAAGCTTTTGGGCCTTTTCCTGGGCTGCACTTGCCCGAGTGGTTTCGTAGTCACTCAACTTTACTGTCTCGGACTTTACCTCTGGTGGCTTCCACAGTGCACTCATCAGCCCCGTGGTTTTGGTACCGCCCCCACCCTTGATGCCTGATATATAGCGCTCGCTACTCTTGTGCCAGTTGCCCGCTGCCGGTTTTATCAGCAGCTGCAGCCAAGCCTCTTCGTCTTCGGTAAACTTAGCCAGCGTCGCGGTGATAGCGGCCAACGGGTCGACCTCAAAACTCTGGAATGTTTTGATGGGCAGCGCATTATTACCGATAAATTTTAATTCGGTTACCAGCTGGACAGGATATTGCTCTTCCTCGCGGTACAGCGCGTAATCTTCGACCTCACTAATGTGCACGGTGGGATATTGGGCGTAAATCTGCTCTTCTACATAGCTTTTTAGGTAGTGCGGCACCCAGATATAGAAGCCGATTCGCTTAGCACGGACTGCGATTTCAAAACTCAGACGTTCGCGCTTGGCGCTTTTAAGTAGCCCTGGCACCGGTATGGTGAGCAAGCCGTGAAGACTGGCAAACATCTGTTCGGCGGCCAGCTCTTTCTTGTCGTTGGTGCGGGGCACTTGCAATAGCAATACTACGCCGCTGTCGTCGTAGGTCGCTTCTGGGTGTTTTGATTGTGCCATAGGTAAATACCGCCCTCGCCAGCGGTTATCCTTATTTTCTCATGCTTCGCCCCGCAAATACAGTGATTACCCATGCTCGAACCGAGATTAATCAAAAATATTCTCGGATTCATTCCGAGAATATTTTTGATTAAAAATCTGCTAGCAGCTACTGGGCGATCTCCTCTAGTGTAATCTAGGATGACCAAGGAAGCCCGCAAGTGAATCGTACTAGAGGTACGGTGAACACGGACTGGACTTGGCTGCTCGGAATACGCCGAACAGATCGGCCGCCACTAGTACAATGCGGCGTCTTTGGGGAGGTGAGAACCGGTGAAGAGGGCGTGCACTTCCTCGGCATCTACGGTTTCTTTGTCGAGCAGCTTGTCTTTGAGCGCCTCGATGAACTTGAGGTTGGCCTTGATGACAGCACGAGCACGAGTTGCTGCTTCGGTAATCAGTGCTTCGACTTCTTGGTCGATGACCTTGGCGGTGTCGTCGCTGTATTCGCGTTCGTGCACCATGCGCTCGATCATCATGCCTTCTTCTACATGGAAGACTTGGTCGCGTAGCTTGGTACCCATACCCTGGTTTATCACCATGTCACGGGCCAGTTCAGCAGCCTTTTGGAGGTCGTTGCCAGCGCCGGTGGTTACACGCTCTTTGCCGTAAATGACCTCTTCGGCGATACGGCCACCAAGCATACGAGCCAAAATGTCTTTGTATTCTAGAATGCTGTGATAGCTCTTATCTTCTGGCGGGATAAACCACGTAACACCACCGGTACCACCACGGGGAATGATCGTGACCTTATGTACGACATCACTATCCGGCAATACATGGCCGACAATAGCATGACCAGCTTCGTGGTAAGCGGTCAGTTCCTTTTCGTGGTCGTTCATGACCTTGCTCTTGCGCTCTGGGCCGATAGCTACACGTTCGAAGGCTTCGGTGACGTCCACCTGAGAAATCTGGGTGTGATTACTACGGGCAGCGATAATGGCAGACTCGTTGGCAATATTAGCGAGATCTGCACCCGAAGATCCAGCCGTCTTGGCAGCCAAAGCATCTAGGTCTACATCGGTAGCCAAAGGTTTCTTTTCGAAGTGAACCTTGAGGATAGCTTCACGGTCTGGGCGATCAGGCAGGCCGATGCTCACGCGACGGTCGAAACGGCCAGGGCGGAGCAGGGCTGGGTCAAGCACGTCTGCACGGTTGGTTGCAGCCAGAACAATTACATTCTGCCCTTGTTCAAACCCATCCATCTCTACCAATATCTGGTTGAGGGTCTGTTCACGCTCATCATGGCCACCACCCATACCGCTGCCACGGCGGCGTCCTACGGCATCAATCTCATCGACGAAGATAATACATGGTGCATTCTTCTTGGCTTTAGCAAATAGGTCGCGCACGCGGCTTGCGCCAACACCCACGAACATTTCCACGAATTCGGAGCCAGAGATACTAAAGAAGGGAACACCAGCTTCGCCAGCCACAGCGCGGGCCAGCATAGTTTTACCGGTACCCGGAGGACCTACCAGCAGCACACCCTTCGGTATACGCGCACCGACGCTCGAGAACTTCTTAGGGAACTTGAGGAACTCAACGACTTCCTGCAAGTCCTGTTTGGCTTCGGCCTGGCCGGCGACGCTCTTGAATGAAACTTTGTCCTTTTCGTTGCCATACAGCCGTGCACGACTCTTGCCAAAGGAAAGTGCCTGGTTACCCTGGCCCTGGGCGCTTTTAAGCATAAAGTACAGCAAACCACCGATGAGCAGTACCGGGATAAGGTTTATCGCCAAGCTGCCGATAACCGCACCAGTACCGCTTGCCGGCTTGATGCTAACCTCGACTTTGTTGTAGTTGAGGCCTTCGTCTTTCAGGCTAGTGCCGTCTTCTTTGAACGACTTCAGGCTGGCCTGACTCTGATTTTTCTTAGTGATATTAAGCTGGTCGCCGCTCACGACTATCTTTTTATATTGGCCGTCGTTGGCTTGCTGGATCGCTTGAGTTAGCGGAATCTCTTGTGTTGTACTTGGCTGTCGGTAGGCAGCGTAGCTTATAAGTCCCACAAGCACGATAAGGGCGATAAAACCGGCATTCTTGAAGCCGCGACCCCCCGTGCTGCGTTTTGCATTCGGTCGTAAAGGTTTCTTGTCCATGTGCACTCAGTATACAACGTAGTGGATGGCTTGCCTAGCGCTCACGTGCCTGGAGTGCTAGCTGGGAGCGCTCTATGCACAGCCAATGCCCAGCATCCACGTCTACTTTGGAGCTGGCGCGGCCGGTTTTGGCGGCAACTACCAGCCGTTCCAGCATGCGCTTGGAGAGCTCTGCACCGGTGTTGTGTAGCAGCCATTCGGCCATAATTTCGCGGGCCACGGCATGCGGCAGCATGATAAAACTGTGGCGATCAAGGATCTTCGTGCCAGGTTGCACATGCAGGTAGTTTGCGGCCTGCTCTGCAATCTGCTGGTTCAATTTCGCTGCCTGTCGGCTTATCACCAACAGCGCTTCCCTGTCAGCCTCAGCGAAACGAGGCAATAGATTCTTCCGCACATAATTCCGCAAGTATCTTTCATCGGCATTGGTGCTATCTTCGCGCCACCTTAAACCTTCCCTCTCAGCGTAACGGAGCAATTCTTTTTTGGGCATTCGCAACAAGGGCCTTTTGACTATGTCGGTACTTTTGAGCGAGCTCAGGCCACGCCGACCCGTCCCCCGCAACAGGTTTAAAATAATGGTCTCGAGCACGTCGTCTTGGTGGTGTGCTGTTATGATCGCCCCCGCTCCACTCGCCTGCCGTGTCTCGTGCAGGAACTGGTAGCGTGCTTCTCTGGCCTGCGCTTCACTGGCTTGTGGGCTTAGATTGCCTTCTTGGTACACAAATGGCAAACTATATAGCTTCGCCAATTCTTGCACCAACTGCCGGTCCTCCGCCGAGTCCTCACGGATGCCGTGATCATAATGCGCCACCGTGAGTTCCAAGTCCGGCCGTGCAGCCAGCATATGCAGCAAAACCACGGAATCTACACCGCCACTCACCGCCACTACATACCTACCTGGCTGTAAATCAAACTCCATATCTGTAATAATTGTACCCGATGCAAGAACTTTTATATGTAACGGGCAATCCGATCAAATTTCACCAGGCAATCGTTGCCTGTGAACCAGCAGGTATCAGCCTGCAGCAAACCACGCTAGATATCCACGAGATTCAGGCTGAGACAGGTGAGCCGGTTGCACGAGATAAAGCCACGAAGGCTTTCGCCATGCTCAGCAAGCCAGTGGTTGTCAGCGACGACAGCTGGATGATTCCTGGCCTCAATAATTTCCCTGGGCCCTATATGAAATCTATGAATGATTGGTTTTCGCCGGAAGATTGGCTACGCCTGACCAGCACCCTAACTGACAGGAGCATCATTCTACGGCAGATAGTTGTATACCAAGATGAGCACGGCCAACAGCTTTTTTCGGTGGATATCCCCGGAACACTTCTGCGCGAAGCCCGCGGTACATCTGCTTACGCCCATAGCGCCATTGTCTCTTTCGACGACGGCAAGCACAGTAGTGCCGAATATTACGAGCGGGGAGAAAGCGCGGCGCAACATCACCACAGCCCCTGGCATGAATTTGCAAAATGGTACGCAGGGAAAGACTCGTGAAGCATTTATATTTCATCCGACATGGTGAGGCTGTGATGAACGCCCAAGGTGTGTTTGCCGGCCGCACCGAGACACCGCTGACTGACAAGGGCCGTGAGCAAGCACAGGCCGCAGGTGAACAGGCGAAAGATTTGCGGATTGATTACATCATCAGCTCGCCGCTTTCGCGCGCGCACGACACCGCAAAAATTATTGCGGAATCCACTGGTTACCCCATAGGAAATATCGAGCTTAGCGACCTACTTATAGAACGTGGTTTCGGTAGCGCCGAGGGACAGCCGTGGGCACCCGATTTCGATATGGAGAGTGTGGCCAATGCTGAATCTCTATCAGACTTGGAGCAACGTGTGAAACAAACGTGGGAATACATCCAGATTTTGCCCGCCGAAAATATTTTGGTCAGTAGCCACGGTTCTACCGGGCGCATGCTTCGCCACATCACTAATCCGGATATTCCATTCCAGGGTACCGCCCTGTCTCACCATCTTCCCAATGCGCAAATCATTCAACTGATCTGATTTGCCTCATCAAGGAGAGCCATAATGTCATCATCCGTGAGCTGAGGAAATACATCGTAATACGTTCCAACCGCACCCAAATATTCGTCGGGGTTGCTCAGCGCAGTAACTCCGTCTGCCACCTCCAGCAATTCATCCACAGTGTCACGAGGCGCGCATGGCACAGCCACTAGTATCTGTTTGGGGCGCTGTTTTTGTAGCTCAGCAATTGCGGCATGCATGGTAAGCCCCGTTGCGATGCCGTCGTCCACTATCACCGCAGTCTTTCCTTCCGTGGCCACCGGCCGACGACCAGCTGAATATAGCTCAGCTTGGCGCTTTGCCTCTGCCCGTTCACCAGCTTCTGCTCCCCGCAGCCATGTCTGGTCTATGCTGGTCTGCTCGTTTTCGTCACAAACCATCGGGCCAGTTTCAGTCACCGCGCAAACAGCATATTCAGGATCAAAGGGATGGCCTATTTTGCGACTAACAATAAGGCCGAGTGGCGCATCGAGCTCGCGGGCAGTTTCTACTGCAGTTTCAACTCCACCTCGAGGTAAGGCATAGACCACTGCCTTGCCACGATACGGCCGCAACCGCTGCGCCAAGGCCCTCCCCGCTTCCCTCCTATCCGTAAAGAATCTAGAACTCATAACTTTACTGTAAGCCTATTGCTGTAGAGCATGCAGTAGCAGCTTTCATATTTTTGAATCATGCTAGACTCTTGCCCCAAATCACCAGAGCAGCTGGTATACTACCATTAGAACACAACGCAAACATATTCAAGGAGAATATAATGCGCGGTACTCGGCAAAAATAAACAAGTTTACTTTTGCCTCCGTTCCTACATTATGGAAAAAGACATCATACTGCTGCTGGCCGGATTTATCGTGGGATCCATGAACGCTATTGCCGGTGGCGGTATGCTGGTGGGTTTTCCGATACTAATCGGCCTGGGCGTGCCACCGCTCCTAGCCAATGCCACAGCAAACATTGTGACCCTTCCTGGCCAAATGGCTTCGGCCTTCGGCTACCGTGCTTACCTGCGCCGGGTACCACTACGCTATGCAGCCCTACTAGCACCCATAGTACTTGGTGCGGCTGCCGGTGCGCTTACGCTGCGCCATACTCCAGCAGCCGATTTCGCTAACATTGTCCCACTGCTAGTGCTATTCGGCGTGGGGCTGTTTACGTTCCAGCCACTGCTGCATTTTCATCTGCACAGCTACCTGAAGGGGCGGCAAAAAGCCTGGTTGCCGATAGTCTTGATAGGTCTGGCCATGCTGCCGCTTAGTTTTTACGGTGGCTATTTCGGTGCTGGCTATGGGTTTATGATGCTGGCATTCCTGGGCTTTACGAACATGCAGGACACCCACATGATGAACAGCATGAAGAACGTGGCCGCGACTTTTGTGTCAGCGACGTCTATCATATGCCTGTATGGAGCGCATCTGATACAGTGGCGCACCGGCCTGGTGATGGCAGCCGGGTCAACCATCGGCGGTTACTTGGGAGCTCGCGGAGCCCAGAAAGTGTCGAGCCAATGGCTGCGCGGAGGCATCATCGTGATCGGCATGGCTGCCGTAATCTGCCTGGGCGCCCGCCAATATTAGAGCCCATCTCAATAATCATTTTCTACTGCAATCCCCCCAGACATGCGCAAAAGGATTTTCATTGGGATGGACTCTAGCCAATCCCTGCCAAATCTGTTACAATCTCCCCTGTTCTTCACATATTTTGTGCAACTTGCCTACAAGTGAAGGACGCAGCCCATTTAACACTTTTTGATGTCGGTGTAGCTCAGTTGGTTAGAGCACAGGACTCATAAGCCTGGGGTCAGTGGTTCAAATCCACTCACCGACACCAAAAGGCGTTAAAGGCTCACATTCGAACAGTAGACTCTGCGACAAACTTATCGTAATTTTTTCTGCTAGTGTCTGCTATCTTCCTTGAAGTAATAACCAACAACAAATCCTAATGGCGAGCCAATAAGAGCACCGACCTGTGCTAGAGTTTTATCAAGGTCAAGCTCCATTGGCTTACTAAGTGCAATCCAGTTGTATAGAGGTAAGCCAACGAGTATTAAGGTGACTATAGCTATGTAGCCATAAACAAAAACAAAGGCAATATGTTTCCTACTCTTATCGGTATGTTCTAAGTGGTCGAATGTGGGTTTCTTCTCTGAAGTAACCCTCGTTTGAAATTGCTGCAATTCCCTTTCGCGCTGAAGCATGCGCCGTTCATGGTTCAGCTTAACTCTCTCTCGCTGAAGTCGCTGTTCGGTTGCACGGGCCTGTTCCTCAGGCTCAGCCCGAACAATGGCCCCACCCTCTTCAGGAGGGATAGTTCCCATGCTAATCTGCTACGCTATTTGCAAAATCCAAATATTGATCAAATAGTCGATTGCTCTCTTCAATTAATGTATCGATTGTTTTATATAGATTCTTGACGCTATCTTTTAGCCTGTTCCTAAACTCTTCATCAGGCGTTTCTTCTATGAGGCTAGTTATGGCATCCGCCTGTTGAACAAGTGTGCGTATAGTATCCAAATTAGTTTGGACAGTTGCACGGATAGTTTCGTACTTGCTTGATAGTTCTCTGCTTTTACTCATATAAGATAGTTCCTTATATCCGTAGTATACTACAAACCTATCAGTAAAAAGCTATTAAGTAAGCCAAGGGCGAGGTCCCATCTTACCAATAAGTAGCCAAAGCCACCCTATTCGTAGTGCAACGCTTCGACGGGGTCGAGGTGGGCGGCGCGGCGAGCGGGATACATGCCGGCCAGGATACCGATTACCGTCGTAAGGCCTACAACGCCTAGAATGAGCCAGATAGGGAGCGTAATGATATTGGAACTGGTGATGTTGTTGCCCGAGAGCTGCTTATTGATGATGGGATTTGCAATCAGCATCGCCACGTAGCCTACGCCTAGGCCAAACACACCACCGAAGAATCCGAGCAGCGCTGCTTCGATGGTAAACAGCAAACTGACCGTACCACGCCGCGCGCCAACGGCGCGCATCACACCGATTTCACGCGTGCGCTCCAATATGGACATGATCATGGTATTCACCACACCCACCGCAGCCACCACCAGCGCAATCCCGCCAATGCCACCGAGTACTATGCCCAAGATGTTAAAGATGCCAAGCTGCTGCTTGATCTGTGTCTGAGCATCAGCTGCACCAACTTTGTAGGTATTCTTGATAGTCTTGGCCACGGTTGCCGCGTTAGAAGCCTCATCTACCTTGACGATGAACGAATTGTACCCCTGCTTGGCCAGTTCATCAGTAACAACCACCGTGGAAGGTACTGGTTGGCTGTTGCACGTCGGGCTGTGAGTTGCGCGGCACTTTGCCTGTGCGGCATCCTGATCTGCCTGCGTTACCTGCGCACTCTGACTCTCTTCCATGCCACGCGCCCAGTCGAGTGGTACGCGTATGACGTAGCTGTTGTCAGTGGCGTCGGTGATGCCCACGATCTTACCCGTCAGAACGGTTGGCGCCGGATTGTAATCCCGGCCATCCTGACCCGGGTGGGCCGAGAACCAAGCCATCTGGTCTTTGAACGCCTGGAGAGCATCCACCCCAATACCAGTGTAGTAACCCTGGGTTGTCAGGCCGACCTGCTTGCCAATAAGCGCTTCATAATTATGCTTGAACCCAAGCTTGTCGGCGTAGTCCGAGGTGATGGTCAATACTCCCGTAGTGTCAGTGCTGCTAATGTCGCGCCCTGCCAGGATGGTGTTCTTTAGAATGCCGTTCGCATCGTACGCCGTTATCTGCTGCACGCGCAGTTTTTGGCCACCGTAGGAAAGTGCCTGGAACTGCCCAACCTGGGTCGTACGAGCCACACCTACAACGTGCTGTACGGTAGCAATCTTGGCGGCTAAATCGTCCGTGAGCTTGGTACAATCTG
>Ga0268266_10002122_pt1 | contig 21896 bp, 14 predicted proteins | sample KBSS13metaG_FD_190356 | JGI IMG/M metagenome (GOLD analysis project Ga0268266, IMG submission 190356) | Switchgrass rhizosphere microbial communities from Kellogg Biological Station, Michigan, USA - KBS S1-3 metaG (SPAdes) (version 2) | ecosystem: Host-associated > Plants > Roots > Rhizosphere... | reverse complement strand
AGGTTCGAGGCCTCGACCAGCGAGGAGCTGCGACACCCCGCGAGAGATCGCGGTCGGCTGACCGTCTTCGAGTCGACGTGCGACCCGGCCCGGCTACGGATGACCATCGACGGACGCCTGGGCTCGGAGCTCACGGGTCAGGAGCCGTTCATCACCGGTGGCGTCGACCTCACCGCCGGCTGAAGGTCGGCTCAGGTGGCGGCGAGGACGCCCGCCACGATCAGCGCCTGACCGAGGTGGTAGGTCACCATCACCGCGACCGGTGCCCAGGGGCGGGGCGCGACGAAACGGTCGACGGCCAGGATCGAGTCGCTGGCGGCGAAGACCGTCGCGCCGACGGCGATGAGGGGATGGCCGGTGGCGAAGGCCACGATCAGCATCGCGCCGATCACGACCGTGTAGAGCGCGACCGGGAAGGCCAGCGCGCGGCCACCCCGCAGGAACGTCGCCGGTACGACCCGCCGCGTGGCGACCAAGCAGGCGAAGAGCACGATCCACGAGGCCCACTGCCAGCTCGGCGGGTCGAGGTGGAGGCGGGTGAACGAGACCACGAACGCGAGGTGCCCGACCAGGAACGCCGCGAGCCCGAGCCGGAAGCGGGTGTCGGACTTCCCCAGCAGGAAGACGTCGCCGGTCAGTCCCAGCGCGAGCCCGACCAGGAGCCAGAGCCCGGCGGACGTGTCGGTCGCGCCGAGGAGGAGCGCGGTCGCGATCAGGCCGATCAGGGTCGCGGGCTTCGCCCACAGCTCGGTACGCCGGTCGCCGCGCGCCACGGCGTACCAGTCGACCAGGGCCAAGGCGGCGGGAAGCACCCAGATGACCGTCACGGGCGAAGCATGACACCACGATCACAGTCCGCGACCCCGCTGTCGGCGGACGGTGCGAGAGTGGCCGCATGAACGTGAGCGAGCTCCTCACCGACGGCCTCGGCCGCGTCCGCGAGCAGATGCCCGACCTCGTCGCAGGCCTGGGCGACGACGACCTGGCCTGGCGGCCCGATCCCGAAGCCAACTCCATCGCCTGGCTGGTCTGGCACCTCACCCGGATCGAGGACGACCACGTCGCCGACGCCGCGGGCACCGAGCAGGTGTGGGTGACCGACGGCTGGGCCGAGCGGTTCGGCCTGCCCTTCGACGTCCGCGAGCACGGGTACGCCATGAGTACGGCCGACGCCGGCAAGGTCCGGGTCTCCGGCGACCTCCTCGCGGGGTACTACGAGGCGGTCGCCGCCCGCAGCGCGGCGTACGTCGCGACCCTGCAGCCCGACGACCTCGACCGCACCGTCGACGAGGCGTGGGACCCGCCGGTGAGCCTCGGGGTCCGGCTGGTCAGCGTCGTCAACGAGGTGAACGCGCATCTCGGCCAGGCGCAGTACGTCCGCGGGCTGCTCGAGCGGCGGTAGCAACCTCGGAACTCGCGTGCGGCGTGTGATCCGTGTGACGGGAGTGACAGTGACCTAGATTCGTCACCATGGCGACCCGTACGTCTTCCCCGCCGGGTTCGCGAAGCAGGAGCAAGAGCAAACCCGCGTCGCGATCCCGGAGTACGACGAAGAAGAAGCGATCCCGCACGTCCACGCGCAGGCGTCCGGCGCCCCGAGCAGTCCGCTCGGGGCGCGGTCCGGTCGTGCGGCTGTTCGCCGCGCTCGGCCGTGGGGTCGCCGCGCTCTGGCTCGGCATCGCCCACGCCATCGGCGCCGTCGCCCGCAAGATCGGCCGGACCGCGCACGAGCTCGAGCCCGAGCACCGGCGCGACGGCGTGGGGCTGTTCCTGTTCGGCCTCTCGGTCGTGGTGGCGGCAGCGGTCTGGTGGCAGCTGCCCGGCGGCCTGATGGACGGACTCCGCACGGTCGTGGCCGGCTCGGTCGGCAAGGTCGGCTGGCTGGTCCCGCTGATGCTGGTCTGGGTCGGCTGGCGCACCATGCGCGACCCCGAGAGCAACGGCCCGGCCGGCCGCCAGGTCGTCGGCTGGATCGCCCTCGCCTTCGGCGTGCTCGGCACCGTGCACATCGCCGCCGGCAACCCGGTCCCGGTCAACGGCGACTCCTCCGACCTGCAGGACGCCGGGGGAGCGATCGGGTACGTCGTCTCGAGTCTCCTGCTCGACCTGCTCCGCACGGCGTACGTCGTCGTGCCCTTGTTGCTGCTGCTGGCGTTCTTCGGGGTCCTGGTGATCACCGCGACGCCCGTCTACCAGGTGCCGTCCAAGCTCACGGCGTTCCGCGACCGGCTGCTGGGCCGCACCCCCGTCGAGGAGTCCGACCTGCCGGCGAACGGCGTCCGCAGCGGCCGGCGCGGCTCCCTGCCCGGAGACGTCGACCCCGAGATGGGCGACCCGGCGTACGACTCACCGGTCCTCTCCGACCGCGAGCTGCGGAAGCGGCGGAAGCGGGGCGAGGTCCCCGACGACCCCGAGGCGGACAGCGACGCGACCCAGGCCATGGCGGTCGCCGACGTGACCGCCGACGACGACACCGCGACCGACCTGGTCGCCCCGCCGCACACGCCGCTGCCCGAGCGCATGGAGCAGCTCGAGCTGTCCGGCGACGTCGTCTACAGCCTGCCGGCGAACCAGGTCCTGAAGCCCGGCTCGGTGCACAAGGCGAAGTCCCGCGCGAGCGACGAGGTCGTCGGTCGGCTCACCCAGGTGCTCGACGAGTTCGACATCGACGCGCAGGTCACCGGCTACACCCGCGGCCCGACCGTCACCCGTTACGAGGTCGAGCTGGGCCCGGCCGTGAAGGTCGAGAAGGTCACCGCGCTGTCCAAGAACATCGCGTACGCCGTGGCCAGTGCCGACGTGCGGATCCTCAGCCCGATCCCGGGCAAGTCCGCGATCGGCATCGAGATCCCCAACGCCGACAAGGAGATCGTCTCCCTTGGTGACGTGCTCCGGTCGACGACCGCCCGCTCCGACCACCACCCTCTCGTCGTCGGTCTCGGCAAGGACGTCGAGGGCGGGTTCGTGGTCGCGAACCTCGCGAAGATGCCGCACCTGCTCGTGGCCGGCGCCACCGGCTCGGGCAAGTCGAGCTTCATCAACTCGATGGTGACGTCACTGCTGATGCGGTCGACGCCCGACGAGGTGCGGATGATCATGATCGACCCGAAGCGGGTCGAGCTGAACGCCTACGAGGGCATCCCGCACCTGATCACGCCGATCATCACCAGCCCCAAGAAGGCCGCCGAGGCGCTGGCGTGGGTGGTCCGCGAGATGGACCTGCGCTACGACGACCTCGCCAACTTCGGCTTCCGGCACGTCGACGACTTCAACAAGGCGGTGCGGGCCGGGAAGGTCACGGTGCCGCCCGGCAGCGAACGTGAGGTCGCGCCGTACCCCTACCTCGTGGTCGTCGTCGACGAGCTCGCCGACCTGATGATGATCGCCCCGCGCGACGTCGAGGACGCGGTCGTCCGGATCACCCAGCTGGCCAGGGCCGCGGGCATCCACCTGGTGCTCGCGACGCAGCGGCCGAGCGTCGACGTGGTGACCGGCCTGATCAAGGCGAACGTGCCGTCTCGGCTGTCGTTCGCGACCTCGAGCCTGGCCGACAGCCGGGTCATCCTCGACCAGCCCGGGGCCGAGAAGCTGGTCGGCCAGGGCGACGGGCTGTTCCTGCCCATGGGGGCCTCGAAGGCCGTGCGCGTGCAGGGCTCGTGGGTCACCGAGGCCGAGGTGCACCAGGTCGTCGCGCACTGCAAGAAGCAGCTGACGCCGACCTACCGCGAGGACGTGACCGCGCCGCAGCAGAGCCGGCGTGAGCTGGACGACGACATCGGCGACGACCTCGACCTGGTGGTGCAGGCGGTCGAGCTGGTGGTGTCGACGCAGTTCGGGTCGACCTCCATGCTGCAACGCAAGCTCCGGGTCGGCTTCGCGAAGGCCGGCCGGCTGATGGACATCCTGGAGAGCCGTGGGGTCGTGGGGCCGTCGGAGGGCTCCAAGGCACGCGACGTCCTGGTGAAACCGGACGAGATCGACGGCGTGATCGCCACCCTGCACGGGGAAATGGGGTCCTGACATGAGCATCGAGATCATCGACGACCAGCGCGAGACCATCGGGGGGCCGGTCTCGGCACCCGGCCACCTCGTCGAGGTACGGCGCCGTACGGGCACGGCGGCCGTCCTCGGCGCCGGCGCCTCGCTGGTGGCCGTGGCCTACCTGGCCCGTGCCATCGGCGGCGGCGGGGTCCTCGACTGGATCCTGGCGGTCGGCCTCGGCCTGATCGGGGTGGCCAACCTGGCCGCCCTGCTCGACGCCCGTACGCCGTTGCTCGTAGCCGACGAGCTCGGGATGCGGCTGCGACTCGGCCGTGCCTGGGTCGGGCTGCCGTGGGGCGGGTTGCACGAGGTCGAGCACCGCAGCCGCCGCGGCTGGTGGCGCGACGGTCTCCTGACGGTCCGCACCCACTACGTCCAGCGCGTGCTGGAGGACCTCGACCCCGGTGCCCGTCGCGTCGCGCGGCTCAACCGGCGGCTGTACGGCTCGCCGTTGGCCGTCCCGCTCGGTCTGGGAACCCGGGTCGTGGGTGCCGTCCCCGACCTGACCACGGCCCTGCGCGATCTCGCCGACGGCCGCACGCCGGTGATCGGCGGGATGGTCGAGCCGGCACCGGCGGAGGTCGTCGACGACGTCGAGGACGTCGACGACGTCGAGGTCGACAGCCTCGCCGACGAGGAGACCGTGGCCGCGACGCCGCGTCGGCTGCCCGACCCCCGGCCGGCCCTCGCCAGCCTGATCAGCCGAGCCGCCGCGTACTTCGAGCGCCCGGCCCGAGAGGCGGACCTCGACGGGGACTTCGACGGGGACTTCTACGAGGACTTCGACGGGGAGCCCGGCGAGAGGACAGCCGAGCCCGAGCTCGTGGCCAGCGAGACCCCCGCACCCTCCCGCGAGACGGTCGTGGCCGCTCGCGCCGAGCTGCGCCACGAGACCCACGCAGACCTGGAGGACGTCCTCGAGGAGGAGGGTGAGGTCTGGGGCGAGCTGCACGCCGGCTCCGAGCCCCCGGCACCGCTCCTGATCGACGAGGACGTGCCGCCCGTGCTCCACCCGGTGATCGGGCCCGAGTTCGCCGGGGCTCGGGAGCGGCTGGGTCTGAGCGTCGACCAGCTCGCCGACCGCACCCGCATCCGGCCCCACGTCCTCGAGGCGATCGAGGTCGACGACTTCAGCGCGTGCGGCGGCGACTTCTACGCCCGAGGTCACCTGCGCACCCTGGCGCGCGTGCTCGGCGTCGAGGGCACGCCGATCCTGGCGACGTACGACGAGCGGTACGCCGACGCCCCGATCGACCCGCGCCGGGTGTTCGAGGCCGAGCTGGCGGGTGCCGGCTCGATCCGCGCGACGCGCGGCGGCCCGAACTGGTCGGTGCTGGTCGCCGCCGTGATGGCGCTGGTGCTGTGCTGGTCGGTGGCCCGGCTCGTGACGGGTGGCCCGGACCAGAGTCCCGACCGGGCGATCCTGAGCGGCTCTGGCGGACCCAACCACCTGACCCACGTCCCGGTGGGCAAGCCGGTCCCGGTCACCCTGGACGCCACCGCCGGTGGGGCACGTGTCGTCGTCCGCGACGGCACCGGGAAGGTCGTCTTCTCCGGTGACCTGGCCTACGGGCAGCGGCACTCGTTGCAGGCGGCCACACCGGTGGACGTGCAGTCCAGCGACGGTGGGCTGCGGGTGACCGTGAACGGTGAGGACCGCGGTCGCATGGGATCCGTTGGACGACCCGCGCGCGAGTCGTACAACAGTCGCCGTTGAGGGAGTCCCCACCCCCTGACGGCATACTCGGCCCTGATGACCACCACCTCGGCCGAGCCCGCCTCCGATGAGCACCGCGACGTCTCCGTCGCTCTGGTGACCCTCGGCTGCGCGCGCAACGACGTCGACTCCGAGGAGCTCGCCGGGCGGCTGGCCGCCGACGGCTTCCGGCTGGTCGACGACCCCGAGGACGCCGACACGGTCGTCGTGAACACCTGCGGCTTCGTCGAGGCCGCCAAGAAGGACTCGGTCGACACTCTGCTGGCGGCCTCCGACCTCAAGGGGGCGGGGCGGACCAGGGCCGTGGTCGCGGTCGGCTGTCTGGCCGAGCGCTACGGCAAGGACCTCGCCGAGTCGCTGCCCGAGGCCGACGCGGTCCTCGGGTTCGACGACTACCCCGACATCGCCGCCCGGCTGCGCTCGATCCTGGCCGGAGACGTGCCCCACCCGCACACGCCGCAGGACCGGCGGCGGCTGTTGCCGATCTCCCCGGCCGACCGGGACGCCGCGACGGTCTCCGTGCCGGGTCACGGTGTGGTCTCGACAGGCTCGACCGACGGCATCGGCGAGCATGCTCCGGCGAGCGGGCCGCGGACCGTACGCCGCCGTCTCGCGGGCGGTCCGATGGCACCCCTGAAGCTCGCCAGCGGATGCGACCGCCGGTGTTCGTTCTGCGCGATCCCCAGCTTCCGCGGCTCGTTCGTCAGCCGGCGCCCCTCCGACGTGCTGGCCGAGGCCCGCTGGCTGGCGGGGGAGGGCGTGCGCGAGGTGTTCCTGGTCAGCGAGAACAGCACGTCGTACGGCAAGGACCTCGGCGACCTCCGGCTGCTCGAGACGCTGCTGCCCGAGCTCGCGGCGATCGACGGCATCGAGCGGGTCCGGGTGTCCTACCTCCAGCCCGCGGAGACCCGGCCCGGCCTGGTCGAGGCGATCGCGACGACCCCCGGCGTCAGCCCCTACTACGACCTGTCGTTCCAGCACGCCAGCGCCCCGGTGCTGCGGCGGATGCGGCGCTTCGGCGACCCCGAGAGCTTCCTCGAGCTGCTCGGCCGCGTCCGCGCGCTCGCACCGGCGGCCGGAGTGCGCTCCAACGTGATCGTGGGCTTCCCCGGTGAGACCGAGGCCGACCTGCAGACGCTCTGCGACTTCCTGGTCGAGGCCCGCCTCGACGTCACCGGTGTGTTCGGTTACTCCGACGAGGACGGAACCGAGGCCGAGGGTCTGGACGGCAAGCTCGACGCCGACGAGATCCGCGCCCGGGTCGAACGCGTCACCGACCTGGTCGAGCAGCTCACGGCCGAGCGTGCCGAGGAGCGGATCGGCGAGCAGGTCGAGGTCCTGGTCGAGTCCGTCGAGGACGCCGGAGACGGAGACCGCGTCGAGGGCCGCGCCGACCACCAGGGCCCGGAGGTCGACGGCACGACCCGGCTCAGCACCGGCTCCTACGCGGTCGGCGACCTGGTGCCCGCGGTCGTGGTGGCGGCCGAGGGCGCCGACCTGGTCGCGGAGCCGACCCGGTGACCGATGAGGTCGGCACGTCCGGGAACTGGAACCTGCCCAACGTCCTGACCGGCGTCCGGATCGTGATCGTCCCGTTCTTCGGGGTGGCACTGCTCCACGACGGCGGCGACTCGATCCTGTGGCGCACCGTCGCAGCGGTGCTGTTCATCGCCGCGATGATCACCGACAAGGTCGACGGCGACATCGCCCGCGCGCGCGGCCTGGTGACCAACTTCGGCAAGATCGCCGACCCGATCGCCGACAAGGCGATGACCGGGATGGCGTTCGTCGGGCTGTCGATCGTCGGCGACATCTGGTGGTGGGTGACCATCGTCGTCCTGCTGCGCGAGTGGTCGGTCACCCTGCTCCGGCTGTCGATCCTGCGGCGCGTGGTGGTCGCCGCCGCCCAGAGCGGCAAGGTGAAGACCGTGCTGCAGGCGGTGGCCCTCTCCGGCCTCTCGCTGCCCCTGCGTCAGGTGCACGCACCGCTGCACGGCATCGGCACGGTGCTGTTCTACCTGAACGAGGTGCTGCTCGGTGTGGCCGTCGCGATGACGCTCTGGTCGGGGTACGAGTTCTTCCGCGACGTCTGGCGACAGCGGGAGTCGATCCGCGCCACATGACGTTCACGCACCGGCCACCTCCTCCTGGTGCCGCCGGGCGCCCTCCGTACTAGGGTGACGCGCACCACGCAGCCGTCGGGCTCTCGTGCTCTCGGCTCTCGGCTCGGAAGGTAGAACGTCCATGCCCCTCTCCCGGTCAGCTCTTGCTGCCCTCGCATCCGTGGCGACCGTCGTCGCCGGGACCGCGATCATCACCCCCGCGCACGCCAACACCGCCGGCCCCGGCCTCGTCATCAACGAGGTGTACGGCGGCGGCGGCAACAGCGGCGCCGTGTACAAGAACGACTTCATCGAGCTTCGCAACACCGGGGCCACGACCGTGTCGCTCGGCGGCATGCGCCTGGAGTACCGCCCCGCCACCGCCACAGGGGCGTCCACCAACATCACCGCGCTGCCGTCCGTGGACCTACCGGCCGGCCAGACCTACCTGGTGCAGGAGGCCGCCGGACTCGGCGGCACCACCGACCTGCCCACACCCGACGCCACCGGCACGATCGGCATCAGCGGCACGGGGGGTCAGGTCTACCTCGTCGACGCGGCGGCCAGCGACCCGTTCGACCCGGGCACCGGCGCCATCAACTCGGCCCACGTGGTCGACTTCGTCGGCTGGGGCACCACCACGACCAGCTTCGAGACCGCCCACGCCTTGGCCACGACCAACCCGTCGTCGGTGAGCCGCGACGCCGCGGGCACGGACAGCAACGACAACTCGGCGGACTTCACGGTGATCACCCCCCCGACGCCCTCCGCGTGCGGCTCGGCCTGCGGGTCGACCCCGCCCCCGCCGCCGGTGGCGGCCACGATCGCCGAGGTCCAGGGCACGGGTGACACGTCGCCGCTGGTCGGCCAGTCGGTGATCACCGAGGGCGTGGTCACGTCGGCCTACCCCGCCGGCGGCTTCTTCGGCTACACGATCCAGACCGACGGCACCGGCTCCGGCACCGACGCGACCCCCGGCGCGTCCGACGCGGTCTTCGTGCACCAGCCCAGTGGTGCGGTGACGGCGACGGTCGGCGACCTGGTCAAGGTGACCGGCGTGGTCCAGGAGTTCAACGGACTGACCGAGCTCAACGTGAACGCCGCCGATCTGCAGGACGAGGGCGTCGCGCCGAGCGGGATCACCCCGCTCTCGACGGCGTACCCGACGACCGATGCGGGTCGCGAGGCCCACGAGAGCGAGCTGATCGCTCCGACCGACCGGTTCACCGTCACCGACAACTTCGACACCAACCAGTTCGGCGAGATCGGGCTGGCCACCGGGGACCACCAGCTGTGGCAGCCGACCGACCTCTTCAACCCGAGCATCGACCCGGCGGGCGTCACCGCCGTCCAGGCCGACAACGCAGCGCGGGGTGTCGTGCTCAACGACGGCTCCAGCGCCAACTACCTGACCACGAGCAAGAACGTCGTGATGCCGTGGCTGCGGCCGGACAACCCGGTCCGGGTCGGGTCCACCGCGACGCTCCACCAGCCGGTGGTCCTCGACTTCCGCAACGGGCTCTGGGAGCTCCAGCCCACCCACCAGGTCACCGACGCGGGCACCGACGTCGCGACGTTCAGCGACACCCGCACCCCCAACCTGCAGCCGCAGGACGTCGGGGGCGACGTCAAGCTCGGCACCTTCAACGTCGAGAACTACTTCCCGACCTCGGCGGCCGAGTACGAAGCCCTGACCGGCAACCCGAACGCCTGCACGGCGTTCACCGACCGCGCGGGCAACCCGATCGACGTCAACCAGTGCAGCCCCAACGGGCCGCGCGGCGCCTGGGACCAGACCAACCTCGACCGTCAGCTGGTCAAGGAGGTCAAGGCGATCAACACCATGAACGTCGACGTGATGTCGCTGGAGGAGATCGAGAACTCCGTGCAGTTCGGCAAGGATCGCGACGACGCCCTGTCCAAGCTGGTGAACGCGCTGAACGCCGATGCCGGGTCCACCCGCTGGGCCTTCGCGCCGTCGCCGACCGCGGCCCAGCTGCCTCCGACGGCGGAGCAGGACGTGATCCGCACTGGGTTCATCTACAACCCGAACAAGGTGCAGCTGGTCGGCCCGTCGACGGTGCTGTCCGACCAGTCCGACCCGGGCCAGCCCTTCGCCAACGCGCGTGAGCCGCTGGCCCAGGAGTTCAAGCGCAAGGGCGCCCTCGACTCCGACGGGTTCCTGGTGGTCGTGAACCACCTCAAGTCCAAGGGCGACAGCTCGCCGCCGGCCACGGGTGACAACGCCAACGGCATCCAGGGCGCCTTCAACGGCGACCGCGTGCGGCAGGCACACGCGCTGGTCGACTTCGCGAAGTCGACAGCGGCCGCCGACGGGACCAAGAAGATCTTCCTGGTGGGTGACTTCAACTCCTACACCCAGGAGGACCCGATGCAGGTGCTGTACCAGAACGGGTTCGTCAACCAGCCCAGCGACGACCCCAGGGACACGTCGTACGAGTTCGGGAGCATGGCCGGCTCGCTCGACCACGTCCTCGCCAACACCGCGGCGGCCAACCTGATCGCCGGGCGCGACGTCTGGCAGATCAACGCCGAGGAGTCGGTGGGGTTCGAGTACAGCCGCTACAACTACAACGCGGAGCTGCTCTACCAGGGCAACCAGTTCCGCGCCTCCGACCACAACCCGGAGCTCGTCGGCCTGAACGTGCCGTTCACCCAGCAGGCTTCGACCGTCACCGCGACGGCCACGCCGTCGGTCGTCAAGAAGAAGAAGACGTCGTCGCGGATCGACGTCACCGTCACCGGCGCCCAGGGGGTCACCCCAACCGGCACCGTCGAGTTCTGGGTCGACGGTCAGAAGGTGGCGACGTCGGCGCTGAGCGGTGGCCACGCCAGCGCCTCGGTCGGTCCGTTCCCGAGCGCCGGGGTCCGGCACGTGGAGGTCCGCTACCTCGGTGACGACGTCACCAAGCCGGGTACGGCGACGACGACGGTCACGGTCACCAACTCCTGACCGAGCCCGAGGGAGGCCGTCGCCGGTTCAGCCGGCGGCGGCCTCTCGCAACGTGAGGGCCGCCTGCACCAGCGTCAGGTGGCTGAACGCCTGCGGGAAGTTGCCGACCATCCGGTGACCACGTGCGTCGTACTCCTCGGAGAGCAGGCCCACGTCGTTCGCCAGTCCGCACAGCCGGTCGAAGAGCGCGTGCGCCTCGTCGAGGCGACCGGCGCGTGCGTACGCCGACACCAGCCAGAACGAGCACGCCAGGAACGGGTGCTCGTCGCCGGCCAGTCCGTCGACGCCGGTCTGGGTGCGGTAGCGCAGCAGCAGCCCGTCGCGCAGGAGGTCCCGCTCGATCGCCGCGATGGTGCCCAGCATCTTCGGGTCTGTCGCGTCGATGAAGCCCACCAGCGGCAGCATCAGCAGCGATGCGTCGACCTCGGTCGTGGCGTCGTGCTGGGTGAACGTGTTCCGCGCCGGGTCGTAGCCCTGGGCCAGTACCTCGTCGCGCACCCGGTCGCGCAGCACCCGCCACCGGTCGACGTCGCCGTCGAGGTGATGGCGCTCGACCGCCTTGACGGCCCGGTCGAAGGCGACCCAGACCATCACCCGCGAGTGGGTGAAGTGCTGCTGCGGGCCACGGATCTCCCAGAGGCCGTGGTCGGGCTCCTCCCAGATCTCGGCCAGGTGGTCGACCAGCACGCGCTGGAGCTCCCAGGTGTCCTCGGTCTGGCCGAGCTCGGACTCGCGGGCCGCCTCCAGCGCGAGCATCACCTCGCCGACGACGTCGGTCTGCCGCTGGTCGACAGCGCCGTTCCCGATCCGCACGGGCCGGGAGTCGGCGTAGCCCGGCAGGTGGTCGAGGGTCTGCTCGGGGAGGCGCCGCGCACCGTCGACGGCGTACATGATCTGGAGGTCCGCCGGGTCACCGGCGACCGCGCGCAGCAGCCAGTCGCGCCAGAACCTCGCCTCGTCGGTGGCGCCGGCCGAGATCAGGGAGCTGATGGTGAGGGCGGCGTCGCGGAGCCAGCAGTAGCGGTAGTCCCAGTTGCGCTCGCCCCCGAAGTCCTCGGGGAGCGAGGTCGTGGGTGCCGCGACGATGCCGCCGGTGACCTCGTCGGTCAACAGGTGCAGGGTGAGCAACGATCGGCGGACGACGTCGGCGTGGGGGACGTCGGTCAGGTCCAGCCGGGCCACCCAGGTGACCTCCTCGTGGATCGTCTCGTCGACGAGGGCGCGATGGGGGCCGGGTGTGCGGAGGTGTGAGGGGATCCAGGTCGTGGAGAACGTCAGGACCTGACCCTCGCGGACCTCGAACTCGTCCACGTGCCGGTCGCCGTCGGCCTCCGGCAGCCGCGGCCCGCGCAGCACCAGCTTGTCGGGCCCGGCGACGGCGGTGATCGCCGGATCGTCACTGTCCTCCAACCGCCGGCGTACCCAGGGCCGGGTGGTGCCGTAGTCGAACCGGACCACCCACTCGTGCCGCATCCGTACCGTGCCCCTCACCCCGGTGATCCGGCGGACCAGGTCGATCGTGTCGTCGCCGGTCGGCATCACGTCGAGCAGGGTGACGACCCCGTGGTCGGTGGTGAAGGTGGTCTGCAGCGCGGCGGAGTCGTCGACGTACGCGCGCGAGACGTCGTAGTCGCCCACCGGGCACAGCTGCCAGTGACCGTTGTCGTGGTCGCCCAGCAGGGCCGCGAAACAGGCCGGGGAGTCGAACCGGGGCAGGCAGAGCCAGTCGATCGAGCCGTCGGTCGCGACCAGCGCCGCGGTGCTCCGGTCGCCGATCATCGCGTAGTCCTCGATGGGCCGGCTCACCCTCGCGACTGTAACCGGGCCGATTAGGCTCGCGGACCATGAGGCGTCGTACGTCGCGTAGGCCGGAGGCCGCGGAGGCCCTGGCCCTGCTGGGCGCCGCCGGCGCGACCCTGGCCACCGTCGAGTCGCTGACCGGTGGGCGGCTCGCCTCGGCGGTGACCGCCGTGCCCGGAGCATCCGCGAGCTACCTGGGCGGCTTCGTCACCTATGCCACCACGCTCAAGGAGTCGCTGGTCGGGGTGCCCCACGAGCTCGTGGAGCAGTACGGCGTGGTCTCGGCCGAGTGCGCCCGGGCGATGGCCGAGGGTTGCCGCCTCGCCACCGGCGCGACGTACACGCTCGCGACGACGGGCGTCGCGGGGCCCGACACCCAGGAAGGCAAGCCGGTCGGCACGGTCTACGTCGGCCTGGCCGGTCCCGACGGGGTCTCGGCATTGACCATGGAGCTGGTCGGCGACCGTGCCCAGATCCAGGATCGGGCGTGTCGGGAGGCGTTGTCGGCGCTGTGTGGGACCCTTCGAGTCCCGAAAAATCCCGGGGAACAACCCTCGCTCCGGTAGCGTTTCGGTCAACGACCGACCGACCACACCCGCCGACTCACCACAGGAGGTCCCGATGGCGCTGTTCCGCCGCCTGCTGGGAGACGTCCTGCGGGAGCGCCGCCTCGAGCAGGGTCTGACGTTGCGTCAGGTCTCGGCCGAGGCCCGGGTGAGCCTGGGCTACATCTCCGAGATCGAGCGCGGCCAGAAGGAAGCGTCCTCGGAGCTCCTGGCCTCGCTGTGCTCGGCCCTCGAGACGCCGCTGTCCGAGGTGCTCCGTGAGGTGTCGGTCGCCGTCGCGATCGAAGAGGCCGCCACCGCGCCGACGCCACTGGCCGCCCGCCGGCCGGTCGTCGCCTCGGCCGCCTCCGCCGCCTGACGCCCGCCGGGTCGGCAACAACGCGTCCTGCGGGCGCGTCCCAGCGGTGTGACACGTCGTCGACTGCTCATCCCGCTCCTTCTCGGGATGTCCGGCGTGCTCTCCGCCTGCAGCGCGATCACGCACCACCCGACCGCGGCGCACGAGCGCACGACGCCGGTCGCGGTCGTGTCTCCCGGCGAGGCGCCGACGAGCCCGTCGAGTCCGCCACCCCTGCCGCCGGCGACTTTCGCACACCCCCGAGCCGGCGTTCCCTTGCCCGACGGTTTCGTTCCGAGGCGGCTCCGGCCGGGGCAGCGGCCGCCCCAGTTCGTGGTGGTGAGCTTCGACGGCGTCGGCTGGCACCAGGAGTGGCAGCACTGGATGTCGGTGTCCCGCCGGGTGCCGTTCCGGTTCACCGGCTTCCTGTCCGGCACCTACCTGCTCAGTGACCGGACCCGCGACCGGTACCACCCGCCGTACTACTCGCCGGGGACCTCCGAGATCGGCTGGGGTACGCCGGCCGACGTCCGGACCGAGATCGGCGACCTCAACCGCGCGGTCGCCGCCGGGATGGAGATCGGCACCCACTTCAACGGGCACTTCTGCGCCTCGGCGGGGCTGCCGAGCGGTGGCAACACCTGGTCGACCAGCGACTGGGACCTCGAGCTGGACCAGTTCTTCCACCTGCTGCGCGACTATCGCACCGACAACGCGCTGCCGCCCTCGGTCCGGCTCCGGATCGGGCGCGCCGACGTCACCGGTGAGCGGACGCCGTGCCTCGAGGGTCGTCCGTCGGCGCTCTACCCCGCGCTGGCGGCTCACGGCTTCAGCTACGACTCGTCGATCACGCGGAGCCCGCTGACCTGGCCGACCCGCGACCGTCGCACCGGCCTGTGGCACCTCGGGATGACGACGTTCCCGCTCTACGGCACCGACCACCCGGTGACCACGATGGACTACAACTACTACTTCACCCAGCGCGGCGGCGTCGACGGGACGGCGGCGCAGGCACGAGCCGACCAGCGGCAGGTGCTGGCGACGTACGACGACCTCTACCGGCGTTCGATGCACGGCAACCGCGCACCGATGATCCTCGGCAACCACTTCAACGACTGGAACCACCGGGCCTACGTCAACGCCCTCACGTCGTTCGTTCTGAACACCTGCGGTCGACCGGAGACCCGGTGCGTGCCGTTCCGAGACCTGGTCGCCTGGCTCGACGTCCAACGCCCTGCGATCCTGGCGGCCGCCGTACAGTGAGGCGCCCGTCCGCAGGAGAGAAGTCATGGAGTCCAGGCCACCGCTGCCACCCTTCAGCCGAGACGACGCCGTGGCCAAGGTCCGGGCCGCCGAGGACGGCTGGAACACCCGCGACCCCGAGCGCGTGGCGCTCGCCTACACACCCGAGAGCCGGTGGCGCAACCGCTCGGAATTCATCGCCGGCCGGCCGGAGATCGTCGAGTTCCTGACCCGGAAGTGGGCCCGCGAGCTCGACTACCGGCTGATCAAGGAGCTGTGGACCTTCGAGGAGGACCGGATCGCCGTGCGGTTCGCCTACGAGTGGCACGACCACGACGGCGCGTGGTTCCGCTCCTACGGCAACGAGAACTGGCAGTTCGCCGAGAACGGCCTGATGGAGCGCCGGCACGCGAGCATCAACGACGTCCCGATCGCCGAGTCCGACCGGCTGTTCCACTGGGCTGCCCCCGGGCCTCGCCCGGCGGACCATCCGAGCCTGAGCGAGCTGGACCTCTGACCCCTCACCTCTGGCAGGACGGGCAGGCATACGTCGTCCGCTCGCGGCCGGGGTCACCCAGCATCGTCTCGATGATCCGGGCGCCGCACCGCCGGCACGGCTCGCCGGGCCGTCCGTAGACCCAGGTGGCCCGGCCGCGGGTGAGGTCGCCGGTCGTGGACTGCACGGCTCGATGTCTGTTGAGGTCGAGCATCTGGTGGGCGCGCGCGACCATCCGCGTCAGGTCGGGAACGGCGGCCACGGTCGTGCGCGGGTCGACCCCGGACACGAAGCAGAGCTCGTTGGCGTACAGATTGCCGATGCCGGCCAACCTGGTCTGGTCGAGGAGCGCCTCCTTGATCGTGCGGTCGGGATGCTCGCGGAGGCGGCGGACGGCCTCGTCGGCGTCCCAGTCTGGGCCGAGCAGGTCGGGGCCGAGATGGCCGACGAGGTCGGGCTCGTGGTCGCGCGGGACGATCTCGACGATGCCGAGCTGGAACCCGACCGCGACGGTGTCGCTCGTCTCGAGCACGATCCGGGCGGTGTGGCCCGGGCGTGGCCACCGCTGCCCGGGCCCGAGGACGCGCCAGCTGCCCTCCATCTTGAGGTGGGTGTGCAGCGTCCACTGCTGCTCGCCGTCGATCCGGGTGAGCAGGTGCTTGCCGCGCGAGAGGGTCTCGGCAACCGTCGCCCCGGACAGGTCCCAGGTCGCGAACGACGGCACCCGCAGGTCGGTGCGGGTCAGCACCCTCCCGGTCAGCGCCCGGTCGAGCAACCGGGCAGACCGCCAGACGGTGTCACCCTCGGGCACGGTCGGGTCCGCCTCAGCCGCGCAGCCGGAGCCCGCGGGGGGTGGACACGAACCCGGCGGCGTCGAGGGCCTCGCGCAATGGGGTGGATCCGCCGCCGAGGATCTGCGCGCCGTCGGCCTTCTCGACCGTGATCCGGCCGAGTGCGCCGCGGCGTCCGGCCTCGGACAGCGAGAGCGCCGCCGGGTGGAGCCGTGCCGCGTCGTCGGACCAGGTGAGCAGGGTGCGGCCGCCGCGCTCGACGTAGAGCGTGAGAGCCCCGTCGACGAGTACGACCAGCGCCCCGGCCTTGCGGCCTGGCCGATGGCCACCCGACGTCTCGCGCTCGGGCCAGGGCAGGGCGGCGCCGAACGGGTTGGCCGGGTCGGTCGCCGCCAGGGTCACCGCCTCGGGCTTCGCATCGCCGCCGTCGCCCGCGAGGTCGGTGAACGTGCGGAGCCGGTCGATCGCGCCGGCGGTGCCGAACTGCGCTGCGCCCAGGCTCTCCACGAAGTAGCCGCGGCGGCAGCGGCCGGAGTCCTCGAAGGCCGACAGCACCTTGTAGACCGCGGCGAACCCGCCGACGGTGCGCTCGGACATCACCGACCCGCGGGTGACCACGCCATAGCGCTCGAGCATCCGTTCGGCGGTGGCGTGCGCGCGTCGGGTCGGGTCGGTGTCGACCCCGGGCAGGATCGCCCAACGACCGGTCGTGGTGGGTGGGGCCGGGCGGACCCCGGTGCGGGTCGGTCGTGCGCGCGGCGTGGTCCGCCGGGTGCGGTGGGTGCCGGCCCCGGAGCCGGTCAGGGCGCGCAGGGGGGCGAAGGTGTCGTTGGTGATCCGTCCGGCCCAGACCAGGTCCCAGAGGGCCTCGGCCAGCTCGCGGTCCTTGCCACCGGTGGCTGCCTGGAGCTGCCGGAAGAACCAAGCGCCTCCTGGTGACAGGGCGTCGAGGACGGCGTGGTGGAGCTCGCTCGCCGGCGCCTCCGACTCCGGGTCGGGGAGGGGCAGCGTGAGCGGCGCCTGCTCGCCGAGGTGGAGGGACACCCACCCGTCGGTGCCGGGCAGCGACGCGTGGCCGACCCAGGTCACCTCGCCGGAGGCGGTCAGCTCGTCGAGGAGCGCCGGCTCGTAGTCGGCGACCCGGCTCGGGAGGATCAGTGACTCCCATGCGGACGCGGGCGCGGCGTAGCCGGCGAGCTGGTCGACGACCTGGAGCAGGCCGTCGACCCCGCGTGGTCCGCGGCGCGGGCGGTCGACGTGCTGCCAGGCGAGCAGGAACCGCCCGAGCGCGGCCGGCTCGACCGGCTCGACCTCGCGCCGGAGCCGGGCCAGCGAGCGTCGGCGGAGGAGCCGGAGCACCTCGGCGTCGCACCACTCCTGGCCCGATCCCGCCGGGCGGAACTCGCCGTCGAGGACCCGGCCCTGAGCACCGAGACGCTGGAGGGTCTGGCGGACGACGGCGGTGCCCAGGCCGAGTCGCGCCGACACGTCGGCCACGAGGAACGGCCCGTGCGTGCGGGCGTAGCGGCCGACCAGGTCGGCGAGCGGGTCGTCGACCGCCTCGGTGAACGCGTCGGGGACGCCGGGGGGCACGGGCACGCCCAGCCCGTCGCGCAGTCGGCCGACGTCCTCGATCGCCGTCCACCGCTCGTCGCCACCCATTCGGACGGCCACGACCCGACGTGCGTCGGCGAGCGTCGTCAGCCACTCGATCACATCGGCTCCGTCGACGCTGCGGTCGGCCACCTCGTCGGCCGTCAGCGGGCCGAGCCCACGCAGGAGGTCGGCCACGCCCTCGGCATCGCGGGCCCGGCGTTCGGGGTCGGTGCGTTGCAGCATCGCCTCGACCTCGGCGAGCACCTCGGGGTCGAGCAGCTCGCGGAGCTCGGCGCGGCCGAGGAGCTCGGCCAGCAGTCCCTGGTCGAGGGCGAGGGCTGCCGCCCGGCGCTCGGCGATGGGGGAGTCGCCCTCGTAGACGAACTGGGCGACGTAGCCGAACAGCAGGCTGCGGGCGTAGGGCGAGGGCTGGTGGGTGTCGACGTCGTGGATGCCGACCTCGCGGCGCTGCACCCGGCGCATCAGGCCGACCAACGCCGGCAGGTCGTAGACGTCCTGGAGGCACTCGCGCACGGCTTCGAGCACGATCGGGAACGAGGGATACTTGACCGCGACTTCGAGCAGGGCCGCGCTGCGCTGGCGCTGCTGCCACAGCGGAGAACGTCGCCCCGGGTCGCGGCGGGGGAGCAGGAGGGCCCGGGCGGCGCACTCGCGGAACCGGGCCGCGAAGAGGGCCGAGCCACCGACCTCCTGGGTGACCAGGTCGTCGACCTCGTCGGGCTCGAACGCGATCACCTCGCCGGTGGGCGGCTCGGCGTCGGTGTCGGGGATGCGGATCACGATGCCGTCGTCGGAGGCGATGGCCTGGCCGTCGATGCCGTACCGCTCGCGCAGTCGGGCGTTGATGGCCAACGCCCAGGGAGCGTGGACCGGCGTGCCGTAGGGCGAGTGGACGACCAGGCGCCAGTCGCCGAGCTCGTCGCGGAAGCGCTCGACCACCAGGGTGCGGTCGCTCGGCAGGACGCCGGTGGCCTCGACCTGCTCGTGGACGTAGCCGACCAGGTTGCCCGCGGCCCAGGCATCGAGGCCGCGCTCCTCGGCCATCGCCACGGCCGCGTCGCGCTTGGCCGATCCGAGCTCGCGGGTGAACCCGCCGATCGCCTCGCCGAGCTCGGCCGGACGTCCGAGGGCGTCGCCCTTCCAGAACGGCAGTCGGCCGGGAACTCCCGGGGCGGGCGTGACGAGCACACGGTCGTGGGTGATGTCCTCGATCCGCCAGCTGGTGGCGCCGAGAGCGAAGACGTCGCCGACCCGTGACTCGTAGACCATCTCCTCGTCGAGCTCGCCGACCCGGCGGCCCGGCCCCTCACCCCCGACCAGGAAGACACCGAAGAGACCACGGTCGGGGATGGTGCCGCCGCTGGTCACGGCGAGCCGTTGGGCGCCCGGCCGGCCGGTGAGCTGCCCGGTGACGCGGTCCCAGACGATGCGGGGACGCAGCTCGGCGAACTCGTCGCTGGGGTAGCGACCGCTGAGCAGGTCGAGGGTGGCGTCGAACGCGCCGCGCGAGAGCCCGGTGTAGGACGCGGAGCGGCGCACGAGGTCGAACAGGTCGTCCGCCGACCACGCGTCCAGCGCCAGCATCGCCACGACCTGCTGGGCGAGCACGTCGAGCGGGTTGGCCGGGATGTGCATCGACTCGATCAGCCCGTCGCGCATCCGTTGCACGGCGACGGCCGTCTGGGCCAGGTCGCCGCGGTGCTTGGGGAACAGCACGCCGCGGCTCACCTCGCCCACCTGGTGGCCGGCCCGGCCGACCCGCTGGAGGGCGCTGGCGACGCTCGGGGGCGACTCGATCTGGATGACCAGGTCGACCGCGCCCATGTCGATGCCGAGCTCGAGGCTGCTGGTGGCGACCACGCAGGGCAGCCGGCCGCGCTTGAGGTCGTCCTCGATGATCGCCCGCTGCTCCTTGGAGACCGAGCCGTGGTGGGCCTTGGCGATCACCGTCTCCGCGGCGTACGACGTGCCGGACTGGGCCATGATCTGCGCGGGCTGACCGGTCGGTGGTCGAGCGGGGTCGAGACCCTCGGTCTCGACACCGGCCCGCTCGGTGGCGATCTCGTTGAGCCGCGCCGTCAGCCGCTCGGCCAGGCGACGGGAGTTGGCGAAGACGATGGTCGAGCGGTGCTGCTCGATCAGGTCGGCCACGTGGTTCTCCACGTGGGGCCAGATCGACGAGGCCTCGCGCCCGCCGGCGTAGTCGGCGTCGTCGGAGTCGTCGTACTCCCCGGGCTGGGTCATGTCCTCGACCGGGACCACGACCTTCAGGTCCCACTCCTTGGCCGACGGCGGGGCGACGATCTCGACCGGTGCGGTGCCACCGAGGAAGCGGGCGACCTCGTCGAGCGGACGCACGGTGGCGGAGAGCCCGATCCGCTGCGCGGGCCGGGGGAGCAACGCGTCGAGGCGTTCGAGGGTGATGCCGAGATGGGTGCCGCGCTTGGTGCCGGCCACCGCGTGGACCTCGTCGACGATCACGGTCTCGACCCGGCTCAGGCTCTCGCGCGCCTGGCTGGTGAGCATCAGGAACAACGACTCGGGCGTGGTGATCAGGATGTCGGGAGGGGTGCGGGCGAGGGTCCGGCGCTCGGCCGCCGGGGTGTCTCCGGACCGGATGCCGACGCTCACCTCGGGAACGCGGGTGCCCAGCCGCTCAGCCGTCTGCCGGATGCCCGTGAGCGGGGCCCGCAGGTTGCGCTCGACGTCGACCGCCAGCGCCTTGAGCGGGGAGACGTAGAGGACCCGGGTGCCCTTCTCGACCGGCCGCCGGTCGGTCAGCAACCGGTCGATGGCCCACAGGAACGCCGAGAGCGTCTTGCCCGACCCGGTCGGCGCCACCACCAGCGCGTGGCGCCCCTGGCTGATCGCGTCCCAGGCGCCCGTCTGGGCCGGGGTCGGCACCGCGAACGCCGCCCCGAACCACGCGCGCGTGGGCGCGCTGAAGCGCTCCAGCGACGCGAGGGGGCCCGGCGACTCCGTCATGGCTCCATCCTTGCTCACGCCACCGACGGTGGCCGCCGGTCAGGTCGCCACGGCCCGGGCGAGCAGGCGCACGCCGTGGGCGATGGTGCGCTCGGTCAGCGCGGAGTAGCCGAAGATCAGCCCCGGGCGGCCCGACCCCGGTCCGGCGAGTCGATACTCCGAGACCCCGTGGATCCGTATGCCGTGCGCGGCGGCCGCCACTCGTACGCCGTCCTCGTCGAGGCCGTCGGGGAGCCAGCCGACCAGGTGCTGACCGGCCTCGATCCCGGCGATCGCGACGTCCGGTACGTGCTGGGCGAGCGCAGCCACCAGCGCGTCGCGCCGGCGCCGGTAGACCGGACGCGTGCGGCGCAGGTGCCGGTCGAACTCGCCGTGCTCCACGAAGTCGGCGAAGGCCAGCTGGTCGATCGCGGGCGAACCCCGGTCGGCGAGCAGCTTGGCCTCCGCGATCGGACCCACCAGCCGCGGGGGAGCGACCATCCAGCCGAGACGGAGACCCGGGGTCAGGGTCTTGCTCGCCGTACCGACGTAGACCACCCGCTCGGGCGCCCGCCCCTGGAGCGCCGCGACCGGAGGTCGGTCGTAGCGGAACTCCGCGTCGTAGTCGTCCTCGAGGAGGATCGCGTCCCGCTCGCGGGCCCAGCGGATCACCCGCGTGCGAGCGTCGGTGTCCATCACGGCGCCCACCGGCCACTGGTGCGACGGCGTGAGGACGACCACGTCGGCGTCGCTCCGCTCGAGTGCGGCGAGGTCCCATCCGTGGTCGTCGACCGGGATGCCGACCACCTTCATCCCGAACGTCGCCGCCAGCACCCGTGCGTCGTCGTCCGCACTGGGGTCCTCGACGGCGAGGATCCGCGCCCCCTGGTCCTTCAGGACGGTCAGCACCAGGTTGATCGCCTGGGCGAAGCCGGCGCACGCGACGGTCGTGTCGGCGTGCGCCTCGGTGCCACGGGTGCGGTTGAGGTACGACGCGAGCGCGAGGCGGAACTCCGGAGCGCCCGTGCCGTCGAGATAGGCGAACCGGGTGTGCGGGGTCTCGTTCAGCACCCGCCTCAGCGACCTGAGCCAGACGCCGCGGGGGAAGCTCGCCGGATCGCTTCGCCCCCACTCGAAGTCGATGACCTGCTCGCCGGCCGGCGCTCGGCTGTCGGCGCGAGGTCCCGTGGCCGGCGCGGCCACCCGCGTGTAGCCACCGCGCGTGCTCACCAGGAAGCCCTCGGCGACC
>Ga0268266_10002119_pt1 | contig 21912 bp, 22 predicted proteins | sample KBSS13metaG_FD_190356 | JGI IMG/M metagenome (GOLD analysis project Ga0268266, IMG submission 190356) | Switchgrass rhizosphere microbial communities from Kellogg Biological Station, Michigan, USA - KBS S1-3 metaG (SPAdes) (version 2) | ecosystem: Host-associated > Plants > Roots > Rhizosphere... | reverse complement strand
AGGCGCTGGTCCCGCAGCGCGCGCGGACGCTCCGGCTGGTCGACCTGGTCGAGATCCGGCGGGAGGTCGGGCTTCCGGAGCTGACCAGCCGATCGTCCGCCGCGGATCGAGCGGTCTTCCGGGCCCGGGCGGCGGTCGCGGCGCCGCTGCTGGACCGGTCCGTGCTCGCACCGGTCGACGACCGCCTGCGCACCGCGTACGGCTTCGGCCTCGACGACGTCGCCTGGGAGGCGCACTTCTCCGGCGGGGGGATGCGGGGCTGGGTCATCGGGTTCGGTCCCGAGGCGGACATGGCGGCAGTCGCGCGCGCGGCGCGCGCCGGCGTCGGCAGCCTGCGCGGTGCGCACGTCGACGCGGCGCACCGCCTCGTCACACACGGCGCCGCGTTACCGGGTCAGCCGGTCTGGGGAAGCGACCCGACGTGGGCGCGACTCGTGCCCGGTGCGGGCGAGGCGTTCGTGGTGCACCGCGGGTGCCTGGAGCCGACGGTGCCGGACGAGGGAACGTCCCTCGAGCCGATCTCGGGGTTCGCCGTGACCTTCGGCGACCACGTGGCGACGGTGCGCGTCGACCGCGACCGGACCGATCTCTTCGCACGGGCCCGGCTGGGACGGGGACGCTTCGGGCGGGTCTTCCGGCACGCCGTGGCCGACCCGTCCAGCGGGCGGATCGGATACGACGTACCGCATCCGGCGCAGGCGGCGGCCCTGGTCAGGCGGGGTGATCTCCCGTTCGGGGTCTGCGCTCCCGGTGACTAGATCAGCACTAGCCTGACCGCGTGCCGCCCGACGCCCCCTCCCTCCCGGCATCGGTGTCGGTGCGGCGGGCCCTGGCTCCGGCGTACTGGTTGACCCATCTGCTGATGGTCGTCGCCGTGGTGGCGTGCGTTCTGCTCGGGCGGTGGCAGCTGGGGGTGTGGCACGACCACCGGAGCGACGACGCCGCCCAGGTGACGCATGAGCCGGCCGTTCCCCTCGACCAGGTGCTCGGCCCGGACGCGGCGTTCCCGGCGGCGGGCATGGGTCGGCCCGTGGTCGTGGCCGGCCGTTGGGACCCGGCGCACACCGTCTACGTCGCCGATCGCGAACGCAACGGCCGCACCGGCGTCTGGGCGGTGACGCCCGTGGTCACCACCGGCGGGTCGGGAATCCCGGTGGTCCGTGGGTGGGCGACGAGCCCGGACGCGGCGCCGGCCCCCCCGACCGGCCACGCCTCGCTGGTCGGGCTGCTGCAGCCCTCGGAGGACACCGGCGCCGACGACACCAGCCGTGCGGACGACGTGATCCCGGAGCTGAGCACGACCGACCTGCTCCCGCGCGCGCCGTACGACCTCTACGGCGGGTACGTCGTGGCCACCGACCGGCTGATCCCCGGAGGCATCGACGGCTCCGAGCCGATCAGCGGGACGGGCGGTCTCGAGCCGATCGGCCCCCAGCACCTGCCGGGCGCGGATGCCACGAGCGGGCTGCGCAACCTGCTCTACGCCTTCCAGTGGTGGGTCTTCGGGGCCTTCGCGATCTTCATGTGGTGGCGCTGGCTCGAGGAGGACGTCCTCGGGCGAAGGCGTTCACCCAGGCCCCGGTAGGTTCGGGTCGTGTCGAAGCTCTTCCCCGCCTACCGCGTGCTGGCGATCATCGTCGGCGTCCTGCTGGCCTTCTGCTCCCTGGTGGCCATGCCGTTGAAGTACCTCGCCACCGACGGCAGCGGGCTGCAGCGCTTCGGCGAGCAGGCCAGCATCATGTGGGTCGCCCACGGCTGGGTCTTCATCATCTACGTCGTGGTCTCGTTCCTGCTGTGGCGGCAGACCCGCTGGTCACTGCCCTTCGCCCTGCTGGTGCTGGTCTCGGGGCTGATCCCGCTGGTGATCTTCTACGTCGAGCGGGTCGTGACCCGGCGGATCCGCGAGGAGCACCCCGAGCTCGCGCCCGCGGGAGTCACGCCCTGACGGGACTTACCCTCAAGATGGGCCCATGACGACGGCGTTCGTGCTCGGGGGCGGGGGCGTGCTGGGCGCGGCCGAGGTGGGGATGCTGCGGGCGCTGTTCGAGGCCGAGGTCGCACCCGACCTGGTGCTCGGCACCAGCGTGGGAGCACTCAACGGCGCGATGGTCGCCCGCGACCCCACGTCCACGGTGATCGGGCAGCTGACCGACCTGTGGCAGGACGCGAGCGCGGCGCGGGCGATCTCCGACCGGCCGTTCCGGACCGTACGGCGGGCCGTCGCGACCGGGACCCATCTGTACTCCTCGGCGTTCCTGCAGCAGCGACTGGCCGCGGAGTTCGGGGGGACGACGTTCGAGCAGCTGCCGGTGCGGTTCCAGGTCTGCGCGGCGAGCATCGAGCGCGCGGCCGAGCACTGGTTCTCCTCGGGCCGCCTGGTCGACGCGATCATGGCCAGCGCCGCCGTGCCGGGACTGCTCCCGCCCGCTGAGGTCGACGGCGAGCACTTCCTCGACGGCGGCATCGTCAACTCCATCCCGCTCGGCCGGGCGATCTCGCTGGGCGCCGACCGGGTCTTCGTCCTCCAGGTCGGGCGCTTCGACCGGCCGCTCCGCCCGCCCCAGCGTCCCTGGGAGGTCGCCCGGGTCTCGTTCGAGATCGCGCGCCGGCACAGGTTCGCGCGCGAGCTCGCCGAGGTGCCCGATGATGTGGAGGTGCACGTGCTGCCCGCGCGCGGCACGTCGGCCCGGGACGACTCGCTGCTCGCCCACCGCGACTTCTCCCGCGTCGGCTCCCGGATCGAGGCCAGCTACCGGGCCTCGCGTGAGTACCTCTCGAGCCTGCCGTGATCTGGCTCCTCCGACGCGCGGTGATCGCGCCGGCGATGATCCTGCTCGCCGTGGCCCTGTGGGTGCTGCTGCCCTTGTGGCTGATCGTCGCGGCGGCCCTGGTCCCGGTGCTCCCGGGGAGGTGGCGGCTGTTGCGCCTGCTCTGGCTGACGGTCGTGTGGGTGACCGCCGAGGCCCTGCTGCTGGTGATCCTGTTCGGCTGGTGGCTGGCCTCGGGCTTCGGCCGCCGCATCCGCACGCCGTACTGGGAGGGCCTGCACTACGACCTGGTCCAGGGACTGATGTACGTCGTGTTCCGCGAGGCCCGGCGAGTCCTCGCACTGCGGATCGAGACCGACGGGCCGAGCCCCGACGCCCACCCCGGGCGGCCGCTGATCGTCGCCTGCCGGCACGCCGGACCCGGTGACTCGTTCACGCTGATCCACGCGCTCATGCACTGGTACGACCGCGAGCCGCGCGTCGTCCTCAAGGACACGCTCGCCTGGGACCCCGCCGTGGACGTCGTCATGGGCCGCATCCCGGCCCGGTTCGTCTCGCCGGGCACGAGTGGCAGTCGGGACTTCGAGGCCCAGATCGCCGACCTCGCGAGCGGCCTCGACGCGAACGACGCGTTCGTGATCTTCCCCGAGGGCGGGAACTTCACGCCCGAACGCCGGCAGCGCGGCATCGACCGGCTCCGCAGGCTCGGGCTGGAGCGGATGGCGCGCAGGGCGGAGCGGATGACCCACGTGCTGGCGCCTCGTCCCGGCGGTCTGCTGGCCGCGCTCGACGCGGCGCCGCAGGCGGACGTCGTCCTGGTCGCACACACCGGGCTCGACCACATGCTGACCGTCGGCGACGTCTGGCGGGAGCTGCCGATGGACAAGGTGATCACGATGCGGTGGTGGCAGGTGCCGCGCGACGAGATCCCGTCCGAGCGTGAGGCTCAGATCGAGTGGCTCTTCGGGTGGTGGGAGCGGATCGACGACTGGATCGCCGAGCACCGGCCGCAGCAGAACACCCGCGACCGGTCCCGGCGTTCGGCCGAGGTGGGTTGACTCACGGCTTGGCGGACTTCTTCGCCACCGGCTCCTCGCCCGGCGAGACGTCGACGACGTCGGCCGGCTCGTCCGGGGTGGTCACCTGGTGCGTCTCCTCCACCGAGTCGGAGAGGGCCTCGTCCGGACCGGCTCCACCCTCGTCGGCAGACCCTGCATCGGCGTCGCCGGACGCCGCGGCGGCCGCGTCCGCGATCGGGGTGTCGGTCCGGTCGGCGTCGCGGGGTGCCGGGGTCGGGGTGTACGACGACTGCCAGTTCTCCTCGTCGGCGCTCGCCCGGAGCTTGCGGACGGCGACACCGAGCAGGGCAGCGAGACCGCCGAAGAACAAGAGCTTGCGCAGGCGGTGCTTCTTCTTCGGCTTCCCGGTCAGCTCCGCGGCCTTGGCGGACGCGAGATCCCGGCCCTCCGCGGCCTTGGCCGAGGCCAGGTCGGCGGCCTGCGAGGCCTTCTCGGCCGCCAGCGCCGCGCTCTGCGCGATCAGCGGCGTGGCCTTGTCGCGGGCGTCGACCAGTGTCGGGCCGGCCTGCTCGCGGGCGTCGGCGATCACCGCTCCGGCCCTGTCCTTGGCGTCGGCGAGGATCGGTCCTGCCTTTTCGACCGCGGCCTCGACGTAGTCGGCAGCCTGCTCGATCAGCGACTTCTTCCGGCGGATGCGCATGAGGACCCTTCCCTTCGTCTCGTCGTCCTATCCCACCACGATCCCCTACGTACCCAACAGGGCGGTCCTCAGCGCGACGACGTCGGCGACCGGCGTACGCGTCCGGGTTGCTCCCCGTGGCAGGATCTGCGTGACCAGCACGCAAGACGCGAGAGGCATCCATGGCTGACCAGCAGGCCGTCCTGAAGACCAACCGGGGCGACATCACGATCACCCTGTTCCCGAACCACGCTCCCGAGACCGTCGCGAACTTCGTCGGCCTCGCCGAGGGCACCAAGGAGTACCGGGACGACGCCGGTCGCAGCGGCGAGCGCTACTACGACGGCCTCACCTTCCACCGGGTCATCGACGGCTTCATGATCCAGGGCGGCTGCCCCCTGGGCACCGGCACCGGCGGTCCGGGCTACACCTTCAAGGACGAGCCGCACCCGGAGCTCGTCTTCGACAAGCCCTACCTGCTCGCCATGGCCAACGCCGGGCCGGGCACCAACGGCTCGCAGTTCTTCGTCACCGTCGGCTCGACCCCGTGGCTGAACTTCAAGCACACGATCTTCGGCGAGGTCGCCGACCAGGCGTCGCGCGAGGTCGTCGACGCCATCGCGACCACGTCGACCGGCCCGGGTGACCGCCCGGTCGAGCCCGTGGTCATCGAGTCCGTCGAGGTCACGAGCTCCTGAGCACGCCCGGGGGCCCCGGTGCGGGGGCGTCGCCGCCGGCGGGTGAACCCGTCGGCGTTCCCACCTGCTACCGGCACCCCGGTCGCGAGACCTACATCCACTGCCAGCGATGTGGGAAGCCGATCTGCCCGGACTGCATGACCGACGCCGCGGTGGGCTTCCACTGCCCCGACTGCGTCGCCGAGGCACGTCGTACGACGCGCCAGGCCCGCACGGCGTACGGCGGACTGCGTCCGGGCAGCGACGGGCTGGTCTCCAAGACGCTGATCGGCATCAACGCAGCGGTCTGGGTCCTGATCATGGCGTCCGGGGGCAACAACAGCGCCTTGGTCTTCCGGCTCTCGCTGATCCCACGGGGCCTGTGCGTGGCCAGCGACCACCCGGGCAACTTCTACCCCCAGGTGAGCTCGGGCCAGGTGTGCTCGACCGCTCCGGACGGCCGGTGGGTGGGCTTCGTGGCCGGCGACTGGTGGCAGCCGCTGACGTCGATGTTCGCCCACGTCGAGGTGCTGCACATCGGCTTCAACATGCTCGCCCTGTGGTTCCTCGGACCCCAGCTCGAGATGATCCTGGGCCGGGTGCGATTCCTCGGCCTGTACCTGCTCTCCGGCTTCGTCGGCTCCGCGGCGGTCTTCCTGCTGGCCCCCGCCGACAGCAGCAGCCTCGGCGCCTCGGGGGCGATCTTCGGACTGATGGGCGCGCTGCTCGTGTTCGCCTACAAGGCACGAGCAGACGTGAGCCAGCTCCTGGTGTGGATCGGGATCAACGCCGCGCTCACGTTCTTCGCGGCCGGTATCTCCTGGCAGGCACACGTCGGCGGCTTCGTCGGCGGCCTGGTGCTGGCCGGGGTCCTCGCCTACTCCCCTCGGCAGAACCGCGCCACCTGGCAGCTCGCCGGGTTCGCCGGCGTCGCGATCCTGGTGGTGCTGACGTTCGTGCTCCGCACCGCGGCGCTCAGCTAGCCGCTTGTCCCCAGCTGTGGAGCAACCTGGGGAGAACTACACCGGTGTGATTATCCACAGGTGAGTGCACAGGGTGTGGACGACCGGGCGCCGGTCTGACCTGTCCACGCACGGTGACCGACGCGTGTCGCTCAGCCCTCGCGGGCTCGGTCCCAGCCGAGCACGCGCCGGAGGTCTCGCCCCTGTCGGACGCGAGCGAGCTCGCCTCCGACGGGCTCACTCCCAGCGAGTCGCGTAGGAGAACCCCACCGCCATGAAGGCGATGCCGACCACCAGGTTCCACTGGTCGAGGTCGTTGAAGACCGCGACCTTGGGCAGCTGGGTGCCGGTGAGCACGTAGAACGTGCAGATCCACAGCAGGCCGAGGATGAAGCAGGACAGCATCCCGACCACGACCCCGCGGCCACGGCCGAGCGGGGTGGAGGGGTGGGCAGCGACGAGCAGACCGAGGAAGAACAGCCCGAAGCCGACGACGTAGTTCCACTTCTTCATGTCGCCCATGAACGCCGGCCCGCCGGGCTTGGCGACCGGGATCACGGTGGGGTCGGCGCGGACGACGGTGTAGTAGACGACGATCCACGCGATGCCGACGACCATCAGGAGGATGGCGATGATGAACCGCACGCTGAGCAGTGGGCCTCGGTCGGGGTCGATGAACGACTGCTTGGCCTTGGGTCTGGCCACGCAGGCCTCCTTCACGCATGCGGCGCCGTCCACGGTTGAACGGCGTCCCTCACAGGTCGCGGGTTACCTTAGTCGGCATGGCGCCACGACCCCACACCAGATCGCGCCGCTCGGTCGCCTGGCGGGTGGGCACGCCTCTCGTCGGTCTGATCAGCGGCGGGCTGTTCGTGGTCAGCGCCCACAGCAGTGAGGGCACCGACCTGCGCCCGGGCCGGTTCACCGACCTGGCCTCGATGGTCCAGTACGACGCCGACCGGGTCGACGGCCTCAAGCAGCGCGTCGTCGACCTCCGCGGCCAGGTGGCGACCCTCTCCGGGTCGGTCGACAACCGGCAGGTCCGGCGGCTGAACCGCCAGGCCGACCTGGTCAAGGCCCCGGCCGGCTTGTCGGCGCAGAGTGGCCCGGGGCTCACGGTCACGCTGTCGGACGCCCCGCAGAGCACCGGTCAGGACACCCCCGACACCGTCGACAACCCCAACCTGCTGCTGGTCCACCAGCAGGACATCCAGGCGGTCGTCAACGCGATGTGGAAGGGCGGCGCGACCGCGGTCACGATCCAGGGACAGCGGGTCGTCAGCACCACCGGCATCCGCTGCATCGGCAACTCCGTGCAGCTCCAGGGGGTTCCCTACAGCCAGCCCTACCGCATCCAGGCGGTCGGCGACGTCACCGCGCTCAGCCAGGCGATCGCCGACGACGCCTATCTCCAGGTGTACCGGGCCGACGCTGCCGACCCCGACATCAACGTCGGCTGGGACGAGCAGATCGAGGACCACGTCACGGCGCCGGCGTACGACGGGTTGACCGACCTGCAGTACGCCCGGGTCCTGCCCCAGGGCGACAGCGGCGGCTGACCGGCCGGCCCCACCGTCCTGGTCAGGACGGCGAGATCGGCCCGGTCGGCAGTGACGTCGGTGGTGACGTCGGTGGTGAGGTCGGTGGTGACGTCGGGGGCGAGGACGGCGCGGTCGCCACCGTGATGAAGACCGTCGAGCCCTGCGGCAGCGGGGTGTTGGCCGGCGGCGTCTGCCCGGTGACCGTGCCCTCCGGCTGGGTCGAGCTCGTGTCGGGGCTCGCTTGCGGGGTGAAGCCACGGGCCTTGATCGCGGCTTCGGCGTCGGCTTGCGTCATGCCGACGACGTCGGGCACCTTCTGCTGGCCGCGTGCGATGTTGACCGTCACGTCGGAGTCGCGCGCGACCTGGGTGCCGGGGGTCGGGTCGGTGCTGACCACGGTGCCCTGCGGCTGGTCGGAGTCCACCCGTTTGAAGATCGGGTTCAGGTGAGCGGCCTCCAGCGCCGTCTGAGCGTCCGCCCGCGTGTCCCCGATGATCGGCGGCACCTTCGTCGGATGGGTGCCGAGCGAGAGGGTGAAGACGACGGTCGTGCCCTTGTCGACGAACTCGTCGGCGGCGGGGTTCGAGCTGATCACCCGGTTGGCGGGGACCTTCGTGCTGTAGGCGTGCTCGGGTGTGCCGACGGCGAGTCCGGCGTCGCCGAGCTTGGCGCGGGCGGCGTTCTCGCTCAGCCCCGCGAGTCGCGGCACCTGCACCTGGTCGTTCGGGCTGGCGAACATCTTCGGGAGCAGGTACGCCGCCAGGCCCAGCACGATCACCAGCAGGATGGCCAGGAACACCAGCAGCCCGGGCCGGGTGCTGCGCTCCTCCTCCGGCGGCGGCTCGACCGGAGGCGGCACCGGGGTGACCACGGTCGTGGGGTTGGTGACCGTGGTGGGGGGGTCCTCCGGAAGCGGCGGCGGCGCGGTGACGTGGACCGGGTGGCCGCCCAGGTAGCGCTCGATGTCGCCCCGCATCGCCGCGGCCGACTGGTAGCGATCCTCGACCCGCTTGGCCAAGGACTTCATCACGATCGCGTCGACCTCGGGCGGCAGGTCGGTGTCGTGGTCGGACGGCGGCGCAGCCGGCTCGCGGACGTGCTGGTAGGCCACGGCCACCGGGGAGTCGCCGATGAACGGCGGGCGGCCGGTGAGCAGCTCGTAGATCAGGCAGCCGGCGGAGTACACGTCGGAGCGGGAGTCGACCGGCTCGCCGCGCGCCTGCTCGGGGGAGAGGTACTGGGCGGTCCCGACCACGGCGGCCGTCTGGGTCATGGTGCTGGACGCGTCGGAGATAGCGCGAGCGATGCCGAAGTCCATCACCTTCACGTCGCCCGCCGGCGTGAGCATCACGTTGCCGGGCTTGATGTCGCGGTGGATGATCCCCGCGCGGTGGCTGTAGTCGAGTGCCGAGAGCACGCCGCTGGCGATCTCCAGGGCCCGCTCGGGGAGGATCTTGCGGCCCTCGCGCAGGATGTCGCGCAAGGTACGGCCCGCGACGTACTCCATGACGATGTAGGGCTGGGAGATGCCGGAGCCGTCGCTGGCCGGGACCTCGCCGGTGTCGTAGACGGCGACGATGGAGGGGTGGTTGAGCGATGCCGCGCTCTGCGCCTCGCGCCGGAACCTGGCCTGGAACGTCAGGTCGCTGGCGAGGTCGGTGCGCAGGCGCTTGACGGCCACCGTGCGACCCAGGCGGGTGTCGGTGCCCTTGCGGACCTCCGCCATGCCCCCGCGGCCGAGCAGCTCGCCGAGCGCGTAGCGCCCGCCGATCAGCTGCTCTCCGTCTGAACTCTCGGGACTCACTCGTCGCCCTCTCCATGCTTCTCGGCCGGTCGGATCTGGTCACCCATGGGGATTCAGCACCGCCTCCATGACCGCCTTGGCGATCGGGCCGCCCAGGGTGCCGCCGTGGATCTCGTCGGTCGGCTGGTTGACGTGCTGGAGCATCACGCAGACCGCGACCTTCGGCGACGGCGCCGGCGCGAAGCCCACGAACCAGGCGTACGGCGGGACCTCGGTGCCGTCGGGGTTCTTCAGGCCGCTCTGCGCGGTGCCGGTCTTGCCGGCCACCTGGATGCCCGGGATCGCGGCCGGGGTTGCGGTGCCGCTCTGCACGGTCGCGACCATCATCTTGGTGACCTCGCTGGCCGTCGACGACGAGGTCGCCTGCGAGAGCTCCTCGGAGGTGCCCGGCTTCAGGGTCTCGAAGCTGGTCGGCGACTGCAGCGAGTCGACGAGGTAGGGCCTCATCACCACGCCGTGGTTGGCGATGCCGGCGGTGACCATCGCCATCTGGAGCGGGCTCGCCGTGACCGAGCCCTGACCGAAGCCGGACAGTGCGGTGCCGGGCGGGTCGAGGCCGGCCGGGTAGCGCGAGATCGCCTGGCTGGGCAGGTCGTCGAGGTAGTGCTGGTTGAAGCCGTAGGCCTCGGCCTGCTTGTGCATCTCGGTCGCACCCACCTGGACCGCGATCGGCGCGAAGCTGGTGTTGCAGGAGAACTCCATGGCCTGGGTGAACGGGATCTTCCCGCTCCCGCAACCGCTCACCACGTCGTTGTGCACGACGCTGTGGGACTGGGGCAGCGTGTACGACGGGCCACCCGGCACCAGGGAGCCGGAGGTGTACTTCCCGCTCTGGATCGCGGCGCTCGCCGTGACCACCTTGAACGTCGACCCCGGCGGCAGCGTGGTCTGCACGGCACGGTTGAGCAGGGGGTTGGACGGCATCCTCGAGAGCTGGTTGGCGTAGGCGACGGCCTTCTTGAAGTCGTGGTCGGCGAGCTTGTTGGGGTCGTAGGACGGCAGCGACACCATCGCCAGGATCTTCCCGGTACTGGGCTCGATCGCGACGACGGAGCCCTCGACGTCCGAGCCGAGCCTGCGCAGCCCGTCGTACGCCGCCTTCTGGGCTGCCGGGTTGATGGTCAGCAGGACGTTGGCGCCCTTGGTGGCGTTGCCGTTGACCAGGTCGACGAGCCGGTTGACGAACAGGCTGTCGTCCTCGCCGGAGAGGTAGGAGTTCTGCGTCCGCTCGATGCCGGTCTCGTTGCCGAACGTGTACCAGCCCGTGATCGGGGCGTACATGTACGGCTTGCTGTACACCCGCTGCACCTTGTACTGGTCGTTCGACTTCACGCTCTCGGCGACGGCGGTCCGGCCGACCATGATCGCCCCGCGCTCGCGGGAGAACGTCGCGGTCGCGACCCGGCCGTTGCCGACGCGGTCGTTGAGCGCGTTCGCGTGGTAGTACTGCAGATAGGTCGCGTTGAGGGCGAGCGCCAGGAACAGCAGCAGGCAGAAGATCGAGACGGTCCGGATCGGCTTGTTCATCCGAGCTTCACCACCTGGGTCTCGTCCATGGCGGCGTCGTCGGGCGTCGAGAGGTCGGGCAACGGCCGTCTGGCCGCGTCGGAGATGCGCAGCAGGATCGCCACGATCACCCAGTTCGCGACCAGCGACGACCCGCCGTAGGACAGGAACGGCGTGGTGAGGCCGGTCAGCGGGATCAGGTGGGTGACGCCGCCGATCACCACGAACACCTGGAGCGCGACCGCGCCGCCGAGGCCGGTGGCGAGCAGCTTGCCGATGTCGTCGCGGCTGATCAGTGCGGCCCGGAAGGCGCGCTCGACGATCAGGCCGTAGAGCAGGATCACCGCGATCGATCCGGTGAGGCCGAGCTCCTCGCCGATGGCCCCGAAGATGAAGTCGCTCTCGGCGAACGGGATCCGCCAGGGCGATCCCTGGCCGAGGCCGCTGCCGATCAGCCCGCCGTACGCCATCCCGAACATCGTCTCGACGGTCTGCCGCCCCTTGTCGTCGGTGCCGTCGCCGTAGTGGGCCCAGACGTCGGACCAGAGCTGGAACCGCTCGCGGACGTGGGCGATGAAGACGAACGTGAGGTAGGAGCCGACGACGAACAGGGTGCCGCCGACCAGCAGCCAGCCGGCCCGCTCGGTGGCGACGTAGAGCATGATCAGGAAGAGGCCGAAGAACAGCAGGCTGGAGCCGAGGTCGTGCTGGAAGACCAGGATGCCGAGGCTGACCAGCCACATCGCCAGGATCGGGCCGAGGTCGCGGCCGCGTGGGAGGTCGACCATCGCCACCCGGCGGCCGGCCAGGGCCAGCGCGTCGCGGTGGAGCACGAGGTAGCCGGCGAAGGTGACGACCAGCAGCACCTTGGCGACCTCGCCGGGCTGGAAGCTCATCGAGCCCACGTGGATCCAGATGCGCGCGCCGTTGACGGTCTTCCCGATGCCGGGCGCCATCGGCAGCAGGAGCAGCACGATCGCGGCCAGCCCGCTGGTGTAGGTGAACCGCTGGAGGATCCGGTGGTCGCGCAGGAACACCAGCGTCGCGACGAACAGCGCGACGCCGAGGGTCATCCAGACCAGCTGCTGGCGGGCGAGGTGGTTGCCGCGGGCGAGGTCGATGCGGTGGATGACGGCCAGGCCGAGCCCGTTGAGGGCCGCGACGATCGGGAGCAGCACCGGGTCGGCGTACGGCGCGACCATCCGGACGGTGATGTGGGCGACGATGATCAGGGCGGCCAGCCAGCCGCCGTACGACACGATGTCGGCGGGCACCTTCTCCTTCACCCCGAGTCCGACGGCGGCGTACGCGCCGACGCCCACGAGGAGGGCGAGGATCAGCAGGAACAGCTCGGCCCCCCGGCGACGCCGGTGGACGAACTGCATGAGGGACCCGGCCTGCGAGGTTCGCTGCGGCATCTCAGCCACCCCCCGCCGGGGTCTGGTTGGCGGCGAGGTGGGCGACCGTGCGCTCGGCCTCGGTGAGGCTGCCGGCCCCGATGCCGGACTCGACGGTCCGAGCTGTGTAGGGAGCGAGCGAGGCGACCTTCACGTTGGTCGTCTCGTAGGGGTGGGAGAGGTCGAAGCCGGGTACGTCGGCCTGCACGCCGCGGAAGATCGTGACGACGCCGTCCTGCTCGCCGACGTAGTACTGGTGCTGGCTCCAGCTCCACGCGCCGGCGAGCGCCATCCAGGCGATGCCGATCAGCCCGACCAGGGCGAGGCCGCGACGCAGCCATGCGTGTCGGTGCGGCGCGCGGGGCGCGTAGCGGGCGGTCTCGGGGTCGGGGTCGATCGCGAACGGGACGCCGGGCGGGAGGTCGTCGGGGATCTCGGCCGCCACCGGCTCCATCTCGCCGGTGTCGCCGGCCCGGTGGCCGCGGAAGAACGACGTACCACCGCGGGGCTTGCGCCGCAGCTCCGCCGCCGACCCGACCACCATCGGCGGGGTCTGCTCCGCGTCGTCGGAGGCGGGCAGGACGTCGGCGACGATGCACGTGACGTTGTCGGTGCTGCCGGCCTCGAGGCTCGCGCGGACCAGCTCGACCGCGGCGAAGTCGGGGGAGCCGGTGGACAGGATGTCGGCAAGACGGCCGTTGTCGAGCGAGCCCGAGGCGCCGTCGCTGCACAGCAGGATCCGGTCGGACGCCGCGAGCGCCACGATGAACAGGTCGGGGTCGACGTCGTGGACGCCGTCGAGCGCCTTGAGGATGAGGTTGCGGTGGGGGTGGGTCCGCGCGTCCTCCTCGCTGATCCGACCCTCGTCGATGAGGCTCTGCACGAACGTGTGGTCGCTGGTGAGCTGGCTGATCTCGTGGTTGCGGAAGAGGTAGGCGCGGCTGTCGCCCACGTGCCCCATCGCCAGCCGGTCCCCGTCGAAGAGCGCGACCGTGGCGGTGGTGCTGGTGCCGCTGAGGGCCGGTTCCTCGTCGACGAGGTCGCCGATCTTGTCCGAGGCGCGGTGGAGGGCGCCGGCGACCAGCTCGAGGCGGTGCTCCTCGTCGTGGTCCTCGCCCGGGGGTACGTCGAGCCGCCGGAGCTGGCCGATCGCCGTGCTCGAGGCGAGGTCGCCGCGCGCCGCGCCGCCGACCCCGTCGCACACGGTCAGCAGCCAGGGTCCGGCGTAGCCGGAGTCCTGGTTGTCCTTGCGCACGCGCCCGACGTCGGAGATCGCGGCGTACTGCAGCCGGAACGTCACTTGCGCAGCTCCAGGAGGGTCTTGCCGATGCGGACCTGGGTGCCGAGGGTCAGCGTGGTGGGCTGGGTGAGACGCGCGCTGCCGATGTAGGTGCCGTTGGTGGAGCCGAGGTCCTCCACGAACCACTGGTCGCCGCTCGCGGCGATCCGGGCATGGCGGGTGGAGACGTAGTCGTCGTCGAGCCGGATCGCGGCGTCCGCGCCGCGGCCGATCAGGATCGGCGCCTGGGCGAGCTCGGCGCGCTCTCCCTTGTTGGACCCGTCGACGACCAGGACGTAGGTGGGCGAGCCCTTCCGGGCCTTCTGCTTGGGCTGGCGCCGGGCTTTGGGCGCGGCCGCCTCGCGCGCCGCCGCCGGCATCCGGGCGCCGAACATGTCGGAGCGGACGACCGAGATCGCCGAGAGCACGAAGATCCACAGGATGGCCAGGTAGGAGATCTTGATCAGGAACAGCGTCAGCTCAGACATCGGCGTCCTCCTCGAGGCGCACGGTCATCGTCGTCCGCCCGATCTTGACCTCCGAGCCGTCCTGCAGCGGGGTGCTGGAGATCCGATGGCCGTCGACCAGCATGCCGTTGGTCGAGCCGAGGTCCTGCACGGACACTCCGACGCCGCCGGAGGCCGACTCGTTCACCGTGAACTCGACGTGCCGGCGGCTCACACCGGGATCGTTGATGCGGAGGTCGGCCTCGGTGCCGCGGCCGACGACCAGACCCGGCGGCTGCAGCGGGTGGCGGGTGCCGTTGACCTCGAGGAACGCGCGGGCGCGGCGGACCTCCGTGTGGGTGGCGTTGCTGACCACCGACGCGTGCGCCTGGCTGCGGACCCGGAAGCGGCCGATGGTGAGGTCGTCGGCGGCGTCGAAGGCGATCGTGACCGGACCCGCGAACACGTAGCTCTGCTTCTCGGCGTGCTCCTGGAGCTGCAGACCGAGCTCCTTGACCAGGGCGGAGTCGTACGGCGACAACCGGTCGATGTCGGGCTGCGAGAGCTCGACGCGGAAGTCGTTGGGGACCATCCGCCGTTGCCGGGACAGGATCTGGGTGTTGTTGTCGCACTCGCGCTGCAGGGCGGCCGAGATCTCGACGGGCTGGACGGCACTGCGGAACGCGCGGGCGAAGGCCCCGGAGACCAGCGCCTCGAGCCGCTGCTCGAACTTTTGCAGGCCGCTCACGCCGCACTCCTCCCGCCCCGTGGTCCGCGCTTCCGGTGGTCTCCCCCGTACCCGCCCTCGTGGGACGTGGCCCGAGCGTGGTCGGGTTGCCGCCGATCGTATCGGGGACGAGCGAGGTCCCAGCGACCCGGCGGAGCCCGGGCGGGCGGCTGCAGCGAGCGGCGAAGCGCGCCTGCGCGCGAGCCGACCTGACGTCTGCCTCCGGTTTGGGACGCATGAGCGGGCTGGGATAGCCTTGCCGGGCTTCTGGCGCGAGTGGCGGAATAGGCAGACGCGCACGGTTCAGGTCCGTGTGTCCGAAAGGACGTGGGGGTTCAACTCCCCCCTCGCGCACCAGCAGTTCGAGGCCCGGCTCCGGCCGGGCCTTCGCTGTCTCCGGGCGATGCATCCGCAGAAATGTGAGGCGCCCCCGCTCGCGATGCGAGCGGGGGCACTGGCGCCGGCTTCCGTCCCCCCCGGGCGGTAGCGGACCCCCCACAACCTCGTCGTCCCCCCGGGCGATCCGGCTGCACTCGAAGAGCGATCCGTGGGACCTCGCTTCGATGTCTAGGAAACGACTGGATCAGTGGGTCATGACGCGAATGGCGACGAATCTCTCGACAAATCTCGAAATCGCTGTCGGATCGCGTGCCGAGAGGGGTGTGTGGCGAAGAATCTCCCGAAATGAGAGGCGCCCCCGCTCGCGATGCGAGCGGGGGCCGTGGCGCCTACCGTTCCCCCCCAGGGCGGTAGCGGACCTCCATCAGTCCGGACTTCCCCCCGGTTGTTCGGACTGGCGGTGGCTCCGATCCGAAGATCGTGACCACTGAGTAGATTCAACGACAGATCTTGCGGTCGCGAAAGACGTTGCCCGAAAGTTTTCCAGGGCTTGCCTCGGCCCTGGCAAAGCATGGGGGCCGCTAGCGGAGCCGGCTCGTCACCGGCCCGACCGCCCAGGTCCCGACGTCCGTGCAGGCCGTCACCGGTTGCACGCCGCGGATCGAGCTGGTCGTGAACACCTCGGTGGCGTCGGCGAGCCCGGCGACCGCCACCGCGCGCTCGGCCACGGGGTGCCGGTCCGAACGCAAGGCGGCCAGGACCCGAGCACGGACGGTCCCGGGCAGGATCCGGCCGTCCAGCGGGGGCGTGACGACCTCGTCGGCAAGGACGATGAAGACGTTGCCCGTGCCGGACTCGAGCACCTGGTCCTGCTCGTCGACCAGGAGCACGTCGTCGGCCTCGACGGGGTCGGCGACCAGCCGCCGGTCGGTCCACTTGTGGGCCCCCAGTCCACCGGCCACCCGGCGCAGGGTCAGGGTGCGGGGGTCGAGCCCCGGGACGTCGATCCGGGCGGCGACGATCTCCCACTGCCGGGCACCCGGGTCGTACGACGTGCGCACACGAGCCCACCCCAGACCGCCGACGTCGGCGACGAGCCGCCCGGCCAACGCGGCCACGTCGACCGGCACGCCGTACAGCTCTCGGACCGAGCGCGCGAGCCGGTCGAGGTGGGCCTCGAGATCGACGGGTACCCCGTCGCGCACCAGCAGGGTGTCGAAGACCCCGAGTGCGGGGTCCGGACGAGGTTCGCCGGCGGTCACGCCGGCGGAGCCTACGCCGGGTCCGCCGGTCATACTGGCGCGCATGAGTCAGCGGCGCGACGGCGTGCGATGGGGGCGGATCATCCTCGTCCTGTTCGTCCTCGTGGTGATCAACGTGCCGTACGCGCTCCACGAGTACCAGCTGCACCGGGCGGCCACCAGCGGGGTCCGCGTGTCCGCGACGGTCGTCGGCGTGACCCCGGCCGGGAACGACGCGGACGTGTCGTTCCGGCTCCCCAGGAGCATCGACGAGAAGCAGACGGTCCGCACCGTGAGGGTGAACGGCGACGTCGGCCGGCGGGCCACGCAGACCAAGCAGCTGTCGGTCCGCGTCGTCGAGGGTCACCCCGGTGCCTTCCGGGCCGACGGCCAGGTGCGCAGCTGGGCCGGTCTGATCATCACCGTGGTGGCCGACCTCCTGGTCGCGGGCATGCTGATGCTGTCGTGGCGGCTCGGCGGGCGCCTGCGCCGGCCGACGTTGGTGGGCATCGCCGTCGAGGACGTGGAGTCCGGGTCGGAGGGGTCAGCCCTCGACAAGCAGGAGGACGGCACGTACGTGATCAACGGCGAGGTCGCCGAGGCGGGCCCGTCGACCCTGCTCCTGACGCTGCGTGACCGGGACGTGGAGATCAACCTCCGCGACCACGAGAACACCGTGGCCGTCGGGGAGTGGGCGCGGGTCCGGGCGCAGCTGGTGGGCTAGGGATGCTCCAGAACGTCGTCAACACGCTGCTCGACGTACCGCCCTGGATCGCCCTGCTGATCATCGCCGCGCTGGTCTTCGGGGAGGCGGGCCTGTTCTTCGGCTTCGTGCTGCCCGGTGAGACCGCGGTCGTCTACGGCGGTGTCCTGGCGGACGCGGGCAAGGTCTCGGTCGTCCTGGTGCTGGCGATCGTGTTCGTCGCGGCGGTCGCCGGCGACAGCGTGGGCTTCGAGGTCGGCCGCAAGCTCGGGCCGCGGCTGGTGCGCGCCCCGGTCCTGCGCAACCACCCCGATCGGATCGAACAGGCCCAGTCCTACCTTCGACGGCGGGGCGGGCGCGCCGTCGTGATGGGCCGCTTCACTGCCTTCCTCCGGGCCGTCATGCCCGGCCTGGCCGGGGCGAGCCGGATGGAGTACCGCCGCTTCCTGTTCTTCAACGTGATCGGAGGCGTGACCTGGGGGACGGCCTGCGTCCTCCTCGGCTACTTCGCCGCCCACTCCATCGGCCGGATCACCCAGGCGCTCGGGTACACCAGCGGCGTCATCGTCGCGTTCATTGCCCTCGGGCTGCTCTGGGCCTGGCATCGTCGCAGCCGCGACGCGTGACCGCGATGAGCGGGACCACCGACACCCGGGGCTGGGACGGCTGGCGCACGGTCCTCTGGCTCGGGATCGTCAGCCTCCTGGTCGACCTGGTCTACGAGGGAGCGCGATCGATCACCGGCCCGTTCCTGGCCTCGCTCGGAGCGTCGGCGCTGACCGTCGGCCTGGTCACCGGCGCAGGGGAGGCTGCCGCTCTCGGCTTCCGCCTCTTCTCGGGACCGGGCGCCGACCGCACCGGCCGCTACTGGCGCTGGATGGTGGTCGGCTACGCGCTCACCGCCCTCTGCGTGCCGCTGATGGCGCTGGCTCCGGCTCTCGGTGCGGCCGGCCTGGCGTTCGGCGCCGCGATGGTGCTGCTCGAGCGCACCGGCAAGGCGATCCGGAGTCCGGCGAAGTCGGTGCTGCTCGCCGTGGCGGCCCGCAACGTCGGCCGAGGCCGCGGGTTCGGCGTGCACAAGGCGCTCGACCAGACCGGGGCCTTCCTCGGGCCGCTGCTCGTCGCGGCGGTCATCGCCGTCACCGCGCACCAGTCGGCGGGACTCCTCGTGCTGGCGATCCCCGGCCTCGTCGCCCTCGTCGTCCTCGCGCGCCTGCACCGGTACGTCGGCGACCCGCACCGAGAGCCCACGGCCGAGTCGGCTCCGCTCGACGTGCTGCCGCGGACGTTCTACGTGTACGCCGTCGCCTGCGCCCTGACCACGGTCGGGCTGATGACGTTCGGGGTGATCTCGTTCCACCTGGTGCACGAGCATCTCGTCGCGGCCGCCGTCGTCCCGGTCGTGTACGCCGCGGCGATGGGCACCGACGCCGTCGCGTCCCTGGCGACCGGCTTCGCCTACGACCGCGTCGGCGGCGGCACGCTGCTGGTCCTGCCGCTGGTCGTGGCGGCCGTGCCGGTGCTGGTCTTCACCGACCACACCGGCGTCGCGGTGGCTGGCGTCCTGCTCTGGGGAGCCGCCACCGGCGTGCAGGACTCCACGGTGAAGGCGCTGGTCGCGGACCTGGTCCCGGCGACACGTCTGGCCACGGCGTACGGCGCGTTCGCGGCGTTCCAGGCGGTGGCGGCGCTGGCGGGCGGCGGACTGGCCGGCTGGCTGTACGACGGTCATCGCGGCGCCCTCGTGGGCGGGGTCGTCGCCGCCCAGGCGATCGCCCTGGTGCTGCTGCTCGGCGTCCTGCTCAGGCCGCGGCGCGCTGATGGAGGGTTGTCACCTCGCGGCTAGGGTGAGGAGCATGTCGGCCACCCCGTCGTCGTACTCCATCACGATGCGACTGCACACCGCGCCGGACCACGGAGTCGTCGGGGCCGTCGCCACTGCGATCGCCGCGGCCGGGGGCATCGTCACCGCGATCGACGTCGCCGACTCCAGCCACGACCGGCTCGTCGTCGACGTCACCTGCTCGGCCGCCGACGCCGACCACGCCGAGGTGCTCGTCGACGCGGTCCGGCAGGTCGAGGGCGTCGAGGTGCACAAGGTCAGTGACCGCACCTTCCTGCTGCACATCGGCGGCAAGATCGAGGTGCGGTCCAAGGTCCCGCTGCGCACGCGCGACGACCTGTCGATGGCCTACACGCCCGGGGTCGGGCGGGTCAGCATGGCTCTGGCCAAGAACCCCGAGGACGTGTCGCGGCTGACCATCAAGGGCAACTCCGTCGCGGTCGTCACCGACGGCTCGGCCGTGCTCGGGCTCGGCAACATCGGACCGGGCGCCGCACTGCCGGTGATGGAGGGCAAGGCCGCGCTGTTCAAGCGGTTCGCCGACATCGACGCCTGGCCGATCTGCCTGGCCACGCAGGACACCGACGAGATCGTGAAGGCCGTCGAGATGATCGCCCCGGGCTTCGGCGGCATCAACCTCGAGGACATCGCGGCCCCCCGCTGCTTCGAGGTGGAGCGCCGGCTGCGCGCGAGCCTCGACATCCCGGTCTTCCACGACGACCAGCACGGCACGGCGATCGTCGTGCTGGCCGCCCTGACCAATGCCTTGCGGTGCGTCGACAAGAAGCTGGCCGACGTCCGCATCGTCGTCTCCGGCGGTGGTGCGGCCGGCTCCGCGATCGTCACCCTGCTGCTGGCGGGCGGCGCCGGCGACGTCGTCGTCTGCGACCTCCAGGGCATCCTCTCCGCCGACGACGACACCCTCAGCCCCGCGATGGCCGAGCTCGCTTCCCGCACCAACGCCTCGCGGATGCGCGGCGACCTGCACGAGGCCCTGCGCGGGGCCGACGTCTTCATCGGCGTCAGCGCCCCCGGCATCCTGCCCGCCGAGTGGATCGCCGACATGGCCGAGAAGGCCGTCGTCTTCGCCCTGGCCAACCCCGACCCGGAGGTCGACCCGGCCGACGCGGAGAAGTACGCCGCCGTCGTCGCGAGCGGACGCTCCGACTTCCCCAACCAGATCAACAACGTCCTCGCCTTCCCCGGCGTCTTCCGCGGCCTGCTCGACGCCCGCGCGAAGGAGATCACCACCGAGATGCTGCTCAAGGCGGCACAGGCGATCGCGCTCGTCGTCAAGGACGAGGAGCTCAACGCCAACTTCATCATCCCGACCGTGTTCCACCCCGACGTGCCCAAGGCCGTCGCCGCCGCCATCAGAGGAGCAGAGCAATGACCACGATCTCGGACTTCCACGCCTCGTCGATCGACGGGGAGGACGTCGACCTCGCGTCGTACGCCGGCAAGGTCGTGGTGGTCGTGAACACCGCCAGCCAGTGCGGGCTCACCCCGCAGTACGCCGGGCTGCAGCAGCTCTACGACGACTACGCCGACCAGGGACTCGTCGTGCTCGGCTTCCCCTGCGACCAGTTCGGCCACCAGGAGCCCGGCACCGAGGACGAGATCGCGGCGTTCTGCGAGAGCTCCTTCGGGGTGACCTTCCCGATGTTCGCCAAGATCGACGTCAACGGCGACGACACGCACCCGCTCTACCAGTGGCTCAAGAGCAAGCAGTCGGGTGTGCTGGGCAAGGACATCCGCTGGAACTTCACCAAGTTCCTGATCGGCCGCGACGGCCGCGTGGACAAGCGGTTCGGGCCCACCAAGGACCCCGAGAACCTGCGCCCTCGGATCGAGAAGGCGCTGGCCGAGCCCGAGGCCTGAGGCGCGGTCCGAGCGCTCAGCTCTCGGTGGCGTAGAGGGCGGCGCCGACGATCCCGGCGGCGTTGCGCAGCCCGGCCGGGATGATCTCGGTCTCGATGTCGAGCAGGGGCAGGAACTTGCCGGCCTTCTTGCTGATGCCACCACCGACCACGAACAGCTCGGGCGAGAACAGCCGCTCGAGCTGGCGGTAGTACGTCGTCAGCCGCTTGGCCCAGTCCTCCCAGGAGAGGTCCTCGCGCTCGCGGGCGCTCGACGCTGCCCGCTTCTCGGCGTCGTGGCCGTCGATCTCGAGGTGGCCGAGCTCGGAGTTGGGGACCAGGACCCCGTCGTACACCAGGGCCGAGCCGATGCCGGTCCCCAGCGTCGTGACGATCACCAGCCCGCGGCGGCCCTTCGCGGCGCCGTACCGCACCTCGGCGAGGCCGGCGGCGTCGGCGTCGTTGACGACGTGGACGTCGCGTCCGGTCCTGTCGGTGAAGAGCTGGTCGGCGTTCTCGCCGATCCAGTGCTTGTCGATGTTGGCGGCCGACTGCACGACCCCCTTGACCACGACTCCGGGCACGGTGACGCCGACCGGGCCGTCGGACCCCGGGAACTGCGCGAGCAGGTCGGCGAAGACCTTCGCCACGGCGTCGGGTGTCGAGGGCTGGGGTGTTTCGACGCGCACCCGCTCGTCGGTCAGCTCGCCCTTCTCGAGGTCGACGGGCGCGCCCTTGATCCCGCTGCCGCCGAAGTCGATGCCGAACGGGAGGCCCGAAGCATGCGCACTCATGGGCCCAATCTCCCCGTGTCGGCCGCGCGGAGCAACCTCCCGATATGTGCGGACCCTTGCGGCCTTGCTTTACAAATCGTATCGTGATGTAAACCTTGCGAGGAGGCCGACATGACATCCGGGACCGACGACTGGCGTGACCGCAAGCGCTACCTGTGGCTGATCGGGCTGGTGGTCCCGTCGCTGGCGTTCATCGCGATCACGATGTGGCGGCTCACCGGCTGGGGCGCGTGGTTCTGGATCGGCCCGGTCGTGATCCTCGTGATCGTCCCGGCCATCGACCTGGTCGCCGGGCTCGACCGGTCCAATCCGCCCGACGACGTGATCG
>Ga0268266_10002118_pt1 | contig 21913 bp, 10 predicted proteins | sample KBSS13metaG_FD_190356 | JGI IMG/M metagenome (GOLD analysis project Ga0268266, IMG submission 190356) | Switchgrass rhizosphere microbial communities from Kellogg Biological Station, Michigan, USA - KBS S1-3 metaG (SPAdes) (version 2) | ecosystem: Host-associated > Plants > Roots > Rhizosphere... | reverse complement strand
AGTCCTTGAAAGGAGGCATATTATTCTTTCCCGTCGCAATTAAGTGGGCAAGTTCGGCATCGGACTCTGATTGCACTTCCTTGGAAGTGAGATCCTTCACCTTCAATGATTTTCCCATGTCCGATCCATGGCCGTCAGCACCATGGCACATCGCACAGCGCGAACTGAAAAGGCTCTTCGAGGCCGAAGAGGCATCCGCGTGTTCCTGCGCGGAGACGCCCATAGTCAGAAATCCGCAATAGAAAGCCATGACGACGAACAAGCCAACCCCTACACTCACGTTTCCCTTTTTCATGTTGCTAAACCTCATCAGATGAGTTCTTTAAGATCACAATTCTTATTATTGGAATTAGGCAGAGAGCGGAGCATAAAAACTACAGCCAAAAACTGTATACCATATTTGGGATTTCGCCGGTTTTCCAAGTGCTCTTTCCCGGCCCTCTCCATAAACATCAGCTTCCATTTTCACTAACGGACGGGCTATCGCTCATCACATACACAAGCTCTCCACCACCCATAATCTGAGCATACGTCAGCTTCCATCCGATCACACGTCGGCCATTGAGAACGGCTTTACTGACGTATTGTTTGCCGCTCTCAGCCCCCTTTGCAGCCATGTGAAGAACTCTTCCATTTGGAAGTTGGATGCGCATATCGTCGAAACTGGGCGATCCGATCCAGTAATCCGGAATCCCGGGGCACACTTGATACCAGCCAAGTGCGCTCAGAACATACCATGCGCTCATCTGACCTGCATCGTCATTCCCCGCAAGCCCCCCGGGACCGTCACGATACTCTGACTTCATCAGCAAGCGAACCTGCTTTTGGGTCTTCCACGGGGCTCCCGCCGCATCATACAAATACGCTATGTGGTGGCTGGGCTCGTTCCCATGCTCATATCGCCCATCTTTGAAAAGCTGATCCAACTTGTTTACAAACTTCTCTCTTCCGCCCTCCAGGGCGATAAGACCTGGAATATTCTGGGGCACAAAGAACGTGTACTGCCAGGGCAGTCCTTCTGTAATCCATGTATATTTGCCCGCTGGATCAAAAGGATCCACCCACGACCCATCGGCATGCCGGCCGCGTGCAAATCCGGTCTTCGGGTCTATAACGTTTCTCCAGTTCTCACCACGCTTGCTAAAGAGCTGCGCATCGCTCGCCTTCCCTAAATCTTTGGCTAAGACTCCCAGCATCGCATCGTCATACGCATACTCTAGCGTGCGCGAAACCTGCTCATTTTTATGAAATGCATCGTCGATATGGTCTTCCAGTGGAACATACCCATACTTCAGATACGAATCAAGACCGCGCCGCCCTTTTCCGTCCAGATATTCCTCATGAGACGCCGGGATCTCCGTCGCGTTCTTCCGCATCAGAGCATAGGCCTTCTCGATATCGAAGCTTTTAATACCCTTGCGATAAGCATCCACGATCGCGACGGAACCATGATCCCCTACCATCTCCGAGGTATAGCTGTTCCATGCCGGGAAGATCGGAAGAAATCCCCCTTGCTCTCCCTTAGAAATCAGAGACCGCACAATCTCCGCATCCCTTGACGGATCAAGAATGGTTAGTAACGGAGCTGTGCACGGAATATATCCCAGAGAGACAGATCGTCGTAGACGGTAAACTTGTCAGCGTGCTCGACCTGATTGTCACTCGCAAAGCGAGGATAAGAGCCATCGACATCGCTATAGGTCCGGGGCTGCAGCATCGCGTGGTAAAGAGCCGTGTAAAAGACAGTCCGTTCCGGCGAAGTTCCCCTAATGTCAATCTTCCCCAGCTCTCGATGCCATTCCTGGCGGGCTCGATTGCGAATAGCGTCGTAGTTCCAGTCAGGAATCTCACTCTGAAGATTTTTTCGGGCCTCTTCCAGGCTCACAAAAGAGGTTCCGATCCTCGCCCTCACGACTCCGCTAGCCTGAACCTCTCCCAGCTGGATATACGCCCCAAAACCACCGCGCGGATTCCAAGTTGGCACCTTCGCTGACGCAGCGGAGGCTCCTCCGGTTGACGTCATCACCTCCGGAACCCTGACGACGCCAAGAGGCTTACCATCACCAACCTGCTCCACACCACCAGGAATCGTCTTATTTGGCCTCCAGGTACCGCTCGACGTGATCGCGCGATCAAACTGAATCACGAAGTAGGAGCTGAAGCCAGCCAATTTGCCGCTGCCCGCATACTCACGCCTCACTGGAATCCTCGCAGTAACTTCTCTCTTCCCGGAATCGATGCGCACCCAGCCGTCGCCGCCACGAGCATTGTTCTCGACCACAATCCATGCCTGCTTTGCGGCCTTTTCGAAGCGAAACAACATAATGCCGCTTCGCATGGTTCCAGTAATCTGAGCAGCTATGTCCGAATCGGTTAAACGTACGCGATATTCATAAGGAGTAGCTTTCTCCGATTCCCTCGAAAAATGCGAGGCGCGGCTCACAGCATCCGTAAGCACCTGCCCCGCTCCGGGCATCAGCGTGACGCTTCCGTAGTCAGGAACACAGCTTCCGCTCAAGGAGTGCGATCCACGAAATCCCTGAATTTTATCGTCCGTAAAATAGTAGGGCGAAATACATTTGATCTCGCCCGCTCGAGTCTGTGGAGTCCAATTGGTCATCGCATAAGGAACACCGGCTGCCGGATACGTTTGTCCCTCGCGTTCTGTACCCACTAGCGGATGAACCAGATCCTCAACGGTTTGCGCACAGCACGTGTGACCAAACGCTGCGAAAAACAGCAACAAGGTAAGGTGCTTCAATATGTTTCCTCTTCGTAAATGCACGCATCTATAGGGCGAAGTCCAATAGAGCCGCGCATGAGACTTCACTTGCGAATTTGAAACATTATGACAGCACGGGCCAGCTTTTGTATTTGGTCGATCTTGATCTAAACCTCCACCCCAGCCCCGTCAGGCTGGTCGTATTGGCCTTGTGCAGGGAGCTTCGTCTCGAAGTGCGTCATCAATGCACGACCACCTTTTCCTACCCATGTGGTCATCCATTGCTGCGAAATGATTCGCAGCATAGCCAGGACACAGAGCGCGATAACGGCATAAGCCACAAAACCAGCGGCATACGATCCTGTGTGCTGCTTAGCCTGTCCCAGGAGATTGGGCAGAATGCCACCACCGAGGGCGCCAACCTCGCCAATCATCCCGCCTGCAACTGCGGTCGTCAAAGGCCAGCGAAGGGGCACCAGCTGAAAAGTCGCCCCATTGCCTGCACCCAACGCTGCGAAACAAAGCATAAATAGAAGTGTGGTAACTGTAAGCGAAGGAGACGCGATCAGGCCAAGAAATCCTGCTATAGCGATGAGAAACACGACAGATAATGTAGTGATGCCGCCGATGCGATCAGCGAAGAATCCCCCAACAACGCGGGTCATCGAACCCGTCAGAGTCGCAAGCACAGTAAGTGAACCAGCTTGAATCTTGGACACATGAAACTGAGAGTAGAAGAAGGATGGCAGGAAAGTCGCTAGTCCCAGAAACCCGCCAAAGGTAATGATGTAGATAAGATTGAACGCCCAGCCATCCTTCTCGAAGAGACACGAGAGATGCTGTCTTAGGCTCTGATGCTCGATATCCGGCGGCTCTTTGGCAAAAATAATCATGACTGCAAGGGGAAGAAGCATCGTGACAGCAGCAAATCCATAGACGGTATGCCATCCAAAGTGTTGTGCCAGGCGCGGAGCCAGTAACGCAGCCAAAGCTGTTCCGCTATTGCCAGCCCCTGCTATTCCCATCGCGAGCCCTTTGTACTGCCTCGGATACCATCCAGAACCCAGCGACAGGGCGACTCCGAAGCTGGCTCCCGCTATCCCCAGCAGAACTCCCATCGCAAGAACTTCATGAAAAGTTCGCACATAGAAGAAGCCGTACATCAATGCGGCCACGATTGCAGACATCTCCACAATCGCGGCTTTTTTTCTGCCGATGTACTGCGAGAGAACGCTCAGGGGGAAGCGCATGAGAGCTCCCGCCAACGTTGGGATCGAAACCATCAGGCCGATCTGAGCAGGCGTCAGATGGAATTGTTCGGAGATGAAGGGTCCCATGGCACCGTTGAGCACCCAGACTGCAAAGGAAAAGTCGAAGTAGAGAAAAGCGCTCAACAGTGTAGGCGTATGTCCTGATTTCAGGAAACTCTTGAAGTTTGCCATGGGTTAGGTCAGCTCCGTACGTTCTTTGAGATTTGAAGTATGAGTCTTGAGGCGTTTTCCGCTGCTACGTCGGTCTCGCATCGCAGTACGTTCAATGCGAACAGCACATTGTTTGAAGTTCGGCTCGCGAGATATCGGATCGAAAGCTCCGAGGGTCACAATGTTGGAGTTGGTCTCGGAGAAGTGAAAGGGCATAAATACCTGCCCCGGCGCGATAATCCCGGTGATCCGAAGCTCCAGATCCACGACAGTTCCGCGACGACTCCTCACCGTGACACGATCGTGAGGTTTCAGATCGAGACGACTGGCATCGACAGGATTCATCTCCAGCCACGCGTTCGGAACCATATCGTTAAGCAGCTCTACTTCGGCAGTCTTGGTCCGGGTATGCCAGTGTTCCACAGTCCTGCCGGTGTTAAGGATGAAACCGTATTCCGTGTCAGGCTGTTCCACAAAAGGATCGCAAGGAACCGTAAGAATGCGAGCACGGCCGTCCGGAGTTGCAAAGTTCCCGTCCGTATAAAGCGATTCGCCGCCCCATTGCAGCCCATTGCTTTCTTCAATCTGCTTCCAGGTGAAGTGGGAGTAATCACACATCCGGCCCGCGGAGACGCGTTGAAACTCTAGAAATGCGTCGTGCGAGTTTTGCCAGCCCGGATAAAGTTCATCTCGCACTCCGAGGCGGTCAGCAATATCGAGAAAGATATCGAAATCGGGACGAGCGCTACCGGGCGGAGAAACGACTCGATTTACCTTTGAGACTCGCCGCTCGGAGTTCGTGTAGGTTCCTTCCTTTTCCCCCCATATCGCGGCGGGGAGAACGAGGTCGGCAAGCTCGCTCGTCGGAGTCGGATGGAAGCCATCCTGCACTATAAGAAACTCGACATTGCCAAGTGCGTGCTTCAGCAGATTGTAGTTAGGAAAGGAGACAGCCGGATTCGTCGCAATAAACCAAAGCGCTCTGATCTTACCCTGCACAGCCCCCTCAATGATGTCCGGGTAGGCAAGGCCGCGAGCACTGGGAATGCGATCGACAGAAATACCCCAGATACGCGCAAGATCTTCACGGTCTTCAGCGCAATCGAACTTCCGATAACCAGGCAACGACGCCGTGAAACCTGACTCGCGCGTTCCCATGGCATTGCATTGCCCTGTTATGGAGAACGGCGCAGCACCGCTGCGTCCAATATTCCCTGTTATCAGCGCAAGATTATTGATGGCGGCTACTGTGACAGCCCCTTGCGTCGAGTGGTTCACACCCATCGTCCAGCCTATAAAAGCGGAACGGGCACGACCGTAAAGAAGAGCAGTCTCATAAACCTGCTGCTCGGTCAGCCCTGTTACAGCGGCCACATGCTCGGGAGTAAAAGTAGAGACAAACTCAGCGAACTCTTTAAACCCGGTCGTATGCCGCTCTATATAGTCATGGTCAATAAGACCTTCCCGGATGAGAATGTGAGCAATCCCATTCAGAAGTGCGATATCGGAGCGAGGTTTTACCGCCAGATGAACGTCGGCCATCATCGCGGTCTTGGTAACGCGAGGATCAACGACAATCAGCGTGCGCGGCTTTGTGCCTGGAGAAGAACGATCGACCCGATGGCAGAGTATGGGATGATTGTCGGCAATGTTCGCCCCGATCAGCAGGATGACATCTGCAGTCTCCATGTCCGCATAGGATCCCGGCGGCCCATCAGATCCAAAAGAAAGCTTGTATCCGGAGACGGCAGACGCCATGCAGAGCGTAGTATTTCCGTCGTTATTACGCGTGCGAAGGCCCAACTGGACCAGCTTGCCCAGCGTGTAGCACTCTTCCGTAAGAAGTTGCCCTGTCCCCACCACACCCAGCGATTCATTCCCATGCCGCTGCTGTATCTCACGGATACGAGTGACCATCGTCTCAATCGCCTCTTCCCATGAAACAGGAGTCAGAACGCCGTTCTTACGCAGAAGAGGCTCTTTAGCGCGACCTGGAGCTGACAGAATGTGATGTTCTGAGAGTCCCTTGGGACACAGCTTCCCCCGATTCACCGGGTGGTCAGGATTGCCTCGAACAGCAACAGCCCTGTTGTCGCGAGTCCCAACGAGCATGCCGCAACCCACGGAACAGTAACCGCAAGTCGTCTTGGTCCACTTCTCAGCGACTCGAGATTCCGAGATATGCCCATAAACGGGATCGTGCGCATACGCATACTTCTCCCGCTGGGTATCAATTCCCGCAAAACGTTTTAGGCGAGTAACGAGGGCAGTCTTCATGCGCGCGTCGTCCTCACAAAGGTAAGCGCCATGTTGAGCGGCACTACGGAGACAAAGAACAGGTAACGCGCTGTGAGGACACCGGCAAACGCGGACGGCAAGGCCAGGAAAGGCTGATTGGCGAGGGAGAAAAGGATAGCCACTCCCATGAAGGCAAAGGAAACCAGGAAAGCCCCTCGCAGGCTATCCGTATTTAGCAACGAAGCAGATGCTCGAAGCTCATACATGGCGGAACGGGAGAGACGAATGGTGCGAACAATGTGGTTCAACATCCATAACGCCGAGAAGAGAATGAATAGAGAAATCGGAAAGGACGCCCCCTTGTCCATCGCCACAACGGCTCCAAGCTGCGGTAGAGCATCCAATGCATGGCTGACATGTAACAAAAGCGGCATAGACGCACACCCAAGAACAGCCGAGCTAAGCAGGAAATCGATGGGTGTATGCACGGTATTCCATGCTGGCCTCGCCGGAACGAGATAGATACGAGCGCTGGCAAGGATTCCGGCAACCCCTAAAACAGGTGCAATCACCTTTGAAGCAGCGAGTAGGAACCTTGTACCGAAGAACGGGTGAACAACCACGGACCAGGATGCAGCTGAAAAGAGGGTGAGCGCCGCAAAGAACAACCCGAAAAGCAGAACCTCACGCGAGAGCCATGAGCGCCGCCACATCTTGAGCGCACGCCATGCATAGGCAGGACGACCAAGATGCAGAACTGAGATATTCAAAGTAAAAACGGTAAGCGCAAAGATGAGAGTGAGAACGATAGGATTCGCGTGCCGCGAAAGCACCGTGCAACCCAGAACCCCGACAGAAAGCTGGATGAGCGAAGTCATCCATACAAGAGACCAGTGCGGATGCTCGGACCGAATCGTCTCGATATCGACGCGTTCGAACTGCGCCGTTGCCCCCTCAGGGAGGGTAATGCGTGTCGTGGAAAGGGTGTGCCCCGCATTCGGCATGCCAGGAGCATTAGCAGCGGCATGGTCGCTCCGCCACCCAAGCTGATCGACGATCTCAATCTCGATGGCATTCTCCGGGCATGCATTGACGCAAGCAGGCTCGAGACCCGAAGTAAGGCGGCCATGACACATATCGCACTTGCCAACGACGCCACGCTCCGGGTTGAACTGAGGAACGGAATAAGGGCAATTCCAGACGCAATACTGACAGCCGATGCAGGCCTCTGCCGAATGCAGAACAATACCTGTATGAGGATCTTTTTTGTATGCATCGACAGGGCAACCGCGAAGACAGTCCGCTGAAAGGCAGTGATTGCACCCCATGGAAAGGTAGTACCGCGAAGTATTAGGCCACGTTCCTCCCTCGATCTCCCCAATACGTCGCCAGCGTAGATCCGCCGGATTGCCATTCTGCTCATTGCATGCGACCTCGCAGGAGCGGCAACCGATGCACTTGGTCATATCAAAATGAAAGCGATACTGCTCCCCTGCAGCGAGCTGTCGCTTGGGAATAAGAGAGCTTACAATCTCCGCGACCGGCTCCTGCGACATCACCTCGAGACCATTCTGCGTCAAACGCACAATAGAGCTGGAAGTATCGGAATGTGCGAGTTCATGGAGCGGAAGCGGCATGATGCAATTCCTTCTTGAGCAATAACTTCGAATTCGGCCTAGTAAACGTCGCGGTGATAACGCTGCTGATCCTTCAACAGATCGACATACTCCGTCGCCGCATCACGAGTGCAATTGCGTTCTTTTTGGATAACAGCATGGAGGCTGGCATCAACATCCTTCGCCATTCGCGAGGCATCCCCACAGACGTAAAGGCTGGCGCCCTCTTCTAACCAGCGAAAAAGCTCCGACGACTGTTCGAGCATCCGGTCCTGAACATAGATCTTGTGATCCTGATCGCGCGAAAAGGCGAGGTCAAGTCGCGTAAGATGACCATCCCGATGCATCGACTGCAGTTCGTCTTTGTACAGAAAATCGGTCGCCGCAGAGCGCTCCCCGAAAAAGAGCCAGTTGCGACCTGTGTGATTAAGCGCGCGACGTTCGTGCAGGAATGCGCGGAAAGGTGCAATGCCTGTACCAGGGCCTATCATGATGATGGGCTTGCTGGGATCGGATGGAAGGCGGAAGCGTTTGTTCGGCTGAATATAAACAGGAAGAGACTCACCCGTGTTGGTCCGATCCGCAAAGAGAGTAGAGCAGACCCCGCCGCGATCCCGATTGTGAGAACGATAGCGCACAACCGCAACCGTCGTATGAATCTCTCCCGCATGAGCCTTAGGGCTCGATGAGATGGAGTACAGCCGCGGGGAGAGCTTCGGCAGCATGGCTACCAGGTCAGCAGGATCCCGCAAAACTCCGGGATAGTCATGCAACAAATCGATCAGCCCACGATCATAGGTATATTTCTCCAGATGAGCCTGCTGCTCGGGAATGAGCAGGCCAGAGAGGTTCTGACATTGCCCGATCGTGGCATAAGCCTCAAGCATCTTGCGCGTAAGCCGTGTGATCTGGAGATGATTGAGAAGCGCATCGTAAAGCGTTGTGGTTCCCGCCTTCGGAAGTTGGACCCGTATCTGCCCATCGAATTTAAGGATGTGAAGAATCTCTTCCACTAAACGAGAGTCATTTTGAGGAACGACCCCGCAAGCATCCCCCGCCTCATAGCTAAGGTTGGATCCCTGGATGTCGAGTGCCAGATGCAGCGTAAGCTTGGTCGAAACATCGCAGGTTAGCGCTCGCTTATCCACCAGCGGAGCAAGATAAGGATTTTCCCGTGTGTGACTGGGGCCTGCAGCCGTCGGCAGAGCAGCGGGTCCAGCAACACTCACAGAAGAGGAAGGCGCTGTCCTGGCCGGCCGATTCGCAACGATCTCATCGATTCCGGTATAAAGAATCCCCTTCCATCGCGCGAAGCTCTCATCCAGATCAACATCGCAGTCGATCCGCTCGCAAATACGAGTCCCTGCCAATGAAGCTAGTTTGTTATCCAGATCAATACCGAACTTACAGAAATGCTCGTAGCTGGAATCGCCCAACGCCAGAACTGCGTATGAAAGATTCTCGCAGCATGGAAAGTGCTCCAGACAAAGTTGCTCATAAAATGGCCGAGCAGATTCAGGGGCCTCCCCCTCACCATACGTGCTGGCAACAAAGATCGCATACTTCTCCGAGAACAATGCAGCCGGGGTGTATCCCTCAAGAGAGTGCAGCGATGCTACGTGCCCCCTCTCCCTCAACTCCTTCGCAACCTTGCGCGCAAGGCCCTCAGCCGTGCCGGACTGCGACCCATAAAGCACGGCAATCTTGAGCGAAGGTGGCGGGTCGGCGACCGGAACAGCAGGCGCTGAGGAATAGAGGCCGGCAAGGAAGCCATTCAGCCAGCTTCGTTGCTCGGAAGTGAAAGGAGCGTTCTCCGGAATAAAAGGAACAGCTTGCATGGCTATGCATTCTCCTCAAAGCAAAACGATTGCAAAGTGGCGATATCGTGACGCCGCATGAAATGGAGAAATGTCTCATTCACCTCACGTCGATCGGTGTAGGCCCTCAAAAGACCTTCGAGCTTCGGCACCAGGTCAACGAAACGAGTCGCCGGAATCAGCTCTTCGGCTAACGCCTGGTCTCCATCAGCGCCCCCGCCGATGAAAACCTGATAGCCTTCCTCTCCCGAAACCTTGGCACCCAGCAGCCCGATGTCACCGATGTAATGCTGCGCACACGAATGGTGGCACCCTGTGACGTGAAGATTGACCGGCTGATTGAGAAGAGGAAACTGCGTATCCAGATGCCTTGCAAGGGCAACCGCATGAGCCTTAGTGTCTGCCGCCGCAAACCGGCATCCCTGATTTCCAGTACAGGCTACAGTGCCGCTCAGCACAGTTCCGCTTCCGAACTCCAGCTCCGCAGCCCGAATGGCTTCCATCGCCGCATTAAGATGTTCGGTAGCGATATTCGGAACAATCAGGTTCTGCCAGACAGTAAGGCGAATCTCCCCCGAGCCGAAACGATCAGCAATATCCGCAATCGCTCTTGCCTGAGCAACAGGCAGGCAACCCACGGGAACAGCAATCCCGATGTAATGCAGTCCGCGCTGCAGCTGTGAATGGATTCCAAGATGGGCGACACGATCAATGGGACCGCGGAGCTCACATTCAGACAGAGGAATACGAATCAAAGGAAAGGCTAACAACTTTTCCGTCTCTTGAAGAAACCGATCAACTCCCCACCGGTCGAGAAGGTACTTCAGCCGCGCCTTTTTACGATCGGTGCGATCTCCGTTCTGCACAAAAACCCGAATCATCGCAGCTGCGACAGCCACTGTCTCCTCAGGTCGAAGCAGAAGGCCACAATCACTCGCAAACTGACGATGTCCAGTAATTCCACACAACAAAACACGGAAGTACACTCCGGCAGGAACACTGTTTCCTTCCTTGATAGAAGTAGCGACGAATCCGATATCGTTGGTATCGGCGAGCGAAGACACTGAGCCGCCACCATCGAAAGCGATGTTGAACTTTCGAGGAAGCCTGTACATCTCAGGCGAGTTCGTAATGTACGCCTGCATCGCCTGGACGAGCCCCGAAACATCGAACAGCTCCCGTGGATCGATCCCAGTCAAAGGAGAAGCCGTCACGTTCCGAATATTGTCAGCACCCGAACCTCGAGAACTCAGGCCAAGAGCCTGAATACCGCTCAGCACCCGCACAATATCGCGAGGCTTGAACTCCCTGATTTGGAGGTTGCTTCTGGTTGTTAAATCAAGCCTCCCCGATCCATAAACTTCCGCAAGCTCAGCAAGACCCCGAAACTGATGCGTAGACAGGATGCCGCCAGGAATACGAAGGCGAAGCATGAATGAATCCTGGGCCGGCGCTACATGAAAAAGTCCGAAATACTTTAAGCGAAAGCGATCATCATCGGTCGGTGACTGATCCCGGCCGCTGTACTGAAGAATCTTGTCCCATATCCAGAATGGATCTTGCTCATACTTCCAACGCTCTTCCCTGCAAAGATCGGATATAGCAATATCGAACCACTTGTCCTCAACCTCCGCGGCAGCTTGATTGCCTAAACCCGATGCCGGGTCTGCCGTAATAAGCCCTTCTGAGGTATGCCCTACAAACGGAATCACTCCTCGCTGCGAGACCCCAGAGAAAAAGCCCTGCAGATACTGCTTCTGCTCCGGAGTAAATTCCGCTGAATTGACGGTGGTGCTCATACCAGAACTCCTTGAGATATCCGCGCACAGGAAGCGCGGAGCATTTGAGTGTGCATCGATCTCGACGGCGAGACAGACACGCACAAGCCAAGAGGTCATCGCAGGCGTAACGCCACGATTTTCCTGAACGGCTCATCAAGGAGCTTGAAAATGAGAAAGTGGATTGTGAAGCGCTCACACATCCGAAGGTGCGAAGCCGCTTCGTCAGCGTCCATCTGTGAACGCCTAGGACGATAGTAGCCCGAGGATTTCCTCTTGGCAAGAGGATGTTCTGGAAATTGCCGAATGCGACTGAAACTCCTTTAGATAAACAACACGGCGGAATCAAGATTTCATCGCCTTCGCGATTGCATTCTTTGCTCTCTCCGCAAACCAGCATCCTGGCAGACCCGCACTTCGAGCGCGAGCAAATCTAAGTTTGCCGTTGCCTCCTCGGTTGCAGCACAGCTAAACTTTTCTCAGGTCCACTTCTGCTCGCGACTCCATTTTTTTCGAGCGCTGCCAAAGACGGCTTAGCAGAAGATTCCCTATGACACCTTTATTGGAGGAAGCGTGGCGCATGCAAGCTTCAAAGGACTTCGTGTACTTTCTCTGGAGTCCCGCCGTGCGAAAGAGATCGAGAAGCTGATCGGCACCTATGGCGGTGAGCCAGTCGTCGTGCCGGCGATGAGAGAAGTTGGCCTCGAATCGAACGAAGAGACACTCGACTTTGCTGCAAAGTTGCTGAACGGACAGTTTGATCTCGTCATCTTTCTCACAGGTGTCGGTGTTCGTTCTATGTTGAGCCTCGCGGAGACAAAGTTCGACCGCGAGGAGATCCTGGCTGCGCTTCGCAAGGTTAAGATCGCTGCAAGAGGAGCAAAACCGACGACCGCCCTTCGGGAGCTGAAAGTTCCCGTGCACACAATCTCTGAAGAGCCCAGCACATGGCGTGAACTCTTATTGGCGATCGACACCACATATGGAGAATCCCTCTCCGGAATGCGCATCGCTGTTCAGGAATACGGTGCATCGAATCCGGAGTTTCTTGCAGAGCTAAGTGATCGCGCTCTCCATCTGACAAAGGTCCCTGTCTATCAATGGGCACTTCCGGTCGATCTACAGCCGCTCAGAGAATGCGTCCTCAGCCTATTGAACGGCATGATCGATGTGGTCCTGTTCATGACCGCCGTGCAGGTAATTCACCTCTTTCAGGTGGCTGAAGAGATGGGCGTGGTCAGTCAATTACGACACGCATTGCACAACGCGGTCATTCTTTCCATCGGCCCAACAACCTCCGAAGAGCTTGCCCACTATGGAATCCACCCGGATTTCGAACCATCTCGCCCCAAAATGGGATTCTTGGTAAACGAAGCGGCCCAATATTCAAGCCGATTGCTTGATGAGAAACGAAATAAAAAGATCGAGGCGGTATTTTCCGATACCGAAGAATCCCTCGCAGAAGAAACCCCAAAAACATCCGTCCGCCGAGTGGCGCCCTCTACGCCAACCATGGCCGGATTTCGCGATGGCCTGAAACAGATCGACTTTCTTCACGAAATTAGCAGCCGAATCGCTGCTGCCGATTCACTTCACTTGGTTCTCGATCGCATCGTCAGCTTCATATCAGGCGTCATACCCTGCGACTCCTGCTTCATCTATGTGCTCGAAGGTGAAAACCTGGTAATGCGCGCATCCAAGAATCCGCACGCCGATCTCGTAGACCACATCGGCGTTCAGGTCGGCCAGGGTGTAACCGGGTGGGTTGCCAAACATCGTCAGCCGGTGGCACTCGCCTCCGGAGCTTCAAATGATCCGCGCTTCAAGGCCTTCAAAAATATTCCCGAAGATCATTTTGAGGCTATGCTCTGCACCCCGATCATGTGCGCTGGAGGTGTTGTAGGTGTCATTAACCTTCAACACAGAGCGTCCTACAGGCACACCACCCATGAAGTTCGATTGTTATCCACTCTTGGCTACCTGGTAGGGGCCGAGATCGAACGCGCGCGGCTCGAAACCGAAAACTCACAACTCTCAAATCGGCTTGAGACCCGAAAAGCCGTCGACCGCGCGAAAAGCATCCTGCAGCGTGATCTCTCGTTGAGTGAGGACGACGCCTATCAGATGATGCATCGCGAAAGTAGGCAAAGACGCAAGTCCATGAAAGAGATTGCCGAGGCTATCCTTCTCTCCGAAGAGCTGAGGCGTTCGCAGAATATGGCCTAGCTTGAATAGCGGGCTGCTGAGATGGTTCGGAAGACACTCCTTTTGAATCCTGAGGGCGTGCCAAAACCTGTCAAGCCCTTCGGCAACCTAACTTACACAGAACAAACAACATCTTTGTGCCGATTAGTTTCCATCCTGTTGTTAGAATAGAGTTAGTAAAAGAAAAGCCCCGGCAGAAGGTCGGGGCTTTTCCTTTGCTAAGTCCTTATTCTAGAATATTTTGACCATTAAACCATTTGTTTGCAATATTTTACGCCGAAGAAAACCGATAACTCCAACAAAATAAACAGCTTGAGCGCGAAGACTAGGGGGGAGGGGGTACAGGACACTTTCAGATGCGAAACGCCCTGTAGCCTTGTGGAGTCGCGCAAGGATCTTTGATTGTAATTCGCATCGTACTTTAGAGATCGTTGCTCTGATCTGCTTACGCATCGAGCCGAATGCCTTCTGCACCAGCAAACCCGAAGAAAAAACACCTCCGAACCCCGAAGAGGGTGACGGAAGGTTCTCGATCGGCTCAAGACGAGGCATCGGTACTCGACCTTTTTCATCCGGTAACTGCAAAGTGGTTTCGTGCTGTGTTCGAGAAACCGACACCGCCACAAACGCAGGGCTGGCCCGCGATCGCTCATGGGGAATCAACACTCATCCTCGCGCCGACCGGCACAGGCAAAACACTGACCGCATTTTTATGGTGTCTCGATAAGTTGATGTTGCGCTCAAACGCGGCCGCCGGCTGCCGGATCGTCTACATCTCCCCGCTCAAAGCGCTTGCCGTCGATGTCGAACGAAACCTTCGCTCCCCTTTGGTCGGCATCGCCAACATGGCAAAGCAGGAGAACACGCCGGTTCGCATTCCGGAGATCAGCATCCGGACCGGCGATACCCCGCAGAAAGAAAGAGCTCGCTTTCTCCGTCATCCCGGCGAGATTCTCATCACTACCCCGGAAAGCCTTTATCTGCTTTTGACATCCGAGGCCGGCGAAGCGCTGCGTTCGGTGGAGACTGTCATCCTAGACGAGATTCACTCTCTGGTTCCGACAAAGCGTGGGGCGCATCTGGCTTTATCGCTTGAGCGGTTAGAAGCACTCACAGAACGGAAAGTACAACGGATCGGTTTGTCAGCCACGCAGCGGCCCTTGGAAGAGGTTGCAAGGTTTCTCGGAGGCGCGGCCTCTCGCCGAATCGAAACTGGACGATCTAAGAAAACAACTCACGCAAGTGAGGTCGAAGCAGAAACCTCTACGATTCTGGCGGAGGTCGAAGGGGATGAACCGGAAGGCTCCAGAACGGACTCGCCGGCCTTTCGTCCTGTAAGCATCGTCAATGCGGGAGCTCGGAAAACTCTTGATCTTCGAGTTGAGGTCCCGGTGGAAGACATGGCGAGGCTGGGCGGGATCGAAGAGCAGCCAAGCGGACCGGCATCGCAGGGACCTAAGCGCACTTCAATCTGGCAGTCGATCTATCCTCGATTGCTCGAATTGATTCGCGAACATACCTCCACGCTCATCTTTGTGAATGCGCGCAGGGTCGCAGAGCGCTTGGCCCAATCTCTCAACGAACTTGCCGGCGAATCGGTAGCGCGTGCTCACCACGGATCGCTTGCAGCACCTCAGCGGAGTGAGATCGAAGAGCTTCTTAAGGGCGGCAGAATCAAAGCTCTGGTCGCAACATCTTCCCTGGAGCTGGGCATCGATATGGGAGCTATCGATCTCGTCATTCAGATTGAAGCTCCTCCCTCAGTCGCAAGCGGGTTGCAGAGGATTGGCCGCGCTGGACACCAGATTGGAGCGCCTTCGTCGGGAGTCATCTTTCCCAAGTACCGCGCCGACCTCGTCGCATGTGCCGCCGTTACACGCGCCATGCATGAGGGGCACGTCGAATCGACACGGTTCCTCCGCAACCCACTTGACGTTCTTGCCCAGCAGATCGTGGCAATTGTGTCGCATCCACCGCTCAAGCCCGAGGATGCAGAAAGGCGGAGGGCAAGGCGAACCGAGGAGGAAGAGTCGCCCGGAATAAGCTATGCCCTGCTCTTCCAGATTATTCGCGGCGCGGCTCCCTTTGCGGGACTCAGTCAGGGAGTCTTCGATGGTGTGCTCGATATGCTGGCTGGACGATATCCCTCCGACGAGTTTGCGGAGCTGCGTCCTCGAATCACCTGGGACCGGACCAAGAACTGGATTACTCCTCGCGCAGGTGTGAAGAAGATTGCCGTCCTCAATGCAGGTACAATCCCCGACCGCGGGACCTACAGTGTATTTCTGGCAGGCGAGAGATCGAAGCCGATCCGCGTGGGAGAGCTTGATGAAGAGATGGTCTTTGAAAGCCGCACTGGGGAGACTTTTATCTTGGGAGCCTCCACCTGGCGCATTGAAGAGATCACACACGATCGCGTTCTAGTCTCCCCAGCACCGGGACAAGCAGGGAAGATGCCTTTTTGGCACGGAGATCAGGCGGGTCGCCCCCTGGAGTTCGGCAGAATGATCGGCGCACTCATCAGGGATCTCCGCGATGTTCCTCGTGCTGTTGCGATGGTGAAGTTAACCTCCGAGCATGATCTCGATCCTAAGGCTGCAGACAATGTTCTGCGTTATCTTGCCGATCAGGAGATCGCTACAACGGTTGTCCCCGATGATCGCAATATCGTTATCGAAAAAGTGCGGGACGAGCTTGGAGACTGGCGAGTTTGCGTATTGACTCCATTCGGCAGCAGAGTGCATGCGCCCTGGGCGATGGCTGTGACCGCGAAGTTGCGCGCTGCAAATGGTCCAGAAGTGGAAACAATGTGGAGCGATGACGGGTTCGTGCTTCGCTTCCCCGAAAGCGAACAGGCTCCCGACATCGAGCCCTGGATGCTCGATCCGGAAGAAGCTGCGGAGATGGTCTTGCGTCAGCTCGGGTCGACTGCCCTGTTTGCAGCGAAGTTCCGCGAGAGCGCAGCGCGCGCTTTGCTGTTGCCCAGACGCAGAGCGGATGGACGAAGTCCCCTCTGGCACCAGCGGAAGCGGGCGTACGACCTTCTGAGCGTTGCCAGTCGCTATGCTTCGTTTCCGATCCTGCTTGAGGCTTACCGCGAATGCATGCGAGACGTCTTCGACATGCCCGCGCTGATGGAGATCCTCCGTTTGATCGCGAATCGCAGTCTGCGCATCCATACTGTTGAGTCGCGTACACCGTCGCCCTTTGCTTCCGCTCTTCTTTTCAGCTATGTCGCCAATTACATTTACGACGGCGATGCCCCTCTCGCGGAACGGCGTGCCCAGGCATTATCGATCGATCAGGATCAGCTTCGCGAACTGATGGGAGATGCTGATCTTCGCGAGCTTCTGGATGTATCCGCGATCGAGCAGACAGAAGAACAGCTTCAAGCGCTTGAGGAAGGTTACCGTGCACGCAACATGGACGGCGTTCACGACCTGCTGCTTCGATTAGGCGATCTTACCCGGGAGGAGCTTATTCGCCGTTGTGTCAGCGCGGAAGTCGCCGATATGGCCGATCGCTTACTCCGAGCGCGAAGAGCGCTTGAAATACAGATCACTGGCGAGAAAAGGCTCATAGCGGTAGAAGATGCCGCCAGATATCGCGATGCTCTCGGTATTCCTTTGCCTCCCGGCCTGCCATCGGCATTCTTAGCGGAGACGCCAGGAGCGTCAACCGACCTTCTCCGCAGATATGCGAGAACGCATGGGCCTTTCACAACGCAGGAGGCAGCTTCACGCTTTGGCCTGCCCGTGGAATCTGTAGAGCCAGTTCTACAGGCACTGGTGCAATCTGGTCGGCTTGTCGAAGGAGGGTTCCGTCCCGGCGGCGTTCATCGCGAATGGTGTGACAACGAGGTGCTCCGTTCCATACGCCGTAAAAGTCTGGCGCGACTCCGCAAAGAGGTAGAGCCCGTTGAACAGGCAACCCTGGCGCGGCTGTTTACGCGGTGGCAAGGAGTCATTCAGCCACGGAGAGGTCTGGATGCTCTGCTGGATGTGATTGAGAATCTTCAGGGCTCTCCCCTCCCTGCATCCATTCTCGAAACCGAGATTCTCCCTGCTCGGGTGATTGGCTATCGTTCCGCAGATCTCGATACGCTTATCGCTGCAGGCGAGGTCGTGTGGGTTGGTCTTGAACCCTTAGGCGAACGGGACGGCAGAATCGCGCTTTATTTGTCAGACAAACTCTCCCTGCTCTCGCCCCCGATGCAGGACAGTACAAAGGAATCGACAGAGCGGGAGAAACAGATCCTGGATTACCTACGCACAAAGGGAGCCTCTTTCTTCCAGGAGCTCCATGACGGAATCGGCGGCGGTTATCCGAGAGAGACACTCGAGGCGCTTTGGTCTCTGGTATGGAAGGGACTGATTACCAATGATGGTCTTGCCGCGCTTCGCGCATATTGCGAAAAGCCGAACAACTCCCGAAGAGGAGTTCGCCGTACTCATAATCAATCTGGATTTCGTTCCAGACGGACGATACCTCCGACAGGACAAGGGCGATGGGCTCTTCCATCAACCGCCTTTGCAGACGCCTCGCAAAGAACAACCTTGTGGCAGCACGCAGTCGCGCAGCAACTTCTCAATCGCTACGGCGTCGTCTTTCGGGAGACCGCGCACGCCGAAGGACTACCCGGAGGCTTTTCCGCTGTCTACGAAGTGCTGAAAGCAATGGAAGAGAGCGGTAAGATTCGCCGGGGATACTTCGCCGCCGATCTCGGTGCAACTCAGTTCGCTGCTCCTGCAGCAGTCGATTTGCTCCGTTCCCTGCGGACCGACGCAGGCATCCAAACCGATTTGGATCGCATGGAAATGGTACAGCTCGCAGCCACAGATCCAGTGAACCCCTATGGCGGCCTGCTGCGCTGGCCTGCTGGAGGAGATGCTGGCTCTTCTCTAACGCGCAGCGTAGGAGCACGCGTCATACTATGCAACGGTCATCTTGTCGCGTATCTGCGGCGGGGAAACTCCAATCTGCAGGTTTTTCTGCCGGAGGATGAACCGCAACGCACAGCATTCGCACGTTCGCTGGCGAATTTTCTATTCGACCGCGTGCAACACCAGGAAAATGCCGACGAGGCTCGCGGCGGAATCCTCATCACAACCGTCAACGGCACTCTGGTCGCAGAACACTGGATGGCGCGATTCCTACTAGATGCTGGATTCACTGCAGGAGCGATGGGATTCAATGTACGCCGGAGCGTATCGTCGCTCCCAGGTGTCCGCGAAGAATCGCGGCCAAATGCATAGCTCTTTCGAAAGGAGACGCGGTGCCTGAAGGCGATACGATCTACCGATCTGCCCGCGCGATACAAAACGCCATCGGAGGTCGGATTGTGACCCGCTTCGAGACGGCGCTGGCAAAACTGGCCCGCGTCAATGATGATGCACCCATCGCAGGCCGCACCGTCGACAAAGTTGAGTCACGAGGAAAATGGCTACTCATATATTTCAGCAGCGATCTGATCCTCGCGACTCACATGTTAATGATTGGCAGCTGGCATCTATATCGCACCGGTGAACATTGGCAGATGCCGCGCAGCCGTATGCGGATTGTTGTCACTACCGCTGAATGGCAGGCTGTCGCCTTTAATGTCCCCATTGCGGAGTTTTATACAGAACACTCGCTTGGACGAAGCTCGCAGATCCCTAAGCTGGGTCCGGACATTCTTTCTGCCAGCTTTAGCCTTGGAACGGGTGTGGAGCGATTGACGGAATATGCCCGCACTTCACCCGATACGGAAGTAGCTGTGGCTTTGCTCAATCAAAGGGTGCTCGCCGGACTGGGAAATGTCTACAAGAGTGAGATAGCATTCGCCGCCGGTGTTCATCCCTTCCGTAAAATGAGCACGCTGACGCCACGCGAGATCGAACGCATCGTCGACATAGCGCATCGATATATGAAAGCGAATGTGATCGATGGGAGAGGCGACGGTATCGTAACCTACTCAGGAAATCGAAGGACAACACACTCAACGGATCGAGAAGAAAGGCTCTGGGTTTACGGTCGGCGAGGTCGGGACTGCAGACGTTGCGGAATTGCAATAGAGATGCGTCGGCAGGGCACTCAGGCGCGCTCCACCTACTGGTGCCCTGAGTGCCAACCTTGGAAGGATTAGCAGGTGTTCGTGACGAGAGGACAAGTATTTCGTCCTGTTATAGCCATTACGAGCAATATGCACGCGGAGCTCATAACCTATTCGACCGACTTTGGTTGACCTCTGCGAAGTGTTTCGAATAAGACGGCAGATAATGTTCCTTCCAACTTCATAGAGTATTGAATTGACCGCTCTTAGCCCCCAGCGTAAAATTTGCCCGTCGCACCAGTGATCTCCTTCGCGACGCTTGCCGGCCCCAGTCTCTCCAGAAATCTATCGGCCCCCGGATCTTCCCAGCTATCACTGGCTACCCACTAGATCGGCCCCTCATCGAGAGCTCCCGTCCGCCCTCGAAAGGCTATCTGCGGTGTCCTACATCTATCTAAATGGGCTCTAAACAAATTCCAGGTCAAACATTGTGCAACTCCTCAGTGTTTCCCTATGGGTTGTCATACCGGCATCAGACCTAAAATTCACTCTCGGCAGCAACGAAATTTCAGCCATTGGAGAAAATTCACATGAAACGCAGAGACTTTCTGAAAACTACTGCCGCCGTCGCTGGCGCCGGTGTCGCCACGAGCCTTGGTTTCTCACAAAACGTCACCGAACCAGGAGCGAAACCAAACGTAATCTTCATTCTCGTCGACGAGTTGCGTTGGCCCTCCGTATTTCCCGCGGGTGTCAACAGCGCCGAGGAATACTTCAAGCGCTTCATGCCGAACCTTTATAAACACGTTTGGAAGCGCGGTGTGAAGTTCTCCAACTATCACACCGCGGCCTGCGCCTGCACGCCCGCCCGCGGCACCATCATTACCGGTCTCTACTCCCATCAAAGCTGGCTCATGACAACCATCCTCACCAATCCCAAGCTGCCGGTGCTCAATCCTGCATTTCCGACCTACGGAAAGCTTCTTCAGGCAGCGGGTTACAACACTCCCTACTTCGGCAAGTGGCACGTCTCGGTCCCCAACGGCCCGAGTGACACGGCGCAGTACGGATTCGACTGGAACAGCCCGCCCGATCCCACCGGATACAACCTCCAAGGGACATACGGTGACTTCAAGGACGACCCTCAATTCCATAACGATGCCTACACCACCAATCAGGCCGTCAACTATCTGCAAAACGTAAAGACCAACGATGCCCCATTTTTTCTGACTGTTGGCTACGTCAACCCACACGACCGTGAGTTCTTTCCCGCCGGCACTGAATTCCTCACTTACACCAACCTCTTCGCAAAGTACAACAAGAACAAACCCTCTAGCGCTCAACTCGCGCAGGTCATCGACTATACCAACACCCCGCCGATCGTTGATTGGAACACTAACAAACTCAAATCGCCTCCGCCCTTCGGCTACCCACTCCTTCCGCCTAACTGGCAGAGTCCCAACAAATACGCGGCATTCAACAAACCCACTACCCACACCTTCATCCAACAGCTTCAGGCGGCCATCTGGGGAGATATCGCTGCCGACCCGTTTCAGCTCGGCTTCCGCGTCGATCCTTACGGTAAGGGAAACCTTGGCATCGGAACCGGCGTCGCTCCCTTCTACTACTGGCAGCGCGGCCTTGACAGTTACACGCAGGTCACTAAAATCGTCGATCAGCAGATCGGCATCGTCCTCGATCAGCTCAACAAGCTGCCACAAAGCGTCATCGACAATACCGTTATCATCTTTGCCTCTGACCACGGCGAGTACAGCGGCGCGCACGGCTTCGTTCAAGGCAAAATCGGCACCGTCTACGAAGAGTGCACCCACATCCCGCTCATCGTCATGGACCCCAGCGGCCGCTTCACCGGCGACACAAACACCATTCGAACCGGCCTCTGCTCCTCGGTCGACCTGCTGAACATGTTCGTCACAATTGGCAACAAAGGCGACACAACCTGGCTAACGCAGTACCCCTATAACCAGATCTATACCAACCGGCACGACATGTACTCCATGCTAAAGTCGCGCTGGGCACCAGGCCGGTCTTACCTCCTCTTCGCCACCGACGAGATTGCTCCCG
>Ga0268266_10002115_pt1 | contig 21933 bp, 17 predicted proteins | sample KBSS13metaG_FD_190356 | JGI IMG/M metagenome (GOLD analysis project Ga0268266, IMG submission 190356) | Switchgrass rhizosphere microbial communities from Kellogg Biological Station, Michigan, USA - KBS S1-3 metaG (SPAdes) (version 2) | ecosystem: Host-associated > Plants > Roots > Rhizosphere... | reverse complement strand
GAAGTGCTGATTCCGCTGGGGATGTCGGAGCGCACCCTGCACTTCGTGTCGTTCATCGCGGGCTTTCTGGTGTTCTCCTCGCTGCACATCGTGATCGGCGAGCAGGTTCCGAAGACGCTCGCGATCCGGCAGCCGATGCCGGTGTCGCAATGGATCGCGTACCCGCTGCATCTGTCCTATCTCGTGTTCTATCCGCTGAACTGGCTGCTCAACACCGCCTCACGCGGCATCCTGCGCCTGCTCGGCGTCAAGGAATCCTCGCAGCACGAAATCCTCACCGACTCCGAGATCGAAGGACTGGTGGAGGAATCGGCGGTTCATGGCGGCATCGAAAGCGGCGAGGCCGAGTACATCCACAACGTCTTTCGCTTCGGCGACCTTGCGGTCTCCGACGTCATGGTCCACCGCACCGCGATGATGATGATCAATGCCGACATGCCGCCGGAGGAACTGGTGCGCGAGGTGCTGGCGACCGAATACACCCGCATCCCGTTGTGGCGCGACAAGCCGGAAAACATCATCGGCGTGCTGCACGCCAAGGATCTGCTGCGCGCCATCCGCGCCTCAGAGGGCGACATGTCGCGCATCAACGTTTCCGCGATCATGCTGCCGCCCTGGTTCGTGCCGGAGATGCGGCCGTTGTCAGAGCAGCTCAAGGCGTTCCGCCGCCGCAAGACCCATTTCGCGCTCGTCGTCGACGAGTATGGCGAGGTCGAAGGCATGGTGACGCTGGAAGACATTCTGGAAGAGATCGTCGGCGATATTTCCGACGAGCACGACGTCGTGGTGGCCGGCGTCCGCGCCCAGAGCGATGGCTCGGTGGTGGTGGACGGTTCGGTGCCGATCCGCGATCTCAATCGCGCCATGAACTGGCATCTGCCGGACGAGGAGGCGACCACCGTCGCGGGGCTGGTGATTCACGAAGCCCGCTCGATCCCCGAACGCGGCCAGAGCTTTACGTTCTACGGTTGCCGCTTCCGTGTGTTGCGCCGTGAGCGCAACCGCATCACGGCGCTGAAGATCACGCCGCTGCCGCGCGAGGCCGACGGTGAGGATCCAAAGCCGAAGCGGGCTGGGACGTCGTTCTGACCACCGACTGCTATTCGATATCGATGGCGATGCCGCTGAGTTTCCACTGGCCGTCGGAGGGGATGAACCCGAGCTGGTACTTCACCTTCTTGGGCGCCGTGTCGAAACGGCCTTTCAGGCGCAGCACGCCCTTGTCGTCGATCCTGGCGTCTTCATCCGGAACGACCGGGCTAGCGACGACCGCGTCGAACACGGCGTGTTTCTCGACCAGGTCCTTGAAGACGGTCCGCAGCTTTTCTGGCGGAAACTGATCGCGGAACGGCTTTGAGATCTTGGCGTGGAGTACCGTGAAATTATCCGATGCCACTGCATCGTTGAGCGTCACCAGAATGCTCTTGATCAGCACTTCCTGGACAAACGGGCTCGGCATATCCAGCGCGTCCGCCCTCATCGGGGAGGCCGCAACCAGCAGCGCCACGGCGCCGGCCCATCGGAAGCGTGCCCAATATCGCATCGGACGACCCCATCGACCTGCGATGGCATCGGGGTCACCCGCGACCCGCGTCAAACCGGAACCTGATCCATCGCTGCTGTATTTGTCTCACAGTTGCGAAAACGGTTCTACCAACTCAGCCGATCTTCACAGGCAGCTGGCGGACAGCCGCACGCCGGATAGAAGACGGCTTGTCGAGCAGCGATTTGGTGGTGTGCCGAAATATCCGGCGTCAGCGAACCCCGATATTCGCGCCGCAGACCAAATTACCGGCCGGCGGTTTCTCCCGGCGTCAGTGCCTTGATGGCGAGCGCATGGACGGAGCCCTTGAGTTCCGTTTCAAGCGTCGTATTTACCATGCGGTGGCGCTCGATCCGGCTCTTCCCTTCGAAGGCCGGAGATACAATATACACCCTGAAATGCGTTTCGCCGCCGGGCCTGTGGCCGGCATGGCCTTCATGCAGATGAGATTCGTCCGCGACGTCGAGGCTTTCCGGCAAGAAAGCTTCACGCAACTTGTTTATGATAGTGTCCCTGGTGCTCATGATGGCGGCAGATAATTCCGTATCTGTTTTCCGTCAATAGCGTACCCGAACGGAGTAATTCGCAATGTCAAGACTTGAAGCCACGGGCATTGCGTAGTCAAAGTCTGTCATGGCAATTGATTCATCCAAATTCTTCGATTCCATTCGCATCAAGCCCAACAAGCTGAGCGCGAAGCAGCAGGCGCAGGCGCGCGAGGAAGCCGCCATGTGCGAGTGGGCGGGCTGCCAGAACAAGGGCCCGCATCGCGCGCCCAAGGGCCGGGAGAATTCCCGCGAGTATTTTCACTTCTGCCTGAATCACGTCCGAGAGTACAACCAGAACTACAACTTCTTTCAGGGCATGAATGCCGACGCCGTCGCGCGCTATCAGAAGGATGCGCTGACCGGCCACCGCCCGACCTGGAAGATGGGCGCCAACACCGCCGGCAAGAAGGGCAAGCAGGCCGCTGAGGATTTCGACGGCGCCTCCGATCCGTTCAGCATGTTCTCCGAGCTCAACGGCCGCGGCCGTTGGCGGCCGGGACCCGGCAGCGAAGCCAAGGCTGAAACGCGCAAGGTGATGAATGCCGAGCGCAAGGCGCTGCAGGTGATGGGGCTGTCCGCCGAGGCGACCCTCGAGGACGTCAAGGCCAAGTACAAGGCGCTGGTCAAGCAGCACCACCCCGACGCCAACGGTGGCGACCGCTCCACCGAGGATCGCCTGATCGAGATCATCAAGGCGTATAATTATCTGAAGACCGTGGTGCGCGGCGCGTAAGCACCGAACGCAAATCTCTCGTTGAACGCAGGGCGACACCGGAAATGACTGTTCCGCTGTCGCCCTTTTCGTTCACTTTGGCATCGCCCCGATATAGGCCGAACTCGGCCGGATCAATCTGCCGCCGCGCTGCTGCTCGCGCGCATGCGCGGTCCAGCCGGCGGCGCGCGCCACCGCGAAGATCGGCGTGAACGCCTGCCGCGGGATTTTCAGCGCGTCGAGCAGGATGGCAGTGAAGAACTCCACATTGGTGTCGAGCGGCCGCTCCGGATTCTTTTTCCGCAACGCGCCGCGGATATAGGCCTCGACCTCGCCCGCGAACGGCAGGTCGGTGCCGCCGCCGGCAAGCCGCTCGATCGCGGCCTTGAGAACATCGGCGCGGGGATCGCGGACGCGATAGACGCGGTGGCCAAATCCCATCAACCGCTCGCCGCGGGCGAGCGCGCTGTCGACCCACGGCTTGATGCGTTCGCTTGAGCCGATCGCATCCAGCATTTCCAGTACCGGTTCAGGTGCGCCGCCGTGCAGCGGCCCGGTCAGGGCGCAATAGCCCGCAGTGACGGCCGCGAACAAATCCGCCTGCGTCGACGCCACCACGCGCGTCGCGAAGGTCGACGCGTTCATGCCGTGGTCGCACACGGTGACGAAATAGGCGTCCAGTGCCGCCGCCTCGCGCGCGTTGGGCTTGCGGCCGAGCATCATCGACAGCGTGTCGGCAGCGTGGCTTGCCGTTGGATCGGGTGCGACCGGGTCATTGCCCTTCACGCGCTGGACCAGGGCGCCGGCAATGACCGGAAACGCGCCGACGATGGTAGCCTCGTGCGCCAGGCCCGCTTCAGCGCGCAGCCCCGCGACGGCCGCGCGAAAACCGTCGACGATCGACAGGCCGCGCGTAATGCCGAGCAGGTCCGGCAGCCGGGCGAAGGCACGCTCGCGGCCGGCGCCGAGGGCGGCCCGCACCGCGGCTTCGCCGACCGGCTGGCCGGTTCCGCCGCTCCAGAGACGGGCGGTCACGCCCTCAAACCCTGTCTTGCCGGCAAGGTCGCCGACGCGCTCGCCGGCGATGATCAATTCGCCGCGCTCGCCATCGACATGGCTGAGCACGGTTTCGGCGGCGGGAATTCCGTCCAGGCCGATCGGGGTCTTCGAAAGCTGCATGTTCATGAGGGCTCTCCTTTTCACCAGTAAAGGTCGGGCCTCTCGACAGATTGATCAATCTTGATTATGTAAATCAATATGAAAAAATCCGCCGGCCTTTATCTCTCGGCCCGCGAGGCCTCCGCTGAACTCGCGATCTCGCAGGCGACGCTTTACGCCTATGTCAGCCGTGGCCTGATCCGCTCGGAGCCGTCGCAGGATTCCCGCAGTCATCGCTATCGGGCAGAGGACGTCCGCACGCTCAAGGAGCGACGCACCCCGGCGCCGGAGCCGCGCGGCATGCGCAGTTTCGACGCGGATCTGCCTGTGCTGGATTCGGCGGTTGCGACCATCACCGAGGACGGGCCGATCTATCGCGGCGTCAATTGCGTCGACCTTGCCGAGCGTGACACGCTCGAACATGCCGCGACGCTGCTATGGGACGTCACCGGCGTCGATCCGTTCGAGCAGGACAATTGCCCCGTGGTGTCGGACGAAATGCGCGCAGTGGCGGAGGCTGCGCGCGGCGCCAATGCGATCGACCGCGCCATCGCCGTGCTGGCGCTGGCGGCCAGAGCCGACCCGAGGGCCTTCACCCGCGCCGATGAAGAGCGCGCGATGCTGGGCGGCCGCATCATGCGGCTGGTGGTCGCGACTATGCTGAATGCGAAATCCTCGGCAAAGCCACTTCATCTGCAGGTTGCGCGCGTCTGGGCCCCGGACAACAGGCATGCCCCCGATCTGATCCGCCGGGCGCTGGTGCTGCTGGCGGATCATGAGCTGAACGCCTCGACCTTCACCGTGCGCTGTGCGGCCTCGACCGGCTTGAATCTCTATGACTCGATCATCGCCGGCCTCGTCGCGCTGAAGGGTCCGAAGCACGGCGGCGCCGGCGTACTGGCGGCGCAACTCCTGAAAACGCTTGCCAATGGCGAGGTCGCCCCCGCGATCCGCGAGCGCGTTGCGCTGGGCGAACGCTTCGCGGGCTTTGGTCATGGCGTCTACAAGCATGGCGATCCCCGCGCGCGGGCGTTGCTGGAGGCGCTGGCGCGCTCAGGCGCTGATCGCAAATTCACCCACGAAATCTCCGACCGCATTGCGGAGGCGACCGGCGAGTTCGTCAATATCGACTATGCGCTTGCGGTGCTGGTGCACACGCTCGGCCTGCCGCCCGGCCATGAACTGGTGCTGTTTTCCATGTCCCGCACGGTGGGGTGGATCGCGCATGCCTGCGAGCAATTGCGGCATGGCCGGTTGATCCGGCCCCGCGCCCGCTATGTCGGTCCGGCGCCCGGGCGTCCGGTACGAGCCTGATCCGGGGAAGCCTTTGCGATCCGGCGGCGGCGCCACGCCCAGACGCCGAGCGCGATGATTGCCGACGCGAATACGGCCAATATCCAAATATGCTTGATAGCGCCGTGATGATGCGGCAGGCCGGCATATTGATGCAATGCCGAGACTGCGAGCACGCCGGGCAGCACGTGCGCCAGTGCCCACGCGAGCACCGCGGGAGTATTGACCCCGAAGAACAGCACCGGTCGCATCCCGAGCGCGCCCGCCGTCACCGGCACGAAGGCGCGGATTGGCGGCACGAAGCGCGCGAAGAATACCGCAAGCGTCCCCCAGCGGTGGAAGAATGCCTCGCTCTGCGCCATCACGCCCGGATATCCCGACATCGGCCAGGCGCCCAGAATTTCGCGTTGCGAGCGATGGCCGGTCCAGAACGCCGAGCCGTCGCCGATCACGGCCCCGGCGATCGCAGCCGCCAGTACGCCCCACAGTTTCAGTTCGCCGCCCGGCACCAGCGCGCTCAGGGCAAGGATGATGGTCGAGCCCGGCACCAGCGCGCCGACCACCGGGATCGCCTCCAAAAGGGCTGCGAGAAATAGCGTCAGATAGGCCAGCCACGGATGAGCCGAAACGAACGCAATCACGGGATCAAGGAATGAAGTCACAATATTGCTGTCCAATGGGTGGGCCTGAACTCAGAGCTATCAAGTCCGGCCAGGGGCTGTAAGTGCCGCGTCCTTCGGTTTTGGGCCTGGCGGGGTGGCCAAGCCGGCAAAAGTGCGGCGCGATTCGCAGGGCAGCCCTCCAAAAACCGGATACACAACCTATCTCAATGATATGGCAACGGAACTTTGATTGCGCCGCGGGCTTCTTCCGGCCGTTGCTCTCTGCTAGGCTCGCCCTAGCACCCATCCGCAGCCATTCAACAAATCTGGTTTCGGCAACGCCCGGGACCTCGGAGGATTGATGACGACCGCCGCCATGACCAAAGTCCAGGAGCCCATCGGTCTGCCCGATATGAAGGTGTCGGTCCGGCAGGTTTTCGGTATCGACACAGATCTCGAAGTGCCGGCCTATTCTGAAGTCGACCCGCATGTCCCGGAAGTCGATTCCGATTACCGCTTCGATCGTGCGACTACGCTCGCCGTTCTCGCAGGCTTCGCCCATAACCGCCGCGTGATGGTCACTGGCTATCACGGCACCGGCAAGTCGACCCACATCGAGCAGGTCGCTGCACGGCTGAACTGGCCCTGCGTGCGCGTCAACCTCGACAGCCACATCAGCCGTATCGATCTGGTCGGCAAGGACTCGATCGTCGTCAAGGACGGCAAGCAGGTCACCGAATTCCGTGACGGCATTTTGCCATGGGCGCTGCAGCACAATATCGCGCTGGTGTTCGATGAATACGACGCCGGCCGTCCCGACGTGATGTTCGTGATCCAGCGCGTGCTGGAAGTTTCCGGCCGCCTGACGCTGCTCGACCAGAACAAGGTGATCAAGCCGCACCCGGCGTTCCGCCTGTTCTCGACCGCCAACACGGTCGGCCTCGGCGATACCTCGGGCCTCTATCACGGTACCCAGCAGATCAACCAGGGCCAGATGGACCGCTGGTCGATCGTCACCACGCTGAACTATCTGGCGCATGACGAGGAAGTCGAGATCGTGCTGGCTAAGGCGCACCACTACCGCACGCAGGAAGGCCGCGACATCGTCAACAAGATGGTGCGGCTCGCCGACCTCACGCGTAACGCCTTCGCCAACGGCGACCTGTCGACGGTGATGAGCCCGCGTACCGTGATCACGTGGGCCGAGAACTCCGAGATATTCGGCGACATCGGCTTTGCGTTCCGCGTCACCTTCCTCAACAAGTGTGACGAACTGGAGCGGCCGCTGGTGGCTGAATTCTATCAGCGCTGCTTCAACCAGGAACTACCCGAGAGTTCGGTGAACGTGGCGCTCAGCTAGTCCATGCCGAAAATTTCCGTCGAGCGCACCATTGGAAAAACCAAGAAGGCGGTGCTCGGCGGACTGCTCGGCTACAACGCCGAGAAGATGGGGAAGCAGAAGTACAAGCGCTTCGCCATCTCGCTAAGCGAAGGCGACAAGATCGTCGGCGGGATTGTCGGCGAAGTCTGGACCACGGTGCTGTTTATCCAATTCTTCTGGATCGAACAGAAACTGCGGGGCAAGAACTGCGGGACACGGCTGATCAAGGCGATTGAAGACGAGGCGAGGCGGTTCGGGGCTACGCGATCCTATCTGGACACGATGAGTTTTCAGGCGCCGGGTTTCTACCGCGCTTGCGGTTATGAGGAATTCGGTTCGATCGAAGGCTATCCCGGCGGCGTCACGCGACACTGGTTTACGAAAGCGCTATGAGCACATCATCCAATTCCAAATTCCGTACCGGATCCAAGGAAGCGCCGACCGAACCGTTCAAGCGCGCTGTGACCTCGTGCCTGCGAGCGATCGCCAAAGCGCCGGAACTCGAGGTGACGTTCGCAGCCGAGCGTCCCGGTCTCGCGCCTGGCAAGGCGCGGCTGCCGGAGCCCGCCCGCAAGATGACCAAGCGGGACGCGGCGATCGTTCGCGGCCATGCCGATTCGATCGCGCTCAAACTCGCCTGTCATGATCCCAAGGTGCACCGCAAGCTGATGCCGGGAAATCCGCAGGCGCGCGGCGTGTTCGAGGCGGTCGAGCAGGCGCGCGTCGAAGCGATCGGTTCGCGCCGGATGTCGGGTGTGGCGAAGAATCTCACCGCGATGCTCGACGATCATTTCCATCGCGGCAAGTATGACGAGATCACCGATCGTGCCGATGCGCCGCTGTCGGATGCGCTGGCGATGCTGGTGCGCGAACGGCTGACGGGACTGGCGCCGCCTGCGGCTGCCAAGAAGATGGTCGATCTCTGGCGTCCGGTGCTGGAAGACAAGATCGGCGCCCGGCTCGACAAGCTCAGCCGCGTCACCGAGGACCAGGCCAAGTTCGGCGATCTCGTGCACGATCTGCTGTCGGCGCTCGATCTCGGCGACGATCGCGATGCCGACGCCGATGACGACGAGAACGACGAGAACCAGGACGGCGAGAACGACCAGTCCGGCGCCGAGGGCTCGCCCGATTCCGATGCCGCGCAGGAAATGAGCGCCGACCAGGCGCAGGCTTCTACCGACGAAATGTCGGAGAGTGCGATGGAGAGCGCGCAAGCCTCGACGTCCGACACCTTTGACGATGGCGAACTCGGCGACGACGAGACGCCGGGCGAGGCCACGCGGCCGAACAGCCGTGGCGCCAACGAACCGCGGGGACCGGAATATCATGCGTTTGCGCCGAAGTTCGACGAGGTGATCGCGGCCGAAGATCTCTGCGACCATGACGAGCTGGAGCGGCTACGCTCCTATCTCGACAAGCAGCTCGCCCATCTGCAGGGCATCGTCGCGCGGCTCGCCAACCGGCTGCAGCGCCGCCTGATGGCGCAGCAGAACCGCGCCTGGGAGTTCGACCTCGAGGAAGGCATTCTCGATCCCGCGCGGCTGTCGCGCGTGGTCACCGATCCCTATCATCCGCTGTCCTTCATGCATGAGAAGGAAGCGACCTTCCGCGATACAGTGGTGACGCTGCTGCTCGACAATTCCGGTTCGATGCGTGGCCGCCCCATCACGGTGGCGGCGACGTGCGCCGATATTCTGGCGCGCACGCTGGAGCGTTGCGGCGTCAAGGTCGAGATTCTGGGCTTCACGACCCGGGCCTGGAAGGGCGGGCAGTCGCGTGAGGCGTGGCTCGCTGCCGGCAAGCCGGCCAACCCCGGCCGGCTGAACGATCTCCGCCACATCATCTACAAGTCCGCCGACGCGCCCTGGCGGCGCGCGCGCAAGAATCTCGGCTTGATGATGCGCGAGGGCCTGCTGAAGGAAAACATCGACGGCGAGGCGCTGGACTGGGCGCACAAGCGGCTGCTCGGCCGGCCCGAGCAGCGCAAGATCCTGATGATGATCTCGGACGGTGCGCCGGTCGACGACTCCACGCTGTCGGTCAACCCCGGCAATTACCTCGAGCGGCATCTGCGCCATATCATCGAGGAGATCGAGACCCGCTCGCCGGTCGAACTGATCGCGATCGGTATCGGTCACGACGTCACGCGCTACTATCGCCGCGCGGTCACCATCGTCGATGCCGAAGAGCTCGGCGGCGCCATCACCGAAAAACTCGCTGAACTGTTCAGCGAGACCCATGGTGCCGCGCCCACTACGGGCCGTCAGCGTCCGCGCCGCTTGCACTCGTGAGCGCATGCGCCCGCCGATAGGCCGCCGCCGGCTTTTGAAATATGCCGCGGCGGCGCTTTCAGCGGCGGCTGTGCCCGGGGCGGCGCTGGCGCAAACCGCCGTTCAGCGGCCCCCGAAACAGACAGTTCCGGACGAATTCTCCGTCACTGCGCCTGTCTCGATCGAGGTCAATGCCCGGCCGCTGCCCTCGTTCGATACTCGCGACCGGTCGCGCGTGCGCTTTGGCGAACTCGAATATCGCAGCGGGCTGATCCTGACCTCCCGGTTTCGCGGCTTTGGCGGATTGTCGGGCCTGCGGCTCGACGCCAAGGGCGAGCGCTTCATCGCGATCAGCGACAAGGGCGGCTGGTTCACGGGACGCATCGTCTACAAGGGTCGCGAGATGACCGGGCTCGATGACGTCGAGGCGTCGCCGATGCTCGGTCCCGACGGCAAGCCGATCACCTCGCGCGGCTGGTTCGATACCGAGGCGCTCGCGCTCGACGGCTCGCTGGCCTATGTCGGTATCGAGCGCGTCCACCAGGTGCTGCGCTTCGATTTTGCCAAGGGCTTTACACGATCTCTCGGCGAACCTGTTCCGCTGCCGCCGGCGGCGCGCAAGCTGCCCTACAACAAGGGCATCGAGGCGCTGGTGGTGGTGCCGAAAACCTTGCCGCTGGCGGGAACGCTGATCGCGCTCTCCGAACGCGGCCTCGATGAGCAAGGCAACATCCTCGGCTTCCTGATCGGCGGAAAATCTCCCGGGCAGTTTTCGATCCGCCGCACCGACAATTTCGATATCAGTGATGCGGTGCTGCTGCCATCCGGTGGGTTGCTGCTGCTGGAGCGTAAATTTTCCTGGATCGGCGGCGTCGGCATCCGCATCCGCCGCGTCGCATTGGCCTCCATAGCCCCGGGCGCGGTTATCGACGGGCCGTCGATCTTCGAGGCCGATCTCGGCGACGAGATCGACAACATGGAAGGCATCGACGCCCACGTCACGCCGGAGGGTGACACGGTGCTCACACTGGTCTCCGACGACAATTTTTCGCTGATCCAGCGCAATCTGTTGCTGCAGTTCACGCTGGTGGAATAGCGGAACGGTTCTTGCAATGCTCCAGACCATGCAACCGGAGCTTTTTATGAACAAGTCCCTTCGCGTTATTTGCGTTCTGTCCCTCCTTCTCGCCGCCACCGCTGCACACGCCGAAAACTGGCCGTCACGCCTGATCAAGGCGACCATTCCATTCGGCCCCGGCAGCGCGGCCGACGTGGTGCCGCGGCTGGTGTTCGAACGCATCTCCGCCGAGCTCGGCCAGCCGATCGTGATCGAAAACCGCGCCGGCGGCGGCGGTACGGTCGGCTCGGCGATGGTCGCGAAGGCGGATCCAGACGGTTACAGCATTCTCGCGCAGTCGTCGGCGCTGGCGATTGCGCCGGCGATTTTTCCGAGCGCGAGCTTCGACGCCACCCGCGATCTCGCCTCTGTGTTCATGATCGGCTCCAGCGCCAACGTGATGATCGTGCCGAAGGAGCGGCCGTGGAAAACCATTCAGGACTTCATCACCGACGCCAAGGCCAAACCCGGCTCGATCTCGTACGGCTCGGTCGGCATTGGCAGCGCCGTGCATATCAGCTCGGAGAAATTTCGCTTTGCCGCGGGGATCGAGGCGACGCATGTGCCGTATCGCGCCGGTCCGGAAGTGATCGCCGACATCATCGGCGGGCGGATCGACCTGTATTTCTGCCCGCTTGCGACCGCGCTGCCCCTGATCCGTGACGGCCAAGTGCGTGCGCTCGTGGTCTCGACCGCAAAGCGTGTCGCCGATCTGCCCGACGTCCCGACCCCGGTCGACATCGGGTTGAAGGATGCCGACAGCGCGATCTGGTTCGGCGTTTTCGTGCCGGCCAAAACGCCGCGCGACATCGTCGACCGGCTGCATGCAGCCGGCGCGAAGGTGATGACCGATCCGGCCATGCAGGCGAGCCTGGCAAAACTCGGCATCGAGCCGATGCCGATGAAGCCGGCCGAGATGGATGAACTCGTGAAGCGCGAGACGGCGGCCAACCTGGAGCTGGTCAAGGCCGCGGGGATCAAGCCGTGAGGCGTTCGGTCGCAACGGGCCTGCCCGTAGGGGGAGGGTTGCAGCCGGTGTGGGTTGAGCAACGCCGGCCGGCTCGCTAGACATTGCGGGTCGCTTCCCTCCGGTCCGGATCTCCTCCCATGAGCGCTTTGTTTACCCCGATCAAGCTGCGCGGCCTCAACCTTGCCAACCGCATCATGGTGGCGCCGATGTGCCAGTATTCGTCCGTCAATGGCGAGGCCAATGACTGGCACTTCACCCACATCAACTCGCTGGCGCTGTCGGGCGCTTCGATCTTCTGCATCGAGGCGACCGCGGTGGAGGCCACCGGCCGCATCACGCCGGGCTGCCTCGGTCTCTACAACGACGCCACCGAAGCCGCGTTGAAGCCGATCCTCGCCTCGGTGCGCAAGCGCTCGAAGGCGGCGGTGATGATCCAGCTCGCGCATGCCGGCCGCAAGGCGTCGAGCCACACGCCGTGGGACGGCGGGCAGCTGATCCCGGTGGCCGAGGGTGGCTGGCGGGTGGAGGGGCCGTCGGCGATCCCGCACAAGGAGAGCGAGACGCCGCCGGTGGCGTTCGACGCCGCGGGATTGAAGCGCGTGCGCGATGCCTTCGTCGCCGGTGCCAAGCGCGCCGAGCGGCTCGGCATCGACGCCATCGAGGTGCACTCCGCGCACGGCTACCTCCTGCATCAGTTCCTGTCGCCGATCGCGAACCGGCGCACCGACCAATATGGCGGCTCGCTGGAGAACCGCATGCGCTTTCCGCTCGAAGTGTTCGACGCGGTACGCGAGGCATTCCCCGTCGACAAGCCGGTTGGCATCCGCGTCTCCTGCACCGACTGGGTCGAGGGCGGCTGGGACCTCGAGCAGACGATTCAGTTCGCGCGCGAACTGAAGGGCCGCGGCGTCGACTGGATCGACGCGTCCTCGGGCGGCGTGTCGCCGCTGCAAAAAATTCCGCTCGGCCCTGGCTACCAGGTGCCGTTCGCGCAGGCGATCCGCGAGGCGACCGGCCTGACCACCATCGCCGTCGGCCTGATCACCGAAGCCAGGCAGGCCGAGGAGATCGTCGCCTCCGGCAAGGCCGACATGGTCGCACTCGCCCGCGGCATGCTCTACGACCCGCGCTGGGGCTGGCATGCGGCGGCCGAACTCGGCGGCGAGGTGTCCGCTCCGCCGCAGTACTGGCGCTCGCAGCCCTCGACGCAGAAGGCGCTGTTCGGCGCCACCACGTTCGGCACGCGGTAGCGCGCTCCGCGCTTTCGCCGTCGCCGCCCGCTTCCTCAATTCGGCTTCGATGGCGCGTCGACGGCGCGGACTTGCCAGAATTTAAGCAGGCGGCGGGCGATGTCGGGCGTCAGCTTGGCGTATTGCTCTTTCGCTTTCGCCAACTCGTGGCGGCTCGTGGTGCCGGAGGCGAAGCGGCTGTCGAGCACGGCGGCGACGGTTTCCCAGTTCAGTCCGGCGACGCGGCAGGGGATCAGCACGCCGTCGTCGCGCAGGCTCTGCATCACGGGCCGGATCACCTCGATGCTCGATCGCGACAGTTCGGCGAGCGCTGCAATCGTCTCGGCGTATTTGCGCTCTTTCGCAAACGCCAGCAGCGCCGCCTCGTTGAGCTGGCCGTGCTTGGCCAGCGTTGCGACGAAGCGGCGGGCCGCGCCGAAATCGCGCGTGCGCGACATTTCGCGGCTGGCGCCGGCGGCGGCGGCCGCGATCGCGTTCCTGATTTCCTCGAACAGATGCGGCGGTGCGCGCGACAGCAGCCGCGTGTGCACGGCTTCGGTCGCGCTCTTCAATAGTTGGTGGCGCTGGTCGGCCGGCAGGTCGACGCGAATGCCGGTCTCGACCGCGAGATCCGGATCGCTCTCCGCCTGCTTCAGCACGATGGCGTAGCCGCTCGCCGACATCCGCGCGCCGGGATTGGTGACCAGCCGCCTGCTGACGGAAGGATAATGACGCTTCAACAGCGCATCGGTGACGATCTCGGTCAGCCACCAGCGACCGGAAATCGCCAGCAGGTGCTGCTCTCCCTTGGTGCCCGCCAACTCGACCAGGTCCTCGGCCGACAGCCGCGCCGATTCGGTCAGCACGGGACGCGCAATCGTGATCTCGTCGTTTTGCGCCAGGCGGCGCACCACGGCGGCCGGCGCCTGCTTGATCGAGGCGAACTGCGCGCTCATCTCGGCGAGCGCGATGCGCGCAGAGACATCGGCCAGCGCGCGCAGCTCGATGGTCCTGATCAGCCGTTCCAGCACGTCGCCGAACAGCTCGATCTGTTCGCCGGTATAGCCGTCGGCGGACACCAGAAACAGGTCGGTGATCTGCCTCAGCGTATCCAGATGTTTGTCGGTCGAACCGGCCTTGATGGCCGCCTCGACCTCGTCGGCGATTGATCGTTCCAGCATCGCTCGTCCTGAGCGGTTGAAGCCAGTTCTGGCAGCAGAGCGATGAGAATAGGGAGCAGTGCTAAACGTTGCGTAAACCATTGGGGTCGCGCGGGGGCGGCAATGGGGCTGAAAAGCTACGCCGGCGGTCGGGTGAGCGTTCCGCGCATGCCGCCTTGCACCGGTGCGGTGGCGGTTGTGCGGACGCGAAAGCTGCGGTCTGATGGGCGATAACGACAAGAATTCAAAGGAAATGCCGCCATGCTGGACCGACCGGGCACATTGACGGAGGAAAGCTTCCGGGAAATTACGGAAGCCTGGCTCGCCGCATTCGACGCGGCGCTGGCGCAACGGTCGGCCGCAAAATTGTCTCAACTTTTCGTGGCCGACGGCCATTGGCGGAATCTTTTCGGCATCAGCTGGTATTTCGCGACCTTCAGCGGCAACGCGACAGTCACGGCCGAACTGCTGGTGCGTTCGGCGGAGGTTAACGCCGGCAAGTTCCGCATCGACGTGGACCGGCTTGCGCCGCGCGCGGCCGTGGTCGGCGGGCGCGACGTCGTGGAAGCAATCTTTACCTTCGAGAGCGCCAACGGCCCGGGCTATGGTGCAATCCGGCTGCTGCGCGAAGCCGACGGCCCGACGCGCGCCTGGACGATCTCGACCTCGCTCGATTTCGATGCCATCTGCGCCGCGCGCGAGGCGGCGGCCACGACATCGCACGTCAGGGACTTTGCCGGCCCCGACTGGCTCGAACAACGGCAGGCCTCGGCGATTTATGACGGCCGCGATCCGGACGTGCTTGTTGTCGGCGGCGGCCACGCCGGCATTTCGGTGGCGGTGGAAGCGAGGCGTATCGGGCTGACCGCGCTGGTGGTCGACCGCATGGCGCGCGTCGGCGACAATTGGCGGCTGCGCTATCGTGGGCTGAAGCTGCACAACAAGACGCCGGTCAATCATCTGCGCTATCTGCCGTTCCCGAGCACCTTTCCGGAGTACATCCCGAAGGACAAGATCGCGAACTGGCTGGAAAGCTACGTCGACATACTGGAGGTCGACTTCTGGACGCGCACCGCGTTCGAGGGCGCCGAGTACGACGAGGCCGCGCAGCGCTGGACCGCGCGGCTGACGCGCGAGGGCGCTGCGCGCACGCTGCGTCCAAAACACATCGTGCTCGCGACCAGCGTCAGCGGCACGCCGAACATTCCCGAGATTTCCGGCATCGACAATTTCAAGGGTGAGGTGCTGCACTCGGGCCGATTCAAGGCGGGCAGGGAATGGAAGGGGCGGCCGGTGGTCGTGTTCGGCACCGGTACCAGCGCGCATGACATCTGCCAAGAGTTGCAGGCCGCGGGCGCCGACGTCACCATGGTGCAGCGTAGCCCGACCATGGTCGTCAACGTCGAGCCGGCGCAGCTCTACGACAAGACCTATCTCGGCGACGGCCCGCCGATCGCATCCCGCGACATTCTCAATTCCGGCGTGCCGCTGCCGGTCATGAAGCTGGCGCACAAGATCGTCACCGACGAGGTGAAGCGGATCGACGCTGATCTGCTCGGGCGGCTGGAGGCCGCCGGCTTCCGGCTCGAATATGGCGAGGACGGCACCGGCTGGCCGCTGAAATTCCGCACCCGCGGCGGCGGCTATTATTTCAACGTCGGCGCCTCCGAGTTGATCGCCGACGGCAAGATCAAGCTGATCCAGGCGGCCGATATCGAAGCCTATGTCGCCGAGGGATTGCGGATGCGCGACGGCAGCACGCGCAAGGCCGATCTGTTCGTGCTCGCCACCGGCTACAAGGGCCCCGATCATCTGCTCACCCAGTTGTTCGGCGCGGATGTCGCAAAGTGCGTCGGCCGCGTCTGGGGTTTTGACGACGCGACCCAGGAGCTCCGCAGCATGTGGACGCGCACGCCGCAACCGGGGCTGTGGTTTGTCGGCGGCGCGTTCTCGCAGGCCCGCATCTACAGCCGCTACATCGCCGCGCAGATCGACGCGATCGAGGCGGGAAGGCTGGGGAAGGCGGGGTGAGGGGGGTGTCATTTGCCGCACCATCGGGGCCTCGTGGTTCGACCGGCGATGCTTGCATCGTCCGGGGACGCGCAGCTTTGACGTGCTCCTCACCATGAGGGTCTGGCAGTTGCGCCACCACCAGTAAGCCTCATCCTGAGGAGGCGCGAAGCGCCGTCTCGAAGGATGCAAGCCCGTATCTCTCTCCCGTCATCCCCCGCGCAGGCGGGGGATCCAGTACGCCGCGGCCTATCGATTCAATCACTGCTGTCTCTGGAATACTGGGTCGCCCGGTCAAGCCGGGCGATGACGACTGAATATGCGTTGGCGTTCTCGCGGCATCATCTGCCCGAGGTTTGCAAATCTCATTCACCCTTCAATCGAGAGGGCGCAGGGAATGCCGGGTGCTGGCTGGCACCCGCGGTCTCGTGTGCAATAAAGCGCAAAGTGAAACGCACACGAGCATACAGGTACAGCCGGAGCAGTCCGGCATTCCCTGCGCGGTGGTCTTACGGCTTATACCGTGCTCTCCCTGGAGACGAATTCCTTTTGCCTCCATTGCCGGCGGATTGAAGATCCTGCGAAGCCCGGTTGGGATCGCAACATCTCCGCCGGGGTGACACCAGCCACGGGTGCCAGAACCACACGGCTTTGCCGTCCGCCGCCATCGCGTTCGTCGCGCGCGGCTTTCGCTCACAGGCATAAAGCCCGCCCTGCGAAAACCTGTTGCGCGCCCGCGCCGCCGCGGCCACCGCTCCCCGCACCCAACGTCCGTGACGATCGCGATACGCCCCTCTTGTGAGCGCGGGATGGCGGGAGTTGTAGTGGTGATTTGGGTCAAACGCGAAGCGGTATATTTTTCACGCGAGGGATGGACAGGTTTTGAGCGATTTGCCCGTCGGGCAGTCACACAGCGGATCACACATGCCGGACCTGATCCTGAGAAGCACGTCTCGAAGGATGATTGGCACGAGTGGGGCTACATGGTTCTCCCGGCGATGCGAAGCATCGTCTGGAGACGGCGCTTGCGCGCCTCCTCACCATGAGAATTGAAGACTGTGCGCGGGTGATAGCGCGCGGGAGCGTCACTCCGCTCTCTCCGCGTCATTGCGAGCGAAGCGAAGCAATCCATGTCTCCACAAGTGCTGAGTTGGATTGCCTCGCTGCGCTCGCAATGACGAGTTGAGAGAGTCCGTCGTGGGTGGTGGGCACGCTTCGCTCTGCCCACCCTACGAAGCTACGCATCCTCCTCCACCTCGGCGCTCGCATGCGTCGGCTGCACCGGCATCGGAAACTTCTGGTACTGCCTCGGCAGGTTCACCGGCCGGTAGCTCGGCAGCGCGTCCATGCGCTGCAGCGCGGATTCATGGATCCACGCACCATCCGGGATCAGGCGCGGTTCGGCGTGGGGGATGTAATAGCCGAAATGCACCTTGCGCGCCGGCCACTCCTTGTACGTCGCGCTCTTCGGCAGATATTCGAGCAGCCACCACGGGCCTGACAGCGAGGTGTGCAGGTCGCCGCGCACATCGGGCTCGACGTAGGAGAACGGGCTGCCCTTGCGCGGGACGCCCCAGGCGAGCTGGTTGACGGTGGCCTGGTTGACCGTCAGCCCGCATTTGGTTGCCTCGTCGATCATCCAGAGCAGCGGATATTTCGACAAGCCGCTTTCCCTTTCCGGATAGCCGCCGCCGATATCGGCGTGGACGCCGGCGAACCACACCTGCAGGATATCCTGCGGCTCGGCATGCGCGTCGTTGAAGCGGTTGTGCTTGTAGGTCTGCGGGTCTTCCCACTTCTTCAGGCGGAACATGCAGCGCCGCTCGTCGATCGAGATCGCCTGCCGGAACGTCTGCACGCTCGGGTTCACGATGGTGAACGCCAGCTCCTCCAGGCTCGGGAGATAGAAGCGATCGGCCCGTGGCACGATCACGCTGGCGACCGTGTCCCAGACGCCGACGAAGCGGATGTTGGGCCAGCGCGTCGAAGTGATGCGCGCGAACTGCGCGGCGTTGTCGAACGCCGACTGCGGCAGCGTGTCTTCGGCGGTGGCGACATCGGCGAGCGACTTGAGCTTCGCGCGCAGCTTCGGCGCCTCGTCGGAGGAGAACTGCTTGTAGGCGATCAGGCCGCTTCCGGCGAGATTGACCTGCTCCGGCGTGATCAGCCCCACCTTGTGGATCAGCCCCGCCAGCACCCGCACGGTATAGGCGCCGCGGGAAAAGCCGAACAGATAGATCGCGTCACCGGCCTGGTAGTGGTGCACCAGGAAGGAATAGGCCGCGAGCACGTTGTCATCGAGCCCATAGCCGGTGGCGAGCCCGAGGATGGCGTTGAAATCCTGTTTTAGCTTGTGCCACGGATCCGGCCGCGCCAGCGTGCCGACCCCCGGATCGTAATAGACGAGCTGCCGCGGCGACGTCTTCTCCGTCTTGCGCAGGCAGCGATAGAGCTTCAGCACATTGGAGATGTTCTCGGAAATCTCGTTACCGGTGCCGTCGCAGCAGATGATGATGTTGCGCATAGTGATGCTCCCCCGATGCCACCTGAGCGAGTATAGCGCAGTTTGGGGATTTTGGATGACGGTGCAGGCACCGGCCGCGTCTTACGGTGAGACGGGCCGTGACATTAGAGTGGTCTACTTTACGCGATCAACCGCTGTACCAACTCCGACTCACTTGAGTACGTCAAGAGCGCCTCGTGAGTCGCGCGAGTGACCCCAACATACGTCAGCCGAACGCATTCCTCGACCGGCTCGCCGTGACGGCCGAGGAAGCCCAAGCCTGCAATAGCGACGCACGGAAACTCCAGCCCCTTCGCGGTGTGCATGCTCAAGAACCGCACGGCTACCCGCTTCGTCGAAATCCTGTTCCTATTGTTCTTGGCCATATCGACCGGCACTTCATGCTTGCTGAGTATCTGGGCGACTCTCTCCCCAATCCAGTGCTCCGGATAAAGGCAGGCCATCTGCGGCCACTCGTACCCCGCCTTTTTCCGCCCGAGAAACCACTCAGCGATGCAGTGAGCTTCTGCCTCGACGCTCACACACTGCCGCACGTCCGGCACCAGACCCTGCCGGCCCGCGTCTTCAGGCAGCAGGATGGGATTCTCGTCGTCGGCCGTCGTACCGGGAGCGCCGATCACGTCCCAGGCAAAGTGCCGCGCGAAGGCAAGGATCTGGGTCGTGTTGCGGTAGTTGACTTTCAACACGGTCGTTCGACCCGACGCTTCAATTCCGAGCTGTTTCCATACCGGCCGCTCACGCCCTTTGTAGATGGCCTGTATGTCGTCGTAGACCACCATCAGAGCTTTCGTGCGCGGGTTCACCATCTTGGCCGCGAGCGCAAGCCATTGCGGTTCGAAGTCATGGGCCTCGTCGATCAGAACAGCGTCGTACTGTTCCGCAGGGATGTGCCCCTGGTCTACGGCTTTCACGACCTCTGAAACGCTGGCAGCCAGCCGCTCTTCGTAGTCCGGATAGTCTTGCTCGGACGGGACAGCAATCCCATAGGTCCGCAGCATCCGGTAACACCAAGCATGAAAGGTAAGGACCTTAACACGATCCTCCACGCCCCGATGCTGCATGGCATCCTCAAGCCGACCGGCAATGCCGTTAGCATAGCACAGGATTAGCACCGGCTTTGTCGCCGCACGCGCCAGGTGTTCGGCTCGAAACGCAAGGATCAGCGTCTTGCCCGATCCGGCGACGCCGCGAATGATTCGATGCCCCTCTCCCAGACTGCGCGCGATCTGCTCCTGATGCATGTCCATGACCGCAAGCGTCCGGTCTGATGGATCGGGCGCCACCGCTTCATCCAGCGGCAGTGCAATCTGCTGTATGCGGATTTCAGGAAAGAGCAACGCACGCAGCCGGTCGAACTGCGGCAGCGACAGCGGCTCTCCGACACGCGGATAAACCATGCGCCACAATCTGGAGCGGAATTTTTCGGGGTCGGCGCTCTCCGTCATCTCATCCTTGAACACGCAGAGGTGCTCGGCAAATACCTCCTTGAGATCGGTCTGATCGAACTGCCTGCGCGTGATGTTCGTGAAGACCGCCCCGTAGCCGAACGGAAGTATCGTCCGGCCTGCGAAGCGATGACCGGCCGGAAACAGCAATTGCTTGTCCCGCTGCAGCGTGCGCACGACGTCGAACGCATACTTGCGGGCCTGCTCCAGCGGATTGCTTTCGCGCACCGTCCCGCGGTTCGTGTGCAGTTCGACCGTCGTTTTCTCTGCCGACTCGATTGTCTCCAGGCGCCAGTCCTTCACCTCGAGCACGAGCAGTCCGTTCGCGGGATGGATGATGATGAAGTCCGGATGCCTGTTGCGAGGGCCTACCGGGAGATTGTGCCAAACCACCGCGTTCTCTTCGAGGAAGTCCTTGAGGCGCTCCGCGAGTCGCACTTCGCCACTGGTGTCGAAGCGCGCGAAGCCAAGGCTGGGGATCAGAATTGCCATGTAATGGCCGAGAGGTTGACAGCCAGCTTGGGGCTTAACGAAACCTCATCACGCCTTGGGTCGATGCTCACGGACATGCCCCCTTTGCAATTTTTGCATTCTCCCGCGGTCAGTGAGAGCAGAACTGAACTCACTTGTAAATTGCGTCATGAGACCGTTGCGTAATGCCCCAACAACCGTTTGCCTTCTCTCCCAGCAACTATTGATCTTAGGTTGTGTCGGCTGATTCCAAAACAAAAGCAGCCGGGTCTTTCGACCCCGGCTGCTTCAACTCTGATCCGACGAAAATACGCTGCCCCGCTCTACGTCCCCGTCGGCCCCTGATTCACATCCACCACGTGCCGGTCCTGCCCGACCGTAATCACAATCGTATAGCTCTTCTTCCCGCTCTCCTGATCGGTCGGCGGCGCGATGTGCAACTGGCCGCCGTACCATTCGCCGGGTAGCAGTGTGTTGTCCTTGATGACCGCCTGTTCGAGCATCGCCATGTTGCGCTGCCCGGTTTCGACAGTCGCTGCCACCATGGCTTCGTTCTGGATGGCGGCGTTGTTCTGTGCGATCGCGGCGGCGGTCGGGCTGTAGAACGTGCCGGTGCGGCCGCTTGGCGTCGTGTAGGTGCCGCGACCGGCGGTTGAGGCGCTGTAGGAATTCGCAGCGACGGCAACGCCCGTCAGAATGGCTGCTGCCACCTGACGATTTTTTTCTTCCTGCTGCAGCATTTCGAAGGTGACGATCTGCATCCCGAAATCGGAGCCGCCGACGTGCTGGACGGCTTCCACCTGGGCGACGCGAAATTCCGTCGGCTGCCTTCCGATGTTGTTGATGCCGACGACGAATACCGGCCGTCCGTTCGCCTGCAACTGGCGCGCCGCCGGGCGCACCAGCACCAGCGAGTTCTTCTGTCGTGAAACGAGCGCGGGTTGGCCGTCGCGCATCAATGCCTGCTGCTGTGGATTGGATGGGCGAAACGCAACGGTTTCGCTGGTTGAAACACAGCCGCCCAACGCAGCGCACAGCGCCACGATTCCCAGATTACGCATGATGAAAACCCCCAGACCCGTCGCGGATACAATCGCAACCGCAGGGAGTGGGCAAGGGCGGACACGCGTCCTATCCACCGTGAAAAATACCGTGACGACTAAAGGCGAACGACGTGGGTGAGCGCGGGGGAGGCGTGGGCGCAAAAAAGCGGCCGGGTCTTCCGACCCGGCCGCTTCAAACTCTGATCCGCCGATTTAAGCTTGCGCTTTAGCTGGCCTTCTTCACCGGGGCGGGCTTGCCGACCTTCTTCTCGATCGCGCGCTTCAGATCGAGTGCGCGGGGGGAGAGCAGGTCGGCCTTGGCCTTCAGCAAATACGAATCGAGGCCGCCATTGTGGTCGACGCTCTTCAGCGCATTGGTCGAGACGCGCAGGCGCACGTTGCGGGCGAGCGCGTCCGAGATGAAGGTGACGTTGACCAGGTTGGGCAGGAAGCG
>Ga0268266_10002113_pt1 | contig 21945 bp, 12 predicted proteins | sample KBSS13metaG_FD_190356 | JGI IMG/M metagenome (GOLD analysis project Ga0268266, IMG submission 190356) | Switchgrass rhizosphere microbial communities from Kellogg Biological Station, Michigan, USA - KBS S1-3 metaG (SPAdes) (version 2) | ecosystem: Host-associated > Plants > Roots > Rhizosphere... | reverse complement strand
TACAACGGAACGGAACCAGGGCGTCCAGTGGGTGGTCGCCTGTGCGTAGCCTGACAGGTTCATCAGATGAACGTGATCTGTCTCGGTGAAGTCCAGGGGGTTCTCGGCCGCTGTCAGAATAGCGCGACCCTTGGTTGGGAGGCGTGACAGGGCGTTGATGTCATAGCGCAGGCGCGCGCCGGTCAACCAATCTGTGGTGATGTCGCCTAGTTGCGTAGGCACCTGATAGCTCACACCGCCGCCTGTGATGTAGCGGTTCTCGGTCTGCGCTTCCTGATCGCCGTTGGCAGGATCGGTCAGGAAGTGAGTGAAGTTGTTCCAAAGGGTGAGCTGGTTGTTCACAACATACGCGTTGGCATCGAGCTGGCTGTCGCCGATCTGCGCGTGGTATTGGCTGGAGACGCTCCACCTTTGGGCGCGGCCGCCGTCGGTGGGGTCCAGTGTTCCGAAGCGGCCGATCAGTCCTTCGCTGATTGCACGGACGGGCTGGTCGGTCGTGGCGTTCCAGAGGCCGTGGTAGAACATGCCGGTCAGGGAGACGCCGTCGTGCTCATCGCCGTTGCTATATCGGATGACGGCATTGACCTTGCGTTGGTCGTCTTCGCTCGTCCACGGGCCATCGTAGTGTTGCAGCTCCAGCGCGCCCAACACGTGACCGGCGCCCACCGCGGCCGACCCGGCGCCAAACACCCGTTCGAAACCGAAGTTGCCACCGGTCACGTTGATCTGATTTTCTATCTGGTTGAGATAGCTCAGGTGGACCGAACCCACCGACGCAAAGTCACCCTGGCTGGCGTAATACGTCCCCTTGGTGAACTTGATGTTCGTGGCGAGCTCGGGGATCAGGAAGTTGAGGTCGGTGTAGCCCTGGCCATGGGCATGGGTGGGGTTGTTGATGGGCATGCCGTCGACGGAGACGGCGAGGTCGGTGCCGTGGTCGAGGTTGTAGCCGCGCATCATGTACTGGTTTGCTTTGCCTTCACCACTGTGTGAAGTGACTTGCAAACCCGGGACGGTTTCCAGCAACTGGCCGGGTCGATAGGCAGGTGTCAGCGCGAGTTCGTCGTTGACGACGATGCCTTCGCTGGCTGTGCTGGTCGTGCCGATGAGCTCGCGGCGCTCGGCGGTGACGACAACGGTTGAGAGTGGGTCCGCGGGCGCCGGATCGTTTTCGGCGGCGACTGCACTGAAGGAAAGGGCGATGGTCAACAACGGGCCGAAGCCCGACAATTCATATATGCGCACGGCGCTCCCCGGCCGATAACAGGACGACTGTCGCGAAGGCAAGTGTCCTGGCTCCCGGGTCGCTGCGTTCGTCTCCTTCCCGCGGCCTGACGGCCACAGTGGATTCTCTGACGTTCGCTCGCCGGTTACAGTTGCGGGGGCAGCCGCGGTTTCACACCGCGTTCCAATTCAATCCCTTTCGGGAACCTTGCGCGAGGGCAGGATCATACTGGGAACGGGAGGAGGATGTCATGTTCTTCACGCAGGCTCTGGGACCTTTGGACAGGGTCAGATCCATTTAAAGCCGTGCGCCATCACCGCCAGAATCGCGCCCGCGATCGTCAACATCCAGATCCGGTCGCCTAGCGATGTTCGCTGCAGCGCCTTATCCAGCGCCCCGAATCTTTGTTCCATCTCCAAGCGGAGCGCAGCGTCTCCAGCTTGCATCTCGCTGCGCAGCTCAGCGAAGCCTGTATGCGTCTCGCCGCGCAGCTCCGCGAAGGCTGTATGCGTCTCGCCGCGCAGCTCAGCGATGCCTGATTGCATCTCGCCGCTCAGACCCACGATCTCGGTGCGGAAACTCGCAATGTCACCCTTGATGGCCGCGATATCCTTCCGCATCTCCCGGCTATCCAATCTCAGATCGGCGATGTCGCCACGCATGTGTGCGACATCCGACTCCAGCTTTGAAATCCGCGACTCCTCCACGACATCATCCTCCGACGCAACGTCCAAGTGTGGCTCCTGCAAACTCAACTATTTGAGGGGCCCATTTGAACACGTGATGTTGGTTATGGTAACCCTGTATAATTGGGTGCTTTTCGCAATTTGCGTGACTCTCGATAACCTCCAGACGTGCATCCATAGTCTAACTTTGGGCGGGAATAATTTGAACGGGAGTTTCTCCTCGCGCGCGTAGCAACCACGGCTTTTTACCATCGGCGTTCCTACGTTCACACAGACGTGTGAGTTGTACGTAGCGAAAAATTAGGACTGATGTCGGTTGAAAACAGTGTGCTGATGATCGACGTGGAGAGTTACATCGGGCGTCAGAGGGGGTGCGCCGTGGTGGGCGAAGACGATGACGCGGGAAGAAGACCAGTCGCGCAGCCAGTCGCAAAGTTGGGACAGGCTCGGCGGATCGAGGTGCGCGAAAGTTTCATCCAGCAGCAGGACCGCCGGGTCGCCGGCGAGGGCGCAGATGAACTCGGCCTTCTGGCGCTGGCCGGCGCTGGCGTTAGAGAGAATCAAGGCGGGATCGAGGCTCAGGGCTGCGCAGAAGGGTTGACCCTTCCACTCCGGCACGCGACGCAGGGAGGCGACAAATTGATAGGCTTCGGTAACGGACAGGAAGTCGGGCAGCTCGGGAGTTGCCGATGCAAAGGCGATGTGTCGGCGGGCGGGTGCGTGTCGGTGCACGTCCCGGCCTGATACCAACACGCGGCCGGAGGCGGGGGTCAGAGCGCCGCTCAGGGCTCTCATGAGTGTGGTCTTGCCGCCGCCATTCGGACCCTGCAGGTGCAGAATGCCACGGTCCATGGCAAAGGTGGCCGGGCCCACCTGGAACCCGGAGCCGAATCGGACCACCAGGTCCTGAACCTCGAGCAGGCTCACGCGGCGCCTCCTGTACCCGTCTGAGTCGCAAAGCGCTTCAAGGCCGATGTCATCCAGTGAAGACTGCCGCCAATGCCTGCGGCTGCCAACAACAGATATTCCCAAGGGGACAGCAGAGATATCAACACCCCATGGAAGAGCAGCAGATTGAGATAGAGGCCCACCGAGCTCGCGCTGCGAAGCAATGTCCGTGAGAACAAGGTCGCGGTAAAGATCACTGAAGAAAACACAAAGACCCCGAACACCACCCAGTTCAGGAGGCCCATGTGAGAGCCGAGCAGTGCGAGAGGGATCGCGCTGGGGGCTGCGAGCAGCGCGGTGAGCACAATCAGAGCCACGGCTCGCTCGAAGCAGGTCACGGGCCATGCGAGACACAGGATCTGCGAGCCCAGGCGGGCTTTGGCGATCTCCAGGTTGCGGTAGGCGGGCAGAGCGGCGATCAAGAACAGAATGCAGGCGATGAGCAACAGGTCTCGCCCGGAGTCTGCTGCGTTGATGCGAAACCCGAGCATCAACAAAGTGATGAGCAGATTGCCGACAATGAGCTCGAGCAGCGTCTGCCGCCGGGATCGCGCGATCGATTGCCAATCGCGTCGCACCAGGACTCGGATGACGCTTGCGCTACTCATTTCACGTGGGGCCGGGCTGCGATGTGCAGTCAGAGTGCTGCGGATGAACGAGGCAGCACTCCGATACAACACGGGTGTCGCGACCATGCCGAGGTAGGCCGCATACCCCGTGTACGAGTAGGCCCATACCAACAGTGCCAGTGCCAGGACCCCAACGCACAAAACACCCACAGAAGTGAAGGAAGCGCCCAGGATGATCGGTAGCGCGAGTCCCACAAATCCAAGGTAGTGCGTCACGGGGTTGGTTCCGTAGGAGGCCAACCACCAGATCGCTACCACCGGAATCAGCGCCACAACGAGGGAGGGCAGCAGACGAGCGCTCATCTCCCAGGAGCCGATCGGTTGCCGGACGAGAAATGGGATGGTCTTGTCGCGCCACACCGGACGCAGCGCTCGACCCGCCACGAGGCACCAGCCCGAAATCAGGCCAACGAACACGAAGGTTCTGACAGGAGGCGGCAGCGTAGACACTTGTAGACGCAGGGCTTCCCAGTTCGTACTGGCATCGGCGGCTGACACCGCCAACATGAACAGAAAGTACGGAAAAATCAGGCTGCGTAGCAACGGTTTGCCAATAATCTCCGTGAAAACACGTTGCATCTGCACCTACACAGGTTAAAACCGCCACCGGCCGGGGTATAATGCCCTGCCGCAACCGGGCGTGGGGCCATCAATAAGACAAAACAGGCCCCCGGCAGCCGGGTTGAGTTAAATCAGGCGAGAGGGAAGCCCAGAATGAGAATTACCAACGCTACCTTGACCGTGCCCAAAAACGACGCCCGCAGTTGGCTGGAGCGGGTGGGGCGCGAGCTGTCCGCCCATCTGCGGACCGGGCGCTATCCGCTGCGGGCCGCGATTGCCCGGCTCGGGGAGAAGGAGGCTGTCATTGAATCCACCTTTGTGGAGCTCGACGCCCGCGACCCCTATCGGGAGCGCTTCACCGACATCGAGCTGACATCACCCCGGCGCAAGGACCACCAGGACGAGAAGTTTGCAGTAGTCCAGATTGTACCCACCGGGGTCCGGTGTGAAATCGGCGGGTTCGCCGGCGATGCCTGCCCGGCGACCAACCTGTTGGCTGCGGCAGCCGATGTGGTGATAACTCATCCGAACGCGGTCAATGCGTCGGACATCAACGAGATGGCCGCCAATGTGCTGTACGTCGAAGGCAAAAGCCTCGACGACTTCCTGTTGGGACACCTGGGCTTGTCGCCCACGCGCAGCAATCGAATCGGCACGTTCGTCGATCCCACCGGCAAAGCCTATCTCGACGAAGTCGTGCATACCTTGAATGCCGCCCGGGCGGTTGCCGGAATCGATTGCGCTTCCTACACAGTAGGCGCGAGCGAGATCGGCGCTCGCACGGTCTGGTCACAAAGTGGCTGTGCCGTAGGAACCGTGCTCAATCCGCTGGCGATTCTCGACAGCGTCCAACAACTGTTGGATGACGGCGCGCATGCCATCGGCGGAGTGTCAGTGATTCACGGCGTTACGGCCGCTGAGTTCTCACAACATCTCTCGGGTGAGATTCCAAACCCGTCGGGTGGCGTTGAAGCCATCATCACGCACCTGATCTCCAAAGTATTCCGAGTGCCCACGGCCCACGCACCGCTGCCGTACTACACGGACGTGAAGGAGAGGGGAACTCACAACCCCCGCGCCTCTGCCGAATTCATTTCAACCCCACACTACCTGTGCGTTCTGAAAGGGCTCGCGAAGGCGCCCCGCCTGGTGCCGATCGAACGATTGGATCACGTAGCGCCTCATCTCGTGACGCTCAACTCCGTGGGTGCTGTGGTTGTGCCGGCGAGCTGTCTGGGTGGAATTCCCGCGCTGGCAGCTGAATACAGCAACATCCCGCTGATTGCAGTCGAAGAGAACCAGACGCTGTTGTCAGTCACCAATGACAAAATGCAGATGCGCAACGTCATTCACGTGAAGTCGTATCTCGAGGCGGCCGGAGTCATCCTGGCGCTCAAAGAGGGGTTGTCACTGGAGAGCCTGCGACGGCCCATCCACTGCGCAACACGACTCGAATCGCCGGTCGCCGCCCCTGAAGAAGCCTGCGCCTGAGCGCACCACCTAGATGGCCGCCACGTTCGACGACCTGCTGGACCGGTCGAATCTGACCGGACGTCAGTTCCTGATATACGCCGGGCAACGCCTGCACCCGGGGCTCGTGCTCTACAACTCGGTGTATTCCATCGGTTGGCCGGGGCTGGATACGAAGCGCTTTCAGGCTGCGTGGCAAAGTCTCGTCGACTCCTGCGACGCACTGCGCACCGTGGTGGACGAAGTTGACGGGGTTCCGCAACAGCGGGTTCTGCCAACCGCTACAACAGAAGTTGAGTGCATCGACTTGCGCCCAAGCAGCGAGCCCGCGCGCAAGTGGATAGAAAGAAGGCTGCAGCAGCGTGAGCTCGTGCTCACGGAGCGCATCTACGACACCGCGGTATTGAGAACCGGAGACGACGAATACGTCTGGTTCCTACACATCCATCACATTATTGTAGATGGAGCGGCCGTTCAGATCCTGATCAGACGAGTGACGGAGCTGTACTGGGGCGCTATCGACAAGACACAGGTATTCCCACAGTTTGCTGACCATGCGGCGAGCGCATGCGCTGAGCGACAGTCCGAAAAATACCGAGCGGCACGAGACTACTGGCTCAACGCCCTGAAGCAGGTTCCGCCCACACCGCACTTCTACGGTGTGGATGCCTTCAAGAATACTGCGCAAGAGCGGGTGATTCTCACGCTCGACCGGGCGGCGAGCAGCCAACTCACCACACTGGCGCGATCGCTGGTGACCTCTACCGTCAGCGAGCACGCAGTCATCGCGAACCTGTTCAATGCAGTGTTCGCGGCTTACCTCAGTCGAGTCAGCGGCACGGACCAGGTTTCGATCGGTGTAACCTTTCACAACCGCTCGACCGAGCAGGACCGGCGGACCATCGGATTGTACATGGAGGTATTCCCGATCACCTTGCGCGTGCATCCGCAGGACAACCTGCTCGCGCTCATTCAACAGGTAGCCTCATCCACCTCGCAAGCTCTGAAGCACCGCCAATACAGCGTGGGCCATTCCGCGCGTGCACCCGCCTTCAGCGGACTGTTCAACTACATGCGGGCGCTGCAGAAGCCGCTCGGCAATCTCGATGTCCGGCGCGTACATCCAGGGCATGGGTCCAATGCCATTTCGCTGAGTGTCGAGCCGCGCGACGAAACCTTCGATCTGTGGTTCGACGTGGCAGCGGATGTCGCGGCCACTTCCAGCGGTACGCGCCTAGCAGAGCATCTCAGGACATTGCTGGTCGGCGCTCTGCACAACCCCGACACCCCTCTGTCGCGCATCTCACTGCTGCCGAAGGCGCAAGAGCGGGAGATTCTAGCGGCCTGCACAGGACCGTCGCTGAAGTTTACAGACAGCCCCCAGGGCTGCCTGGGGCGCTTCCAAGCGCAGGTGACGGCAAATCCGAATGCGGTCGCCCTGACGTTCGCCGACACGAAACTGACCTATGCGCAGCTGAATCAGGCGGCAAAAAGGCTGGCCGGAAAACTCCGATCGCTGGGCTCGAAGCGGGGCAAGCGCATTGGCATCTGCCTCGAACGCTCACCCGACATGGTCATCGCCGTGCTGGCGGTGTTGAAGACAGGTGCCGCCTATGTGCCCGTCGATCCAACCTACCCGCAGTCCCGATTGCGGATCATGTTGGGAGACGCCGACCCGGTTGTACTGGTGACGACGGAGAGGATTTCGGCCTCCTTGCCGCCGTACGCGGCTCAGCCGCTGTTCGTCGAGCAGATGGCCGATCAGACCGACACTTACGAAGCGGCCAATATCAACCCAGATGATATTGCGTACGTTATCTACACATCAGGGTCCACTGGAACGCCTAAAGGCGTGTTGGTATCCCACGGCAACGTTGCCAATCACCTGGCATGGCGACACAGCTTCTTCCCGCTGCGGTCTTCCGACAGATGCCTGCAGACGGCTTCGCTGAGCTTTGACGATTCGGTGTGGGAGATTCTCGAGCCCTTGTGCGCCGGTGCCAATCTCGTTCTCACGCGCCCGCGGTTTGAGTACGACAGCACCTATCTCGTCAAGTTGATGGTGGATCGGCAGATCACGGTTGCGTGTTTCGTGCCGTCACTGCTGCGAACAATCATCGAGGCTCCTGAGATCGAGCATTGTGGTTCGTTGCGGCGTTTGACCACGGGCGGCGAGGGGTTGTCCATTCCGCTGCAGCAGCGTGTTCGAGAGCGACTGCCCAACACTGCTTTCTACAACGGCTACGGTACAACCGAAGCCACCATTGCCTCGATTTACTGGCGATGCGAGATCAGCCCTGGGCAGACCACTGTGCCGATAGGACGTCCGATCGCCAACACGCAGGCCTACATTCTGGACGCCTGCGGACAGATGGTTCCTCCGGGCGTCCCCGGCGAAATCTACCTTGGTGGGGTGGGGGTGGCGCGTGGGTACCTCAACAGACCTGAGTTGACCGCCGAGCGCTTCGTTGACGATCCCTTCACGGGGGTGAAGTTGTATCGGACCGGCGATGTGGGGCGGCTGCGAGCGGACGGCGTGTTTGAATTCGCGGGCCGGGTCGACGATCAGATCAAAATACGGGGCATTCGCGTCGAGTTGGGCGATATTGAAGCGGCGCTTCTCGATCATCCTGAGGTGCGCTCGGCGGCCGTAGTCGCCAGCGACACGGCATCAGGTAAGCGGCTGACTGCCTACGTGGTGCCGCGGGGGCAGACACCAGTGCCAGCGGCAGAACTGCGGGCGTTTGTTCGCGACCGGATTCCGCCGGCTCTCATCCCGAATCGCTTTGAATCCATCCCCGCCTTGCCACTGACGCCGAGTGGTAAGCTGGATCGCCGGGCGCTCCCCGAAATCACCGACGAAGCACAGCAGAGCAACTACGTACCCCCGCGCAATGACCTGGAAATCCAGCTCATCAGCTTGTGGGAGGGCGTGCTGCAGGCACGGCCCATCGGCATCCGTGACGACTTCTTCGAGCTGGGCGGCCATTCGCTGTCCGCCGTCCAGGTCGCCGCCGCCATCGGGCGGATGTTGGATCGCTCGCTGTCACCGGGTCTCCTGTTTGAGACTCCGACCATCGAGACGCTCGCCAGCCGGCTGGCCGTGGACAAAAAAAGCGGTGCCGCCCTGGTCCCGCTGGCGGAGGGGAATTCGGGAGCGCCGCTGTTTTTGATTCATCACATCAGCGGCGACATTACCGCGTACCGGGATCTCGCCCATCACCTGGGCGCGGCTCATACCATCTATGGTGTGCGGGTTCCCGAGCTCGATACCAACGAGAAGCCGCTCGATCGCGTGGAAGCGATGGCGGCGCGGTACATCGTGGAGATGCGCGCCGTTCAGCCGAAGGGTCCTTATTTGTTGGGAGGGCATTCGGCGGGCGCACACATTGCGTTTGAGATGGCACAACAGCTGCGCGCGGCCGGCGAGCGGGTGGGGCTCCTGGCGATCCTGGAGGCAGATGCCCGCCGCCCCGGCTCGCAACGCAGCCTTCTGGATGAGTTGCGCCATCAACTGGAAAACCTCAAACGGTTACCCGTCAACCAACGGGCCACCTACCTGTGGCGAAAGCTCGCCAAATGGATGAACAGCACACCTCACGCCGTCCGCCAGGAAGACTCAACAAAGAACGCGGTGTGGAGCGCAATGGAACGCGCCATTCGTGCCTATCGCCCCCGCACCTATCCAGGCGCCATCACACTGTTTCGGGCCATGGATCGAAGTGTTACGGGCACCTACAGCCGTACGTTGGGCTGGGGTCGCCTTGCCAAAGGCGGTGTTCGCGTCATTGATGTTCCGGGCACGCACTCGACTGTATTGCGTCCCGGCTCGGAGCCTCCGATGGCCGCCAAGCTGCGTGATTGCCTGGATGAGCTGACCGCCGATCAATTTACGTGAAAGCGGATCTCGTCGGTGTCGTGACCCTCATCGCCAACGACCCACACGCGGGCGCGCACGCTGTGGGTTCCCTTTTGAAGAGGCCAAGGGTAGCTCGTCCCGGTTGTGCCGGCGGCGAGCGCGCCATCTACATACCACTCGACGCGCTGCAGACCTGACACCGGCGCAATCTGCATGGGCAGGGCCTCAAACTCCTGAGGGATGCGGGGGTCGTGTGCAACCAGTAGTCCGACAGTGGGCTGCAACAGGCGGTATTCAACAGCCTTGCCAACAGTCGTCAAAGCCCGAGCGGGAACCGTGCCAGGAACAAACCATTCGGCGGTCCTCTCGCACGTCGCATCGGCGAGCTGCCCATCTCGCCGACAGATGTCGGCACGGACGAGGTCCCGGCTCAAGGTGAGCGGCCGCGTATCCTGATTCCGATTGAGCTCTGAAAAAACGGAGCGCAACACCATCGCCGGACCCACAGCCCCTGTCACCCCATCGGTCGCCGACCCATCGAGGTTACCCATCCAGACCGCCACCGTGTGCCGGTAGTCGAACGCAATGGCCCATGCATCCCGATAGTCGGTGGACGTGCCTGTCTTGATCGCCGTGTCGACTGGAAACTGCAGACCCCGCCCAAATTCCAGCATGCGGGCGTCGGGATCGGACATGATGTTGCCGATCAGGCTCGCCACAGCCGGTGTAAACACGGTGGCTTCCGGTCTTGGGGCAGTGTCATCCGCGAGAACCGTCAGTGGCTGAAAACGTCCCTGCCGGGCCAGTACGGTGTAGGCCTGCGCCATCTCATACAACGAGACTTCGCCGTTTCCGAGTGCAAGGCCATCGCCGTAGTAATCAGCATGCTGAGTGAGGCTGTTGACCCCCATCAGATGCAACCTGTCCATGAAGTCATCCTGACCCACAAACTTCAGTGTTTTGACGGCGGGTATGTTGAGCGAGTTGCCGAGAGCTTCACGCAGGCGCAGGAGACCATACTGCCGATGGCTGTAGTTGTGGAAGGTATGCTGACCAGCCCCGACGGCTTCCGACAGATCGGAATCGTCAATCAAGGTTGCAGCGGTCCAGCCGCGCTCCAAGGCCATTGCGTACAACAGGGGCTTCATGGTTGAGCCCGGCTGGCGCGGTGTGAGCAGCGTGTCGTAGCCGGACTTTCCGCCTGCGACGACCCACGCGAGCACTTCGTTGTGCTGATGATCGATGACCAGAAGCGCGCCGTCATGGACGTGCCGCTTGGCCAATCGGGTCAGGGCGCTGTCGAGAATCTGCTGCGCTGTGAGTTGCACGTTGGGATCGAGCGTCGTGCGGATCTGGGATCGAACGGGGCCTTGCAGGCTGCGCGGGCCGCCGCGAGACAGGCTCAACACGTGCCCAACGAAGTGACTGGCCTCGACCGAGGGTGTGGGATCGTTCAGAACCCAGGGCTGTGCGCGCACCTGCTCGCGTTGAGCGGGGCTCAAGGCGCCGCGCATGCTCAGCCGGTCGGCGAGCTGATTGACCGCCCAATGGGCTCTGGGTGCGTTGGTGCGCAGGTCCATACCCACAGGCGAGCGAACGAGCACGGCCAGCGCAAGCTGCTCGCCGGGGGACAAGGTATCCAGGCCGCGGCGAAAGTACAGACGCGCGGCCTGCGCCACCCCGCGGCGCCGGTCAGCGTAAGGCACCTGGTTCAGATAGAACTCGAGGATCTGTGCCTTCGAGACGCGGGCATCGAGGCGCGATGCCTCAAAACCCTCGATCCATCGCGACCACCAGTTGCGCGGTCGCGGGTGCACCATGCGCACCACCTGTTCGGTGATGGAGCTTGCGCCGCGAACGGCTCGACCCGATCGAATATCCAGGGCGAGGGCGGCGAACCGGGCGGGCCAATCAACACCACTGTGCTCATAGAAGTGTTGATCCTCGGACACAATCAAGGCCGTTTGCAGGAGGGCGGGGACCTCGGTCAGGGATACAACGTCGGTCGTATTCCAGTCGTTCTCGAGCGTGTAGCTCAAGGGCGTCCCATCCCGCGCCAGGACCTGCGACTTCACGGTAACCCCGGTCAGAGAGTTGAGGTCATCGGGGAAGTCGCGCATGCACAGTCGCGTAGCAATCCCGAGCGCCACCACTGCAACCAGGACAGGCCCACCCAAGCGCAACAACCTATTCATGACCCACCGTCAAATGGGCGGGCAGGCCCTTGCCGTACACATCCGGGTCATACATCTCCTCAGCCTTGGTCGGCGAAGCACTGAACTCGCCTTCCGCCATGGCCTGCGCCCCATAGCTCAGGTGATAGTTTCCAGCCGGCAGGTAGTCGGCGTAGAAACGGGCTGCGTCATGCAACAGCTCGCGGTGATAGAAGGACCACAGCTGGATGCCGTACTCGCTCCAGTCGGAGTATTTGAACCAGAACGATCCACCGGCGGCCTGGAAAGCTGCGGCATCGGCATCAACCGTAGACGCCGTTGCCAGGTCCCGATTCACCGGCTCGAGTCCGCCCGGAACCGGATCATCTACCACCACGAAGTGACGTGGCGCGGGCAGCGAGAGATACAGATCAACACGGACCAACTCGCCCCGTTTCACGTTCAACGGCGAGCTCAGAAGCTCCCAGGAGCCGTTGCGCTGCACACTGTACTCGCGGTGGACTTCCATCCCCGCGTTGGTTTCTGTCGCGGCCTGGTCAGTCAGCGAGTAGGCCAGGCGCGTGGAGTAGTAAAGTCGGCCGGTTCCCTCGCGGGTGATGTGCACAGTTGCCTTGCTGCCCGCATCCGAACCGCCGTTGGGGCGGCTGATCAGGACAGGAGGGTCCTTCAGGGCGCTGAAGCTGGCAGAACCGATAGCAGCGCCATTTAGAGTCGCAGTGGCCTTCAGAGAAGGCGTGTCCTTCTCATAGAGCGCGGAGTAGCGAGCGAGCGCTGAGGTGCAGAACACATTCTCCTGTGTGTTCTCCCAATGATCGCGATTTCCGCGCGTCTGGGTGATCACCCGCACGAGCTTGAAAGGCACATCGCCGACCAGAGCCGCACCCTGCGGAGTTTCGCCGTAGTCGAGGAATGCATTCAGAATGGCGCAGTTGCTGCGCATCGGCGTACCCAACATCTGGGAATACCCATCGTCCCAACGCTCACTGAAGTGGAACTGGCCGCCGCTCTGGTTGGCATGAGAGAGGATTTCTCCGGCCACTGTGCGCGCCAGGTTCTCCCCACCCTTCACCTTGACTGCAGCATCCAGGTAGGCAGCGAGACCAAACAGGTCCATCTTCGGTATGTACTTCTCGTACCGCTGCAGGTCCGGCAGCGTGACCTTCTGCCGCTCGGCAAGAGCCTGTAGTGCAACCGCCCTGACACTGGAGACCATTCCTTCGCTGTAGAAGGTGGGCGCCGTATTCGAGCGCAGCAACGCCTGAAGGTAAGTATCGAGTTTCTTCTCAACATCCTCAGGCACCGTATATCCCGCGCCCCGCAGGCGGTTGAACGCGAGTGCGGTAGCCGCCGATAGATACGGGCTCACACGCGCATCATCGGAAGTCCAGAAATCCATGCCGCCACCGGGTGCCTGGAACATGGAGGCGTCGTTGAGGAATGTCTGGGGCAAGGTCTTTGCGTCGGGCCAGGTGATATCGCTGCCGATGTAAGCCTGCAGCTGCAGGTAGTTGGCCGCCATCAGAGCTTTGGTGAGTCTCTGCTCCCAGCACAGATACGGATAATCGCGGACATACCGCATGGCTCCGTCAATGTTGCCGATAACGCTCGGCGAGAACGTAACAGACACGTCGCCGATGTTCGGCATCATGGCCGCCGGGAACTGCAGAAGCTCATCAACTCCAGACTCGACGGTCGTGCCGTAGCTCGCCTGAACATCCAGAGAGACTCGCTTGTGCACGGGCAGCGTCTGTCCAAGCGCGTCCTTGTCGAGTTTGTCCGAAGCGACGGCCGTGAACTGAATACTGCCGTCACTGACGGTGCTGACCGGCAGCCACACAGTCTCCCGCTTGAAGGGGCCCAGCGTCAGGATCTGGTGGGTGGTGGCGGAGCCGGAATCGATCGGACCCCGGGCGGTCAGGTTCACATCCAGGGTCCGGGTCTTGTCGGAGCGGTTCAGCACACTGAAACCGGCCGTAAACCGATCACCCGAGGTGAGCTGGTTGGGCAGCACCGGACGCAACTCGGTCAGCTTGGAGCTCTTGAACTTGTAGTCCCCGAGGCCGAGCTGGTCGCCGGGTGTCACCGCAATGGCAAACACGCGCCAGCCGGTCAGGTTATCCGGCAGCTGGAATGACACGGTCGCGCGGCCCCGCTTATCCGCCACCAACGAGGGGTTCCAGTAGGCAACGTATTTGTTGACCGTGCGCATGTCGAACCCGGCACCGCCGTCGCCACCGGCGTTGGCCCCTTTCTTCTCGAACTTCTGCAGACCGATGAGCCGGGTGAGCAGGCTGTAGTTCGACAGATCGAGATCGTCGAGGTGATACAGGCCCTTGTAGGGGTCGAAGTAGGTCTTACCGTCCTTGATCAGATCGAACACGGCCTCATCCAGCACGGCCACCGCGAATTCAACCGGTTCCTTGCCGGAATCCGCGGCCAGTTGCAACTTGACGGTATCGCGCGGCTCGTAGGAGGCGCGATCGCTCTTGACCCGCACACCCAAGGTTTTATACGGATCGGTCACATCGACTTTGAGGTAGCCAATGCGGTAAGTGGGCCGCCCCAGGTCAACTCCTTCCTCGTTGATCGCTCCCGCAACGCGCGGGGAGGTAACGACTACGGAGAGATAGAAGCCGGGGACAAAGTCCGGTTCCACTTTGAAGTCAATGACCGGCGTATTGCCCGACAGCACCTGGACCCACTGCTTGATGACACCATAGCGCTCGATGGAGATGAGAGCCTTGGCGCCGGGGAAGGGATTCTTGACGAGATAGCGCGCATGCTCGCCGACCTTGTAGGACGGCTTCTCGGGGATGAGACTCAGGCTCATGTCTGCGGGCTCTTCCCACAGCACCCGCCCTTTGCCCGTCACCCAAGTGCACATCTCAGTCTTGTGGATGTTGCCGTGAGTGTCCTTGACCGAGGCCATGATCGAGTAGAGGCCCGGATGGCTCGGAACAAACGTACAGGTTTGAGCGGCCGTTGCGGACGTGCCGGTGCAAGAGCCATCGGCCTGCCACTCGGGTTGGTAGCTCGTCAGGTAGGCGCTGCCGGCGCCTTTGACGCGCGCCGCCTTGACGATCTCACCTTCAATTGCCACTGAGACCGGCTCGCCCTGGACCACCTTGCCGTTCTTGTCGACCACGAGGTACTGAAAGCTGGCCTGCTTTCCTTCCTCGAGCGACCAGCGCTCGTTGTGCAGGCCCACATAGCGATCGCGACCGCGGAATTCAGCGTAGCTGCGATTGGCAACGTACTTGCCGCGTTCATCGCGAACAGCGCTTTCGACTTCCAGCCGTGCGCTCAACATGCCAGCGTCCGGCAGTTTGAACTGAGTCGTGAATTCGCCTTTGTCGTTGGTCTCGGCGTCCGACTGATGCACCATCTGCAGGTCCGGATCCCGTTCCCAGGAGCAGTGACCGGGCGGATCGACGCTGGCGAACTCGAATCCGTTCGCGACCGGTGCGCTGACCTCCAGAGCCTGTGGAAACAGACGTGCGGTGACTCGTGAGGACGCGCTGGCATAAGGGCCGCCAGCGTGAAGCGTTGCATGGGTGGCGACTTCCACGGAATCACCTGGCTGAAACAACTGCCCATTGAGGGTGTTGCTCACCTGGAACGGAGCTGGCGTGAAGTCGGCAATCAGGACCTTCATGGGGTTCCAGACACCGGCGCCAGGGCCTTTGAGGTTGAATTCGTACCAACCCACGGCACCGGCGAGCGGTACGTGAAAGGAACCGGAATAGCCGCCGAACTCCGACAGCGTGACGTTGGACTCGGTGTGGACGACCTTGCCCGTCGGATCGACGATGCTGAGCTCAAAGCCTGACTTGTTTTCCACAGGTGCCAGGGACAGGTTGTTCTGATCGCGCACGTACAGTTTGTACTGCACCGTGTCGCCGAGCTTGTAGACACCCTGGGCCGTCGTACCCCACGTGTGAATGTGACTCTGCTCGTTGCCGTAGTCAGACCCCGACCAGATGGTGCCGCGGGAGGCGCGGTACAGGTCAACCAGGAAAGTCTGGTCCAGCGGCAGGAGAGCCAGGTCACCGCCGAAATCGACGCGTACCATCAGCGGTTCCTTGAGGTCGCGCGGCGGGTTGTAGTCGCGGTCGATCTCCTTGCGTCCTGGGAGCAGGGCCAGACCGTCCTTGTTCGTCACACCCTCGGCCAACACAGGCTCATTTCCTGTGAGGGTCTGGTAACTGTTGCGGAACACACGCACCCGCGCTTTGGCAACGGGTGTTCCCTTGTCGAGTGAAGTCACCCAGACCAGCGTGTTGTAGGCGCCGATCTTGGTGTGCACCTGGAAAGGAGTCACTTCCGCAAAGAAGTCACGATCGGTCTTGCCGCGGGGCACACCCGGTTCCTCGGCTTCGTCGAAATATCGGTAGCCGTCGACTGATATGGAGGAGGGATGTGGGTCGAAGTACCCGGTGATGACACCGGAATGGCCTTCCAGCAGGTCGCGGACCCTGGCGGGAATGGCATATGCGGTATCCCACACGCGATCGATGGGCTGATTGAAATGCTGCTCCATGGCGCTGCCGGTGGAGGTGATTTTGCGGTAGTAGATGTCGATGTCGGTCAGATTGGTGACGAACAACGGCATGGAGGTGGGTGCATTCTTTTCGAGGACGGCTACGGGATGGGTCACCTTCAGCCGCGGCGGCCGGTGGTCGGTCTTGAACTCCATCGACATCGGTCCGCTCAACGTGCGACCAAACTCATCCTGCACGCCCTTCAGGCTCGCGATGTTGTATGTCTGGAATGCGCGGAGGTACTCCGGCAGCTCCACCGTGTATTCAGCACCCCGCTTGTGGGGTGAGCCGAGGTAGCTGCGCGGATAAATGTTCTGCCACGGGTCGTAGTCCGTGCGCCCATTCAGGAGGTCGGGAGTCAGGACCAGATGGTTCTTCACTTCCGAAGCGATCACGGGGGCCGAGAAGACCAGGGAAACTGTCCCGAAGGGGTTGCAGGCGGGTTGTTGCTCCTTGGGTGTCGTCGCAGCGATTAAGTGCGCATTGGCGCCGGTCACGCAGCGAACGCCTAAGAAACGGAACTCGGGGAAGGTGTCGAACGACACCACGGTGCGGCGCTCGGTGCCGAGCAGCGGCCCCTGGTAGCCCTTGAGGCCGGGTGTGACCTTCAGTTGGACGGTGGTGTTCGCTCGCAGCTCCTGTGTTGGAGAGACGAGCCACACTCGACGGGATTCGCTTTTGGCCGCAGGTGTGCCCTGCGGCAACACGACAGCGCCAGGCTCGCCCGGCAGCGGCAGAACGTAGAAGACGTCCCGGTCATAGGGGTCAGGTTTGGCGACTACGCTCGTTTGAGCACCGAAGTGCAGAGACGATTGCACCGTCTCCTGCACCACCGCCTGGTTGAAGACCAGCCGGATCACGGGCATGCCGGGGGACTCCCAGGTCTTGAACGAATACTGTGTGACAGCAGGCCGTTCGGTCGTGAACGACCAGGCGTACTCGCTCTCCAACACGGCGCCGTCCTGAGACTTGATCCCAGGTGCCACAGTGACCGTGTAGCGGGTGGCTGGGACGAGCGCGTTCTTGTCGTTCAGCTCGCAGGCGAGGGCGCGCGGATCCAGCCAATGCCACTGGCAGGCGACCGCTGGAGACACACTGACAGGTGACTGCCCAGCGGCCACCGACAGGTCGCCGATGGTTTTAACGGGGCGATCGAAGGTAACCACGATCTGCCGACCGGGGGCCGGCACCTGGTTGCCCTCGGGGACTACACGTTGGACTTTGAGAGGGGTGCCGGTTGGCACCGCCGCACTGTCAAATACACCCCAGGCGGCCTTCTCGAGGAGGAGTCCCGCTGCGACCAAGGCCGCAAAACTCAGGGCTTTCCGCGCAATCATCATTCGACGCTCCCGTGACTACCCGCGATTCTCCGTTATCGACACCAGGATAAGTGGGAATCCGGTCTAACCCGGGACGCAAATGTGGCAAACCGGTGGCAGCGAGCGCGCCGCTCAGCGCGAATTGAGAATGACCTGGGGGATGTTATCGAGCGGGATCACTCGGACGGCCGCTTCGAGTCGAATGGCCTCTTTGGGCATTCCGAACACCACGCAAGTGGCTTCGTCCTGGGCGACCGTGTGCGCGCCGGCGTCCCGCATCTCGCGCAAGCCCCGAGCGCCATCGTCGCCCATACCGGTCATGATCACGCCGAGTGCATTGCGGCCGGCGACCTTCGCGACGGACCGGAACAGCACGTCTACCGAGGGGCAGTGACGATTCACTGGCGGGCCCTCCTTGATCTCGACGAAGTACTGAGCACCGCTTCGCCGCAACATCATGTGTTTGCCACCGGGGGCAATGAGAGCGGCCCCGGGCACCACGCGATCGTTGTCCTTTGCTTCCCGCACCTCGATCTGACACAGACTGTTCAACCTGGAAGCAAACGCCGCCGTGAATTGCGGTGGCATGTGTTGGACGATGACAATACCCGGCGAAACAGCGGGTAAAGCCGACAGCACGGCCTGCAGTGCCTGAGTGCCACCGGTCGAAGTCCCGATGGCGACGATGTGCTCCGTTGTTTGCGTCATCGCCTGGCTGCGCGAAGGCGCTTTCAACATCACATCGGCGGAGTTTTTGGCGGCAATCGGTGCGAGGCTCGCACGCGCAGCCAACCGCTTCACGTTGACACGGGCTGCGTTGCGAATCGCAGTGATGACTTCCTGCGCCGACTCGCTCATGAAATGCTTCAAGCCCATCTTGGGCTTGGTGATGATGGATACGGCGCCCGCGCTCAATGCTTCGACCGTGGTCGCGGCTCCCGCTTCCGTCAGAGTAGAGCAGATGACAACGGGAGTGGGGCGCTCCTGCATCAGCTTCTTGAGGAAGGTGATTCCATCCATGCGCGGCATCTCGACATCCAGCAGGATGACGTCCGGCCACTGACTCTTCATGCGCTCGTACGCGAAGATGGGGTCGGCGGCAGCCCCGATCAGCTCGATCCCCGGATCCTCCGCGAGAACGCCCGTCATGACCTGGCGTACCACCGCGGAGTCATCGACGATCAGCACCTTGATGCGGTTGGTCGGCACGATCACAGCTTCCGGTAGATCGAGGGCGCAGCCGGTTTCACGGCTTCGCTGATGCCATTGAGGTTCTCGGAATGTCCGATGAACAGCCAACCGCCGGGCTGCAGGACGGACAGCGCTCGCGCCACCACTTCCCGCTTGGTCTGCGTGTTGAAGTAGATGAGCACGTTACGCAGGAAGACGAAGTCGAAGGTACCGATGGCCGGCAACCGGTCGTTCAGGTTGATCTGTAGGAAGTTGACTTTACTACGCAGGCTGCGGTCGACCAGCAGCGTGTCCTGCTGCTTGCCCGTCCCCTTCAGACAGAAGCGCTGCAGGTAAGCTCGTGGAACATTGCGCGCACGCTCCATCGGGTAATGACCGGCGCGGGCCCGATCGAGCACCCGGGTGCTGATGTCGGAGGCGACGATCTCCCAGGGGCGTCCCTGGAACCGATCTTCCAGCAACATGGCAATGCTGTAGGCTTCCTCGCCCGTGGAGCCGGCGGCGCTCCAGATGCGCAGCGGCTGCTGGCGCGCCGGCATGGCCGCCAACTGTTTCTCCAGGAACTCGAAGTGGCGTGGCTCCCGGAAAAAGTAGGTCTCGTTGGTGGTGAGCAGATCGATGGCGATCTGCACCTCCGCAGGCGAGGTGCCGCTGTTCAGCAGCTTGAAGTACTGGGCGAAGCTGCCGAGCTCATGGTGTTGGACCCGGCTGCCCAGGCGGCTGCTGACGAGCATCTTCTTGCTGTCGGCCAGCGTGATCCCCGCCGCCTCGAATATGAACCGCTGAAAGTGCGCAAACTCCTGGTCGCTGATCGAGGGCGGCGCAGCGAGGAGGTCGCGGGCGCTACTGGGCACTTTCTTCCGTACGCAGCAGCAGAGCCTCTTCCGGCGCCAACACACTGTTGACATCGAGGAGAATGACGAAGCGGCCGTTGACCTTACCCATGCCTTCAATGAAGTGCGTGCCGATGCGCGCCCCGAATGACGGCGGCGGCTCAATCTGATCCGGCGGGATATCCAACACCGAATCGACCGCATCGACGACGACGCCCACGTCCTGGCGCTCACCGGCGGTGGTGATCTCGATGATGACAATGCATGTCTTCTTGGACACCGGGCTGGCTGACTTGCCGAAGCGAACCGACAAGTCGAGCACCGGAACAACCGCTCCGCGCAGGTTGATGACGCCTCGCACGTACGCAGGCATCATCGGCACAGTGGTCAGCGCCGAGTACTCGATGATCTCCTTGATCGCGAGAATGCCGATCGCGAAGACTTCGCTACCCAACGTGAACGTCAGATACTGAGCTACCTGCACCGGAACCGAAAGGTTGCCGCGCGCCGGGGTAGCCTGTTGTGTGTTTGCCTGCGACATGAGCGGCGCCCTCAGGTGAACCGCGTGAACTGAGATTCGTCCGGGTCGCCCTGATAGGCAGCGTTACCGGCGACTCGCAACGTAGCTTTGGACTTCTGGGCCGCCGGGGCAGGACGGGCACTGCGTCCCGAGCCGGCCTGCCGCTCCAGCCTGAAGAAGCCCATGGTGTCCTTCAATTGTCCGGCCTGGCTGTTCATTTCCTCGGCCGTGGCCGACAACTCTTCGGACGAAGCGGCCGTCTGTTGGGTCGTCTGGCTGAGCTGAGTGATGGCCGAGTTGATCTGGCTGACCCCGGTGGACTGTTCCTGCGAGGCGGCCGAGATCTCCTGTACGAGGTCGGATGTCTTGCGGATGCTCGGCACGATCTGATCGAGCAGCATACCCGCCTTTTCGGCCAGCTCGACGCTGCCGGATGCAACCGTGCTGATTTCCTGCGCGGCCACCTGGCTGCGCTCGGCGAGCTTGCGCACCTCGGCCGCAACGACCGCGAAGCCCTTGCCGTGCTCACCGGCACGCGCAGCTTCGATAGCCGCGTTGAGGGCGAGGAGGTTGGTCTGATAAGCGATGTCATCGATGATGGAGATCTTGTGAGCGATCTGCTTCATCGCAGTGACAGTCTCCTTCACTGCATCGCCGCCCTCGGCGGCTTCACCGGCGGCCTTGGACGCCATGTTGTCGGTGACCTTCGCATTGTCGGTGTTCTGCGAGATGGAAGCGGTCATCTGTTCCATCGAGGCGCTGGTCTCTTCGACGCTTGCGGCCTGCTCACTGGCGCCCTGCGAGAGGGATTGAGAGGTGGCGGCGACCTGTTCTGCAGCGGTGGTCAGCGCCTGAGCGGCAGTGTTGACCTCGCTGATGATCGCGGAGAGCTTGAATACGGTGTCGTTGGCATAAGTCTTCATCTCGCCGAACGCACCCTGGTAGTCCTTGTCGATGGTCGTGGTGAGATCACCCTCGGACAGAGCACGCATGGTGCGCTTGACGTCCTCGATGCTCGAGCCGGTCGTCTCGGTCAGAAGATTCAAGCCTTCGCCCATCTGCTTCTGGAAGCCTGCCAAGCCTTCCAGGTCCACGCGCTCGGTGAAGTCACCGCGGTTGGCGGCTTCAACCACGCGCTGCTGGCCCGAGATGACGCGCTTCAGGCGCGAGATCATGCCGTGGACCGCGAACAACATGCTGCTGTCGTCGCCGGCCTTGACCTTCACATCCAAATCCAGATTGCCGTCGGCGACGGTCTGCAGAAGCTCCGCTGCGTAAGCGGGCTCACCGCCCAACTGCCCGAGAATGCTCCGCGTCACGAGGAATGCAGAGCCAATGGCCATCAGCACAGCGACAGCCCCCAGGGTGAGCATCAGATTGCGCGCGTCATGGTAGGTCTTGACGGCGTTTGCGGCTTCCTCATCTGACGATTTCTCTTCGAGATCGACCAGCTTCTGGATCGTCTCGCGGAAAGCGGCGTTCTTGCGCGACCCGTCCGCATCGACGAAGTAGTATTTGTACGCATCCTGATGCTTCAGCTCGCTGCCCAGTTCGGCCGTGTGCAGATAGATCGGGTGCACTTCTGCCCAGACTGACCGGATGTTGCCCAGCAACTCTCTTTCCGTGGCCGTTGTGCTCGCAATCGTGTCGAACATCCTGGTGAGAGCCTCCAGGTGGGTGTCGAACTTCTCCGCGGCCCCCTTGACCACCTGCAGTTCCCTCGCACTCTTCTCCGGGTCGGTGTAGAGCATCAGGTTACGCACTGCGATCGACGATTCGAACACAGCGCTGCGCAGGGCGGAGGCGTGTAGCATTTCGGCGGTGTTCTCCTCAGTCACCACCCGAAGTCCCTCGTTGATGGCGGCCATGCGGTTCACGCCCACGGCAATCACGGCCGACAAGAGGACCACGACGACGCCGAAGGCGATCGCCAGTCGTGTGCCCACCTTCATGCTGCTGAACATCGAATCTCTCCAATTGATGAGCCGG
>Ga0268266_10002111_pt1 | contig 21955 bp, 27 predicted proteins | sample KBSS13metaG_FD_190356 | JGI IMG/M metagenome (GOLD analysis project Ga0268266, IMG submission 190356) | Switchgrass rhizosphere microbial communities from Kellogg Biological Station, Michigan, USA - KBS S1-3 metaG (SPAdes) (version 2) | ecosystem: Host-associated > Plants > Roots > Rhizosphere... | reverse complement strand
GAGTGACCTCGGCATCAGACAAGCGCGATCTATAAATCGCCTCGACTGTTGCTAAGCGGAAGCCAATTGCTTTTAGGATTACGGCCACCGGGCTAGACCAGGTGCCAATAAATAGCCGTTGAATGTCGATTGCGGGAAGACCCGAAAGACGGGAAATCGAAACTATGATTTCCTCAAGCTTTTTTTCTTTTGCAAATTCATACACGACAGCTTCAGAAAGTGGTTTTGAATTAACAACCAGCTCAGCCGTCCTGTAATCCCTGGGCGAGCTCGGTGTGTCACTTCCTGCCGCTAGTGCACCATCGGGCAAAACTTCTTTGATTATTTCGCTGAGTTCCGGGATATCCGCTATCAGTTTTTCCCGAACGACTGCAGATGCCTTTGATATGAGTTCGCGAAGGTGATGCTCGGGAATATCAATCCTTCTAGCAACACGTTCGGAAAGCCAATCATCCTGGGCGCTTTTTTTGACGAGTATACCAAAGCCCAGATCGGAAATTGCCGCGCCGGGATTGCTGGCCACCGTACGTAGAACTTTGATGTCGCCTCTTGTCACCAATTGATCGGTGATTGTCTCACTAAGTTTGGTGCGAGTAGCAATAGCAAGGAGATGCTCTTGTCCTTTAATTGTAATGCAATGAGTAAGAACATCATCACCCAGCACATTGGATTGAGCGAGAACTGGCTCTGCGACTTCGATAGCATCGTCAAGGGCGAGCGTCCGAATTGTATTGGTGGGCGCACCGTCAACCGGGGCTAGTCGTTCGGCAAGTTGCGCGCGAGCGCTGACTTCGACAGCAGCAATGAGTACCTGCAAAATGCCATCGTACAGTTCGAGCTGGTCAGCCGTATAATGGCCTGCATTTATCAGGAAGAGATCAGTTACACGCCGCAACATTGTTCCAATCTCGGCTGACCGAGTTGCAACTGCATTTTCGAGATCGGAAATGAGATTCTGCGTCAGCACAGCCGTACTCAGATTCGTGGCGTGAAACTGGTCAAATCGACGGTATATAGGAAGTGTAAATTCTACCGTAACGCGAAAGACTAATTTGCAATTAATGCTTGCTGAACTTCCACCGCGCATGCCCGCTTGGAGGCCTTTATATATATATGCGTTTACTCGCAGAAACCGTGCCACGAGTTGTAATGCGGATGGATGGTGGAGAATCGCACTAGCCCACGCGTGCACCACGAGTGAACGGATGCAGCCCGAGCGAGGCCCGCTATCTTTCGCGAGGGCTCCAGTCCGAGGCAAGCAGCCGACGCATCATCTCACGCTCAAGATCATCGGTGAGCGGCCCGCCGCGCGAAGCGACGAAGTTTTCAATTTCTCGCTCGGTCTGCTTCTGACGCGACTTCTCCATGGCGTCGAGAAGAGCGCCGAAGGTCCGCCGCAGGATGCCGCCCCTGTTCACCGTCACATTCCGCCTGGCAGAGTCGCCAACGTAAGCGGCTAGATTTTTGTGATGTGCTGTGTAGCTCATGGCTTTTTCCTCGGACTATGGCGACAGTCCACCTTTGCAAGTGCAGCCAAACTCTTCGCAAAGGTGAGTGAGGTCGCCGGTGTGGACGTATAGTCCCGCTCCCCACAACGTCAGACCGCGAGGCGCGGGGCAGCCATGCGTCAGGTGAGCGTTGAAAGCTTCGTAACTTCTCCCGCCTTATTGGCGGGCACTTTGGGCGACTGCCAATTTGATTGATTTGAGATATTCAAAAATTTCATTGGTTGTGATCCTCACGCAACCGCGTTTTCCCTCACCGAGCGTGATTGAAACAGCGGAGCGTGGTAGAAAAATTTGCTCCAATTATGCAGCCGGCGAAATTTCACATGGCCATCAATACAAAATCGCCCGGCATTGTCGCCCGGATTACGCGGCGGCCGGCGGGGACCATTCCGCGGCTGCTTCGCGTCCATGCCGAGATAACGGCGCTGCCATGACCGCGCAGATTGTGATACGCCCGCTGCGCCTGGACGAGCGCATGGCCTGGGAGCCGCTGTGGAAGGGCTATCTCGATTTCTACCGGATGACGGCGCCGCAGGAGACCTACGACGCGACCTGGGCGCGGCTGCACGATCCGAACGAGCCGATGTGGCTGCTCGGCGGCTACGTCGACGGCAAGCTTCTCGGCATCGTGCACTACATCTATCACCGCTCCTGCTGGACGATCGGCGACTACTGCTATCTGCAGGATCTGTTCGTGGCCGAGGGCGCGCGCAAGCTCGGGCTGGGCCGCGCGCTGATCGAGGCGGTATACGCGGCCGCGCGCGCGGCCGGCGCGAGCCGCGTCCATTGGCTCACGTACGAGACCAACGCTGTTGCGCGCAGCCTCTACGACACGCTGGCGGACCGCCCCGGCTTCATCCAGTATCGCAAGCTCTTCTGACGATTAGCGGTTCAATTGAGATCCGTGCCACCGCAATGTGCTAATCTAAAACTGCATTGCGTCTCGGGCCGAAAGGGTTGGCGGCAGCGAAAGTAAATACCGTAATAAAACACGGTGACATGCGTGACCACGCCATCGGGAAACGAAGTTTGCCGTCCGTTTCTGCCGACTAAAGACCTCGCGCATAGTTGCGCATTTTACGAGGCGCTGGGCTTTAAGAAGATCTTTCAGGGTGACGTAGCGATATTCGCCGTTGGCGCTACCTCTTTCATCCTTCAACGCTATTACGAAGAGACCTGGGCGAAGAACACTATGATGCAGGTCTTGGTCGATGACCTTGACGGCTGGTGGGAACGCGTCATGTCTCTAAATCTCCCAAAGACGTTTGGTGTCGCCCCGCCAAAGCCACCCGAAATGCAGCCTTGGGGGCTCAGGGTGGCCTACATTTACGATCCGGCAGGCGTACTATGGCATTTCGCTGAGCGCCGACCTGGCCACCCCGCCGATTGAGTTGGTACCCAAAGCGCCTGCCACAATTGTTTGATGTCCAAGATTGCAGAAAAATTCAGACCACCGTCGAAGACGGCACTGTTTGAGGCCGCCAAGCGCTGGAACGTTGACGCAGTAAAAACCATTCTGACGGCGGCGCCTGCTCTCGTGGAGGCGAGCGACGCAAGAGGGCGCAGGGCATTGCATATTGCCTGTGCCGTGAAACCCAACACGGGTACCCTCGGCGAGGCCAACGGAATTAAAACTGTCGCTGCTCTACTGGAAGGCGGTGCGGGCCTGGAGAGCGAGGCGCCGATGGACGAAGACGAAGGCGATTTCCGCGCCACACCACTTTGGTACGCGGTTGCGCGGGGAGAAAATTTGCCTTTGGTCCGTTTTCTTTTGAGGCATGGCGCAGACGCGAGCTATTCGCTTTGGGCGGCTGTGTGGCGTGATGATGATGCGCTATGCCGACAACTTCTGAAGGCCAAGCCGCGGCTAAATCTCAGAGCCCATGGCGAGACGCCACTCTTTTACGCTGCACGGCTAAAGCGCTTGAAAACCTTAGACCTTCTAATCAAGGCAGGCGCAGACCCATGCATCAGAGATACCCATGGCCGCGATGCCGCAGACATCGCGCGGGCACGTCATCTACCTAGAGACTTTATACGTCGCTTGACGAGAGTGACACCGCAAGCGTGATCCCTCAGTTGCAGGGTGTCCGCCATTGGCCCTTGGCAGACGTGCCTGGCTGCGTTGCATTCGCCAGGCGCTTAGTCAGGGCAAAAGGTCGCGGCCATCACTGCCAAATACAGCGTTATCATCCAGCAGAGAACGATGGCAATTCAGGAGTGCTCAGAGTGAAAGGAGAAGCAATGGCGAAGAACACAATTTGCCTCTGGTACGACAAGGATGCCGAGGCGGCTGCTCGATTTTATACCGAGACCTTTCCTGACAGCGCGTTGGGTGCCATCCACCGTGCACCGAGTGACTATCCTTCCGGCAAGAAGGGGGATGTGCTGACGGTCGAGTTCAAAGTTGCTGGCGTCCACTGTATCGGCCTCAACGGCGGGCCGGTGTTCAAACACAATGAGGCCTTTTCGTTCCAGATCGCCACGGACGATCAGGCTGAGACGGATCGCTACTGGCACGCCATCGTCGATAATGGCGGCCAGGAAAGCGCGTGCGGCTGGTGCAAAGACAAATGGGGTGTGTCGTGGCAAATCACGCCGCGGGTGCTGACCGAAGCAATGGCGGCTGGTGGCGCTGAAGCAAAGCGCGCGTTTGACGCTATGATGGACATGAGAAAGATCGACGTCGCCGCTATCGAGAGGGCGCGCCGCGGCTGATGTTCGCGGCGAGCAGCAACAATGTTTTCTATTGGCCCTTAGCCGACATTGCTCGTCGCACGCCACATGTCTGCTTTCGGCCCAAAGCGGACATGCTCACCCCTTACTGCGTCTTCCCGTTCTGCTAGGCTTCGAAAAAAGATGTCGCTCGGCCGCTGGTGGAGGGTTTCGTGCGCAGGCGAGATTTCATCAGGGCCATAGCAGGCTCGGCGGTGGCGTGGCCATTCGGCGTGCGCGCGCAATCCACTGCATCTCCGGTTATCGGGTTCATTCACAGTGGATCGGCTTCGCAGAACATCCACACAGTGGCCGGCTTTCATGATGGCCTGGGCGAGACGGGCCATATTGCCGGTCAGAACGTCACGATCGAATATCGTTGGGCAGACGGCCAATTCGATCGCCTGCCTGCATTGGCAGCCGATCTCGTCCGCCGTCGTGTTGCAGTCTTGGCCGCTTTTGCTCCGCCGACGGCACTTGCGGCAAAATCAGCAACCACGACCACTCCGATCGTCGTCTTCGTAGGCGGCGATCCTGTGAAGCTGGGTCTCGTTGCAAGCTTCAGCAGACCGGGTGGAAATATCACTGGCGTCGGCGGGCTCACAATCGACCTGGTGTCCAAGCGACTGGAGATCCTGCGTGAACTCGTGCCCAAAGCAGATTCAATTGCATTTCTCGTGAATCCTTCGAATCCCACGAGTGCAACTCAGATCGAGAACATGCAGGAAGCAACACGCGCTCTCGGATTAAGGCTTCATATCTATCGCGCCACGAGCGAGCATGAAGTTAATGCCGCCTTCGCCGAGATATCCCAGGTGCAAGCCGGACCAGTTGTCGTTGGTGCAGATTCGTTCTTCATCACTTTGCGCGATCAGATTGTCGCACTGGCGGCCCGTTACAACATTCCTACGACTTATGAAACGCGCGAATCCGTAGCGGCCGGTGGCTTGATGAGCTACGCGCCCAATTTTAGAGACGCGTATCGTCAGGTTGGTGTCTACGTTGGTCGCATCCTCAAGGGTGAGAAAGCCGCAGACTTGCCAATATTGCAACCGACGAAGTTCGAGCTTGTGATCAACCTGAAGACTGCGAAGGCGCTCGGTCTTGACGTGCCCTTGTCTTTTCAGCAGCGCGCCGATGAGATTATCGAGTAGCGTTCGTGCCGTGTCCGCTTTAGCGGACATTGCTAGCTGCACTGCACATGTCTACGTCTGATCCAAAGCGGACCTGATGCGGTCAGCGCAATCCGCGGGCGCGTTGTGTGACTAGGCAGGCACGTAGGTCAACCTGATCGCGTCCTCGCCGACCAAGTCGTTGGCCACAAGGCGGAGCGGCGGCCGCGGGCCGGCGAAGAATGGCTTGCCGCGACCAAGCACGACGGGACGGAGATAGAGTCGATACTCATCAATAAGACCAAGGTCGGTCAGGCTTCGTGCCAGGTCTGGTCCGCCAACTGCAATCTCCCCGGCGAGCCGAGCCTTCAGCCCGCGTATTACTGCCTCGATTTCATCCGCGACAAGCGTCGCGGTGGGTCCGACGGACTTCAACGAGCGCGACACGACCCATTTCGGTTGGCTCCGCCACGCCGCCGCGAAGTCACGTTCCGCCGCATCCCACTCAGGATGGTCTTCGTCCCAATAGCGCATGACCTCGTACAAGCGGCGGCCGTACACGCAGCCGGTCAGGCCGTGCACGTGCTCTATCCAGTGACGAAAGAGCGAGGGGCCTGGCGCAAACGCCTCGTGGTCGACGTAGCCATCCAGGGATTGGTTCATTCCGAAGACGAGCGTCGCCATGCTGCAAAATCTCCATCCCTGCTTCTTCAGAATAGCTTGAGCCGCCGTGACCGCGGAAGTGAGGTTGGGCACAACTACGTGCCGATTTGTCGGTATGACGAATAACCAGAGGTCCGCTATTCGCCCTTAGCGGACGTCGGGTTTACTTCCAATGTCCGAGTTGGACTTCGGTCCAACTCGATGTCTGTGTCTACCTGTCCAAGAATGGGGGAAGTTCCAAAGTGTGACTAGAGGACGCGCACCATGGTCCAGCCGTTGATGCCTCTCGCCAATCTCAAAACGAACAAGATGACCATCGCAGCCTTGGCGCTTATTTCGGCGCTGACTGGTCCCGCATTTGGGCAAAACCAGGACAAGGCATTGCCGCAAGCCAACACGCCAAGCGTGCTGCCACGGCCAGACTTTCATTTTCCAGGAAACGTTGGACGAACGTTTCAGGACAGCGACCCGCCGCAGTTTCCACAACCGATAGAGGCTCCCAGTGGCGCTCCTAACGTCGTGCTCATTCTGATTGATGACGCCGGCTTTGGTCAGTTCAGCACGTTCGGCGGTGGCGTACCGTCGCCAACGATGGACAGGCTCGCCGCGGAAGGAGTGCGGTACAACAGTTTTCACACAACCGCGTTGTGCAGTCCGACCCGTGCCGCACTTATCACGGGACGCAACCACCACTCAGCCGCCACCGGTGTGATCGGCGAAACGGCGACAGGATATGATGGCTACACCTCGGTTATCCCGCGTAGCGCGGGCACCATCGGTGAGGTACTTCGACAGAATGGGTACATGACGGCCTGGATCGGCAAGAACCACAACACGCCGGCCTGGGAAGCAAGCGCGGCGGGTCCATTTGACCGGTGGGCCAACGGGCTCGGCTTCGACTATTTCTACGGCTTCAATGGTGGCGATATGAACCACTGGAACCCGATACTTTACGAAAACCGAAACCTTGTGCCGGCGTCCAGCGATCCAAATTACTACCTGACAACAGACCTTTCCGACCACGCGATTGCGTGGGTGCGCAAAGTAAAGAGCATCTCCCCCGATCGACCCTTCCTACTTTATGTTGCGCCTGGCGCAACGCACGCCCCCCATCAGGTCTCGCAAGCCTGGATCGATAAGTTCAAGGGCAAGTTCGATATGGGGTGGGACAAATATCGCGAAGAAACCATTGAGCGACAAAAACGGCTCGGTGTGATCCCTGCAAACACAAAACTGACTGAGCGGTCGGCCGGATTGCCGGCATGGGACACGCTCAATGCGGATCAGAAGCGGCTCTATGCCCGCATGATGGAAGTTTTCGCTGCTTACGGTGCGGAGTGCGATTATGAAATGGGCCGCGTCATCGACGCCGTGAAGCAGCTACCCGACGCGGACAACACCATTTTCATTTACATCGCCGGCGACAACGGCTCCAGTGCCGAGGGCGGACTCGAAGGTTCCATTAGCGAGAACCTCTTTTTCAACGGCATCTCGGAAAAGTGGCAGGACAATATCAAGGCCATCGACGAGCTTGGCGGACCAAAATATTTCAACCACTTCCCGTCAGCGTGGGCGCACGCGATGGACACCCCGTTCCAGTGGACGAAACAGGTCGCCAGTCACTTCGGTGGAACGCGCAACCCGATGATCGTGTCGTGGCCGTCGCGCATCAAGGATCGCGGCGGACTGCGTCAACAATTCACGCATGTCATCGACATTGTGCCGACACTATACGAGGTGATCGGGATCACTCCACCAATAGAGCTTAACGGCGTCCCGCAGAAACCGATTGAAGGGATCAGCCTTGCCTACACGTTCGACGATGTGCAGGCCAAGGAGCGGCACACGACGCAGTATTTTGAGCTGGGCGTCAACAGAGGTCTCTATCACGACGGCTGGATGGCCTCGGCCCTGTCGTTTCCACCCTGGCAACCGGTACGGACAGGCTTCGATCCCGACAAGCAGAAGTGGGAGCTTTACAACATCAAGGAAGACTTCTCGCAGGCCAATGATCTGGCAGCTGCGAACCCGCAGAAACTTCGAGAATTGCAGGACCTTTGGTGGGCGGAGGCCGCCAAGTACAACGTCCTGCCGCTCGATTGGCGAGCCGTCGAACGGCTAAACGCTGAAGCCATGGGCCGACCGACGCTCGGCGGCGCAGACCGCAGGTCATACACCTACTATCCGGGACAAATCGGTCTGCCCAATGAAGCGTCTCCGCGCATCCTCAATAAATCGTGGACGATGACTGCCGACCTTGAGGTGCCTGAGAGCGGCGTTGAGGGCATGATTGCTACGCAAGGTGGGTTGGAGGGCGGCTACGGCCTGTACGTCCGCGATGGCAAGCCCACGTTCGTGTATAATTTCCTCGACCTGGACCGTTACACCATTGTTGCTGCAACGCCGCTTCCCAAGGGAAAGGTTCAGATCAAGGTCGATTTCTCATACAACGGCAAGGCCGACGAGATCGGTAAGGGGGCGACCGTTACCATGACAGTGAACGGTGCCAAAGTCGCCGAAGGTCAACTGCCAAGAACCATCCCGATCCAGATCTCGCTTGGTGAAGGATTTGACGTCGGCATGGATGTCGGCTCGGCCGTAGATTTCACTTATAAGCCGCCATTCAAATTCACCGGCACTATCGAGAAAGTTACAGTTGATCTCAAGGGCAAGGGTGGCGAAAGCGGCACCGTCGGCCGGCAATAAGTGTCAGCGATGCCCGCTTCTGGTTCTTAGCGGACATTGGCTTTCGCGTCGCACGTGTCCGCTATTGGCCCAAACCAGACGTTCGGGTTTGCACCGCATACGCTAATGACCCAACGCGAACATCGCTCCGCGACCAAATTGGAATGCGCCGCAACTACTTCGTGATCATGCGTCTGGCTGAAGGGGGTGCTTCCCCGGGAGCCGCTGGTGTAATGGCGAACGTGAGCCATGCGTTCCAGCCATCGGGCCTGTTTTGTGCAGCGAATTCGCCGTAGCCCTTGAGGTTCAAGTATCCCTGCCATTCTTTGCTGATCGGAAAGATGTAGCCGATCTGCGGTCCAACTCCGACCACCCGCGACTCGAAGCATCCGACGCGGTCGCCTGAGCCGCTGTCGCAGGACAGCTGCTGGTACCAATAGCCAACAAGTCCAACCTGCCACTGCTTGGTCAGGAATTGCGATGCACCCCAATCCAGATGCATGTCGATGCCGTTCTGGTAATTCGTGTTCGTGTTTTCGAAATTGTAAGTGAAGCCGAGTGTGGCGGAAAATTCGTGTCCGGCCTTCGGGTCGAAGTAAGTATAGGCGCCGCCTCCATCGATTGCATTGTGGCCAATACCGAGATTGGCAATGGAACCGGTGTGATATACGCCGGTCGTAAAATTTCCCGTCAAATAGGTCATGAAATTATGGACGCCAAAATTCCAGCGCAGGGAAGCCATTGGCAGCAGATCGCCAAAACCGGTAGCCGTTTCTGTCAGGCTACGCCCCACCGTGAATCCCGGTCCCCCTAAGCTCGCTGTTATTGCCGCGTCGACGCTGGCCTGGATTCGCCCATAGGGCACTCCGAAGCTGAAGTTGAACTGACCGCCAAACACAGGCGTCGCAAAAGTATAGCCGGGTATCGCAAGGTACAAAGGCTCCGCGCTGCCGTGAATGTTCGCATTCAAGTTTGCGTTGAAGTTCACGTTGATGTTGCCCACGGACACTTGTCTCGCAAACGCCACGTTCCCGCCGGCAGAAACCTGGTTGTAATAAAAAACATTGGCCAACGAAAATCCCGGTACCTGCGGCGCCGCCGCAAGGCTGCCGAAGAAACCCGGGACCCAGAAACTCACGCCGCCTTCGTCGGCGAGAGAACCAGTAGCCGTAGACAGGACGATGGTTCCTGCAAGCGGAGCCGCAATGACGCTGGCAGTCACTTTCAACCGAGCAAACGACCAAAACTTTTTAGTAAAAACCCAGAAGGGAGCGTTCCCCGACACCCTCATTAATCGCCCCTGAAGTATGATTTTCTCTCGTGCACTCTTAATCCTATCCGACTGCATGCATGAGTCTGCGTTGCTAAGATGAATCTTATGGATGTGTGGCCTTCCAGCCACAAATGCGGTTGCGCATCCATGATGTCTACTTCTGGCTCTTACCTGACATTGTGTGGCGCGTGCGCAATCCTCCCCAAGCCGAATAAATTACCGCCGCAATAGCACGTGGTAAATTTAGCACAGCCCGCAAAATTGGATGAGCGGGGCCGGATCGCCGTTGCGGCAATTGCTATCGTTGCCTGGCAAGACAGGCACTCTCCATTGCCCCAACGTGCAGTATCTTTTTCGCGTGCTGGCGCGAAAATTAGCAGCATCAGGCGGCAGGTGTGCACCCGAGCCGGTAGCTCGGATGTTTGCGGGTCATGCGAGCGCCCCGCGACGGCGTCGGCAACCCGAAGGGATGTGTGGAGTCACTTTTTATTTGGGGGGCGTTTGTGAAAGCACTCCTTCTTGCGAGCGTCGCGGTTTTCGGATTGTTCGGCGCGGCTGCGCTTGCATCTGACCTGCCCACCAAGGCTCCGGTCTCCAAAACCCAAATCACAGCGCCTCCCTACAACTGGTCCGGATTTTATGTGGGCGCCAACGTCGGCGGGGGATGGACCAACGGCAGCCTGAACATTCCCGGCAATAATTTTTATGGCGGCATCACCGAACTCATCGGCGGCGTCCAGGCCGGTTATAATTTCCAGGCCGGTCACCTTCTGCTTGGCGTCGAAGGCGATTTCGATTGGGCGACCTTCGATCATCCGACCCTACCGGTTCCGACGTTAGGCTCTGTCAGCAACCACTGGATAAGCACCGTGGGCGGTCGGGTTGGCCTCGTGAATGACCGCTGGCTTGTCTTCGCCAAATTGGGCGGCGGCTGGGTGCGAAGCGACGCTATCGTCAACCTCCCTGGCTCGCCGAGTTGGACCGGGGCGAGCACAAACAGTGGCTGGTTGGTTGGCGGCGGCCTCGAGTACGGCTTTAAGGCGCATTGGACCGTCAAGCTCGAATACGACTATCTCGCACAGTCAAACTGGACTTCGGCCACGGTGCCGGCGGTGGGATTGAGCCGCGACGTCCAAATGGTCAAGTTTGGCATGAACTACAAGTTCGAGAGCGGCTTACCTGCCGGGGCCGAGGCGTCGCGTGCCGGTCGTCCTGGTGCGCCTGCAAAAGACGAAGACCTGCAGAAGGCATCGCAGAACCCGATCGCGGATCTGGTGAGCTTGCCGTTCCAGAGCAACACCAATTTCAACTCTGGACCGTTCAACCGCACGCAGGAAGTACTCAACATTCAGCCCGTCGTGCCGATGCACTTGAACGAGGATTGGAACGTGATCTCGCGCACCATCATTCCAGTGGTGAGCCAGCCCGATCCGTTGATAAACAGCAACACCAACGGCATTGGCGACGTTACCCAATCGCTGTTCCTGTCACCTACTAACCCGGGCAAGCTGATCTGGGGCGTTGGCCCCGTCTTCACCGCTCCGTCCGCGAGTGATCCTATTCTCGGAACCGGCAAAGTCCTGTTCGGTCCCACAGCCGTCTTCCTGATGACGCCAGGACATTGGGTGCTCGGTGTGTTGCTCAACAATCAGTGGTCGGTCGGCGGCAATTCGCAGCGGCCGGCGGTGAACACCGGCCTCGCCCAGCCCTTCATCAACTACAACATGGAGAAAGGCTGGTACTTGACCTCATCGCCCATCATTACTGTGAACTGGCTCGCGGCGCCCGGTCAGCAGTGGACCGTGCCGGTCGGTGGTGGCTTCGGCCGCGTATTCAGATTGGGTGATCAACCAATCAACGCGCAGGTCCAGGCCTTTTACAACGTGGAGCGTCCGACCGGCGCATCAGACTGGCAATTGCGATTTGATGTCGCGCTTCTGTTCCCGGTGAGATAACGACGCTTGGCGAGGATGTCCGCTATTGGTGCAATGTCAGCTTTTGACCGAAAGTCCTCATAAGCAGCGAGCCGCGGCCCTTACTGCGGGCACAACTTGTCGAGCGCCTGTATCATCGAACTGATCTCCTGACCATCCTCGGACTGTGGGTCCACATTCTGAATTCCGTCTATCAAGGTGGCATATTCGGCGCCCAATTTTTTCACCAATTCGTCCTCTTTCAATGACAGTTCCTCGAATTTCTTGGAGTCTCGCTTCTCGTTGGCCTTTTCCATTTCGTCACCGAGCTTGGCGATATCGCAAAAGGTCTGAAGCTTGGCCTTGTCGCCGCTGATTGCTTTAAAGATCTTTTGCGCGTCCTCCCTGGTCGGCTTCGCAGGGGTCAATTGTTGAGCTTGCGCACATACCGACACGGCGCCGAGCGTCAAAATGGTAGCAATCGCCTTCAGGTGCATGACTCAACACTCCACATCAAGTGCTCGTCAGTTTAGCCCCTACGGTTGAGCATGTCCCATCAATGGCGCGAGTAACTGCCGGGCGTTGGCCCAAGGTCCAACTTAAAAGCCCATCGAAGCTGGGTCAGATGTCAGAAGTGTTGGGAGCGATTCATGAAATCGATATGCGGGCTTACGTTTGTACTAGGGCTTCTGAGCCAAACGACAAACTCAATAGCTGACCCAGCAATTATGGGACCGGGGTCCGTAACTTGCGGTAAGTTTGCAGCGGACTATCGGCAGAACCCCGATCAAGTCGATAATCTATTCTTTACATGGGCTCAGGGGTTTATGAGCGGCTTTAATATCACAGAGACAACGGGAACCTATCGAGATATGGCGGCAGTGCCCATTGATGCGCAAAAAAAGTTTATCCTGAATTATTGTAGTCAAAATCCTGCACTTGAATACGCTAAGGCTGTTATGGAGCTCTATCACTATAAACTGCCGTTGAAGAAGACAGCGCCTGCCTCTTCGCGCTAGTCGGCGCATCATCGGATTGAGCTCGTGCGCAGCACATGTCCGCTAGTGACCCAAAGCGGGCATCGTCAATTCCATATGGGAGTTCCATCTCGGTTCCGATCGCGTGAGAGCGTCATTCGACACTGGACCAATACTGTTGGAAGGCTCACACCAAGGTCATTACCGGCACGGCCATAGGCTCAGGCGTCGGTGACTGAGAGTTCGGTAGTGCTCCCGCCTGTAAAAAGGGAGCGGACCATGAACACTCGTAAGATCCCCGTCGACACGCCGGCAGTCGGCGTCATTTTGGAGGCTCCGCCCGTACTCGTCGCGAGCGAACATTCCGTGGACTATACCTGGGGCCGTTGCGGCTGGCCTGGGTTGGCAAATGGAGCGAATAAAAGTTTTGGTCCGCGTCATTCTGGGACCGGAACATCAAAAGTGTTCAGTGTGACCGACACAAGGCAGTATACGCCGACGAGATAGGACAGCTCCGCGGCGCCGTGCGGGCCGAATTGTTCTACAGCGGCGCGATAGGTCAATTCAGGTAGCACGCCGCCGTTCACGAGTGCGGATGCAAAGTCATAGGCCACGCCTTCCTGCGGACTCAAATTCGCGGGCCGTTGTCCTGCCACGATTGTTGCAAGCTTGTCGTCCGGCAGTCCGCGTTTCTCGGCCACAATAACGTGCGCATATAATTCATATGCTGACCGAAAATGCGCGCCCGTTACGAGAATAGCGACTTCACGGACACTGGCAGGCAGCGAAGGCTTGGACACCATTGCTTTCACAAGTTCCCACACGGGCTTGCCGAACTTTGGCTCATGCAGCCACGGGTTCCAGGGACCCAATAGGGCGCCATCGCTGCCAATATTTGCAAAGCCCTGAAAGTTTGCAGCGATACCCTGTTTCATGTCCTCGAACAGAGGCTCTTGCTGTTCGGTCAGATCGGTCGGCTTTATGAGAGGAAGGCGCATGTCGCAACTCCAGAATTTGCGTGGACCTTTAAACCATCTAAGTCATCGACGGTATTGGCGTGCAACGCATCGGGCGGCACCATTGCCGCAACTCAGGGGTCAATTTGGCGTTATTGTGCCCGCACAATTGCCCACTATATCCGTCGGCGTCTGTTCCGTTGTTTGCATTGTGACGGCGTCGCCGCTCGAAACTGTATCACCGGTTTCGTATCGACCAACATGCCGCTCGCCTGACGAGAGTAGGATTGCAATGAGGGCAGGTCGCGGGTCGGCTGGCGCGCACGAGATGGAGATCGGACATGAATGTTCAGGAACAGCCGGAAAATCTAGCTGCAAAACGACGCCTTCCGTTCGAAGTCGTGGCGCTCGTGCTGCAAGGTGGTGGCGCCCTGGGCGCCTACCAGGCTGGTGTTTACGAGGCCCTTAGCGAGGCAGGCATTCACCCCAACTGGATTTCCGGCGTGTCGATCGGTGCCATCAACGCCGCCATCCTTGCAGGTAACCCGCCAGAGACGCGGATCGATCGCCTGCGCGAATTCTGGACGCAGGTCACCGCGGATGGACCATGGCCGGGCGCGGGCGATGCATGTTTTGGCCTCGCGAAGGGTGACGCCATGCGCCAGCTGATCAACCAAATGAGCGCAAATTTTGCGACGGTGGGCGGCGCCAGAGGATTCTTTGGCCCGCGGCCGATACCTCCCTGGTTTCAGCCACAGGGCACGATCGAGGCAACAAGCTTTTACGACACGAAAGATCTAAAGAGCACGCTTGAACGGCTGGTCGATTTTGATCGCATCAATTCCGGCGAAATCCGCTTCAGCGTCGGCGCCGTCAATGTCACGACAGGCAATTTCGTCTATTTCGACACGACCACGCACACCATCCGGCCTGATCACATCATGGCCAGCGGCGCCCTGCCACCGGGCTTTCCCGCCATCGAAATAGATGGTGAGCAATATTGGGATGGCGCACTGGTCTCGAATACGCCGCTACAATGGGTAGTCGATGCGGAACCGCGTCGCGACACCCTCGCGTTCCAGGTTGACTTGTGGAGCGCGCGTGGCGAATTCCCTCGCGACATTTTTGAAGTTACAACGCGGGAAAAGGAAATCCGCTATTCCAGCCGCACGCGCGCAAAGACGGATCAATTCAAGTATGAACAAAAGCTGCGACATGCTCTTGCGGGTCTCCTCGAAAAATTGCCTGAGAATTTGAAGACAGGCCCGGAGGCTCGGCTTCTCAATAGTGTCGCGGAACGCAAGGTTTACAACATCATCCATCTGATCTATCGGGCCAAAAATTATGAAGGCCATTCGAAGGACTACGAGTTTTCGCGACTGAGCATGCAGGAGCATTGGCGCGCTGGTTACCACGACGTCCGTCGCACGCTGCGTCATCGCGAGGTGCTTGAACGTCCGAGAAATCACGAAGGTGTCTATACATTTGACCTTGCCGCGCAGGGTCGCGAATGAGTTTTTTTAAATCGCATGCTCGTGCAAATTTCGCGCACGATTGCGCTTCCGGCACTTGGCAGAAACTCTGACGGGCGCTCTTAATGTCCGCTTTCAGGGGTAACGCAGACATTTTTGACCCAAAGCGGACACTGGCTCTTTGGACCTTTCGACCACTGGATTAGCTGCGTTAGAAACCCCACATAATAAGTATCACCGGCAGCGCTGAGCCAGGCGTCGGTGGCTGAGAGCACTGGAAAGCTCCCGCCTGTACTACAGGGGAGCAGATATCGTGCCGGCATATCGCGCCAGTTTGATCGACAAAAACAACCGTATCTTCGGCCCAGCGACATTTGTCGTATGCGCTGGCGACTACGATGCCATCGATAGAGCAAGGCTCTTGGTGGATGGTCATGACGTGGAGCTTTGGGAAGGTGATCGCCTTGTCATGAGATTTTTTCACGATCCAAGAAAAAACTAAGGAGCTCTGGAATATGGCCTCAATAAAGCAAAAGGAACGCCTTGAACGCCTGTTTCGATGGAAACAGGACGGCGTGAAAGCCCTCTCCGAACACGGCAGTAAGGAACAGGCGACTCGCCTGCTCACGGCCAAGCTACGCGCTGAGCGCTTAGCGCGTGAAGCGCGCGTTGTTTCAAAATCCGGGACGAGCATGCGGAACGACCCGTGACAATACGAGGGCACACTAACTTTGAAACCCGCCAGCTAGTCCTGTTCAGCGCGGCGGCAATTGTACTTTTGGTCTTCGTTTGGACCCTCGTCCTCTAGTGTCGCGCAGAAAAAATTAAGGGAGATGCTCAGATGGAAATCCTGGCTAGAAGGTTTGGAAAAAAGATCAAGCTTCCGCCGACCGTACAGATTAAACGCGAGATTTTGCTTCGATGGTTGGCGGATCAAACAGAGATAGAGGCCGCCGAAGCCAGGAAGGAGCGCGTCGAGACTGGCGTCGACAAAGGAGGCGCAAAGGCAGACCTGTAATAGCGGGGTCTGAATTGCACCTGATCGGATTTCGCAGAGACCGCTGCGAAAAGGGTTTTTCTGTTGGCGTAGATCAATTCGCGAATTGGCCAAGGCAGACATCGGCAACTATGCTGCGCAAAGCTCGCCTCGGACACGCTGCCGCTAGGAACTGCGTTTTCGTCTGCGTTCTCCAAGCCACGCTTGACCGCCGGTACTGATCCAGCTTGACGCCTCTTCCTCAGAAGCCCCCTCAAAGATTTCCTCAGATGGGGTGTCATCGAGCACAGCCCATACCGACCAAACCGGGGCATGAGATGCCTTCCGGACAATCAGTTTTGGTTCTTCTTGGCTCATATGCGGAGTATCGAGAATATCTGTCATACAAACTAAATGTGCCTTTTGGGGCCGTTTGCAACCACGCTTGGCGGTCTCGTTGCGTCGAACATGTCCACTTTCGGCCCTTAGCGGACATCGTCTTTCGCGTTGCACATGTCCATTTTTGACCCAAAGCGGACATGGGGTCTGATCTGGCGATCGATTGAAGGCTGCCCCGGGGTCGGCACTGGCGGCTGCGGCGGGTCACCCGGCGGGGGTGCTGGCTGTGGAGGATCGCCCGGCGGCATCGGTCTTTGTCTTGTGGTCGTCATGACTGCGCCTCACCTTTGGCTAAAGTCGCGCGAAACCCCAGAAAGCCGTAAGCGGCAGATAAGGTGCCATCCCGGAGTTGACCGACGCCGATGTCGGATCCCTTAACGCCGGTCAGTGTCCGTCATTGGCGGAGCGCAAAATGTACGCTTATGACCCAGAGCGGACTGCGGCTGGCGGGTTGCGCCTGTGAGTTAGCTTGTGCGCCCAGTGAACAAAATCGTCAAAGTTATGTTTGACGGACTGCCATGGCGGCAACGCCTGGAGCCAGGTCAGCCACTCCCAGGTTAAATTGTAAATCCACGCGAATGCCTTAATCGTCATTAGCTTGTCTCGTCCAATATGAAATATCCGTTCTACAATCGTAATTTTCAGAATTTCGCCAACGATAAGGACCAGCACGCCGAATGTGATGTGTCCCGATGCTAGGAAATAAGCGCTCAATGGCTTGATAGGTTCTAGCAAAACGAGAGGGACCACAAACAACGCCAGCGTGGAATAGGGGCCAAGCGAAGCGATCCACCGCGCAATAAATTTAAGCACTTTTAGGTTGGCAATTTTCCTTAAGAGCGGCTTTAGGATCGATAGAGCCAATGCATCGATGACAAAGTAGACGGCCGCCACCACGATAACGAACGGTTCTAAAAAGGCTTTGAGAATTGTTCGCTTCATAGAACCCACACTGTATTCCCTGACAGGATTATCCAATGCATTACGACGCGCGGGACCTAACTGCGGCCCCGACAGGTTTTGCCATCCGGCAATAGCGCTAGAGACGTTCCTCGCCATTTCGCAGATCGCGATCAGGTTGATCAATCTGGTTTCTTTGCATGCGGTCGCGCTTATTGGCTTCGTGACGTCCGATAGCGCAGCCAGCCGCCGCTCCCAATAACCCATGGTGTCCCGCATAGTGCCCTGCGACGCCTCCGACCGCAGCGCCCTTAAGACATCCCTTTGCGTCCGCACCAGTAGCAGCGCCCAGCACGATTAGAACGGCTGCCCACGCGACAAATGCCTTCATTTCCGCCTCCAAAATTCGGTTGCCGAGGACAATCCGTGCCGAGGACAATCGTTCCGGCAATGTCCGTTGGTGACTCAGCGGACAATGCCCGCTTTGGCATGAGTCGTGCCGCGACCTTGCATCCAGCTATTTTGAAAAATGGTCAATTTTGAACAGACTCGGATGCCATTTATGCTGAGTATTTCAACACTGGGCCTGCCTAGTGTGATGTATGCGTATGCGTACTGAGCCCCGCCCACATGGCGGGGCCTTTCGTCCGCTTCCCATGAGGCGCACACATGAAAACCTGTCCAGACTGCAACGGTGATGGTGTCGCCGAAAAAGGCACGGACGAGGAACAGCAATGCCTAACGTGCGGTGGCCGTGGTTTCGTACCCGATGACGGCGACGGCCTGGAAGAAGTAATAAGAACAAGGCAGTCGAATTGAGCTTGTGCGGCACCCTGCAGGCGGTCACGTGCCGGGAAGACTCCTCGATCAGCCAGCCCATTCCGTCATACTGGCGCCGCATGCTGAGCACTCAAACGTTCGTCGGTGGTAACCAGGATACTTTTCCTCAATACTTATGAGAACCATTGGTGCGTGGCATTTAGTACACGCCGGATCTAAGGTTTCGTCTGTAGCGGAGCCGTGAAATGGTGACATGACGACCCCCGTCTTGCCGTTGCAGGTTTCGGTCGTCAGCAGAAATTTATGCCCATCGATGTTCGCTTGATTGATATCCATAGCAGGCTGTCCCTCAAAATGAGTAGACAACAAGTCGAGGCCACCAAAGGCGGCCTCGAGCCTGTTGCAGCCTAAATTTGGCGGCCCTTCATGACGGCGTCGACATCGCTCTGCGCCTGCGCCTTGTCGATGCTGTACTTGGCGACGATCTGTGTAACGAGATCGTCCTTGCTCTTGAGTGCGTCGAGCTCCTGCTCGGAAAACTTGCCCCACCTGGAGCTGATATCCTTAAGAAGAATTTGCTTAGCCTCGGCAGGATTGACTGTATTCGGGGTTACTGGGTTCACGAGCGTTATCTCCAAAATATCGATGAAACATCATTTGAATGTGCATCACTCAAACAACACTCTTTACGTGGGGATGAATTGCGCCAATCACAGTGGCAAGGCGATCATGTCTGCAATATAGACAAGCCCGCGTCAGGCCAGCACCTTGCGACCGCAATATTCTCTATTAGGTCCTTTTGTCGCATTACTTCTCGATGTCGGCACTTAGCGGACAAACAACGTACCAATCAAACTATTGCGGGGATAATCGTTTCGGCGCGTTCACTGTGCGTGGCTGTTCCGCCAGAAGCACACTCAACAACGAATTATGGACTTCTAGATGTCCATTGTAGTCAATGAACCCCAATTCACGAAACTTGTTCATGAAGTGGCTCACGCGTGACCGAGTCGTGCCGATCATCTCGGCGAGTGTTTCCTGACTGATCTTTGCGAGAATTGGCTCGGGTCGGCCCTCCTTTCCAAAATTGGCTAGCAGCAGCAGAAGGCGCGCTAGCCGTTTTTCGGTCGAATTGAAAAGCTGATCGACGAGGTCTTCTTCGACCCGCGCATTTCTCTCTAGAATATGTGAGACAAACATTTGCGAAAATGCGGGCTCGTCACGAATGACCCGCTGTATTTCCGTCTTTTCCACGCGCATTATCTCGCATTCCACCATTGCTGACGCGGTCGCCAAACGTTTCGGTTGCCCGATCAAGCATCCTTCGCCGACAAACTCGTCCGCCCCCAGCAATGCAACAATGGCTTCCTTTCCTTCATCGGATATGACGGCGACTTTGACCTTGCCCTTCTTGATATAGAAAACCGCATCCGCATCGTCGCCCTGTGCGAAAATGACCTTTTTCTTTGAAAATTTGGAAATGTCACGCCCGACGGCTGCCGTGGCCAAAAACACCGCAGGATCAAACGCGGGAGCGCCTTTTTGATTTGCGCTGGGCTTGACGGGCCTTGGTTTAGGTCTGCGAGACATCACGGCTTCCTCCGCTCAGGCGGGAGCTCAATTGTCTCTCAGTCACCGCGCCTGGGATGCCGCTGCTGGTGATACTACTATGTATGGTTCCCGGCACAAAAGTCCAAGACCCGAAATAGCTGTGTCAAAAGTGGAAAGTGATCTGTTTGGATCAGTCTTCGTCCTATCGCGGGACTAGCCTGTTTCATCACCGAAACCGGCTTCGAGCCTCGGTGACTGAGAGACGCTTCCGCGCTCCCGCTCTTACCTTTCGGGAGGTCATTATGACTATCAGGTCGATTAAAAACATTTGGTTCGACGCCGCCGCAACCTCGGCGATGGGCGAGGCCTTCGAGCGTGCCTGCAAAACGCTTCAAGATTTTGGGTCGGCGGTGCCTGAGATTGTCGCGAATTTTATCATTACGGCCGCCAAGAATGGCGAGCGCGACGCCGGTCGCCTCTATAAGCAAGTACTGGCCGACTATGGCATCGAAGATACGTCGATGCCGCTTATCGGCGCGGGCGGCACAGTCCCTGCCTACGCTGCGGTCACGCGCCGGGCGTAATCAAACGCCGGGCGTCTTCACCAGAGTGGGGCTTCCTTCTTCTCTCGCCTGGTACACGTGGCGACGTGTTTCGCTTCAAGCTGAGCGTGCGGATTTACCCATGACAATACGAAGACGCTCCAACTTTGAAGCCCGCCAGCTAGTCCTGTTCGGCGCGGCGACAATTGTGCTTTTGGTCTTCACATGGACCTACGTCCACTAACGTTCCTAACTTGTCGTGCTGAGCAAGTCATTGCGGAATCCGCTTCGATGGTTGGCGGATCAAACAGAGATAGAGGCCCCCGAAGTCAGGAAGGACCGCTTCGAGAAACAGCCTTGCGTCGGCAGGAATTGCGGGTTCCGAATTGATCTGCTGCGCTGGTCCCCCACGCCCTTAGGCACGACAGTTTCGACCTCGTGGGAAAAATTCCGCTCGATGGCGCTAGCACCATGCGGCTTTTGTAGCGGCCAATTAAGCTCGGGGCTTGAACGTTTCTGAAATAAGCGAGGCTTGTTTCGAGTGCTTGTTTAAGTCGCTTTTGTCCAGCCGCGCCTGATCACTAGAGTTGAGTTCATGTTCCAAGGTGCGCGTGATAGTTTTTCTGCGACCTGATTGGCTGCTTTTCTGCTCGACAATAACTGTACGTAACATTTGACCGGTATCCGTATTTGATGAAGGTGACCGCGCAAAACCCTCGGGGGAATCGGGGACGGGGGTTGGGGCTCCACGCGATCGAAACAGCAACGCGCCTACCGAGTAGACGTTCCTCTTGTTGCTGCGCATTGCGCAACGACTCGCCGAAATGATTCACCAGCGCGTACCGATGCACTTACTGTACACAAAACGGAATAGTGGTCTGTATGGGACAGTCAGAGCCCTTTGGGAAGGGTAGTTTGTTCCCTCACCGGAGGACTCGCATGAAAAAACTGCTTTTAACGGCTGCCAGTTTGATTGCGTTGTCAGTCTCAGCAATGGGGCAAGATACGTCGACACGCGTCACGCCTGATGCCCTCACCTGGAAAGATAATTCGGCGTTTCCCAAAGGTGTCCAGATCGCTACCGTGGTCGGCGATCCTACAAAGGCGGGCGATGTAGTCGTCTTACGCATCAAGTTTCCGCCCAATTTCCAAATGCCTCCCCATACTCACCCTTATTCAGAGGTTGTCACGGTTATAAGCGGCGCTATCGGGAGCAGCCATGGTGAAAAGTTTGAGAAGAAGGGCGAGTTGCTGAAGCCAGGCTCGTTGTGGGTATACCCGGCAAAGCACGCCCACTACGCTTGGACTGGAGGCGAGGAGTCGGTCCTCCAAGTTCAGTTCACTGGCCCGGGCGGCATCGATTACATCAATCCAGCCGACGACCCGCGTAAGAACAACTAAAGCGTTGCTCATGTCCACTTGGGTCACAAGCAGACATTTCGCAGTGTGTGAAACGTGTCGGCTAAGTGCCAATAGCGGACATTTAAGGATCTCGCCCGACCCTTACGTGTGCTAAGTTTAGGATGTCCTGTA
>Ga0268266_10002110_pt1 | contig 21956 bp, 19 predicted proteins | sample KBSS13metaG_FD_190356 | JGI IMG/M metagenome (GOLD analysis project Ga0268266, IMG submission 190356) | Switchgrass rhizosphere microbial communities from Kellogg Biological Station, Michigan, USA - KBS S1-3 metaG (SPAdes) (version 2) | ecosystem: Host-associated > Plants > Roots > Rhizosphere... | reverse complement strand
CGGTGACGCCCGGATTTCCATAGACACCACCCTGATTGCCCGTCTGGGCACCTCCGACCCAGGTCCACTGCCCGGTTGTCGGATCCAAGCTCCACAGGTCGTTGAGCGAAACAGCGGTGCCTGTCGGTGGTCCCACATCCAATCCGGCGCCGCCAAACATCCAGAAATGCCCCTGGGCGTCGGCCCATGCTGTGGCGCCGCCACGCGCGCCCGGCTGGTTGCCGGCAGCCGCAATGCCCAGGGTCCCATAGGTCCCAAGGGAATTCGGCGTGCTCGAGCCAGTCACCCAAGTCCACTTGCCGTCGGCGGGGTTGTAGGTCCACACGTCGTTGAGGGCGTTGGCCGCTCCACCGACAAGGTTGCCACCTCCGAAGAGCCACAGCTTGCCCGTACTCGCTTCGAGCCAGCTCACCGCACCGAAGCGTGTCGGCGGCGAGTTGGCGACATCACCGAGACCCTGGCTGCCATAGTGGCCGGCGTCGTTCATGGCATTGCTGCCACTCACCCACGTCCACTCTTTGTTGGTCGTATCGAATGACCACAGATCGCTGAACGTGTCGTTTACGTTAGGAATCGTGGCGGTGTCGACATAGAGGCCGCCGAGCATCCAAAAGTGCCCGGAGCCGTCGACCCAGCTGACGGCGTTGCCTCGGGCGTGAGGGCGGTTGGCCGGATCCGGAATTCCCTGCGTGCCATACATGCTGCTGACGTCCGTCGCGGTCTGGGTATTCGGACCCGCGACCCATGTCCACAGCTTGCTCGCGGTATCGAACTTCCAAACATCGTTGAAGAAGACATTCGACGCAGTTGCTCCACCGAACATCCACAGATTTCCGGTGCTGTCAGCCCAAGTGGTCGCACCGTGCCGTGCGGGGGGTTGGTTGCCCGATACCGGCACTCCCTTCGAGCCGTAGCTGCCGGGATCGTCGGCTTGGTTCGAACCGGTCCAGTAGGTCCAGGTGCTGCTGACCGGATCGTACGACCACATGTCATTGAGCTCGCCGGTAGCGCCGGTCGAATCGACGCCATTGCCCCCAAACAACCAGAATTTTCCGGAGCTATCCCTCCAGGTCGCCTGGTTGTCACGACTGCCGGGCAGGTTGTTGGCATCAGGCACGCCTGGCGCGCCGTAAACGCCCGGCGCGAAGGTAACAACGTTGCTGCCCTTCTCCCAGGTCCACAGTCGCGCGGTGCAGCTCACCTGTACGCCGCTGAAATCATTACCCGGCATCGTCCCGGAGCCGTGCGTGACCGTGCAAGTCAGGCCCGGAGGCTGGCTGACTATCGTGACGTTGTAGGAGCTGCCGATGGCCAAGCCGGTGGGCATCGAGAATTGCGCGGCATTGGCCGCAACGCTGAGCCGATCCGTCCCGTTGGCGAGAATGAGACCCGTCGAGGTCAAACCGCTGATGGGGCCACCCAGGGTGTACAACCTGTCCGCGCACGTGACAGACACGCTGGTCACGTCGCCGGCGGGCATCGTGCCAGTCGCACCACTCACCGAGCACAGGCCATTGGTGGGCTGAGTCGCCACCGACACCGTGTAGTGGCTCATAAAGGCCAGCTTCGTCGGCATCGTAAAGCCTATTGCACCCATCGGCACCGGCAACGAATCGGTCCCGTCGGACAACACCAGGCCCGAGTACGCCAGGCCACTGACAGAGCCGCCGAGGAAATAGGACAGATTCGAGCAGACAATCTGTACGCTGGTGACGTCTGCGGCCGGCACGTTTCCCGACCCCGCGCTGACCGAGCAGGTCAAACCCGCGGGCTGACTCGTCACGCTGACCGAGTACGTGCTGCCAAAAGCCAGCGAGGTAGCGAAAGTAAACGTGGCGGCGTTGGCCGGCACATTCAAAGGGTCGCCACTGTTATTGGCCAACACCAGCCCCGCGACGGTCAGTCCCGAAACGGTACCGCCGATCGTGAAGAGCTGATTCGAGCAGGAGACCGCGATGTTGGTAACATCGGCCGCCCCCATCGTACCGGTGCCGTTCTGCACGGAGCAGGTCAGGCCCTGCGGCTGCGCCACCACCTGCACCTGGTAACTGCTGGTAAACGCCACGGCCTTGGACATAGTGAACGAGGTGGCATTGGCAGCGACCGTCAGTTGGTCCGTGCCATTGCCGAGTATGAGACCGGCGGTCGTCAAGCCAGTGATGCTACCGCCGAGCGTGTATGCCTTGTCCGAGCAAGTCACCACGACGTTGCTTACGTTCGCGGTGCCGATATTCCCCGCCCCGTTGGCTACGCTACAGGTCAGCCCATTCGGAGTGGTCTGCACATTCACGGCGTAGGCCGTGCCCGTTGTCAGAGAGGTTGGGAAAGTGAAGGTGCTGGTGCCGGAGTTGACTGTCACACTCTGACCGTTGCTGGTCAGCACCAGGCCATTGGCCACCAGTCCGCTGATCGTGCCGCCGAGAGTATAAGTAGCCGGCGGCGGAGGTGGGTTATCGCCCCCTCCGTTCGTCGTTACGGACTGTCCACCGCAAGCTGCCAATCCCAAGGCACTCGCCAGGATCGCGATCCATCTGACATAAATCACTGCAGAATCCCCTTTTAGATTTCTTCGCGCGCGACCCTAGTCCGCCACGGTCGTGCCGTCGTTCGAGTGCGTCGCAGTATGGGAATCTTGTGCGCCCGCGAAGCGCGACAAAGGTCTCAGCGCTGACGCGCCAAGTGCAGAACAGAGTCGAGTTGTGCATCCGCCGCAGCTACCGCGCGAGCTTGCGGAAATTCATTCTTCACGAGATTACTTAAGGTATGACCGGGAGGCGCCTCGATAAAGAGGCGCACACCCAACTCGTAAAGCAATGTAACGGACTCGTGCCAACGGACCGTTCGTGAGACATTGAGAATCAGGTCTTCAGCAACATCAGCACCACGTGACAAGGCACGTGCTCGGACATTGCTGACGTAAGGCACGCGCGATTGTTCGAGGCGAACCTCGCGCATCGCCTCTCTCAAACACAAGGACACTTCATCCAGCAACGGTCCGTGAGACGGGACACTCACGCACAGCCTCCGTGCGCGAGCGCCAAGCTGAGATGCCGCCTCGCCTGCCGCACTCAGCGCTGCATCGCTCCCAGCGACAATGATCTCCGCCGGAGCGTTGACGCTCGCCAGGTAAAGCGGAGTATCGGGGCGCGCTATCCCGGCAACCAGTGTTCGAACGGCGGCCTCCCGCAAGCCAAGAATCGCCAGCATTCCATACCCGCCCTGTCCGTAAGCTAGCTCCATCGTCTCAGCCCGTAGTCGCACGAGCCGTAGCGCAGCGCCGAAATCAAGGGCGCTACTGGCAACAGCCGCGGTGAACGCACCGACCGAAAGACCCGCGACGGCATCGGGAAAGGCTCCTTCAGCGGCAAGAACGCGCGCGTAGGCAACACCGGCGATGAGTACGCCTAGCTGCACCGACACGGTCGAATTCAAAGCGGCGGCGCTATCCAACTCGCTGAGATCGAGCTGCAAGACCTCCTGCGCCTCGTGTAACGTCGCGCTCGCCGCCTCGTGTTCGGGTAACGCATGCAGGAAGTTCGGCGTTTGTGAGCCTTGGCCGGGAAAGAGTAAGGCGGAACGTAGCGTCATAGCCGGGCCAGACAAGGACCCGCGGTCGTTCTCAACACGAACGCGCCGCCTTCATCATGGGCACGCACGTACTCCGACAACACGACCGCGCCCTGAGACGTCTCGAGCAGGGCGTCCACGCGGACAGGCAATTCGGCAAGAGCCCCCCATAACGCTCGAGCACCTGGTGCGAACGACTCGAGTCGATCGACCTCGATGACCAGGTCGAGGTCGCTGCTCGCGGTGGCCGTCGCGACTCCGGAGGCGAGCTCAAACCCGACACTGCCACCCGGCCCCCACACCGCCCCGAACCCATGCTCGTCCAGAACGCCTTCGACCTCATCGAGCACCGCAACGGCAGGGATCGACGACCGGTGCGCGCGATCGACGCTACTCCAGGCCTTGCGACGAACCAACTCCTGAGGGGTGACGTATTCGAAAACGTCCTCAACGCAGACCCATGTCGCGAATCGCTGCTCACGCAACCTACCGCGCACCCCAACTGGAACCTGCCCCTCCCGGGGAAGCGTACGCCGCACGACCACCCATGGCGCCCGCCCCAACGATTCCTCAACCCATGCGGGTAGCGCCTCTCCCCGGAGGTCTTGCGCAACACGGACACGCAGCAAAGTGTGGATTTTCAGCTCAGGTGCCATTCCACTGCTCGGCGAGCCGCCGCCGCACCTCGATTGACGCGGCGCGGGTATGTCGGGCGGCATCTCCAAGAAGCCGGCGGAAGAGCTCCGGCCCTCCCTTGCGGGTGTCGGCCACAGCATCAACGAGCTCCCGGCGGACACGCTCGACATCGACCACCGAAGGCGCATCAGGACGGATGCCGGAAATCAACCGATGCACCAGCCCAAGGGAAGCAAAGGCCTTCACGTTATAGGCCATGGGTGGAATGCGCTCGCCCAATTGCTCCAACTCTTCCACGGAGCGCCGCGTGACACGCGCGGCGGCCTGTTTCCCCATCGCGTGGATCAGCACCTCCGGCGAATCCAGTGCGAGAATGCGATTGGCCTGATATCCGTGGGCGAGAAACGCGCCAGACATGGCTTTGCCTACCAACAGCGCGATCACGGGGTGCCCCGCCAAACGAGCACTCGCGTACGCATCAGCGGCAGCGGCGCAAGCGAGATGAATGCCGAGCATCTCCTCGCGTCGACCGTACGCCTGGCTACTCACATCAACTATCGCGATGATGGGTCGAGCAACGTGCCCCTCATCGACACGCATGGTATTTCTGACCTCACGCGCCAGCGCCCAGCCCTCATCCAGCCCCACTTCACCATGACGTGCGCGTGGGAAGCGGTTAGCCTGATCAGGCACCACCGCCAGAAAGCGCGCAACATCTCTCCCGAGATGCGCGTTGGCCGCGAGCACAGTCCGCGGCCCATGCTCCAGGCTCCCGGTGCTGCTGGTGAGCAACTCTAACCAGGTGCGCCCCCGCGATGAGATACTCATGTTTGGCGCTCCCGAGGCCATAGACGACGCAACTCCTGTGGGCTCGGTGGTTGCGCTGGATCGATGCGCGCCAGGCGCATCGAGAAACGTTGAACATCCGCGCTGCGCGGTACCAGGGGAACGCGACCGTGGGCCGCCTTTCTGACTTCCGCTACGATCGCATCCACGTCATCCTCAACGAGTCGGTCCGCCAACCCGGTGGCATGACGTTGCTCGCCGCCGATGAGGCTCCAGATCGTCGCCCGATCGGAGGCATCCAACTCGGCAACGCCCGCTTCCTGCTCGATGACCTCCGGACCATTCATTCCCAGGCGCGCCTGGCGCGTCACAATGAGATGACTGCACAGGGCCGCCGCCAGCGACATCCCGCCGAAGCAGCCGACCATGCCGGCAACGACACCGATCACGGGCACGTGCCGCCGCAAAGCGACGATGGCCGAGTGGATTTCAGCAATGACCGCGAGCCCGAGGTTGGCCTCCTGCAGGCGTACACCCCCGGTTTCGAGCAGCAACACCGGCACTACCGGCAAAGCCCGCTCGCAGTCCCGCAATGCCAATTCGAGCGCGCCGGCGATCTTCGAGCCGGATACCTCGCCCAGGCTGCCACCCAGGTACGCGCCTTCGATAGCGGCCACCACGGCTTCGTGACCGTCGATCTGACCGCGCGCGATCACGACTCCGTCGTCAGCCTGTTGGACGATGTCCTGCAGGGGTAACCAGGGCGATTTCAAACGGTCGAAGGGCCCCAGGAGCTCACGGAATGTGCCTTCGTCCAGGATCGCACGCGCCCGGTCCCGTGCCAGCAGCTCTATGAAGCTGCGCCGCGCCAGAAACCCTTCGGGCGTATTCTTGGGAGCCGCGACACTCATGTCAGTACAGCCTCCGCGGCCTGCTCCAGCCGCAACATGACCAGGCCGGGCGTCGCACCGAAGTCATTGATCTCGATGCTCACCGCCGCCTCGAAATGACTGAAGAACCGGTCGAGCACCGTCTTCCAGACCGGGGCGAAGCCGGCGACGCTCGTGTTCACGACGACGTTGGAGTGCGATTGCTTCGAGGGCTCGAGCAACACCTCCAGGTCGCCTGAAGCGACGACTCCAACATGCACCCGCGTGGTGACGACGGCGTTGGCCGGATAAGTGAAAGCTAGCTTTTCCATTGGTCACTGCCATCGAGAAATAAACAGGCCGCGAGCAAGTCCGCGCAGCCGCCGGGAGAGGCCCAGCGCGCCAGTAATGCAGCATCCAGGGCAAGCAAGGCACGCCAGCCCGCAACCGTGGAAGTACTACCGGTATCAATTACGGCCCGTGCCCCACTTTGTGCTGCCTCGAGCGCACCCGGACCGCCACGGTGGAGCAGGCACGTATCAGGAAGATGGGCCATGATCGCCATGAGAGCATCCAACTGCGCGTGCGTCTCGGAAATTCCTCGCTGCCGAGCGCGGTGTAGCGCCGGCAGCCCGATCTTTGTGACATGCGGAAAGCCATCCCGGGCCTCGCCCCGAGCGCCCGGGACGCCATACTTTTCACAAACACGCGAACCGTTGCTGGGCTCCGTGGCGGGTGCAAACCGATCGGGCAGACGCGCGATGGCGGCGGCAACGCCAGTGACTTCGCTCACGGCAGCACTTTCACCGCACATCTGCCGCGCAGCGACCAACAGCCCGAGAACCCAGATCGCGCCGCGATGGGCATTGCTACCTCCGGTGGCCGCCAGCATCTGCCGCTCGGCTTCGCGCCCGATCTGCGCCAACTCCTCCCGCAACAACTGGACAGGAGTTCGGCCCGCCGCACACTCGGCCATCTGCCGAAAGCCCTCGCGCAACGAGGCGGCAGAGCACAGGAGCCGCGCCAGATCGAGGTCCCGATGCGCGCCAGCGCCGCGACGGTCAACCAGGGCTGGTTTCGGAGTCAACAGCGCTTCCGCGATCAGCGCATCAGCTGCACGGCCGGCGAGGTCGATCGCACGGTCCGCCGCCCCGGTGCTGCGTTCGGCCACCCGGGCGGCAAGGTCAGGCAGGGCTGTCGCGGCGGCCAGCACTGCCTACCAGCTCCGAAACCGCGCCGGCGGCGAATAAAGTCCGCCCGACCACGCCACCAGGTCATCGATGCTCCGCGCCGCCAGCAGCGAGCGGCTCGCCTGCAGGCGCCGCACACCCACATCCTCCGGGTAAGCCACGATACCGCGGGCCCGCAAATCGGCGCTCCGCGCCGGGTCGGCCCGCATCCCGATAGGCGTCGCGCCGGCGATGGCCGCCAGCGCGGCGCGGCGCTCTTCCTGGCCGGTTGCCTTGTAGAGGTAGGCGATGCCCTCTTCACTCACGACGTGACTGACATCGTCGCCATAGATCATGACGGGCGCGATCGGCATCCCGCTCTTCTTGCCCACTTCCACGGCATCCAGTGTGTCGACCAGGGTGGGCGTCCCGCCTTTCTTGAAGGTCTCGACCATCTGCACCACGAGCTTGTGCCCACGGACCACCGGCGCTGCGGCATTGATCAGGCTGAGCCAGGGGGGGCTGCTGTGACGCCGCCCCTTGGGATCGTGCCCCATGTTGGGAGCGCCGCCAAAACCCGCGAGCCGCCCCAGGGTCACCGTCGAGGAGTTGGCGTCCGGATCCATCTGCAGGGTCGAGCCGATGAACAGATCGACACCATACTGCCCGGCGAGCTGACACAGCACGCGGTTGGAGCGCAGGCTGCCATCGTGGCCGACGAAGAAAATATCGGAGCGGGCCCGAACATACTCCTCCATGCCGACCTCGCCCCCGAAGCAGTGCACGCTCTCCACCCAGCCGCTCTCAATAGCGGGAATCAGCGTGGGATGGGGATTCAGGGCCCAGTTGCGGCAGATCTTGCCCTTGAGCCCGAGGCTGGCCCCGAAGGTGGGCAACAACAGCTCGATGGCCGCCGTATCGAACCCGATACCGTGATTCAACGACGTTACCGCATGCCGCTCGTAGATACCGCGGATGACCATCATGCCCATCAACACCTGCAACTCGGTGATGTGGCGCGGGTCGCGGGTAAACAGCGGCTCGAGCGCAAAGGGTTTGTCCGCCTCCACAACAAAATCCACCCAGGAACCCGGAATATCGACCCGCGGCAATTCATCCACGATCTCGTTGACCTGCGCGAGCACGATCCCCTGGCGAAAGGCGGCGGCTTCGACGATGGTTGGCGTGTCTTCGGTATTGGCACCCGTATACAAATTACCCGCGCGATCCGCCTTCTCAGCGCAGACCAGGGCGACGTTTGGAGTCAGGTCCACGAACATCCGCGCGTAGAGCTCGACGTAGGTGTAGATCGCGCCGACCTGCACCTTGCCGTCCTCGAGCAACTGCGCAAGACGCAGGCTCTGCGGCCCGGCAAAGGAAAAATCCAGGCGGCGCGCGATGCCGAGCTCGAACAAATTGAGATGCTCGGGACGGCTCAGGGTCGAGATCAGGAGATGGATATCGTGGACCCGCGCCGGATCGACCTTGGCGAGCGAGCGGGAGAGAAAGTCGGCCTGTTTCTGATTGTTGCCTTCGAGTGCGACGCGGTCGCCCGGTTGGAGGAGCGTTTCGAGCACCTGGACGATGGCCGCCGGGTCGAGGATCTTGCCCCGGGCGTGCGCCGCGACGGCCGCGAGCTTACTCGCCTTGGCTTCACGACGGGTGTTCCAGCTACGCATGAGGCTCACGCTGCAGATAGTCCCAGAGCAACGCGCCCGTGGATGACAAGTGCCCCGTCAGAATGGCAACCGCACGATCGAGATCGCCCTGCCGACACGCCGTGTAGATCTGCTGGTGCTCGTCGTCGGACTTGTGTTTGTGGAAAGGCATTGCCAACTTCAAACGCAAGTAACGCTCGCCGCGCATGTGCAGGGAGTCGATCAATGCGAGCAGGTGCGGGCGCTGCGCAGGTCGATACAGCGCAAGATGGAACTCGCGATTGCGCTGCACGTAGCGCGCACGCTGCTTTTCCTTTAACGCGGCTTGAAGCGCCGTCTCGACTTCCTGCCAGCTCTCACTCGTATGACAGGGGAACGCGAGCTCCAGGGCCGTACGTTCCAGTGAGGCGCGGATCTCATAAATCTCCCGGGCCTCGCTTGCGCTCATTCCGGCAACCCGCGCGCCGCGATTGGGCAGGAATTCGATCCAACCCTCGCTCGCCAGGCTACGTAATGCTTCGCGCAGTGGAATACGGCTGACCTGGAAGTGGCTGGCGAGTTGCTCCTGGCGCAGCGGCTCACCCGCGGTGAGTTGCCCCTGGATGATGGCGTCGCGCAAGGTGTCCGCGATGAGTTGCGCCGAGCCGCGGCGCTCCGCCAGCGGGTTATCGAATTGATAGCTGCGCATCGTCAGTATATTGTATACAAAAATAGCTGCGGCGCGAGAAGACGCAATGACCGGCACCGAGATCGAGCTAGGAGCCGCGCGCGCAGCCCGGACGCCACTGACTCCGGGGCAACTGCGCGGTTTCCTGGCTGCATGGAGCGGCTGGACGTTGGATGGCATGGACGCCTTCATCTATGCCCTCGTTCTCAGTCCCGCGCTCACGGAGTTGCTGCCGAAGTCCGGCCTGAGTGGCGCCCCAGCCGACGTGGCGTTCGCCGGCTCGGTGCTGTTCGCTTTGTTTCTCGTGGGTTGGGGATTGGCATTCCTTTGGGGACCGGTTGCCGACCGATTCGGACGCACCCGCACGCTGGCCGCTTCGGTACTGGTTTATGCGGTATTCACCGGCGCAGCCGCCCTTGCCCAGAACGTGTGGGAGCTCGCCGTGTTCCGGCTGCTCGCCGGAATCGGCATCGGCGGCGAATGGGCGCTGGCGGGAACCTACATCGCCGAGGCCTGGCCGGAAGACCGGCGCAAGATGGGCGCGGGCTACCTGCAGACCGGCTACTACGCCGGTTTTTTCCTGGCGGCCGCACTCAACTACACCGTCGGCGCGGAGTTTGGCTGGCGCGCGATGTTCCTCTGCGGGCTCGCGCCGGTGGCACTCTCGCTCTATATCGTGCTCGAGGTGAAAGAGCCGGAGCGTTGGGAGCAAGCCGCAGCCGGAGCGGAGCGCATCAAGCCGCTCCGCGCGATTTTCTCGGGGACCAATCGTCGGCGCACCATCGTCAATGCGGCGCTTCTCACGGTGTCAATTGTCGGCCTCTGGGCGGGCGCGGTTTACGAGCCCACGGCCATCATCACCCTGGCAAAGCAGTCGGGAATGGACGCGCCGCACGCGGCGCGGATGGCCTCGATCGGCACCGGCCTGCTGTCGATCGGAACCATCATCGGCTGCCTGCTCGCGCCGGTACTGTCAGAGACTATGGGGCGCCGCGGCGCCCTCGCCATCTTCTTTCTCGGCATGGCCGCGAGCGTGTGGTTGAGTTTCGGTTGGGCGTTCTACCTTCCGCACGGGCTCACGATGTTCATCGCGGTGCTGTTTGTGCTCGGCTTGTTCGGCGGCAACTTTGCGGTCTACAGCCTGTGGCTGCCGGAGCAATATGGCACCGCCGTGCGCGCTACGGCGTTCGCCTTCACGACGTCGTTCGGGCGGCTGATCGGTGCCGGCGTCAACTTCCTGCTCGGCTGGGCGATCCAGCAGCACGGCTCGCTGGGGTTGCCGGTCGCGTGGACGGCGGTGGCCTTCATTCTGGGCCTGGCCATCCTGCCCCTGGCGGTCGAGACCCGCGGACAGAGTTTGCCGCCGTAGGGGCCGATGTTAGGCTAGCAGGCTGCTCGACCGAGCATCGCCGTAGCGAGGGCGACCGCCCGGCACGCACTACCTGACCGCACTACCAAGGATCTTCATCATGACGTCTCTTTTGCGCACGCCTGCACTCCCGCGCGGGCTCGCGGCGGCCGCCCTGGTTTGTTTGATTGCGGCCTGCACAACCCAGTCCGCGGCAACCTCCCATGACATTCCCGCCACGCAAAAACAATATCGGCTGGTCCGCGACGGGGCGCACGGCTACAACATGGAGTTGACCGATGCAACCGTCCGGTTGCCCGGGGAACACGAGGTTCTGATCCGCGTTCGCGCCACATCCCTGAATCGCCGCGACGTGTTTGTCATGAAGGGACAGTATCCGGTCGGCTCGCGCGACAGCCTGGTCCCCTTGTCGGATGGCGCGGGTGAAATTGTCGCCGTCGGGCATGCCGTTACGCGCTTCCGGGTGGGCGACCGCGTCGCCGGTACATTCTTCCAGAACTGGCTGAAGGGACGCCCACCGGCGAACGTCGCCTCGGGAGCCCTCGGAGGGGGCGTGGACGGCATGCTGACGCAGTACGCCACCCTGAATGAGCAAGGTGTCGTCCATTTGCCCAAGAACCTCTCTTTCGAAGAGGGAGCCACACTGCCGTGTGTCGGAGTGACCGCGTGGAACGGTTTGTTCACCCGCGGGCGTATCCAACCCGGCGACTACGTGTTACTCGAGGGCACCGGCGGCGTGTCGACGTTCGGCTTGCAACTGGCGCTCGCCGCAGGCGCGAAGCCCATCATCACCAGCTCGAGCGATGAGAAGCTCGAGCGTGCCAAAGCGCTCGGCGCCGTCGGCACGGTCAACTACAAGACGACACCCGATTGGGACAAGCCGGTACTGGCACTCACGGGAGGAGTCGGGGTTGACGAGGTGTTGGAGGTCGGCGGCAAGGACACCCTGCCCCGCGCTCTCGCCAGCGTGGCCCCGGGCGGACACATTGCGCTCATTGGCGGCCTGGGCGGATTCGGCGGCAACGTCCCGGCGCTGCAACTCCTGGATCGCAATGTCAGCGTCAGCGGCATCTACGTCGGCTCGCGCGAGGACTTCGAGGCCCTGAACGCCTTCGTCGAGAAACACAACGTCAAGCCGGTGATCGACAAGGTGTTCGATTTCAAGGACGCGCCGGCGGCCTACGAGCTGATGGAGTCGGATCAGTTCCTCGGCAAGATCGTTATTCGACTTTAGGGGTCGCCCTCGCTACGGCGATCATTGGTCAGACAGGCTCCGCGGCAACGCGCCGGTGTAACACACGCGGCGCGGTCTCCTGAATGAAACAGGCTAACAGGCAAGTGATCGCGCTGAGTCCGATCAGGATCCACAACGTCGCCTGCAGGCCGTAGGAATCGGCGGCCCACCCCGCGAAATACGGGGTGAAAACCCCGCCGATGATCTCGCCGAAACCCATCGTCAAGCCCAGCACGGTCGCGAGCTGGTGCGGGGGCACCGTTTCCGAGGGGATGGTGGCCATGACCAGTGGAAACGCACCGCTCATCGCGGCCCCCAGGCCAAACAGCACGAACACCAGCCACAACGGCTGGTCGACGTACAAGGCACTCAGCGGAATCAACGCCCCGATCAGCGACATCGAGATGACCACTGGCCGCCGTCCCAACACATCGGACGAGCCGGGCACGAGGAACGCAAAGCCCATGGAAGTGAGCCCGAACATCGACATCAGCCACGACATCGCACCGTTCGAGAGGTGCCGTACGTTGACCAGGTAAAGCGGCATGAAGATGGCGAACACGACGACGAAGGCGACCAGCAGGACGGACAGGAGCACACACAACGACACGTTGCGATGCTTCCACGCACCACTGCCAATCGGGGCTACCGCCGCCTCCTGCTGAGCCTTCTCTTCCCGGGTCGGCTCGCGGATCAGCCACAGCATCAGCAATGCCGCTATCACGCCCGGGATACCTGCCAGGTAGAACGCGCGGCGCCAGCCGAAAGCGGTGCCAATGGCCACCACTACGATGGGACCGAGGAAGTTACTCAGAAGATTGGCGGCAAAATTCTGCGTGATCCCCATCGCCAGGCCCCGCCGCGCCGGATCGACCTCCGCGGCAATCAGTGCCTGGCTGATGGGCATGACGCCGCCCTCCGCGAATCCCATCAGAATCCGCGTGGCGACCAACATCGCAAAACCTTCAGCCCAGCCCTGCAGCACCGAGGCCGCCGAGAAGATCAACGCGCAGATCACCAGGAGGAGCTTGCGCTGCCCCGTTGCATCAGAAAGCCTGCCGATCCCGAAGCCGGCCAGCGCCCAGCTCGCTCCCAGTACCGAGCCCAGCAGTCCGATCTGGCTGTTGGTCAGGTGCAGCTCGGGCTGGATCAGGGGCATCAGAAAGTTGATGGTATTGCGGTCGAAATACACCACGCCGAAGTTGAAACTCAGCAGGCCGACCAACACCCAGGGATAGACCTGCTTGTTCATGCAGCGGCGAAGAACCTGACGGGAAGCTTCTCGGGACCGTGACCGATGGTGGTCATCCAGGGCTCGGGCTCGCCAGCGGGCTCGAAGCGCTCGACGTGCGTGACGATCGCCCCGAGCAAAGCATCCGCCTCGAGTCCCGCGAGCACGCGGCCAACACAGGAATGCACACCGTAACCCCAACCGACGTGGCCCCGGTTATCCCGTTGCACGTCGAACCGATCCGGGTCGGTCCACTTGCGCGGATCGCGGTTGGCGGCGGCGAACATCAGGCCGCAGCGCTCCCCTTTTGGAATCACGATGCCGTCGATCTCGACGTCCCGCATGGCGATGCGGCCGGCCATGCGCGAAGGCGAGTCCCAGCGCAGACTCTCTTCGAACGCCGCGCGCACCAGGGTCGGGTTGGCGCGGATGAGCTGATACTGGTCGGGATAGATCGAAAAGGCGCGAATGGCGTTCGCCATGGTAATGATGGTGGTATCCGCCGCCGCCGACAACAGAATGCCCACCAGGAGCTGGGCTTCGTCCTGGGTGATCTCGCCGCGGTCCGCGGCCAGGAACATCTGCATCCCCAAACCGTCGGGGTCCAGGTTTTCCCGGCGGCAACACTGGACCGCCCATTCGATGACCGCTTCCGTATCGCGCATGGCGTCCGCGAAGAGCTCGTTCATCGGCCCCATGGTGGCCCACACCATATTGCCGAAAGCATACATGTGCTCCCGGCCCGCGACGGGAATCCCGAGCAGATCGGGCAACACCTTGTAAACAAATGGCCGGGTAATCTCGGCGACGGCATCGATCACACTGCCACTCTTGGCCTTCAGGCCCGTGACCAGCGCCTGGGCGTCAGCCCGGAAAGCCTCCGCCATCTTCGACAGCGCCTTGGGCGAAAGCGCATTGGCAACGACCGCGCGCACGCCGGTGTGCTTTGGCGGGTCATCCGTCAGAAGCAACTCCGGACGCACCGACTTCGGATCGTGCCAGGGACGCGAGGTGGATGAGAAAGACTTCCAGTCGCGCAGCCCGGCGGAGACGTGATCGTAACGCGCGATCATGGTGATATTTTCCCGAGACAACTTCACGACGGGCGCCAGCTCCCGAAGATTGTCGTCGACGGTGCGCGCATTCCGGACCGCCCCGGCGTTGAAGATGTCGTCGTCGAGAACGTAAGCTTCTTTCACGCAGCACCCCCCTTACGGCAGCCGGCTCAGGTCTTCAGAATCCAACTCTCGCCATCACGCACGATCCAGCCGGAGGTAGGATCGCTGAAATGGCTGCCGATCACCAGCACCTCGCGGCCGCCGAAACGATCCACGAAAGCCTGGCGCGTCTGCGCGCCCTGGTCCTTGTTCATGTCGAAGTTGACATGCCGTTGTGGATAGCTGAGCTGGATCGGATGGTGCATCAGGTCGCCCGTGATGACCGCCTCCTTGCCCTTGGAGCGGATCAGCACACTGACGTGTCCCGGTGTGTGTCCCGGAGTGGGGAACAGCGAGACTTCGTCCGTAATGTGGTGCTCGGGACCGATGAAATCCACCAGCCCGGCCGCGATGACCGGGTCGATGGCATCGTGCATGTGCTCGAAATCGTGATAGCCCCCGGTGTTGCGCATGTGGACCCAGTGGTCGTACTCCTTCTTACCGAACAGGTAGCGCGCCTGCGGGAAGGTGGGGACCCACTTGCCGTTCACGAGGCGGGTATTCCAACCCACGTGATCGAAGTGCAGGTGAGTACACAGCACGGTAGTCACACTCGACGGCGGAAATCCCGCCGCTTCCATGTCCTCGAGAAAACTGGTCTTGATATTGCAGAAGACGTCGTACTCGCGCTTGCGGTCGGCACCGATACAGGTGTCGATCATCACTGTCTTGCCCCGGGAGCGCAGCACGAAACACTGGAAGGAGATGATCATCAACCCTTCCGGGGTCGCGAAATGTGGCCGCAACCAGGCGTGACGCTTCATGAAATCCGCCGTCTCGTCCTTGAACAACATCGCGATGTTGTCCTCGAAGGCATTGACCTCGACGAGGCGCGCGATCTCGACGTCACCGACTTTCCAATGCTTGATGTTTTCAACAGCCATGGGTTCGCTCTCTAGGCCGACCGCGCCAGCGGCAGGTCAATGGGTTGGGGCGCGGCAACGCCACGGATCATGTCAGCGGCTTTTTCCGCGATCATGACAACAGCCGCATTGGTGTTGCCTCCGACCACGCTCGGGAAAACAGAAGCGTCGGCGACCCGCAGCGCCTCGATGCCGTGGACACGCAACTGCGCATCCACAACCGCGTTGGCATCCGGTCCCATGCGACACGAGCCGCAGGGATGATGCACGGTCGAGGCGGCCCGCCGGATGTACTCAACGAGTGCCGCGTCGTCCTGCACTCCCGGTCCGGGCTGCATCTCTACGGCACGATAGCGCCCGAACGATGGCGCCTGCGAGACGCGCCGTCCGATCTTCAGCGCCCGCAACATCGTGGCGACGTCGTCGGGGTGACTGAGAAGTTGCGGGTCCACTACGGGCGCGGCCCGGGGATCCGGGCTCGCCAGACGTACCGTCCCGCGACTCTTGGGATAGAGATTGAGGACATTGATCGCGAAACCGTGGCCCAGCGGAAAAGGGAACGTATTCGTGTTGCGACGGGCGGCCTGGAATACGACCTGGACGTCGGGGCGCGTCAACTCCGGCAGGGTCCGCACGAAGCCCGTGGCTTCGAACACGTTGCTCGCCAGCGGGCCGGTCCGGAACAGGGCGTATTCGATGATGTTGGCGAGGTCGCGCGGTGCCGCTTTCCACGAAATGCCGTACGACTCGGAGTTGCTCATCTCGAGCAGCACCCCGACGGCGAGATGATCGTGATAGTTGGTACCAACGCCCGGCAGGTGGTGCTTGACTTCCACTCCGGAGGTCCGCAATACCCCTTCAGCGCCAATGCCGGACAACATCAGCAGTTGCGGCGACTGGACAGCGCCACCACAGACGATGACTTCTTTGCGCGCCGTGAGTCGTCGCGATCCGCCGGCTGTCAGCAGATCAACACCGGTGGCGCGTCGGTTCTCGATGCAGACCCGCGCCGTCGTCGTGTCAGTCAACAGGGTCAGGTTGGGACGGCTGCGCGCCGGTTTCAGGTAGGCGGTCGCGGTAGAGACCCGACGCCCCTTGGCAATGGTGCCCTGCCGGGCGCCGTAGCCTTCCGAATCGGGACCATTGAAGTCGTCGTTGCGCTTGTAGCCGAGCGAATCCATGGCCGCGAGGAACGCCGGGGTCATGGGATTGGGCCGCTTGATGAAAATGACATTCATCGGGCCGCCCTGGCCATGGTACGGCGAGCCGCGATAGGCCTCGTTGTTCTCTGACCGCAGGAAGTAAGGCAGCACTTCGCGGTAGCTCCAGCCTGGATTACCGACCGCCCAGTCATCGAAGTCCGTGGGATGGCCGCGGAAATAGACCATGCCGTTGATGGAGCCGGAACCGCCGACGACGTGGCCGCGCGGAATGGGAATCGGGCGACCGTTCAGGTGCGCCTGCGGGACTGTCATGAAACGCCAGTTGAGGTGCGGCTGCGCGATCGCCGCCCCGACCGTCGCGGGAATATGAACGAACGGATGCGTGTCCAGCGGACCCGCTTCGACCAGGGCGACCCGGACCGAAGGGTCTTCTGACAGGCGACTCGCAAGCACGCATCCCGCGGTGCCCGCGCCGACAATCACATAATCAAACACGTCCGCTTCGCGTTCGCTCATTCGCGTGGCTATCCCCCGTTGCTAGCCTCAGCTCAACATACTGGCCTACCCCTGAAGATCGCAGACCCTATCCTTCGATAGGGTCAAGCGGCGATCGGGGGGTGTCAGGCTTGATCGCACTGAAGATGGAGTCCGTCCCAGACAATGATCACCAAGCTCAATGAGACCTTCGAAGCGCGCGGCAGCGCCGTACCCGTGAACGGGATGCTCGAGCCCCAGTTCCAGCCGGTGCTGGAGGCGCTCAAAGAGAATTTCCGCAGCGAGGACGAGGTCGGATCGGCCGTCAGTGTCGTCATCGACGGGCGCACGGTGGTCGATCTCTGGGGCGGCTGGCGCGACGGCGCCAAGCAGCGCGAATGGCAGCGCGACACCCTCGTCTGCATGATGTCCGTTTCCAAGGGCATCACGGGCATGGCGTTCAACATCGTCGTTGACCGCGGACTGGTCGACGTCAACGCTCCCGTCGCGCGCTATTGGCCCGAGTTCGCCCAGGCCGGCAAGGAGTCTTTGCCGGTCCGGTTCCTCCTGGATCACCGTGCGGGATTGCCGATCGTCGCCGACCCCATGTGGCCGGGCGCCATTTACGATCACAAGGCCACCGTCGAGGCCCTCGCCAGACAGGCCCCTCTCTGGGAGCCCGGGACCGTGGCCGCGTACCACATCCACACCCAGGGATTTCTCCTGGGAGAGATCATCCGGCGGGTCACCGGTAAGACCGTCGGACAATTCATCCGCGACGAGATGGCCCGACCGCTGAACGCCGACTTCTTTCTCGGCAGCATGTCGGAGCACGACCAGGCGCGTGTCGCGCAGGTCATGCCCAACATGGAAGCGCGCTTGTTCGCCGCCAAGGAAGTTGAGAAGGACACCTTGCGCAGCAAGGCCTTCGTGCAGAACCCGGCCGAGCCGTGGCCGGTCACCTTGAATTCGAAGATCTGGAAAGAGGTCGAGATCGCCAGCGGCAACGGCCATGGTAACGCGCGGGGTGTTGCCCGGATTTATGGCGCCTTTGCCCGCGGCGGCTCGATCGACGGGGTGCGCCTGAGCTCGCCCGCCTCGATCGAGGCCATGATCAAGGAACAACACAACATGACGGAGCTCATGCAGGACCGGCCCTATCACCAGGCGCTGGGTGTTCTGTTGAACACGCCGGCCGCGGTCTACATGGGACCGAATCCGCGCTCGTTCGGCCACCACGGTATCGGTGGCTCGATCGGTTTCGCAGACCCTGACGCGCGCATCGGCTTCTCCTACGCTTGCAACAAAATGCACGCGGTCGGAACCAACGGCCCGCGCGCCGCGCGGCTCATCGACGCCCTGTACGAGGCTCTCTAACGTGGCACGCACTCCAGAGATCGCCGAGCAGTCCGTTCTCATCACGGGCGCCGGGCGCGGACTGGGACTCGCAATGGGCGTCCGGCTCGCGAAACTCGGCGCGACGGTCGGGCTCGTCGACATTGATGCCGGCAACCTCGAGACCGGCGCGGCACAGATCCGGTCCGCCGGTGGCCGCGTGCATACATACACCGCGGACGCCTCCAGCCAGGCGGCCGTACTCGCGGCAGCCGATGACTTTGCACGCGCGAGTGGCGGCGGAATCGACGCCGTCATCAATAACGCCATGCTGCTGCGATACGAGCCGATCGCGGCGGTATCGGAGAAAGTAGCCGATCAGATGCTCGGCGTCGGCATCAAGGGTGCTGTTTGGGGAACCCAGGCTCTGCTGAAGCACCGCAGGGCGGATCGCGGCGCGTCGATCGTCAATCTGACCTCCCCCGTCGCCGAGCGCGGTTATCCCAACACAGCGATCTACAGTTGCGTCAAAGGCGCGCTGGTGACACTGACGAAAACACTGTCAGCCGAGTTGGGACCCCAGGGAGTACGGGTGAACGCCATCGCGCCCGGCTCAGTACCAACGCCCGGGGCCGTGGGACTCAATGACAAAGCGGAGTACGAGCGGCGCGCGCGAACGATCCCGTTGCGACGGCTCGGACACGAGGACGACGTTGCCGACGCCATTGCGTTCTTGCTGAGTCCGGCCGCGTCGTTCATCAACGGCGAGATCCTCCATGTCGATGGAGGAATCGCGGCGGCCGGTTAGATTCTCGGCCCGGGCCACTCGGGCCGTGCCGCCGGATCCTCGACCGTCATGTTGAGGCCCTGAGTCGCCCTGACCGGGACCGAAGCGGGGTCGAAGCCTTCCAGGCAGAAGACGTTGATCCCGAAGTGATCCGGCATGGAGCGCTTGCGGTGGAACACGTAAATCCCGCAGCGGCTGCAGAAATAGTGCTTGGCCCGCCGCGTATTCCACTGGTAGAGCGTCAACAGCGACTCCCCCTCCAGCACGGTCAGCGCATTTTCCGGAACCTTGGTCATCACCGCATTGCGGATCGCGCACAACGAGCAGTCGCACGTCGTGAGCTCCGTGATCTGCGCATCGACCCGAAACTTCACCCCACCACAATGGCACGAGCCTTTGAACATCGGTCAGATCTCCACCGTCCCTTCCAGGTAGAACACGCAGGCGCCTTCCAACTCAACCCGGTCGCCGTGCAGCCGGCACCCGACTTCGCCACCGCGCCGTGAAGCCTGGAAGGCCTGGAAGACAGTCTTGCGCAGCCGCTGTGCCCAGTAGGGAGCCAGCATACAGTGCGCCGAGCCCGTGACGGGATCCTCCGGAATGCCTTTCGCGGGCGCGAAGTAGCGACTGACGAAGTCGTAATGGCCATCGCCCGCCGCCGTCACGATCAGGCCGAAGCGATCGAGCTTCGCAATGCCGGCCAGGTCGGGCTCCAGGGACCGTACCGCCTGCGCGCTCTCCAGGACCGCCATGTAGTTGAATGAGTTGACCTGCACCTCCACCGGCGTGACGCCGAGCGCCTCGACCATGCCGGGCGGCGCGGCGCTCCGCTCAGAAGGCCGGGCCGGAAAGTCCATCACGTACGCACCGATCTTGCGAGTCACTGTCAGGGGACCGCTGGCAGAGTGAAAGACGACGCTCGTACGCCCGGGCTTCAGCTTCTCCATGACGACCGCGGCGCTCGCCAGCGTCGCGTGACCGCACAAGGGGACCTCGACGGCGGGTGTAAACCAACGCAACCGATAGTCATCGCCCTCGGGGACGAGAAAGGCGGTCTCGGCGAGATTGTTCTCCGCGGCGAGGGACTGCATGACGGCGTCGGATGGGAACCGCTCCATCGGCATGACCGCCGCTGGATTGCCGGAGAACAAACGACTGGCGAAGGCATCGACCTGAAATATCGGGGTGCGCATGGCGAAGCGTCCTGGGGGCAATTTGCGGATCCAGCGTAGTATTACTTGTTCGGGTCGGCGCGGTACCTGTGCAGAGCTCGGGCGCCGCTCACGAACTGTGCTGGATGCTGGCCGGTACAGGCCTACGCGACGGCGGGACACCGCACGCCCTCACTACCGTGAGGTCAGGTAGGACTGCAGGAGCGAGAAGTACAGCTTGCGCAATGACCGATCCGTCGGCTTGCGTGCCCTGAAGCGCCTGACTTGCGCGGCATAAAGCGACGGAAAGCTGAATGGCGCGACGGAATCCACCAGGACGACTCCGTCGACACACGGCAGGTGTGCAAAAATGATGTCGCCACCCGCCCAGGAGCTGGACGCCGGACCTTCATGCACCTCGAGCTGCCGCTCGGTCAGAAGGTCCCTGGCATCGAAACCGGCACCGGGCCGGAGAAGCCCGCGGGCGCCACGAGACAGGCACCAGCGCGTTGGCGTATCCATCAACGGCCGCGCGAATGCGACGCCAGGTCTGCGGCTCGGGCGTTTGCTCCATCGATGTGCAGGAACGGAACGGATCCCTCCCGGAGGCGAAATGTTACACTATTGTGACAAAAACGTTACAGCCAAGCTTGCTGAATCAACCTGGTACGCGCTGTTCCTGGCGGGCGCGATGCTAGTGGCCGCGACAGCAGCGCGAGCTGAGCCGTCACCCTGTGCCTCGAACCTGCGTGCCGAGAGCTCAAGCGCCACGGACCCGAGCACCGCAGGCGCGGCGGCGCAGACACGGGCGTCGCAGACCCAAATGGCCGCAGCCCCGGGCGCGACAGACCGGGGTCCCGCGGACCGACAGCCACCACCCGACACTGTTAGAACCGTCTCGACCGTGTTGGCCGGCGTGCCCGCGATCTTGCGCATCCCGGCCACCATCCAAAAACCACCCATCGTCCTGTGGCACGGCCTCGGGCCACCCTCGAGCGAAGCCGAGCTGATGAAAGATCTCCCGCTCGACGACGTGCCCGCGGTGAAGATCTACCTGGGGCTGCCGCTGTTTGGTGCTCGCGCGCCGGTCGCCGGAACTGACTCGCTTGCACAGCGTCAGGCGCAAGACTACGCGACACGCATCTTCGCACCGATAGTTGTCGGCGCCGCAAACGAGTTGCCTGCGGTGCTGAACGAGATGACAAAGTCAGGATGCCTGCGCGCCGGCGAGAAGATCGGACTGTTTGGTTTCTCGGCCGGCGGGACCGCCGCCTTGATCGCGCTGATGGACAACAAGGCGCCGATCTCCGTTGCCGTAACGGTAAACGCCCCCTCGGGGTTGCGGTCTGCTGTTGGCGCCCTGGAGCGCGCAACAAAACAGCCCTACGCCTGGTCGGACGCTTCGTTGCGGCTCGCCGAGCGGTCCGATGCAACATTACATGCTATACAAATCGCGGCCACGGCGGCCGGCCAACCGCGGGCGTTGCTCCTCTTCCAGGGAGCCGATGACAACATGATCTCGCCGGCGGACACCGTGTCGCTGGACCGGTCACTGCGACCCGTTTACCAGCACTCTCACGACCCACACCGACTGCAACTAACAGTGGCAACCGGGGTGTCGCACGACTGGGCAGATCCGAAAACGGTTGGACAGGTTCGCAGCGCAGTAGCCGACTGGTTCAACCGCTACCTCTAGCCAAACCGGCTCGGCGCGCGCGCCGCGCCCCCCACACGCCTCGCGTCACGCGCCCCACACGCGCTCTGCGCCACGCGCCCCACA
>Ga0268266_10002107_pt1 | contig 21977 bp, 22 predicted proteins | sample KBSS13metaG_FD_190356 | JGI IMG/M metagenome (GOLD analysis project Ga0268266, IMG submission 190356) | Switchgrass rhizosphere microbial communities from Kellogg Biological Station, Michigan, USA - KBS S1-3 metaG (SPAdes) (version 2) | ecosystem: Host-associated > Plants > Roots > Rhizosphere... | reverse complement strand
TAAATGTACAAATTGTAGCCAACTACATCGGTGGACGTTACGGTAATAGTGTGCGAACCGGAGCCCACAAAATTCGAGCCGCTCGGCGTGAGACCGAGGCTAACATCACCACCCAAGGCAATTGCCAGGCTGGTCACCGAGCCAAATGGCACCTGCGCCCCAAACACGCCTTGCCCAAACGGTGAAGCCTCCACACTGGGCGCGACGGAAAGCACCGCCAGCACCCCGCACAACACTAGAATCGGCCGAAACAGCTTATCGTACGTACGCCTCGTCATATACTTAGTATAGCGTAAGCATTGCAGCCTACCGAAAACCTGCGACAGGATGATGCAGCACAAAACTACGATTTGATGTAAGCCCGCAAGGCATGGTTTTGATCAGGGTCTCGTAATTTCTTAAGCGCCCCCGCTTCTATCTGCCGGATACGCTCGGAGGTCACACCATATACTGCACTAATCTCCCTAAGATTGCTCATCCTGTAGCCTCCCAGACCGAAGCGCATCAGTATGACCCCAGCCTCACGATCACTCAGCGTGCTCAGGAGTGCCTCCAATCGGTCACTGAGCTCTTCGGAAAGTATTGCTTCGAGCGGATGGGGAACATCGCCGTCAGTTATCATATCCATCAGTGTAGTGTCATTTTCGTCGCTGAATTGCTGATCGTAGGCGAAAGGTTGTAGCGTATCAACCGCTAGTAAATCCTCCACTTTGCTGAGCTTCATTTTCAGCTCCTGGGCCAGTTCCTCGGACGTAGGCGAACGTCCCATTGTTCGCTCAAAATCGCGACGCACCTCATAGAGCTTATTCAGATCTTCAACTATATGCACCGGGACCCGGATCAGACGGTCTTTTTCGGCCACAGCATAGGCAATAGTCTGACGGATCCACCAGGTGGCGTAGGTGCTGAACTTGTAGCCTCGAGTATAATCAAACTTCTCAACTGCTCGTATTAAACCCAGGCTGCCCTCTTGGACGATATCCAGGAATGTCATGCTGTCAGCCCTATAGCGCTTAGCCACGCTAACCACCAGACGCAAGTTAGCTTCTAGCATCTCGTTTTTAGCTCGTGCGCCATCGGCTGCAACCCAACGTAGCTCATCTTCTGTCGCATCAGCCAACTTTTCCGGTGCCGTGATGCCATTTGCGAGGTCTGCGAGAAGCTTCCTCGCCCGCTGACCAGCCTCTATCCGCTTGGCTATTGCTACCTCCTCTTCAGCTTTCAGGAGTGCCGTTTTACCAATCCGTCTCAGATATGCGTATGTCGAGTCAGCCGCTCTCATAGCCTCAGCAGCTTCACGGTCGCAGTGAATGGCAACCGTATCGTCAGGAGTTGCAAACTCATCGGAATCCAGCGGAGCATCAGCATCCTCTTTTGGCATTTCAATGCCAGTTTCAACATCATCTTCCAACCCGAGAACAATGCCGTCATCCAAGAGCACGTTGTCGCTGGCAGCGGCGTCGCATTCTGCTCCGTGTCGTTGTAATTCAAACATCGTTTCCATGTTTATATTCTCCGCGCCCATCCCAGCTATTGCAAGCGAGGCAAAATCAACAATCAGTCCCAGATATCAGTTATGCTTCCAGGTTCAGGTATACTACCTAGTAAATGGATGGGCACAACGAGCTCCGGTTGGATTGTTTTCAGGTAGCGAAAGCTCTGGCAGTAAGTGGGCAGGTTATTTTCTTGTGCCAAAGTATACGCATGTATGGTGCGAAGCAAAAAATAAGCTGCCTGCCGCTACCAGAGGTAGTAGCATGAAAGGCAATCCAACCGGTGCTCGTCTACCTTTCTACCGCCTTGCGACGGCCGAGGCATTGGATGAGCTGCGCAGCCAAGCCGAAGGCTTGAGCAAAACAGAGGCAGTCGACCGTCTGAAGCACGTTGGCCCCAACCAGCTGGAGCGCACCCAGCGGGTACCCACGTGGCTGATTTTTGTACGGCAGTTCAAAAACCTGTTGGTGATGATTTTGCTAGTCAGCGCCGCCTTTTCGCTGTACCTGCACGATGGCAAAACCACCACCATCTTGGTGCTTATTGCACTCATGAATGCTGTCGTCGGATTCTTTCAGGAGCACAAGGCAGAGAGCCTCCTGAGCAGCCTAGAACGGCTTGTGGTGCCACAGGCCAAAGTGCTACGACATGGCAAGGTACAACAAATAGCCAGCAGCGAGTTAGTGCCCGGCGATGTGATATATGTGGAAGCCGGCGACAGCATTCCAGCCGATGCCCGTGTACTGCAAGAGGACGAGCTAGCCACCAACGACTTTGCCCTCACTGGCGAGAGTCAGCCAGCCCGCAAGTTCAAACATGCCCTCTCCGGTGACGTGGCCATTGGCAGCCGCCACAATATGCTCTACATGGGCACCACGGTAGCCCTGGGTAATGGCCACGCTGTGGTGGTCGGCACCGGTATGCACACCGAACTTGGTCGCATAGCCGGCCTCAGCCAAACCACTCACACCGATAGCTCGCCACTGCAGCGCGAAATGAATAACCTAGCGGTGCGCCTCACACAGGGCACGCTTTTGCTGGCTGCCATATTGACCATCATTGAACTGCAGTCGAACATCGGCATCCGCACGGCACTGTTGTTTGCCATCAGCATCGCTGCCGCCATGATTCCGAATGGCCTGGTAGCCGAGGTGAACATAACGCTTGCTCAGACGGCCGGAAAAATGGCCCGCGCCCGTGCATTGGTCAAAAAATTGTCCGCCGTAGAAACACTGGGCGCCACCAATATAATTGCCACCGATAAAACTGGCACGCTCACCAAAAACGAAATGACCGTTACTCGAGCAATCATCGGCCGCACCCAGTATGCCATTTCCGGCACCGGCTACGAGCAAAACGGCGCCGTGTGCAACGAAAAAGGCAAGCCCATCAGCGGCAAAGATCTCAAAGATTTACACCTGTTTTTTGAAACGGGTGCGTTAGCCAGCAATGCCGAGGTGAATCCGCCGGACGACGAGCATGCCACCTGGTATGTCGTGGGCGATCCGACCGAAGGCGCGCTGATCACCCTCGCCCGCAAGGCCGGTCTGGAACCGACACAGCTCAACGAACTATTCCCCGAGCGCAAAGAATACGCCTTCGACAGCGCCCGCAAACGCATGACCTCTGTGCGCGAAGTTGATGGCCAGCTGTACGCTTTCGTAAAAGGCGCACCAGAAAGCATCATGGACTGCGCCACCGAGCTCTGGGACCATGGCCACATCCGTAGATTCACTACTGCCGACCGCAAGTTTTTTAGCGAATACAACGAAACTCGCGCCGCCGGTGCCGAGCGCAATTTAGCTTTTGCCTACCGTGTCCTGCCCAAAGGCTTTGACCCACTCAAGCACCATCTGGAAGACGCCGAGCAAAAGCTCATTTTCTTGGGGCTGGTAAGCATGGTCGACCCGCTGCGCGACGAAGTCCCGGCCGCTATGACTGCCGCCCAAGCCGCGCACGTAAAAGTTTCGATAATCACCGGCGACTACCCCACCACCGCCAAGGCAATCGCCCGCAAAGCTGGCCTAGGCGGAGCCGGTAAAGATAGCAACGACCACGGTGACATCACCGTGATTATGGGCGATGAATTGCCCCGCCTCTCCGACACACAAGTCATCGACCTACTACTTCGCGGTGGTGCCGTCTTTAGCCGTGTGAGCCCCGAAGACAAACTTCGCATCGTAGAGCTCGCCAAGGCCAGCAAGCACGTCGTGGCAGTCACGGGCGATGGCATCAATGACGCCCCGGCCCTCAAACGTGCCGACATTGGCGTCGCCATGGGCCGCACCGGCACCGATGTCGCCAAGCAAGCTGCCGAGATAATTCTGCTCGACGATAGTTTCGCCACGCTCGTGACCGCCATAGAACAAGGCCGCCTGACTTTCCAGAACATCAAAAAAGCCGCCCGCTGTGCCCTCACCGACAACATGGGCGAGCTTATGACTATTCTCATCAGCCTGGCCGCGACCGCCATTTGGGGCGTCCCCGCCGCCATCACCGCCATTCAGATCTTAGCCATCGACGTCGTGGCCGAGATGTTCCCCATCACCGCCCTCGGTTGGGACCCGGCCGTTGGCAAGCTCATGCGCGACAAACCACGCAGCCTCGACGAGCACATCATCAACCGCAAAACCATCTTGGAGTTTGTTGGTTTCGGTCTGCTCGCCGCCGCCCTAGCCTACGGCAACTACCTCTGGTATTTCTTGCGCCACCACATTAGCCCAGAGCACCTTGGCACACACACAGGCCCCTATCTGCAAGCCAGCATCCTCACCTATGTCACCATCGTCTTCTGCCAGTTCATGAACCTGCTGCTGGTGCGCTCGCAGGGCCAGCCACTCATAAGCCCCTACCTGTGGAGCAACAAAAAGCTACTAGCAGCCTTCGCCATCTCGATCTTCTGCATCCTAAACATCGTCTACAACCCACTCATTCAGCCCTATTTCGGTAGTGGCTCGCTCACCGGCTGGGATTGGCTCACCGCAGGCACTGCCGCCACAGCATACACCCTTGTCCGCCTCTTCCACCGCCACACCAAAGCTACCAGCCACAAAGAACTGGTGCGTAAGCACAGCCCAGCCAAGCTGCGTCAACAACTGCAAAAACATATCGCCTAGCTATGGCCCGCAACCCATCCGAGTGCAGCCTGTAACCGTTGTAAACGCTGCAGTTGCTCTACCGCAGCCGTATGGCCAGCAATCAGTCTTTCTTGTTCTTCAGTAGTTCCGTAGCGAAGGTTACTAGTAGCCCATTCCTAACCCTGGCGTCGGCTTTCTAGTCCAGCAATCACGGACCCCAGGTTGCTCTGCTCTACCTGAGCGCGAATCGCTTCATCGAGCTTAGTTAGTGAATTCACGTACGAAAGCGCTTCCTGCAGCAGCTGGCTTGGCAGGCGAGTTTTGCCGGTATATGCAGCGGCAAACGACGTACATGTCACTTCTGCACCAGTCGGCAGCGTAATCTCTGCCAGGACGTCTGCTTCCTGGAAACCAGAGAAAAATGCGTTCGTGGAAAGCGCAAGCTTACGGTCGCTAGTACGCAAATAGTTTCCCGCGAATGTCCTAAGCAAACGGTATGTATCGCTGGTATTGGCACGATCGCGGCCAGTAGCAGCCTTATCTGGCGCCGGCGCACACAGTACATACACGTTTCCAACATCCGTTGCATAGCGATCAACCTTGGCCACTTCGCCGCTAGAATACGCGTAAGCGGCACGCGTCAAAGTGAACTCACGACCGCTCTCTTGGAAGGTAGAGCTTACCGCCGCCCGCATTAGGTCGTATTCCGTTTCCGCACCTGGCGCAAAATCAGCGGTGGCGTTCTTTTCCGCATCACTCAACTTGCGGGTCGAGCCCAGCATAAAGATAGTATGCACCCGCGCCGGTTGCTCCAGACCCCACTCCAGTCGCTCGAGCGGCGACCGATTAGCTCCGCCGAGTACCACCATGTCATAATCGCCCTCCGCCAGCGGAGTCGGTTCAACCATGCCCAATTTTGTAGCTCCCGCAAATACGGCCTTACCTACTTCGGACTGAGGATTGGCGAACACACCATCCCCCCATTGGACAGCTTGGCGTTCAGCGCCTTTGCGAAAGTCCCAGTTTTCCGTCCCAATGCGTCGCAGCTGCGCCAGACGCTCGCGCGGATCGTTGCTCAACTCCTCTTCGCTAAACAGACTAGCAAGGTCTGCGAAGCCAGGATTCATAACGGCTTGTTCAAAACGATTATTTACGTGCTCGGCAATAGTTAGCTGAGTTTCAGCTGATTGGTGTAGTTCGTGCATGAGTGGTACTTTCCTTTATTCACAGTTAGTGGCTATAGCGCCTGATTTCTGGCATGGCATGGCATCGCCTAGAACCTGTAGCGAGTACAGAGTCTGGGTGGTGAGAGTAATGGTGGTGATGAAAATGTAGCGAAAGCAAAAAGCGGCGGAGGGATGTGGATTGTGGCGGAAAAAGTCTTCCGGACGTCACACCCCTTCAGGCCATCGCTGCCTGCGTCTACAGCCACTTTCCTAGCTCATTAGCCAGTTTGAGCGGGCCTGTACGGCCGAGCCTGAAAGCTCAAGCGAGTACAGGTGCATATTTTACAATGTATTTTGAAAGTAACAATCGAGTATATCTTTGCTTGTGAAATAAATATTCACAGAACAAAGGAGTTTTGCTATCTTATAGATTATGGACGTACGCGTATTAGAAGACATTGGCCTTACAAATCCCCAAGCAGCAATGTATAAAGCGCTGATCGACGGCGGCACACAGAGCGCCCCTGCCCTAGCTAGTGCGATCGGCGAAAGCCGCACCAATGGCTATAAAGTTCTTGATAAATTAGTGGAATTGGGACTTGCCGTTAAAGAACCGCGAGGCGGCAAATTCAAGTACGCTCCGACTAGCCCAGCCGCGCTTGAGCAATTCGTAAAGCTGCAGGCTGAAGCGGTGCGCCAAAAAGAACGACGCCTCAATGCCGAACTTCCACATCTGCTTGACTACTATTTTGCACACTCGGAACGCCCCAGTATCCGCTACTTCGAGGGAGAGGAAGGGTTGCAAAGTATCTACCGCGACCAAATTGCTACCGGTCGGCCGGTAAAATTCATACGCGGCCGCTATGACTATAAATTTCTGAATTTTGTAGAAATGCACAATATACGCAACATGTTCCCAGTACTTGGCATCCGTCGAGAATGCATCATACAGGATAAACTGCCCATTGAGTTGCCCGAAGCGGAACGTATGCCTGTAGCAGAGTCAGACGAGATTATGCAGCTTCGTCGCACGTGGGTTTCTGAAGATGACTACACCGCACCAGTAGAATGGACAGTTTATGGCGATAAGCTCTCTATCATCCAATACGGCGAACAAGCGATGGGAATGATTATAGAAAGTGCGCCCATTGCCAACGCTTTCCGCCAATTATATAAACTACTCGATGAAGGTATCCGCCGCCGACCCGACTACCCTTACTACCCTAAAATTGCGACTTATACGGCCATACCAGAAAGTGTAGAGCGTAAAAAGCACTCCGGCCGGCCTTAGTCATAGAGTCGCGTATAGTCTATAACATAATGAACGCACGCCCAGGTGGGAATTATTACGTTAAACCGGCCACCTTAGAAAGTGTGATCGACACGTTCGTGGCAGATACCGACCCGCTGCGTCCCGCATCATTTGGCCAAAGATGCCGCCGCGTTCAGCCACTACTCGCACGGACCCTAATTGTTCATGGTGCCGCCAACATACCTGCAAAAGGTCCGGTAATAGTAGCCAAAAGCCATCCGATGCATTACGACGGATTGCTATTGGACGCCGTCTTTGATGCCCAACCTGAGCTTCGCATGCTAGCCAAGCCATCTGCATTAATGGACCGAATGCCAGCCGACAACATACTATTGATGCGCAAGGTTGGCCCTCACGGTAACCATGATGACATTAAGAAACTTCAAGCTCACTTAGGAAACGGTGGCTCTCTGCTAGCAACCCCTTGGGACTGCCTAAACCACCAGGCTCAAGGGCAGGTTACGGCCGAGCGCGCCGCCCAGAACGTCATACGATTCGCCAAGTTTGCCTCAGCAACAGTGCTACCGGTTAGTATAGAGGGGACTATGGCAATCCAGACCTCTTGCCGGCCCGCAGCGCCGTTGTAACGTACGGCGAGCCAATCGAGCCCCTGTCTACAGGCAACCTGGACGAGGCTGCCATCACGGCAGCGATAACCAATATGTACAAACATTACACATCTATAGCAACATAGTCACAGCGGAACAGATGCAGTACAATAGTTGCTGATGACCGAAGACAAACCAAAATTAATCGCTCTGGTGGGCATGCCCGGTTCCGGCAAGGGCACCTGCACCGATTATATGCACGAAACCTACGGGTGGCCGATCGTCCACTTCGGCAACATGGTGTACGAAGAAGTTCAGCGCCGCGGACTTGATAATGTCGCTGATGAAAAATTTGTGCGTGAAGATATGCGCAAGCAAGAAGGCAAAGCCGTGCTGGCAAAGCACGTCGCCCGAAAGGTACACCAGCTGGCCGAAGAGGGTGCAAAGGTCGTCGTACTCGACGGTCTGTACAGTTGGAGTGAGTACATGTACCTGGTCGAGCGGTTTGGTGATGACCTATTAGTAATTGCCGCTGCCGCACCCCGAAAACTGCGCCACGAACGGGTCATTAACCGCAAAGACGCCCACCGCACCTACACCCTTGAGCAAATTATCGCCCGCGAATATGCCGAGATTGAGAATCTGGAAAAAGGCGGCCCAATAGCCAACGCCGACTACACTATCGTGAACGAAGGCCCCGTAGATGAGTTACTCAGCAAGCTCACCGCCATTCTCACTACCGAAAAAATTGTTTGATTACCCCCGTTAAACGAAGTTAGGCATTTTGTCATATCTATTGAGATGTGTTAATGTATGTCTAGTTAAACAGAATCCTGCCCATGTCCGTAGAAACCCAATTACGCCCACCCGAAACAATCTCAGACCTAATGCCGCCGTCTCTTGCGATGGATATAGCAAACGGCCTTTGCACCCCTACTTATGACCAGTTTGTTGCATACGGAACATATGTAGCTGAATTCAAAGCCCACAGATCAAGTATGGACATTGGCATTGAAATATACACCCGTACCGATCCTACTGGCAATAAAACTTTGTTGAGTAGTGACGGATACAGGCAGTTCAGAGCAGTGGCGCAGCCTGACCACTGGCTGTTGGACGATGCTGAACAGGCAAATATAAAGGCCCTGCTGGAGGCGACAAGCCTTCAACAACTACCTAACCCTGGACGTCATCGTACCCAGAGCACACCGGAAGAAGATGCGGCAACCCTGCAGGCGCTGCAAGGTGATGCTCTTGCCCGTGTTACATTGGACCACGACATCCGACTCGCCCAGCTTTGGGCAAGAAGCCATCACGCCACCCGCTTAGGTCTGAGTGGGACAGCACTCAGCAGTAGTGCTATAGAAGCCCTAACGGGCAGTAGCCTAATCGATCGCCTCAACTATGTAACCCCTGCGAATCCTCTGAGCCCAGAGGATGTGGTGCAAACCGTAGCTCTTCAAGCAGAAGAAAAAGCGCAGACAGCAACCGCTACCCAGCAGACCAAGCCGGAACAGAGTCCCGCTAAGTGGGGGCGCATCAAGCGCGTCGTCCACGCTATTATGACATTCGGCCTGGACAGCTAGTCCCCACCTTTGTTATATCAAAAATAACCGAGAATTTACTTCTCGGTTATTTTTTACACTTCCTTGCCGCCCCAGGAAGGAGTCGCCGGACAAAATCCCATTTTGCCCGCGCCTAGAGGGAACCTATCCCGGTTCCCTCTACTATTTAATGTAGTCGTGCAATTTGCGGGCATCTTTGTGCTTGCGCAGTTTAGCGAGTGCCTTGGCTTCGATCTGGCGGATACGTTCGCGGGTCACGGAGAATTCCTGACCAACTTCTTCGAGCGTGTGCTGCTTGCCATCTTCCAGGCCGAAGCGCAGCTTGAGGATCTTTTGTTCGCGCTCGGTCAGAGCACCCAGCATATCCTTCACCTGCTCTTTCAGCAGCTGACCAGTAGCCGATTCCTCTGGGGTGATAGTGTCTTCGTCTTCGATGAAGTCGGCCAGCACAGATTCCTCTTCGTCATCGCGAATGCTCGCGTCCAAAGACGAAATGTCCTGCTTGATCTTCATGATGTGCTCAACCTTAGCCTCGTCAATCTCCATTTCCTTGGCGATTTCGGCGTTAGTTGGTTCGCGGTTGAGGTCCTGTGTCAGGCGGCGCTGAGTACGAAGCAACTTGTTGATGGTTTCTACCATGTGTACAGGGATGCGAATGGTGCGGGCCTGGTCGGCGATAGCGCGGGTAATGGCCTGGCGGATCCACCAGGTGGCATATGTCGAGAATTTGAAGCCCTTGTCTGGATCAAACTTCTCGACGGCGCGCAGCAAACCAGTGTTACCTTCCTCGATCAGGTCGAGCAGATCCAATCCACGGCCCACGTAGCGCTTCGCAATTGAAACAACAAGTCGCAGGTTCGCTTCAGCCATCTGGTCCTTGGCCTCTTTGTCGCCGGCAACTACACGCTGCGCGAGCGCTAATTCTTGTTCGGCATTTAGCAGCGGGATCTTACCGATTTCGCGCAGGTACAAACGTACGCTGTCGTCGGCAATATCGTCGAGGTAGCTCTGATCTTCGACGATGACTTCTTCGTCATCGATAAGCCAATCATCACTCAGCTCAGCGGCAACCGGCTCCTCGGCTACGGCTACTTCTATGCCAGCCTCGGTGAGCTCGGTGTACAGAGCGTCTAATATCTCTACATTTTCCGGTACATCAGGAATCTTGGCCGAAATGTCTTTGGCGTCTATGCCACCGGCCTTTTTTGCTTGTTCGAGCAATGCTGTCTTTGCTTGCTCCAATGCGTCTTTGCTGTTGGCTGCGTCGTTCTTCTTTGCTGCCATACTAGCCTCCTTGTTTTAATCGTAATAATTCATCGAGCTTGGCGGCACGCTGTAGAAGCGCTTCGGCCTCGCCGGGTTCTGCGGTTTGTAGCTGGGTAATCAGCTGCTGTTTTTCTGTTCGTACATACTGTGCTATCAGTTTTGCCTGCAACCGAGTGGCTTCGTAAGCGAGCTCGACAGGCTCTAAATCTTGATAGAGTGTCTCGTAGACTAATGACAATATTTTAACATAGTCTGCAAACTTTTGCACGGCCGCCTTATCGGTGCCATCGTAGTCTGGATGTTGCTGCAGGAATTCGAACACCTTTTTGGGCTGCTCGCCGCTTATCATATCGGGCGAAAGTTGATACAAATAAGTTCGAAGCTTGGGCTGCAACAGCGTGAGCGCCATCAGGTGTTCCTCGGTACGCTCCCGTTCCAGCATCGCCTTATCAATCTGTTCTGGCTGGGTCTGTACCGCGCGCTGGCGGACTGGCTGAGTCTCGTCGGGCACACCGGCCAGCTTAGTGGTAAGTGCCTGCTTGTTCACACTCAGCAGTTCGGCGAGCTTGCCCAGGTAGTGATCTTGCTCCACCGTGTCCGGTAGCTGGCGCACCACGCGCAACACCACATCACTCAGCTCACGCTTGCCCTGTGCCGTGGTTAGGTTCAACGTAGCGGTATGGCGGTCAATGAGCCAATCTACAGCGTACTGCGGCTTGGTGATGATGTCTTCCCAAATTTTCACATCCTGCTTGATGAGCTCGTCTGGGTCCTTGCCACTAGGGATGGTGATGATGCTGAGGCTCACGCCCACTTTTGCTGCAACCGGAATCGCTCGCTCAGTAGCAGCAATGCCCGCCTTGTCGGCATCGAAGCAGAGGCGGATATCACCCGTAAGCCGGCTCAGAGCCTTGAGATGCGGCTCAGTAAGTGCCGTCCCAGCCGTAGCCACCACTTGGCGCACACCGGCCTGGTGGCTCTGTATAACGTCCAGATTGCCCTCGGCCAGCACCACAAACTTGCTTTTGCGGATTGATTCTTTGGCCAGGTGGAGTCCAAACACGTGGCGGCTCTTATCGTACAGTGGCGTGCTGGGCGTGTTGATGTATTTGGGCGCATTTGGGTCGTCGGCGAGCAAACGGGCCGTAAAGCCGATGACACGTCCGCTCGGGTCGCACAGCGGAATCTGCAACCGGCCGCGAAACATGTCACCAAGCCCACGGTAGTTTTTGCTCGAGAGGCCCGCCAGCTGGATTTCCTCGGTGGTAAAGCCTTTGTTCTTCAGAAAATCTACCAGCGCCGTGCCGGTGTTGGGGCTGTAGCCCAAGCGCCATTCCAGCGCCGTCGCTTTGGTAAACTCACGCTTTTTGAGCACATATTCCAGCGCGGTTTTGTTCTGAGAGAATTGGGTTTGATAAAAATGCGTCGCCAGTTCAAGCGCTTCGTACAGCCGCTCTTTGCTTTTGCCGCTTGGGCCGCGCGGACCTTTGTCGTATTGCTCCATATCTATGCCGGCGCGACGCGCCAGCAGTTCGAGCGCTTGGCGGAAATCCAGGCCTTCTACTTCCATCACAAAGCTGAACATATCGCCGCCCTTGCCGCTGCTAAAATCATGCCAGATCTGCTTGTCCGGGCTCACCACAAAGCTAGGCGTCCGCTCGGCACTGAACGGGCTTAAGCCTTTCCAGTTGCGCCCCGCCCGCTTCAGCTGCACGTATTCGCCTATCACATCCTCGATGCTCAGGCGCTGCTTTATCTCATCCTTGGCGTCCATATCTGTTACTATTGTACGCTACCGAAGATAGCTATAAGAAATCCGAATCGATAGCTACGTGAGTTACTGCAGCAAATTTGCTACTATAAGCGTAAGTATGTTCCCAAATGATCCAAACCAAAATGGTGAGCAGCAGCCGCAAGCGCCGCAGCCCGTTTATAGTGACACGCCAGTACAGAACCCAAGCGGCCAATACGAAGTCGTGCCTCCCCTGCCTGTGAACGTCAATAATGGCCACACTGGGCACAATGCCTACGAATTCATCATGGCACCACCCGCGCCCAAGCATAAACTTTCTCTGGGCACCAGCAAATCATTCCTACTACGCATCGCGCTCATTGTAGGCAGCGCCGTGGTTCTAATGATAATCGCTGCCATTGCACTATCTGCCTTTGCCCCCAAGGGTGCCACACCAGGCCTAACAGCCATCGCCGCGCGGCAGCAGGAAATCATCCGTATCGCCACCGCTGCAACCGACCAAACCACCGGCCAGGACGCTGCTAATTTCGTCGCAAACCTTACCGCCAGCCTCACTAGCAGCCAGCAGCAGGTTATCAACTACCTAGCCGAGCGTGGCACTACACTAGGCCAAAAGACGCTAGCAGCCGACCAAGACAGCAACACAGACACATTACTGGCCAACGCCGCCTCCGCTAACACCTACGACTCCGCCGTCGCTCAGACACTCACCAGCCAGCTGCAAACGTACACAGACTTGCTGCGTACGACCTACCATCAAACTAGCAATAAACAGACACAAGCACTCTTGCAGACAGGCTACAGCGGCGCTGCACTCTTGCTGACGCAAGCAAAGGCCCTATCGGCCGACAACAGTAACTAAGCCAGCGGCTATGGCGTTTGAGCCACGAGGTCGTACGAGTGCCGGATGAGCGCCTGCACTTCTTCCCACGGCAGTTCGCCAGTGAGTACCAGCGTATTCCAGTGTTTTTTATTCAGGTGATAGCCGGGCATGACCGTGGTGTATTTTTCGCGCAATACTTCGGCCAGTTGCGGGTCACATTTGAGACTCAGATTTACCGGCTCTTTGTTTTCGGCGACCAACGCAAACATCTTGTTTCCTGCCTTGTACACGGCTACATCTTCGCCAAAAGGGTAATCTAGCGCTGCGTTTGGCATGCTGAGTAGGTATTCTTCGACCGCTTTATGATCCATCATCTGTTTTTATTGTACCAAAAACCAATTTGATACGCAGATTCTTGCAGTTACTGTTACGATTTTCGTTCAATCATCTCGATAACCGCCGGAATTCCGCGGGCGATTCAATGACGCAACTAGCGTCGTTGCTAAACTCTAGCTTGTATTGTCTCGAGACCATCAAAGATACCTGCGCTAGTTGTGGTCATAGTCACGGAGCCATTCCAGGTAATACTGCAGCTCGGCGATGCTGGCCTGGATGTCGTCGAAGGCGCGGTGGGTGTCCTTTTTGTCAAAGGTCACGCCGTACTTGCCACACATGACGAGCTTCCATGCACTGACGTCCAGCATACGATAGTGCAACAGCGCGTCAACTTCGGGCCACCACTTTTTTATAAAGTTACGATCGTTATGGATGCTGTTCCCGGCTAGCACGGCAGGCTCATTGCCAAACTGGGCTTGTATGAACCCCACCAATTCGTGGATAACTTCTTGCTCGGGTCGACCCTGCGTACGGACCCGCTCATTCAGACCAGACTTATCGTGCTGCTCCTTGGCCCAAGGATTTGCACGCGCCATCACCTCCTCTGGCTGATGAATCACCGCCTCATAGCTAGCCAGCGTCTTGAATGTCCAATCGGTAACCTCTGCCGCCACCTCTATGATAACGTGCTCGTCGGTATCGAGCCCGGTCATTTCCAAATCTACCCAGAGCAGCTTGGTGCTCACCGCCTTTTTGTCTATTTCCATGCTAGGATTATAGCCTATTTACGGTGAATCGTCGGAGTTTGACGGAGATAATCGGTTGCGTCAATCTGATCAAGGAGTGCCGCCGCCACACCACCACGTGAAACAGTAGTCAGTGGAGAGCCCATGTGCAGACTCAGCCGATAGTCGGAGCTGCCTAGGTTGTTCATAACCGGCGAGCACACCACCGTCCAATCCCTATTGCTTGCCCGTAGCAATGCCACATGCCGCTCCGCATCACGAAACACCTGACCCACCGGCAACGGACTCAGCAGCGAAAGCGCCAAGCGGTACAGTACACCCCGCTTTTCCCGTATACCAATCCCTGTGAGCGACACAAGGCGCGTGATACGCTGCTCTACCATCGCCGGCAAGATGTTCTGCATAGCCCGCCCCAAGACGGTTCGTTTGGATGCGCCCCAACTGCTCAGACAACTTACCACGGCGTCGCTGCCACGCAGCGCCCGGGCAACATCGTCAGGTTTATACACATCGCCCTTCTGCATGATGAGCTTGCCACTCGGCGAAAACAGATCATGGCTATGCACGAAAGCCACCACTGTGTAGCCACGCCGCAGTGCCTCCTCCACCACCAGCGACCCGACCTTTCCCGATGCCCCAAATACCGTTATTTGCATGCCCGCAGTATAGACCAAATCCGGCTCTTGCTAGAGCCGGATTTATCACATAAGTCTCTCTGTTTCGTTATTTCCACCCCGACCAGGTCGAGAGCAGACTCCGACGAGACAACAAGCGGCTTGTTTATTTGCGGGCAGCAGTTAGTGCGTCGGCATACCACAGCAGCGATTCCATGGCCACCTTCAGGTTTGCCTGTGGGCCATAGGGAGCTTCTGCCAGCTCGGCCTTCAGCGCACCCGCCTCATCTATCGCCTCGCCCACACGGTCGCTAAAAAATAGTGCCTGCGGGATACTCACCGCACCCACACCAGGCAATACCATGCGTAGGTTAGCGATTGCCTGTGCGCCACCGCTGGAGCCATGGCCAACCAATGCAACTGGCTTCTGATCCATCTGGAAGTCCAGGAAATCGAGTGAGTTCTTGAGCACAGCCGAAGTTGAGCGGTTATACTCGGGAGTTACCAGCACGTAACCATCAAACTCGGCAACCTTATCGAGCCACTTCTGCACTGCTGGCGACGGAGTGCGGTTTGGGTTGTAGCGCGGGCTGACTGCCTCGTCAAAAAACGGCAGAGGATAATCACGCAGATCCAGCACTTCTACCTCAGCCATCTTCTTTACTTCCTCGGCGACCCATTTTGCCAGCCGATCGGTTATGCGGCCTTCGCGAGTTGCACCTACGATAACAGCAATCTTAGTCATAATATATCCTCCTTGGTGTGGTATACTTTGTATAGTAATGCTCAGTATAGAGCCATTACTATACAAAGTAAAGTGACAATTTGTCACTTACCCTGAGCGAAGTCGAAGGGTCTTCCCCACGATTAATCATATGAAATTATCAGATACTTCAGCCAAGTTAGAGCCAAAGGTCGGTTGCATTGCTTCTGCCATGGAAATTATCGGCAGCAAGTGGACCGCACTTATTCTGCGCGATCTCTGTAGCGGGCCCAAGCGCTTTGGCGAGTTGGAAAAATCCGTTGGCTCTATAAATCCCCGCACGCTCAGCCAGCGGCTCGACGACCTCGAAAACCACCATATCATTACCAAACAGTCATACGCCGAAGTACCACCACGCGTAGAATACACCCTCACCCGTAAGGGCGAAGACCTGGTGCCCGTGCTCAAGCAAATGGCCGCTTGGGGTGATAAATACTACAGCACCGACTGCTAGGCTAGCTAGGCTTTGTTTTCGAACTCAAGTGCTGCCGAGTTTATGCAGTAATGCTGGCCGTTGGGCGAGCTTGGATCGTTGAAGAGATGACCTAAGTGACTACCGCAAGTAGCACAGCGCACTTCGGTACGCTGCATGCCCATGCTTTCATCGGGCACTAGCTCCAGAGCATCATTGCTGGCAGCCTCGCTAAAACTTGGCCAGCCAATAAGCCCGGGCATGGTCGATTCGTACTTAGCGTCACTTTTGAATAAAAGCGAGCTGCATACCGGGCAGCGGTACTCACCATCCGCTTCGTTATACAGCAGTTTGCCCGTGCCAGGCGCCTCTGTGCCCTGTTCGCGCAGTACGTGATATTGTTCGGGCGTCAGCTTGGCACGTAATTCATCGTCGGAGAACTGTTGCCTAGCCATTACTTCTTTTCCTCCTTCCGTCCTTCCGCTTTTTGAGCTTGTCGAGTCGGAATAACTTTACCACTACATATATGGTAACCGCTACGAACAGAAATTCTATAAAGGTATATACAAAAGCACCCCAAGGCACTGCGATGGGTGTCGTGCCGTGATATATCGTAGCCGTGCGTTTGCCCAAATCTTTGCCAAACAGCATCTGCAGCCACGGCTGCACAAAGCTGACGACCAGCTGCTTTACTACCGCGTTAGCTTGCTGGCCGATGATGAAACCAATCGCCAGGCCAACCACTGCGTATTCCCGCAGGAAATTCGTGAATCCGCCGACCTGCTCACGCAATATATCGTCCGAATCCAGCAATACCGTCACACCATGGTGTCGCTGGCCCTTCGGCTGCGTCACGCGCACCTCCCCACTTGCGGTCTGCACCACCTTTGTCTCAGTCTGTTTTGGTTTTTGCGTATCTGTCATGCTTCTATTTTACGCCTTTGAGACCCATATAGTGTGCACGTTGTTCGGGTGGGAGATGTTCGATGGCGTAACGGAGGGTGGTGCGGGGCATGGTGGCGGCGTGTTTGTCTAGAAACTGCAGGAGCACTGCGCGGTCCACTCGCTTGCCGATTTCGCGCAGCATCCAGCCGACGGCCTTTTGGATCAGATCGTGCTTGTCGTGCAACAGTTGTTCGGCGATGATGAGCGCCTCGTCTGCCCTACCCTTTTTGATGTAATCGAACGTGGCGACCATGGCGATACGCCGTTCCCATAGGTCTTTTGAATCTGCGAGTTTCGTGAGCACGGCCATCTTTTCGGGCCTGTTTTCCAGATATGGCCCTGCTATCAGGTGCGCGCTACAATCCACCAGATCCCAGTTATTCACGCGGCTAAGGTGCATGCTGTAAAAATCGTAGATGATCTTTTTGTTCGTCTCGTCCGCTTTGGCATATTGCCCCACCAAGATGAACAATGCGCACAGCCGTTCGTCGTGCCATTCACTCATCAGCAACTGCTCAATGTCGTCCAGTGACAGTGTTTTGAATTGTTTAGCAACTAAACGAGTATTCGGCACGGTAACACCCAAAAACTTGTCGCCCTCAGCGTACTCTCCGGGTCCGGCCTTGAATAACCGCGGCACATGGTCGATTGCCGCTCGTAGCGCCTGCTGGACCTCGCCCACCATACTCATTTACATTCGGTCCGGTGCAGTAATGCCAAGGAGGTTTAGGCCATTTTTGAGTGTGTCGGCGTAGTGATCTACTAGCTGCAGGCGTACACTTTCGCGCTCGTCGCCAATGACACGGTTGTGTTCGTAAAACTGATTGAACTTCTGCGCCAGCTCGTACAAATAGGTGCAGATGTGATGCGGCATCAGCTCCGCCGTAGCCCTTTCAACTACATCGCTGTATTCGGTAATTTTGCGCAGCAATGAGCGTTCATGGTTTTCGAGACCAGCCAGTTCACCGGTTTTTTGCTCGCTGGCTTTGGCTAAAATGCTTCGTGCTCGGGCATGCGCATATTGCAGATATGGGCCAGAGTTGCCTTCGATCGCTACCGATTCTTGCGGATCAAAAATAATATCTGGTCCGATACGCTGTTTTAGAAATGCGTATTTAATAGCACCCAGTACTGTATCATCATTCTCCTGACTGCCGAGCTCCCTACCGGCTTCAGCAACCATATCAAGTACGTCCACAGCCCTTAGGAAGTTACCCAGACGAGAGCTCATTTTGACACCCCCAGCAAGCTTCACATTACCGTGGGGGACATGTTTGCTGCGCGCCACCAGATCCGGTTCAAATTGTTCAATGCTTTTCAGCACCACTTTCATATATTCGGTTATATCATTGCCGGTAATAACGACTGATTTGTCAAAGTGGTAGTCTGCCCACTTTTGCATTATCAATCCAGTATCTTTGGCTTCATACGTAGGCAGGCCGTGAGAGTTTATGAATACACGAGTGTGTAAACCGTATGGCTCGCCTTCAAATACCACCGCCCCATCGCTTTCTTTGTACACGCCTTTGGCAAGCTGTTCGCGAACCGTCTGCAACCCTAGTGGCGCAACCGCACTCTCCGGATAGTATTTTTCAAACGGTGTGTGAATACGGGCATAAAATGCATCGAAATAATCATAGCTCCACTGCCGGCATGTCCAGTAGATTTGTGCGAATGGTGAGTCATGGTCGTTGTCAGCATGCAGCTGGTATACGCGCTTGTTCAGCTCGATAATTTCCTGCTTGGCAGCCGCATCCCCTTCGTACGCCTGCGTACCACGCACATAAGCCTTTGCCATCCATTCAGAGCGCTCAGCCTCCGGGATTGATGCAAGCTTTTCCGGTTCCTCGCCTCCTAGACTTTGCAGTATAGCCCACATGGTTTTACCCACGTGGAGCCCAACATCACCGCCAAAATTAGTCCGATGCACTGTGGCACCGGTAGCTTCAAAAAGGTTTGAAATGGCATTACCGACAATACTGGTATACAAGTGTCCTACGTGCAAAACCTTGAAGGGGTTTGGGTCGGAGTACTCAGTAACTACATTCTTACCCGCCCAGCCTTTCTTCGGCTCAGCCTTCAGGGCCTCTAGCAGCGTTTCGTCTGAAAGCTTAATATTCAAGAACCCAGGCCCAGCAACAGATACATCGGCAACTGTTTCAGCCAGATTCTCACGGATTTTCACAGCTAGATCCTCGGCAATTTCACGTGGATTTTTACCAATCTGCTTGCTGAGCTGCAAGGCGATGTTTGTGGCGTAATCGCCAAACTGTTCATCGGGGCGTGTAAGCTCCGCCACAGTATCGGTACCGAGTAAATCGCTCACTATGTAGTTCAGGGCTGTCTGTATCTTTTCCATAACAGATACAGTATAGCAAACAGAGGCAGAATATTGCTTTTTCGCGGCTAGTATGGAGGCTCCTATGCGGGAGGTGGCGCCGGGCAGACTTAGCTCACCCCATCCTCTTGCCTGGTCGCTTCGCCCAGTTGCCATCCCACCACGTACAAACTACTCAGCAATACGAAGAAGCTAGCAGTCGTCGTAAACATATCGCCGTGCTGCAGTGGATGAATGAGATGATCGGACACATCGAACAAAATGCCAGCCGGATTAACTAGCACGTCCCAGCTGTTCCAGCGAAGATCCCGGCCCAGATAGATTGCAAAGCTGCACAAAAATATGATGATTGCGACAAGTATACTTGAGGTTCGCAAAGACACCCGCTTGCGTAGCTCCGCATGTACCATGTACAGGCTACTGAAGCCAAGCAAGGCAGCCGTAAAGATAAATGACGTGAACATCACAACGTCGTATAAGAGGCTATGCCGCATTACATCCTGGATGTGCACGAAATCGCTAATCATGTAAAACGTATTCGGTAGCAATAACAGCCACAACAGCGTAATCCCCAATGACATCCAGCTACTCCAGTAGTGACTCCGGAGATTGCGCAGTAATATCAGCATGATCACAAAAGGCGACCACGCCAAAAACAAATTCCACAGCAGATAGCCAAACTGCAAGCTACGGTTGGTAACCGCTCCTGCCAAAAACAACCCGACACTTATGCCGGTAAGCCCGATCATACTCGCCACCACTCGCTCGCGGGGGCTGAAACGCCGACGCACTTGCATATCACCAGTATAGCGCAGTATTAGTGTTACGCCGCTTACTCGAACGTCAGCACAAACTCAGCGCCGCCACCGTTGGCATTGCCTGCTTCAAGCGTTGCTTCGTTCACTTCAGCAATCTGTTTGGCAAGACTCAAGCCGATGCCGTGGCCGCTAACCTTGCTGCTACGAGCTTTGTCACCACGGTACATACGCTCGAATATGTGCGGTAGGTCGTCTTCGGCGATACCTGGTCCGTGATCGCGCACCGTCAGCACATATTGATCTTCATGGAGGTAACCGCTTATCTCTACCGTACCGTCTTTGGGCCCGTATTTTACGGCATTGTCGAGCAATATGGCCAGTAGCTCCACCAAGCTCTCGCGGTTCACATCAATAGTAGCCGGCGTGACATCTTGCGTGAACTGCACTTTAGCAGCGCTCTTGTTGCGTCGCACGTGCTCAATCGCCGCCTGCACCATGTCACCCACCACTACGGGAGCATGTGATACATCGCCATGCTCGTATTGGCTGAGCGCCAGCAGATTGGCCGCAAGCTTTTCGAGCCGCTCTACTTCTTCGAGGTTACTGGTGATGAGTTCACGGGCTTCAGCCTCGGTAAAGCTCTTCTGGCGCAAAAAGACCTCATTTTCGAGCTTCATGCTGGTGAGCGGCGTGCGCAGCTCATGGCTAGCATCGGAGGTAAACCGCTTTTGTTGCTCGTGGGCCTCCTCTATCGGCTTGAGCGTGCGCCCGGCATACCAATAGCTCAGCACCGCACCAACAGCCAACACACCCACATCCATCCAGAAGAAATCACGGTTCAGATTCTGACGAGTAACGTCAGCTTGCCGCTCCTGGGCGTTTGCGAAGTAGCGATCATTAGGCACACCAAATCCAGAAGTGCCATCTGGGTCGACATAGCGTAGAAACAGCCGGTGTACCGCACCGCGCTGGGCGTTATCACCACGGCTCAGCTCGTGATCGGTAAATGCTCGAACACCGAATGTCAGCAGCAAACAGAACACCACCAGGATAGCAAAATAGAATGCCGTCAGCTTCAGTCGAGCGGAATGGAATAGGTTGGTACTAGGCAGTGCCAAACTCATAGACCCTACACCGCGGTATAGCCGAAACCTCTGACGGTTTTCACGATGTTTTCACCACCCGGCTTATCAATTTTTTTGCGCAAGTTTGCCACAAACGTCTCAACAGTATTGTGCTGTACCCGTGAATCGTCCGCCCAGACATGGTCGAGCAGCTGATCTTTGCTGAGCACTTCACCGCGACGCGCTGCCAAATACTCCAGCAGCTGGAATTCTTTGGCCGTCAGATGGACCTCTTTGCCGGCTTTGCTCACCGTTTTGCTGATGCTGTTGATGATGACATCGCCAAGCGTGTAGGTGGTACCCTCTCCGGCCGTCGGGCGACGCAGCAGAGCACGGATGCGGGCCAGCAGTTCGTCGAAACTGAACGGCTTGGGCAGGTAGTCGTCCGCACCTTGGTCCAGGCCGTGCACGCGGTCACCGATGGTGCCACGAGCCGTCAGCATCAGGATAGGCATGAATTGCTTCTGGTCGTGCCAGAGGCGTATCAAACCCGGGCCATCGTACTTACCTGGAATCATCCAGTCTAATAGCACCAGATCGTATGCACCAGCACTGGTTAGAGTCTCGGCTGCATCGCCATCCTCGGCAATATCTACCACATAACCCTCAGCCTGCAAGCCGCGCTGTAAGCTATTTGCAATTTTTGCCTCGTCTTCTACTACCAGTATTTTCATTGTCAGTTCTCGTTTATTGTAAATCTATTCTGACAAAGCTAGCTGTATTTTAGCTGTATTTCGGCCTACTCGCCGCGCTCTTTCTTGCGTTGCTCAGGCGTTTCGTGGGGGCGGGCGTAATCATCTTCTAGCCGCCAGGTTGTACCTGCTTCGGGAGTCGACACTTCGAGAATATCCGTGTCGGTAATACCCTTCAGCCGATGCTTCTGGCCTATTTTTGTGCTATAGCCCTTGCCCGGTTCTAGCTCGGTCTCAATTAACTC
>Ga0268266_10002104_pt1 | contig 21995 bp, 20 predicted proteins | sample KBSS13metaG_FD_190356 | JGI IMG/M metagenome (GOLD analysis project Ga0268266, IMG submission 190356) | Switchgrass rhizosphere microbial communities from Kellogg Biological Station, Michigan, USA - KBS S1-3 metaG (SPAdes) (version 2) | ecosystem: Host-associated > Plants > Roots > Rhizosphere... | reverse complement strand
GTGGATCCTGCCGCGGGTCGTCGGCTGGGGCACGGCCATGGATCTGCTGCTGAGCGGTCGCGTCGTGCTCGCCGACGAGGCGGCGGAACTCGGACTGGTCAACGACGTCGTCGCGCTCGACCAGCTGCTGCCGCGGGCCATCGGCTACGCCGAGGACATCGCTGCCAACTGTGCGCCCAGTTCTCTGGCCGTAATCAAACAACAGGTGTACGCAGACACCATGCGCGATGTTTTTGAGGCGAGCGCGGTGGCCGAGAAGCTGATGCACGAGTCGATGCTTCGGCCTGACTTCATCGAGGGCATCACGAGCTTCTTCGAGAAGCGCCCACCCAACTTTCCGCCGCTCAAGGAGGAGACATGACGCTGGATTACCGAGCGATTGACGTCGACAACCACTACTACGAGACGGTGGATTCCTGCACCCGGCACCTGCCCAAGGAGTTCAAGCGCCGTGGCGTGCAGATGGTGCAAGACGGCAAGCGCACCCTGGCGGTGATGGCCGAGAAGGTCAATCACTTCATCCCGAACCCGACCTTCGATCCGATCATCGAACCGGGTTGCCTCGACCTGTTGTTCCGCGGCGAGATCCCTGAAGGCGTCGATCCCGCGTCGCTGATGAAGGTCGACCGGTTGGCCGATCATCCCGAATACCAGAACCGTGATGCCCGGGTGAAGATTCTGGACAAGCAGAACCTCGAAACCGTGTTCATGCTTCCGACATTCGCGTGCGGCGTCGAAGAAGCTCTCAAGCACGACATCGAGGCGACGATGGCCACGGTGCACGCGTTCAACCTCTGGCTCGACGAGGACTGGGGTTTCGACCGTCCGGATCGCCGGATCATCGCCGCACCGATCATCTCGCTGGCAGATCCGGAAAAGGCCGTCGAGGAAGTCGAGTTCGTGATCGGCCGTGGCGCCAAGATGGTGCTGGTGCGGCCGGCACCTGTGCCCGGCGTGGTCAAGCCGCGGTCGTTGGGTGATCCTCTGCACGACCCGGTGTGGGCACGGCTGGCGGAAGCAGGGATTCCGGTGGGATTCCATCTTTCCGACAGCGGCTATCTGGCTATCGCGGCGCTGTGGGGCGGAAAGTCAACCTTCGAGGGATTCGGCAAGAAGGATCCTCTCGACCAGGTGCTGCTCGACGACCGCGCCATCCACGACACGATGGCCTCGATGATCGTGCACCAGGTGTTCACCCGGCACCCGGCGCTGAAGGTGGCCAGCATCGAGAACGGGTCCTACTTCGTCTACCGCTTGATCAAGCGGCTGAAGAAGGCGGCGAACACCGCGCCCTACCACTTCAAGGAGGACCCGGTCGAGCAGCTGCGTAACAACGTCTGGATCGCACCGTACTACGAGGACGACGTGAAGCTGCTCGCCGAAACCATCGGCGTCGACAAGATCCTGTTCGGCTCGGACTGGCCACACGGCGAGGGGCTGGCGGATCCGATGTCGTTCACCGCCGACATCCCGCAGTTCCCCGAGTTCAGCGCCGAGGACACCCGGAAGGTCATGCGGGAAAACGCATTAGACCTACTCGGCGCCGAGGTTTCGGCATAGCCCTCCGATGAGCGAGTGGACCATCGGCGGGGTTCTCGACGCCATAGCGGAGACGGTTCCCGACCGCCTGATGACGGTCTGCGGCGCGCGGCGCAGCACGTTCGGCGAATCGGCGGATCGGACCCGCAGGCTCGCAAACTTACTGACAGGTAACGGGTTCGGCGCTCACCGTGAGCGCGCCGAGCTCGAGAACTGGGAATGTGGGCAGGATCGCGTCGCACTGATCATGCACAACGACCTCTATCCCGACATGGTGATCGGTTGTCTGAAGGCGCGCACCGTTCCCGCGAACGTCAACTACAACTACACGCCCCGTGAGGTCGCCGAGCTGTTGGAGTACCTGCGACCGCGGGCAGTCATCTACCACCGGTCGTTGGGGCCGAAGTTCGCCGACGTGTTGCCACCCGCCTCGGCCGACCTTCTGATTTCGGTGGACGACGGTAGCGACGTTGCGGAGCTGACCGGGGCCATCACGCTGGAAGACGCCCTGGCACAAGGGGATACCGACCATCCGATCACCCCATCTCCCGATGATCTGCTGATGGTGTGCACCGGCGGTACCACCGGGCGGCCCAAGGGGGTGATGTGGCGGCAGAGCGACAGCTACGTCGTGTCCATGAACGGCGCCGATCACGAGTCCGCCGGTGAGATACACGACAAGGTGCGCCACGGCGGACAGCCATGGTTCGCCGTGTCCCCGTTGATGCATGCGGCCGGCATGTGGACGGCGTTCGCCGCCCTTCTCAACGGCCTGCCTGTCGTCCTGTACGACAAGGCGAAATTCGACGCTGGAGCCGTGCTCGCGACCGCTGAGCGCGAAAAGGTGGGAATGATGACGATGGTCGGCGACGCCTATGCCGGGCCGTTGGTCGACGAGCTGCGACGCGGTTCCTACGACCTGTCATCGATGTTCGCGATCGGCACCGGGGGAGCGGCGACGAACCCGAAATACCAACGGGCGCTGCTGGAACTGCTGCCGCAGATCACATTGATCAATGGCTACGGCTCATCGGAGACCGGCAACGTCGGCTTCGGGCGCAGTCAGCGCGGCAACGAGAAGGACACGTTCGAATTGCGCGAGGGTGCGCTGGTGGTGTCGGAAGACTACAGCCGGTTCCTCCAGCCCGGCGAGGACGAAATCGGTTACGTGGCACGCGCAGGCAGGATTCCGCTCGGCTACTTCGACGATGCCGCTGCCACCCAGAAAACATTCCCGGTCGTCGAGGGTCAGCGCGTGGTGATCTCCGGGGACCGGGGCTCGCTAGGCCCCGACGGCACCATGCGGCTGTTCGGCCGCGACTCTCTGGTCATCAACACCGGCGGGGAGAAGGTGTTCGTCGAGGAGGTCGAAGAGGTGTTGCGGGCGCACCCGACCGTCGCCGACGCACTGGTGGTCGGACGGACGAGTGAACGGTGGGGCCAAGAAGTCGTTGCGCTGGTGGCGTTGCGCGACGGCGCCGACGCCGACCAGTCGGCGTTGCTCGAACTCTGCACGTCGCGGCTGGCCCGGTTCAAGGCGCCGAAGGAGTTCATCTTCGTCGAACAGGTCCGCCGTCTCGGCAACGGAAAAGCCGATTACCGGTGGGCGAAAAGCGTTGCGACACAGAAGGCTACGGTATGACACCCAAAGTGATAGACGGCCTGGTCAACGTGCACTTCGGTGAAACCGAGAAGCAGCCCACCTGGATGCTCAAGGTGCGCGACGACTACTTCAAGGGACCTGAATCGATGTTCGCTCCGGTCGACCTGGCCGAGTTGCTGGACGAGATGGATGAGCAGGGCGTCGCGAAAGCGATTCTGATGGACAGCGTCGCCAAGCCGTCGGTGACCGCGCGTAAGTTCGTCGAAGCGAAGCCGGACCGGTTCGCGCTGGCGATGGGTGGGGTCAACCTGTTGCGGCCGATACCGGCACTGAGGGAACTCGCCGCCGTCGCCTCGGATCTACCAGTGGCGTATACCGTTGTCGGGCCTAGCTTCTGGGGCGACGGTCAATATCCTCCCAGTGATGCCGTGTACTACCCGCTTTACACCAAGTGCGCGGAGCTCGAACTGCCGCTGTGCATCAACACCGGCATCCCAGGGCCGCCGATACCGGGTGAAGTCCAGAACCCGATTCATCTCGATCGGGTGTGCGTGCGGTTCCCCGAACTCAAGCTGTGCATGATCCACGGGGCCGACCCCTGGTGGGACGTCGCCATCCGGCTGATGATCAAGTACCAGAATCTGCGTCTGATGACGTCGGCGTGGTCACCAAAGCGGCTGCCCGACAGTCTCTTGCATTACATGCGGACTCGGGGAAGCAACAAGGTGATGTACGCCTCGGACTGGCCGGTGCTCAAGATGCGCCGTGTCGTGCCCGAGGCGCTGGCCCTGGAATTGCCTGCCGACGTACTCGACAACTACCTCTTCAACAACGCGAACGAATTCTTCTTCGGGGCCAAACAGGAGAACTGATGGATCGTTACGAACTGCGCAGAATCGACTACAGCCTCACCGAGGACCACCAGGCCCTGCAGGCCGCCTACAAGGACTTTTTCAAGACTCACTGTTCGATCGAAACGGTGCGTGCCGCAGAGGAGTCCGGGTTCGACAAGAGCTTGTGGGAACGCCTGTGCGCCATGGGGGCGACGACGATGGCGCTGCCGGAATCCGTCGGCGGAGACGGGGCGACGCTCGTCGACCTGACCCTGGTGGCAGAAGAGGTCGGACGCTCGCTGGCGCCTGTGCCATGGATCGACCACGTCTGCGCCGCTCGGCTGCTCGCCCGCTTGGGAGCGCTGGACCCCGACGTCGTCAACGGCAAGCAGTTGGCCGCATTCGACCCGCAGCACGACAACGTGACCGGCGTACGACTGATCCCGACCGGCTCGATCGCCGACCAGATCGTCGTGCGCGACGGTCAAGACATCGTGCGGCTGACGTTCGGCACCCGTCCCGCCAAGGTGGACAACATCGGCCGGCTGCCCATGGCGTGGGTCGACCCCGCTGCCGCCGACAGCCGCACAGTGCTCGCCAGTGGCGCCGAGGCGTTGGCGGAATACCAACGCGCGCTGGACGAATGGCGGGTGCTCACCGCTGCGGCGCTGGTGGGTCTGGTCGAGGAGACGCTCACGATCGCCGCGGAATTTGCGAAGAACAGGTACACGCTCGGTGTGCCGATCTCGACGCTGCAGGGCATCTCGCATCCGCTGGCCAACATAGCGATCACCGTGCAGGGAGGACGCAATCTCGCCCGTCGCGCAGCCTGGTTCCTGGACAACGAGCCCGACGAGCGACCGGAGCTCGCGCCGTCGGCATTCGTGTTCATGGCCGAGGAAGCATCCAAGGCCGCAACGATGTGTGTGCACGTGCAGGGCGGCCTCGGGGTTTCGGCTGAGGCGGCGGCATCGGCTTACCTTCTTCGCGCGCGCGGCTGGGCCTTGGCAGGGGGCGACCCCGGAGCGAGTGCCAAGTACATCGCGGAGCTCGTCGCGGCCCGCGAAAGCGGTTCAGGAAAGGGCGAATAAGTGGATTTCTCACGGGTTGAGCTGGCCGAGGACGATCAGTCGTTCCTCCAGGAGGCGCGTGACTTCCTGCGTACCCATGTGACCGAGGACGTCATCCGCCGCGACCGCGAGACCGGCGACAACTTCGACGAAGGCGTGCACCTCGCGCTGGGAGCGGCCGGATATCTGGCGAAGGAATGGAAGTCCGAAGCCGAGGGCGGCTTTGATCGTGTTCGCCGGCGGATCTGGGAACTGGAGAAGCGCCGGGCACACGTGCCGTGGGTAACCTCCGGCACCACTGCGATGATCGCGCGGTCGGTGGAGAAGTTCGGCTCACCCGAGCTGAAGGCCGAGGTGATGCCAGGAGTGTTCAGCGGGCACATCCGGTTGTGCCTTGGCTACACCGAGCCCGAAGGCGGTTCCGACGTCGCGACCTGCAAGACCCGCGCGGTGCGGGATGGGTCGAGCTGGGTCATCAATGGTTCGAAGATGTTCACCACCGGTGCGCACAACTGCCAGTACGTCTTCTTGATCACCAACACCGATCCCGATGCCCCAAAACACAAGAGCCTCACCATGTTCCTGGTGCCGCTGGATTCACCAGGCATCGAGATCCAGGGCATCCGCACAGTCGACGGCGACCGCACCAACATCGTCTACTACAGCGACGTCCGCGTCGACGACAAGTACCGGCTGGGTGAGGTGAACAACGGCTGGACCGTGGTGCGAGAACCGCTGAACGTCGAGCACGGCGCCGTCGATGTTGCCCCGGACGGGCTGCAGGACGTGTCGATCATGATGCATCAGGCCGGGTTCATGGCCGACGCCGTCGACAAGGCCGCGGCGAAGGTGGCCGAACCGGACCCCAACGGGCGCAGGCTGCTTGACGACGGTGCGGTGGCGTATCGGCTCGGCCGCAGTGTGGCCAGGATGGAGGCCGCGCTGAGCGCCACGACAATCTTCGGACGAGTGGCGTTGGCGCAGACGATGCGGGATATCTCGCCGGACCTGATGGACCTCCTCGGCACGGCAGCGTCGCTGCCGGTCGGCACGGACGGCGCGGCGGACGACGGCGCCGCGGAATACGTCTACCGATTCGCCCCATTGGTCGGCATCTACGGCGGCACACTCGAGGTGTTCCGCAACATGATCGCGCAGTACATGCTCGGGCTGGGCAAGCCGGCGTACGCGCCGCCGGCCCAGAAGAAGGCCTCCTAGCGCTCGACGCAAGAAGGTGGCCGCGGCAGCCGGACTGGCTACCATGTCGTCCATGGGTGACACCTGGCTGTCCGAAACCCGCTCCTCGTACGACACCGACGCCACCGGATACGCCGAGAAGGTACGTGGACTGCTTGGCGAGAAGCCTTATCTGCGGCTAAGTTTGGCGATGTTCGCTGAGTTGGTGCGCGACGTCGGAGGTGGACCGGTCGCCGATGTCGGCTGTGGGCCGGGGTACGTCACTCGCTACCTCCATGATGCCGGAGTGGACGCATTCGGCATTGACCTTTCACCCGAGATGATCGCGATCGCGCGGCGGGATTACCCCGGCCTACGCTTCGAGGTCGGGACGATGACCGACCTCGCCTTGGCGGACAACTCCGTTGCCGGTGTGCTCGCGTTCTGGTCGGTGATCCACGTGCCCGACCACGCCGTGCCCGGTGTGTTCGAGCAGTTCTGCCGAGTGTTGCGGCCAGGATGTCCGCTGCTGGTCGGGTTTCACGTCGGCGACGAAACACAACACACGTCAGAGGGTTACACGGGTCGCTCGATCAATGTCGACAGTTACCACCGGCCGCCGAGCAGGGTCGGGGGCTGGCTTCGTGACGCCGGGTTCACTATCGAGGCCGAACTGGTTCTGAGGCCAGACGACGACGTCCCAGGAGCCGTCATCTTTGCGCGCAGCCCCAGCTGACCATGCCTAGTTGCCACCACCAACCGCGCGGTTGTGGGTGGCCGCGCCGGTGGATTGGGTCATAGCGACACGACGGTCGCCGCTGCGGTGCCCGGTGCACCGTACAGCTGCGCGAAGCCGACCCTCGGCTCGCCCGGTACCTGGCGATCGCCTGCCTCACCGCGCAGCTGGCGCACCAGCTCGTGGATCTGGCGCAGACCCGACGCGCCGATCGGCTCACCGTTGGCGATCAGCCCGCCGTCGGTGTTGATCGGCATGGCGCCGTGGATTTCGGTTGCCCCGTCGGCCAGCAGCTTCTCCTGCTCGCCGTCGGCGCAGAAGCCGCATTCGGCCATGTGGATGATCTCGGCCCCCGCGTCAGTGTCCTGCAGCTGGATCACGTCAACGTCCTCCGGTGCGACACCGGACTTTTCGAACGCCGCCTTAGCGGCATACACCGTCGGCGCCACGTCTTCGGTGACGGGAGCGAACGTCGTGTTCACCTCATAAGCGCCGTAGCGTCGGGTGCGCACCTCGACGGCCCGCAGGTACACCGGCTTGGAGGTATAGCGGTGCGCGATGTCGGCGCGGCACATGACGACTGCGGCGGCGCCTTCGTCGGGCGCGCAGAACATGTACTGCGTGAGCGGGTAGTTCAGCATCGTCGAGTTGAGGATCTCCTCCTCGCTGATGGGCTTGCGCCGAAACGCATTCGGGTTCAGCGCCCCGTTGCGGAAGTTCTTCGCCGCGACCTTGGCGAGTGTCTCCTGCGAGATGCCGTGGTCGTACAGGTAGCGGTTCGCCTTCATGCCGAAGAACTGGGTGGTCAGGTATTGGCCGTTCTCGGCGTACCAGCTCGGCATGCCGACCAGCGCGGGATCCTCGGTGAAGGCGCCGCGCGGATGCTTGTCGAGGCCGACCGCGATGCCGATGTCGTAGTCGCCCAGCCGGATTCCGTCAGCGCATGCCTTTGCGGCGCTAGCCGCGGTGGCGCATGCGTTGAACACGTTGGTGAACGGGATGCCGGTCAGGCCAACCATTCCGACGATCGCGTCGGGGTTGGCCACCGTCCAGCTGCCGCCAGTGGCGAACTGGACGTCGCTCCACTGCACACCGGCGTCCGCCAGGGCGGAAAAGATCGCGTCGACACCCATCTCCATCGCGGACTTGCCTTCGAAGCGTCCGAACGGGTGCAGGCCCACGCCGATGATGGCCACGTCGTTCATTGGGCGGATCCTCTCTAGACGGGCTTGAACGCGAACGTGACGATCTCGTCGCCGTCGTCGTCGGTGGTGAACGGAATCATGGTCAGCTCGACTTCCATGCCGAACTCGAGCTTGGCCGGATCGTTCTCGGTCAGGCGACCCTCGACCCGGATGACGTCGCCGAGCTCGACGAGCCCGACCCCGAACGGAACGAAGTCCTTGCCCGTCGGGCCCCTGTAGGGCGGTCCTGGCGGAAAACCTTGCGTCGTCCAGGCGACCAGGGTGCCGCGGCGGGGGAGTAGCACTTGCGACATCTCACCGACACTGCATTTGGGGCAGCGCTGCTGGACTGGAAACGCCGTGGCGCCACAGCTGCCGCAGGTGCTTCCGATGAGTTGTGGGTTGTCGTCGGGCCAGGTCGAAATATCCGGCGCCAGCGCCTTCTGCATGCGACGATCCTCCCCTGTGGGCCAGCCAAGTCGAAGCAACTGTAAATCTTACAGTAGCCACGCCGAGTGGGGCTCAGCGAGGGTCGATGACGTTGCGCAGACGTTCCGCCGGAAACGTGGACGCGCCCGCAGCCTGAACACGTTCGGCCAGAGCGCGATCCGAGGTTGCGACGCAGACGCGTTCGGGATGGGCGTCGGCTTGCACGAGCCGGACGATTTCATCATCGGCCGAATTCGCGGCCGGCTGCGGCGCATGCGCCACGGTGATCACCGCGGATTCGATCGGTGGCGACGGCGGCCGCTCGAACACCACGGTGACGTCGGCGCTTTCGCTCACCGCCCATTGCTCGAGCCGCTCGACCAATGCCCTCATCGCGCGGTCGCGGTCACGCCACCAGCCGTCGGGGCGAGACCCGATCACGTTCATGCCGTCGACGATCCACCGCATCAATCGAGCGTATGCGACCTTTGAACTGTAATCCTTACCGTATGGTCGGAGGGTGATCGAGCACAAGGTGACGTTCTGCCGCCTCTAACTACCGCGAGCGTGCGTGTCTGTACGCCAACACGCCGCGTTCCGTGCGCATTTCGCGCACGGTGATGGCGCCACGAAGGTGCGCAGAATGTACGCATTTGGCGGCGTGTCGTGGTACAGACACGCACGCTCGGCGAAAAGGAAGTCAGGCGATGGCGCCGGAGTCCTTGAGTTCCTCGATCCGGTCCCAGTCCATGCCGAGTTCCATCAGCACCAGCTCGGTGTGCTCGGACGCCTGCGGGGCACGCGTGGTCACGAGGGGTTCGTGGTTGAACTGGACCGGCCCGCGAACGACCTTGAACGGCTTGCCGCCGTCGCTCGCCTCGACTTCGACGATCATGTCGTTGGCGATCGCCTGTTCGTCGGACGTCAGATCGATGAAACTCTGGAACGGCGCCCACTGCCCCTTCATCGTCTTGAGATGCTGGCGCCAGTAGTCGAAGGGCTTGCTGCGAATCTGTTCTCTGATGAGTTCGGCTGCGGCCGCGGCGTTTTCGATCAGCGGCATGACATCGGAAAACCGCGGATCGTCGGCCAGTTCCGGCAGGCCGAGATGTTCGAAGGCGTCGCGAATGTAGCCCGTCGGGCTGACGATGCACAGGTTGATGGTGCCACCGTCGGAGGTCAAATAGTTCGCCATGAACGGGTTCACACTCGGACCTGTTGCATCCGGCATGACCGAACGCATCGTCTCTCCGGTTTCCATGCCTTGCGTGACGCTCGCCCCGCCGGCCCACCAGGCTGTGCTGAGCAGTGACACGTCCAGTTCGACCGCCTCGCCGGTGCGCTCACGGTGAAACAGGGCCGCAGAGATTCCGCCTGCGATGTTCATCCCGCCGATCGAATCGCCGAACGCCGGAATGCCCTGCGACAGTGCGCCACCCAACTCCTCAGGCGTCAGCGCATGACCCACGCCGCTGCGTGTCCAGAACGCGGTGCCGTCGAAGCCACCGGTATCGCGCTCGGGCCCCTTGTCGCCGTAGGCGCTACCGCGCGCATAGATGATGTTCGGGTTGACCGCGCGAATGTGCTCGATGTCGAACTTGTTCTTCTGTCGCTGTGCGGGCATGTAGTTCGTGAGGAAGACGTCGGCGGTCTTGGCGATCTCGTACAGCACTTCCTGGCCGCCCGGCGTCGACACGTCGATGCCGACGCTGCGCTTACCGCGATTGGGATGCTCCATCAACGGGTGCCGGTTCGGGTCGAGTTGGAATCCGCCCATATTGATGAAACCGCGTTGGGTGTCGCCGCGCACGGGATGTTCCACCTTGATGACGTCGGCGCCCCAGTCGGCCAGGATCGCCCCGGCCGCAGGAACGAACGTGAACTGTGCGACTTCGAGGACGCGTACGCCCTCCATCACCTTGATCAAGTGAGCCTCTCTAGCTGTTGAAATATCTTACTGTAATGTTTACAGTTGATCGTCCCGCAGAGTCCGATTGTACGAGGTAGCAAGGTGAGCTCCACCGAGAATCGCGAAGAACGGACCGAGACCAGCGTCGAGCTCGGCAGGCGGGTGGCCGAACGCGCGGAAGCCCGAATGTTCGTCGACGGCGAACTCACGCTCGCGGCAACCGGTGAAGTGTTCGACAATTTCAGCCCGGCCACCGGACTGCTGCTCGGCCAAACCGCCGCCGCCCAACCGCTCGACATGGACCGCGCCATCGCGGCCGCGCGCCGCGCCTTCGACGAATCGGACTGGTCGACCAACCGCACGCTGCGCAGGCGCTGTCTGGACCAGTTGCAGTCGGCGGTCGAGGGCGACAAGGAAGCTCTGCGCGAGGAGCTGATCGCCGAGGTCGGCTGTCCCGCGATGATCACCCAGTCCGCGCAACTGGATTGGCCGCTCGCAGAGGCGCTGCGCTATCCCGGTCGGCTGATCGACGAGTTCGAGTGGGAGCGCACGCTGGAGGGTGGCGGCTTGTTCGGCGAGCGCAACGTGCGCACCGTCGTCAAGGAGCCGGTCGGCGTCGTCGCCGCGATCACGCCGTCGAATTTCCCGATCGAGGTCATCCTCAACAAGCTCGGGCCGGCCCTGGCCGCAGGCAATACCGTTGTGCTCAAACCGGATCCGCATACGCCGTGGAACGCCACCCGGCTCGGTCGGCTGATCGCAGAGCACACCGACATTCCTGCGGGCGTGGTGAACGTCGTGCCGACGCCGTCCAACGACGTGGCCGGACGGTTGGGCACCGATCCGCGCGTCGACATGATCTCGTTCACTGGTTCGACGGCCGTCGGCAAGCTACTCATGCGCCAGGGCGCCGACACCATGAAGCGGATGTTCCTCGAACTCGGAGGAAAGTCGGTGTCGATCGTGCTCGACGACGCGAACCCCGCCGCGATCCTCGGCGCCGCTGTGGGGGTATGCGTCCACGCGGGGCAGGCGTGCGCGGCGACCACGCGCATGCTCGTCCACCGCTCGCTGTACGACGAAGCGGTCGCCACCATCACCACCGCCTACTCGGCGGTGCCCGTCGGCGATCCCGTCCAGCCCGAAACCCTTGTCGGACCGCTGATTAGCGCAGCGCAGAAGGATCGTGTCCTGATCGCCATCGAGCAGGCACGCCGCGACGGCGGCGAAATACCCGTCGGCGGCGGCGAGGTCGCCGACCTGCCTGAGCATCTCAAAGGCGGCCACTATGTGGCGCCCACCGTGGTCGTCGGCGTGGACAACAGCGCGGCGATCGCCCGGGAAGAGGTCTTCGGCCCGGTGCTCATCGTGATGCCGTTCGATGACGACGACGAGGCGGTGCGTATCGCCAACGACAGCGCGTACGGCCTTGCGGGCGCTGTCATGTCGCGATCAATGAAGCGCGGCATGAACATCGCGCGTCGCATCCGCACCGGCTCTTTCGGCGTCAACGGCGGCATGTTCTACGGCGCCGACGCGCCGTTCGGCGGCTACAAGAACAGCGGTGTGGGCCGACAGTGCGGCATCGAAGGCTTTCAGCAGTATCTTGAGACCAAGACCATCGGCTGCCGAGTGCCCCGACAGAGCTAGGCCGCGTCGAATCTGAAGTTATGTGCGAAGTTTTGACGGTTTTTCGACAACAAGCTCACTTTCGGCGATCAGTGTCTCCGCGTTCCCTTCTCCGGCGCGGTAGTGCCACCGGTCAGGCCACTGCGTCGAACGTCACTGGAATCGCGGTAGGCGACCGGAACGGCTGGCCGAAGATGTGCGGGTCGTCGTCGGTGACCAACTCGATGTTGGTCACCCGGGCCAGCAGGGTTTCGACCGCTACCCGCGTCTCCATCCGCGCCAGGTGCAGTCCCATACAGGTATGTTCACCGGCGGCGAAGGAAAGGTGCGGGACGCGCTTGCGGAAGATGTCGAACTCTTCTGAACGCTCCCATCGCTTTTCGTCTCGATTGGCCGAGCCGATACAGACGTCGACGACCGCGCCTGCTGGCAGCTCGACGCCTTCGATCTCAGTCGCCTCGCTCGCGTAGCGCTGCACCGTGGTCAACGGTGTCTCGAAGCGCAGGCCTTCCTCGATTGCAGGCGCGATGAGGTTGTGGTCTTCCTGCACGGCCCGGAACTGCTCCGGGTGACTGAGCAACAGATACAAGAGGTTTCCAGAGGACCGATAGGTGGTCTCCAGACCAGCGGGCAGCAACAGCCGAAGGAACGAGTAGATGGCCTCGTCGGACAGCTTCTCGCCGTCGATCTCCGCGGTCACCAGATCGCCGATGATGTCCTCTGTCGGCTTGGATCTGCGCTGCTCGATCTGTTGCAGGAAGTAGTCTTTCAGTTCCGCAGACGCCTCGAAGGCCCGCTTGTAGCGGACGGTGTAGCTGATCAATTCGACAGCGCGTTTGCGGAACCATGCGAGGTCCTGCTCAGGCAGACCGAGCAGCTTCGAGATGACTCGCGTCGGAAACTCAAAGGTGAAGTCCTTGACCAGATCGGCCTCGCCGGTCTCGATGAACTCGTCGATCAATCCATTGACGACGGGCCGAACGATCTCCGGCTCCCAGCGCGACAACGAGCGCGATTTGAAGGCCGCCGACACGAGATTGCGGTGTTCCCAATGCTTTTTGCCCTCCATCGCAAGGATGGTCGGGCCGATGAACAGCCCGATGGTGCTGTCGTAGATGTGCGAGTTGAACACCTTGCCATCCCGGAAGACGCGGTTGACGGCGTCGAACGACACTGCTGCGTAGAGGTGTTCGGGCTTCATCGATTCGGGTGTCTTGGACCAATCCATGACGCTGCCCTCGAACACCCCGGCCTCGCTCCGCTTCTGTGCGAACAGCGGATAGGGGTCACGAAGGAGGTCGAACGTATCGTCGGCCGTGACTGGGCTCTCCACCGCTGATCTCCAGCATCGTCGATCGGACAAACATCCTGCTTTAGGTACTGTAAAGCTTACAGTATTGCAGATCTAGAGCTGAATCGGCGGTCCCGCGAGCATCGAGTTGATGAAGCCGGCGTCGACATGGATGTCCTGCCCCGTGATCCAGCCGGCCTCGGGCGAGCCCAGGAACGCGATGGTCGGGGCGATGTCGTCGACGCATCCATGCCTGCCGACGGTGGCGCGGCATGCGTCGAGCACCTCTTTGCCCATGGTCGCCTCGAAATCCGTGAGGATCGGCGTCTCGACCGGCCCCGGGCTCACGGTGTTGATCCGAACCCCGTACTTCGTCCAGGCGGGACCCGCGAGGCGCTTGCTGTACAGGATCACCGCTTGCTTGGAGGTGCTGTACACCGGGTAGGTCGGGTCCTGGCCGGCCTGCCACTTCTCGACGGCCTCGGCGTCGGTGAGCTCCAGGAGGCCGGACAGTATTTCCAGGCGCTGCTCCCAGCCGAGCGCGGCGGTCGACGCCACCGCGACAACGGATCCACCCTCACGCAACAGCGGCAGCATGCCCTCGGACATCAGCCGCATGCCGAGATAGTTCACCTTGAGCACGTCGGCGGCCGGCGCCGTTCCGGGGATGCCCGCGACATGGGCGAGCATGTCCCAGCCCGAACCGATCTGGCCGAGCAGCGCGTCGATGTCGGCCGCGTCGCGCAGATCGCACCGCATGTACTCGGCAGCCGGAGTCTGGTGCTCGCGAACGTCGACGGCAAGCACGTAGTCGCCGCGGTCATGAAACAGTTTTGCGACCGCCGCCCCGATGCCTGATCCCGCGCCGACCACCACGATCCTGCGTTTCATATGACCCAACCTTTCCAATGCACCGAGCAGCCTGCGTATCATCGAACGGCCGACAGTAAGGTCGACAGTAAACAATTCTGGTTCACCAGACAATGACCGTGGGACGGACGCATGAGCACAACGCAGGAGCGGGTCGACGGCGCTATGGAAGTGAACGCGCTGCGCGCGATCCTCGAACGTCAGCGTGCCGCGTTCCTGGCCGAGGGCCCGCCCACCGTGGCGGTGCGGCGTAATCGCATCGACCGGCTGCTCGCGCTGGTGCTCGACAACGCCGACGATTTCGTCGACGCGATGCAGGCCGATTTCGGCACCAGACCAGCGACGGGAACGCTGTTCACCGAGGTGCTCGGCATGGTTTCGGTCATCGAGCACACCAGATCACAAGTGCCGCAATGGATGCGCGCGACAAAGCTGATGCGCGCGGCGCGGCTGGTCGGGCTCAAGGCGGAGGTGCAGCCCTCGCCGCTGGGTGTGGTCGGGATCATCGGCCCGTGGAACTACCCGCTGCAGCTGGTCGTGCTGCCCGCATCGGCGGCCTTCGCCGCGGGCAATCGGGTCACGATCAAGATGTCGGAAATCACTCCCCGCACAGCGGAACTGATGAAGACGACGGCACCGAAGTATTTCGACGCTACCGAACTCGACATCGTCACCGGCGGGCCCGAGGTTTCGGCGGCGTTCGCGAGCCTGCCGTTCGACCATCTGTTCTTCACCGGTTCGCCGTCGGTCGGCTCACTGGTTCAGCAGGCCGCCGCGCGGAATCTCGTCCCCGTCACCCTCGAGTTGGGTGGAAAGAATCCGGTGGTGGTTTCGCCCGATGCGGACCTCAAGCGATCGGCAACGCGTATCGCCGCGGCGCGAATGATCAACGGGGGGCAGGTATGTATCTGCCCGGACTACGTTTTCGTGCCCGGTGATCGCATCGGCGCATTCGTCGACATCGCCCGCGACACCCTGCGTGGCATGTTCCCTTCGATCGTGCACAACGACGACTACTGCTCGTCGGTGAACGAGGCCAACTTCGATCGCGTGGTCGGGTTGATCGAGGACGCCAAGGCCAACGGCGCCACCGTCGAAACCATCGCTCCCTCAGCCGAATCGCTGCCCGACCGCGCCACCCGCAAGATCGCACCCACGATCGTTCGGGACGTCGACGAGACCATGAGGCTCGCCAACGAAGAGGTGTTCGGGCCCGTCCTCGTCGTCCGACCGTACTCGGATCTGACCGATGTCATCGAGCACATCAACCAGCGGCCCTCGCCGTTGGTGGCGTACTGGTACGGCCCCGATGACGACGACTTCAGACGATTTGTCCGGCATACCCGCAGCGGCGGCGTTGCGCGCAATGACTTTGGCGCGCAGATGATCCCGTCGGCCGCGCCGTTCGGCGGCGTGGGCCGCAGCGGGATGGGCGCTTATCACGGCAAGGCCGGTTTCGACGCGTTCAGCCACTACCGGACGGTGGTCGGCACCGACTTGCCGTTCAGCGTCACCGGTCGGGCCGCGCCGCCGTTCAGCGGTTCAACGCGCGTAGGCGCGAGCATGGCGCTGCGGATGGCGCGCAGCCGCACTCGCCGACGGCTCAGGCGCCGCCGCTGATCGCTTGCTCGCGGGCCCACCGGTAGTCGGCCTTTCCGGCCGGGCTTCGTTCGATCACCGGCCGGAACACGATCGCTTTCGGCAGCTTGTAGCGCGCGATCGATCCGGCGGCATGGTCGATCAGCTCCTGCTCGTCGACACTGGCGCCCTCGGCGAGCGCGACGATCGCAACGACCTCTTGGCCCCACTTCTCACTGGGCCGGCCCGAAACCACCACGTCGGCCACCGCGGGATGCGACGCGACTGCGGTCTCGACCTCCTCGACGAAGATCTTCTCCCCACCGGAGTTGATGCACACCGAGTCACGACCGAGCAACTCGATCGTGCCGTCCGCCAGATGACGGGCGCGGTCGCCTGGCACCGAGTACCGCACGCCGTTGATGACCGGGAAGGTCGCGGCCGTCTTCGACTCATCTCCCTTGTAGCCCAACGGCACATAGCCCCGCTGCGCGAGCCAACCGATGCCGTCGTGACCCGGCTCGAGGATCGCGCTGAGGTCTTCGGCCGCGACGAATGTGTCGGGACCCGCGTTGAACGTGCCTGTTGCCACGGCGCCAGGGGCCGACATATGCGTCATCTGCGCGCCGGTCTCCGACGACCCGACACCGTCGACGACGATCAGGCCGGGCTTGACGTCGATGAGGCGTTGCTTGGCCGTCGGGGTCAGCAGCGCGCCGCCGTTGGCCACCACCGCCAACGACGAGAGATCGGCACCACCGCGTTCGATCGCCGCCGCAAGTGGCCGCGCCATGGCGTCGCCGACGACGGTGACCGCCATGACCTTCTCGCGCTCGATGGTGTTGACGACTTCGTCGGCGTCGAAGCGGTCGGTGACCGTGGAGAAGACCACCGACTGACCGGTCGTCATCGCCGTCATGACCGCCCATTGCGCTGCACCGTGCATCAACGGCGGCAGGATCATGAGCCGCGATTCAGGCGCGTCCGCAACGCGTTTCGCGATGTCTTCGTAGGACCTGGCAAGCTCCCCGGTATAGAGGCTTCGGCCGCCGAACGAGGTCATGAAGATGTCGTGTTGGCGCCACAGCACGCCCTTCGGCATGCCCGTCGTGCCGCCGGTGTAGAGCACATACAAGTCGTCGGGCGACGGCTCGTCGGGCGGCAGCACGGGCACACCAGAACCGACGATGGACTCGTAGTCCACCGCCCCGTGCACGAGATCGTTGCCCGACCCGTCAGCGATCTGGATGAGCACCCGCAGTTTGGGCAGTTGCCGAAGCACGTCGTTGACCCGCGGCGCGAACGTCGCGTGATAGATGAGCGCGGTCGCGCCGGAGTCGGCCAGCAGGTAATGCAGTTCGTTCTTGACGTAGCGGTAATTCACGTTGAACGGCGCCACCCGGGCGCGCCACGCGCCGAGCATCGCCTCGACGTACTCGGGTCCGTTGTATGCGTAGATGCCAAGTAGGTCCTGACCGACTTCGTGACCGCGCAGCGTCGACCGGTCGGTCTTACACCCCAGGCCGCGGGAATGCAGGTAGGCCGCGAGCCGGTTGGATCGCTCGACGACCTGCGCGTACGTGTAGCGGCGCCGGCCTTGGATGAGGAATTCCCTGTCGCCGATTACAGCCGCGACAGTGTCCGCGGCGGCGGGGACGGTGAACTGTGTTTCGGAGTCTGACATCGTGCCTCTCAGGGCTGGTGGGGCAGCAGCTTGATCATCAGGCCCTTGGCCTCGGATAGTACGTTGCCGTCCGTGTCGGTCATTTCCGCCCTCACAAACATCTTCCGGCCTTCGACGGAGTCGATCCATGCTCGCGACAGCAACGGCTCGTCAGTGGGCGTGATCTTGCGGTAGTCGACATGCAGGTAAGCGGTCCGGCTGTCAGGTCGGCCCGCCGCGGAGACGACCATGCCGAAATGCCAGTCGTAGAACAGCGGGATCACCCCGCCGTGCACCGCGCCGTTGCCTCCGACATGGAAGCGGGTGAAGTGCCCGCGCATGGTTACCTCGTCGCGGTCTGAGTGCACCACCTGCCATGGCGGCATCAGCGGATGGCCGTTTCCCGGAAGGTCCCTGATACGTCCGCCCGGCGCTACACCGGCGGGTGCCTTGTGCTCCTCCAGACGCGCACAGACGTCCTCGACGAGCGCGGCCGTTTCGTTCCACACTGTGCCGTCGGGGCTCGTGGACACGACGATGTCCTGCAGCCGCCGCGTCGCCGCCATGAATCGGGCCAGCTCCGGCGTCGCGTCAACCGGTGTGACCCTTGCGAATTCGCGGATATCGTCCTCGGTGTCGGTCATTTCCACGCCTCGATGAGGTCGTCGGTGGTGGTGACGGTCGCAAGCAGCGACAGCGTGTTGTCGATGATCGAGGCGGCGTACTCGGTCGGGATGCCCGCGACCGCGTCCCGCGGCACCACAACCCGGTAGGCCCGGTTCACGGCGTCCATGACGAGGTTGGTGATCGCCACGTTCACCGAGACGCCAACGGCAACGATCGTCGAGACCCCGAGGTTGCGCAGCGTGATGTCGAGGTCGGTGCCGCCCATCGGCCCGATGCCGTGAGATCGGTGCAGCACCACATCCGTTGGGGCAGGGCCCAATTCGGGGAGCAGGGACGCGCCGGGACTACCCGGTGCGATGTCGACACCGCTACCGACCGCGAAGATCTTCGCGTTGTGATTGCCGCCAAGGCCGTCGGGCCGCCGCTGCACCAGGCAGTGCACGATCCTCACGCCGGCTTCGCGGGCCGCAGGAAGAAGGCGTTCGATGTTAGGCAGCGCCTGGCGGCGTGCCTCCTTCGCGAGCACCGCCAGCCCGGCGTTGGGGCCGACGACGGCACCCTGGCACTCCTGTGTGACGATCGCGGTGTGACCGGGCGCCGCGACCTCCGCGAGGTGAGGTTTCACGCAGACACGACCGCGTCGGCTGGGGGAACTTGATAGAACTGCGTCGCCCATTTGCGCAGGGCCATATAGGGTTTCGCGTCGACCTTCGACAGCGCCGGTCGCTCGATGTACTCCTGATAGCGCCAGATGTTGAGGTCATCCCACACCGTGCCCATGAACTGCCGCTGGACCTGCTCGCGCACGTTGTCGGGTGGCACGTCGGAGGTGTCGCCAGGCAGTCGCGGCCACCAGATGGAATAGAACATGTCCGAGTATCCGTCCTCGACAGGGGTGCAGGCGAAGATCAGCCGATGGTTCGACGATCCCTCGAACGCGCTGACCGCAAACCCGAGGCCGGAGAAGTGGCTGTGGATGTACAGCGCCATCTTGTTCGGATCGTCGCTGCGCGTATCGGGCCAGCCGGTCAGAAACCGCCACTCCTCGTCGACGGCCTCCCAGTTCAGGCACACCGGCGTGACGGTGGCTCCGTGGACGTAGTGAAAGTGCGCGCTGTCCGGGCCGTTCTCAGCGACGATCTGCGGATGCACCGGTTCGTGCTCGGCGCGACTCGAAAACTCGGGATACGGCCGGTAATACGCCTCGGGGTCGGTGGGAAACTGCGGGAACTTTCCGAACAGGTCGGGCATCTCCCAGTGTGGTTCGTTGCCTTCGGGTTGATGCCACGCGAACACGCAACCGTATTGTTCGCGCACTGGGAAGACGCGTAGCCGCAGCGATTTGTTAGGTCGATCCGGCTGGTAGGGGATGTACCGATTGGTGCCGTCGGGTCCCCAGCGCCAGCCGTGAAAAGGACACTCGACGCAGTCGCCGACGACCTTGCCGCCGTGGCCGATGTGGGCACCGAGGTGACGGCAGTGGGCTGCCATCACATGTAACTCACCGGACTCGTCGCGATAGGCGACAAGGTCTTCGCCGAAGTATCGAAGCGGACGTACCTCACCGACGGCGAACTCAGCCGACCAGCCGATCATGAACCAGCCGGTGACCTTCCAGGTGAAGGGGACCTTCACAGTTACGCCTCCCGGGTCGCGAGATACTAAATCGATTACAGTATAGATTTCCGCAAACGGCAAGATCGGGCGGCCGAGGTGGTGGCGGTCGTCCGATGGCTGCCTACGTAACCGCCCGAAACGGGCTGTCGTTCAGCGCCTTTCAAAACACACTTGATTTTCCGAAAACCTACGCTAGCGTAGGTTACGCAGCCGTAGGTATCAGACAAGTCGGGAGAGTCTTGATGACACCAACCCAAGAGGCATTGCTCACGGAGCTGGAACCCGTGGTGGAGGCCAACCTGAACCGACACCTCGAGAAGGCCAAGCCCTGGAATCCGCACGACTACGTGCCGTGGAGTCGTGGGCGCGACTTCGCGTTGTTGGGTGGCCAGGACTGGACACCGGAGGATTCCCAGCTCGACGAGGTATCCAAAGCCGCCATGATCGTGAACCTTCTCACCGAGGACAACCTGCCCTCCTACCACCGCGAGATCGCCGTGCGCTTTGGAAGTGACGGCGCCTGGGGCCAGTGGGTCGGCCAGTGGACAGCAGAAGAGGGGCGGCACAGCATCGCGCTCCGCGACTACCTCATCGTCACGCGCGGCGTTGATCCCGTAGCTCTCGAGCGCGGTCGGATGGTGCACATGGCGGCGGGCTACGACTCGGGTGACAAGTCGATGCTGGAGGCCTTGGCCTATGTGTCCTTCCAGGAATTGGCGACGCGGATCAGTCACCGCAACACCGGCCGCGCGTCTGGATGTCCCGTCGCCGAACAGCTGCTCACCCGGATAGCGACCGACGAGAACCTGCACATGGTCTTCTACCGGAACTTGGTGAACGCTGCGCTCGATATCGCACCGAACGCGACAATGCAGGCGATCGCTCGCGAAGTGATCAACTTCCAGATGCCGGGAAGCACCATGCCAGGGTTCGCAGAGAATGCTCTGAAGATCGCCAAGGCCGGCATCTATGACCTGCGTTCGCATTTGGACGATGTCGTGCGTCCGGTCTTGCGGTTCTGGGGAGTGTTCGAGCGCGAGGATTTCGACGGTGAAGGCGCGCGCGCCCGCGACGAACTGGCGGCGTTTCTCGACCTGGTAGAGGAAAAGGCCTCGTACTACGACCAGCGTCGCGAAGAACGGATGGCAGGCGCGGGCGCACCTTCGCGCCGGTGACTGCCGACAGCGTCAGGTGCCGGCAACCACGGCTTCGCCGAAGGCCTTGATGAAGTCGGCGGCAGCCTGCGGACTCGACCCGTCGGCCTGCACGACGGCGGAGGTGGCTCCGTAGGACCTCAACTCGTCGAGCACGTCGCAGGCACGTTGCAGTGATGCGGGGTCGTCGATCTCGATGTCGGGGCACACCACCTGTACATCGATCGACATTGGGTCCCGCCCTGATTCGGCCATCCCGTCCCGGAGTTGGTCGACCATGGCGCCGAACTGCTTGACGTTCTCGATGGCCGCGGTGCGGATCGTCGTGGCCATTCCGGCCGGCGCGAGGATCGGCATCCACCCGGTCCCGTACTCGATGACCCGGCGCAGCGCCGCCTTGCCGTTGCCGCCGATCCAGATCGGGGGATGCGGTCGTTGTGCGGGCCGTTGCAGCCAGACCGGGCCTGGCGTCTTGAAATCTGTCCCGCTGACCGGCGCGTCGGGGTCGACCCAAATCGACCACAAGGCGGCGAGGGCCTCGTCGAACAACTGTGCGCGACGGCCGAAGTCGACGCCGACCGCGCAGAATTCGGACCGCAGATAGCCGGCGCCGACCCCGGCGATCAGCCGGCCACCGGAGATCAGGTCCAGGCTGCCCAGCGCTTTCGCCGATAGATAGGGATTACGGAACGGCAGCACGTACAGGTTGGTCATCAGTTTGATGCGGGTGGTCACGCCCGCCATGAAACTCAGCGCGGCGATCGGATCGAGCGTGTTGTGGCCGCCGTTGCGCCGCCACTTGACCGACGGAGCCGGGTGATCGGACAGCGCCACCGCAGAGAAGCCGGAGGTCTCCGCCTGTTGGGCGAGCTGTCGAATGAAGTCGGGCTCGAGGAATTCGTCCGATGCGGTTGGCAGTTCGCTCGGATACTCCAGCGTGTACTTCATCGGTCCCCCGGAAATTCGCACCAGAAGCTGGACTCAATACTGTAAGAGTTACAGTAACATGCTGGGTTGAGGCCGAGGAGGAGCAATGACGACCACGTCGACACGCTTCGAGGCGATCGTCATCGGCGCCGGCTTCTCA
>Ga0268266_10002101_pt1 | contig 21999 bp, 15 predicted proteins | sample KBSS13metaG_FD_190356 | JGI IMG/M metagenome (GOLD analysis project Ga0268266, IMG submission 190356) | Switchgrass rhizosphere microbial communities from Kellogg Biological Station, Michigan, USA - KBS S1-3 metaG (SPAdes) (version 2) | ecosystem: Host-associated > Plants > Roots > Rhizosphere... | reverse complement strand
CACCCGTTGATCTGACGAGCCTCGCATGCCCGCACCCAAGCCGCCTGCTTTCGAGACCCTGAGCCTGCACGCGGGCCAACGCCCCGATCCTGCGACCGGCGCCCGCGCCGTTCCGATCTATCAGACTACATCCTACGTGTTCCAGGATTCCGACCACGCGGCCGCGCTGTTCAACCTGGAACGCGCCGGCCACATCTACACGCGCATATCCAACCCGACGACCGCGGTACTCGAGGAGCGCCTGGCCGCGCTCGAAGCCGGCGTCGGCGCGATCTGCACGGCAAGCGGCATGGCCGCGCTGCATCTGGCGATCGCGACGCTGCTCAATGCCGGCGACCACATCGTCGCCTCGTCCTCGCTCTATGGCGGCACCATCAACCTGCTGGCGCACACGCTGCCGCGATTCGGCATCACCACCACCTTCGTGAAGCCCCGCGCGCTGGACGAATTCCGCGCCGCGATCAAGCCGAACACACGGCTCGTGATCGGCGAGACCATCGGCAATCCCGGGCTTGAGGTGCTGGACATCCCGGCGGTGTCGCAGATCGCACATGACGCGAAGATTCCGCTGCTGATCGACAACACCTTTGCGACGCCGTTCCTCAGCCGTCCGATCGAGCTCGGCGCCGATATCGTGATGAACTCCGCGACGAAGTGGATCGGCGGCCACGGCATTGCGATCGGCGGCGTCATCGTCGATGGCGGCCGCTTCGACTGGCACGCGTCGGGCAAATTCCCCCAACTCACCGAGCCCTATGCCGGCTATCACGGCATCGTCTTCGACGAACAGTTCGGCCAGGCCGCCTTCATCATGCGCGCCCGCACGGAAGGGCTGCGCGATTTCGGCGCCTGTCTGTCGCCGACCAACGCGTTCCAGCTGCTTCAGGGCGTCGAGACGCTCGGCGTTCGCATGGAGCGCCATATGAGCAATACGCTCGCTGTGCTCGAGGCCCTCACTGCCAACAAAGCCGTCGACTGGGTGCTGCATCCCGCGCTGGAGAATCATCCGGACCATCAACTCGCCAAGACGCTGCTGCCGCGCGGCGCGGGATCGATCGTGTCTTTCGGGATCAAGGGCGGCCGTGCGGCGGGCAAGAAATTCATCGAGTCGCTCAGGATGATCAGCCACCTCGCCAATGTCGGCGACGCCAAGACGCTGGTGATTCACCCCGCCAGCACCACGCATCAGCAGATGGACGCCGCGCAGTTGAAGGCCGCCGGGATCGGAGAAGAACTGGTGCGGCTGTCGGTCGGCATCGAAACTGTCTCCGACATCATCGACGATCTCGGTCAGGCGCTTCGCGCATCGCAGAGGGCCTGAACCATGCATTTATCAGTCAATGGTGCCGATGTCTTCGTGGCGACCGGCGGTCGTCCGTTCGATCCGTCGCTGCCCGCGGTCGTGATGCTGCACGGCGCGGGATTCGATCATACGACCTGGGCGCTGCACAGCCGGTGGTTTGCCCATCACGGCTATACCGTGCTGGCGCCGGACTTGCCGGGCCACGGCCGCTCGGCCGGCAAGCTGCTGCCAACCATCGCCGACATGGCCGACTGGACTGCCGCGCTGATCGAGGCCGCCGGCGCCCCGAAAGCCAAGCTCATCGGCCACTCGATGGGATCGCTGATCGCGCTGGAGACATCGGCGCGGCATCCCGGCAGGGTTTCGGGCCTCGGCCTGATCGGCACCGCCGCCGCGATGACGGTCGGGCCCGACCTACTCAAGGCCGCCGAAGCAAACAGTCCCGACGCCATCGACATGGTCTCGATCTGGGGACTCGGCTTCAAGGCCGAACTCGGCGGCAGCCTCGCGCCGGGACTGTGGATGCATCAGGGTGCGCAGCGTGTGCTGCAGCAGACGCGGCCGGGCGTGCTGTACAACGATCTCAACGCGTGCAACGCGTACCAGAACGCGCTCTCGGCAGCCGCGCAGGTCAAGGTGCCCGCGACCTTCATTCTCGGCGAGCGTGACATGATGACACCCGCGAAGGCCGGCAAGACGCTCGCGGCGGCGACGCCGAATTCGCGCACCGTCGTTGTTCCAGGTGCCGGTCACATGATCATGGCCGAAGCGCCGGACGAATTGCTGGCGGCGTTGCGGCAGTAGAAGCAAGCACCACTTTCTCTCCTCATCCTGAGCAGCAGGCGAAGCCTGCGTCTCGGAGGATGCAGGCCCGTCTGTGGCCTTCATGGTTCGAGACGCGCTACGCGCTCCTCACCATGAGGGTCCGGCACATCACTGCCTTGCGGCCGGCTTACGCTCAACCGGATGAATGTCGATGCCGCGCAACCTTCCCATCCGCAGCACGTCCATCGCCAGCGTGCGATCGATGCGGTCGCGATCCAGCGCGCGGATCAAATCGTCAACGCCGTTGATCTCGACGCCGTCGAGCTTGACCACCACGTCACCCGGCAACAGGCCGGCTTTCGCGGCCGGACTGTCCGGCTCGATCTGCGCCAGCAGCGCGCCCATGGTGTTGTCGACGCCGGCGACCACGGCATGACGCCGCGGGATCGGCGCGGTCTGGCCGGCGACGCCGATATAGGCGCGGCGGACATAGCCGTGGCGGATGATCTCGGACAGCACGAACTGCGCGGTGTTGCTGGCGACCGCAAAGCAGATGCCCTGCGCACCATTGATGATCGCGGTGTTGATGCCGATCACTTCTGCCGCCGACGACACCAGCGGCCCGCCGGAATTGCCGGGATTCAACGCAGCATCAGTCTGGATCACGTCCTCGATCGTCCGTCCGCTCACCGAGCGGATCGAGCGGCCGAGCGCCGACACCACGCCGGCGGTCACCGTCGATTCAAATCCCAGCGGATTGCCGATCGCGACCACGAGTTGGCCGCGGCGCAGGGTCTTGGAATTGCCCAACGACGCATAGCGCAGATCGCGCGCGCCATCGGCCCGCAACAATGCGAGATCGGTGTCGGGATCGACACCCAACACGTGCGCGTCGGTGACAAAGCCCTCGGTGTCGCGCAGCCTGATCTCTTTCGACGATCCAACCACGTGGCTGTTGGTCAGTACCAGGCCGTCAGGCGAAATGACGATCCCTGAGCCAAGCCCGCCGCGCTCACGCGCAGAGCGTACTTTCGGCCCGGTTTCGACGCGCACGACGGCGGGACCGACGCGTTCGGTCACGCCGATCACGGCGTTGGAATAGGCGTCGAGCAAAACCTGGTCGTTTGCGGGGGTGGGTTCGGGGGCCGGAGACAGGTCGTCGCCGGCGTTATTTGAGCTAAAATCCAGCATGGCGGATGTCCTTCGGCCTCATCAGATGGTGGCCGGGAGCCTCATACGCAAGATGCCCGCGTCGGGCGCAGGGCTGGCCTGCCAGGGCTTGCGAAGTCCCTCATGGTGAAGAGCGCGAAGCGCGTCCCGAACGATGAGGCCACGGACGGGCCTGCATCCTTCGAGACGCCGCTTCGCGGCTTCTCAGGATGAGGAGCATCAATTGAACTACGGCGCTCGCCTGAGCGTGCCCGCCCTCGCCTTGACCGGATCGAGCAACGCCCAGTCGCCCTCGGGCAGCACATGCCCCTTCGGGAACGGTGCGCGAAGCTCGATGCCGAGCGAGCGCAACACGCGATCGTCGCGGTAGTAGCATTGCAGCACGACGCGGACGAGTGTTGCTGCCGCGGCGCCGCCAGTGGCGCGGAACTCGTTGGCAACGCCGTCGCGCCGCGCCGGATCGAGTTCGGCCAGCGGCTGGCCTGCAAGACGTGCAAGATGGTCGAGCGCCTGCTTCACCAGCGCCGTATCGCGACCGAGCGTCGCCAGCATGTCGGCCTGGATCGCGGGATCGTCCGCGCCGGGCACCTTGTATTCGTCGCTGGCGGGAACGATCATTGCGGCGACGGTGCGGAGATCGTTGCATTGGGCTCGGGTCAGTTCGTGGCTTGCGGACATGGCGATCTCAGTCAAAGAGGTTGGCAAGGCGTTGCTTCATCTGGTCGGCGATGTAGAGCGCAATCGCCTGGATCGTCGAGGTCGGGTTCACCCCGCCCGAGGTGACGAACACGCTGCCATCAACGATGAAGAGGTTCTTCACGTCGTGTGAGCGGCCCCATTCGTTGACGACGGAGCGCGCCGGATCGGTGCCCATCCGCGCGGTGCCGAGCAGATGCCAGCCGCCCCATGGGATCGGGTCGTTGATGCAGATGTCGGTGGCACCGGCGGCTTCGAGAATCTCGCGACCGCGCGCCAGCCCGTGATCCATCATTTTTCGGCTGTTCGCGCTGATAGTGTAGTCGATCTTCGGCGCCGGGATACCGTGGCCATCCTTCAGCACGGGATCGAGCGTGACGCGGTTGTGCTCCTCGGGCAGGTCCTCGCAGATTGCGGAAACCGCGAGCCGATGGCCATTCAACTTGCGGAACACGCGGTGATGGTCCGCGCCCCACGGCAGGATGCCCTTCTGCTCGCTCGCGACGGCTTCGAACACCGGCCCCGCCCCGCGGCCGAACTGGATGCCGTAGCCGCGGACGAAACCGCGAGACAGATCGGTGTCGTAAAACTCCTTGCTCCAGAGGCAGGTCGGCGGCGCACGGTTGCTATCGGTCGGCTCCTTCACGAAGCCGTAGATCTGCGCATAGGGATGAAACATCAGGTTCTTGCCGACCAGACCGGATGAATTGGCGAGCCCGTTCGGGAAACGGCCGGAGACGGAGTTCAAGAGCAGCCGGGGCGTGCCGACGCCGTTGCAAGCGATGATGACGACCTCTGCCGGCTGAAACTGCTCGACACCATGCTCGTCATAATAGACGACGCCCGAGGCCATGCCGTGTTCGTTGGTCAATATCTCACGCACGCGGCAATGGGTCTTGAGTTCGACGCCCGCCCGGATCGCGTGCGGCCAATAGGTGATGTCGGTCGAGGCCTTGGCGCCCTGTGCGCAGGCCGGCGTGCAATGGCCGAGATTGATGCAGCGCGCCCTGCCCTCGTAATCCATCGTGGCGACAGTCGTGTCCGACGGCCACCAGTGCCAGCCGAGCTTGTTCATGGCGTTTCCGATCAGCGGACCGGAAAGTCCCAGCGGTTGCGCCGGCATCGGCGGATGCGTCAGCGGCGAAAGCGGATCGCCCGACATGCCCGAGACGCCCATCATTCGGTCGTTCTCTTCGAAGAACGGGGTAAGTGCGTCGTAATCGATCGGCCAGTCGTCAGCGACGCCGTCGAGTGTCTTCACCTTGAAATCGGACGGATGCAGCCGCGGCCAATGCGCGGTGTACATCACGGTCGAACCGCCGACGCCGTTAAAGTTCACGACCTTGATCGGCGAGTTATCGTCGTTAACAGGATAGTCCTCGGGCCGGCCGCGGACGTTCGGGCTGGTCGACCATTCGCCGTAGAACTTCGCCTCCCAATCGCGCCCGGTGCTCGGATATTCCGACGATTTCATCCAGCCGCCCTGGTCGAGACAGAGGATATGCATCTTGGTATCGGCCAGCGACCACGCCACCGCCGCGCCGGATGCGCCGGCGCCTATGATGAGGACGTCAACGGGATCGTGCTTGTTCATTCTTGGTCCTTGAACTTTCTCTTTGCGTCATTCCGGGGCGTGAAGCGAACCCGGAATCTCGAGATTCCGGGTCTGGTCCTTCGGACCATCCCGGAATGACAACGTACAACATCAACCGATAATCCTCACCGGCAGCGTGCGGATGCCGCGGATGAAGTTCGAATAGAGGCGCTGCGGCGGGCCGGTGACTTCAAAACGAAGGTCGCGGTTCAATATTTCCTCCCAGAGGATGCGGATCTGCTGTTCGGCGAGGCGGTCGCCGACACAGCGGTGGACGCCGGCCCCGAAGGCGAGATGCTGGCGCGGCTTGGCGCGGTCGATGATGAACTCGTCGGCGCGATCGATCTTGCTCTCGTCGCGATTGCCGGAGATGTACCACATCACGACCTTGTCGCCTTTGGCGATGCGGCGGCCGGCGAGTTCGGTATCATGGCGCGCAGTGCGGCGCATGTGTAGCACTGGCGTCTGATAGCGGATGATTTCGGAAACGAGGTTCGGGATCAGTTCACGCCGCGCCCGCACCAGTTCGAGCTGGCCGGGATTTTCAACCAACGCCATCAGTCCCCCGCTCATGGAATTGCGAGTAGTGTCGTTGCCACCGACGATCAATAGCCCGATGGTTCCGATGAATTCGCGCGTGTCCAGGTTTCGCGTGGCTTCGGAGTGCGCGAGCATGGAAACGAGGTCGAAGGTTGGCGGCGCGTTGGCGCGCGCATTCCACAAGGTACGGAAATACTCGCCCATCTTCATCATCTCGTCGAAGCGCTCGTCCTCCGAATGCACGACGGCATCGGGCGAATCGACATTGGCGATCGCAACATCGGACCACCAGCTCAGCTTCATGCGGTCTTCCCAGGGAAAATCGAACAGCGTCGCCAGCATCATGTTGGTAAGATCGGTCGAAACCCGCTCGGCCCAGTCGAAGGTTTCGTTGCGCGGCAGCGCGTCCAGCACATCCGACGTTCGCTTGCGGATCAGCGGCTCGAAATTGGCCAGATGGGACGGCGCCACGATCGGGGCGACGGTGCGCCGCTGGGCAGTATGGCCCGGCGGATCCATCCGGATGAAGCTGACGCGCTCCTGCCCCTTTGGCTGGTCGGTCACCTGAATACCGCCGAGTTCGGAACTCGACGAATAGGTCTCGTGATCGAGTTCGACCGCAAAAATGTCGTCGTAGCGCGTCACTGACCAGTACGGCCCGAACGGCGAGGCCTCGCAGTAATGCACGGGATCATCGCGGCGGAGCTGCTCGAACAGCGGCCGCCAAGTGTCGTCCTGATACAGGTGAGGATCGCTGACGTCGATCGACGCCGGCTGGCGCTGCACCGCGTGTGCCATCGCTTCCCTCCCCTGTTGAGCTCGCCGCTTGCTGGGCGATCCGAGCCCTGACGATAGGGGCAGATGCGGCTGCGAGTAAAGCCGACAGGTCAGCGGCAAAGCTGCAACCCTGCCACGCGCCGATACGGGGTTTGTCCGCGGGCACCGGAGCGGATAGGCTCGACCGCAACCAAAGGCATGGAGGCGACGGCAATTCCGGATTTTGACGCCATTATCATCGGTGCGGGCCTGTCGGGCCTGTATCAGCTCTATCGTTTGCGCGAACAGGGCCTGCGGGTGCGCGTGTTCGAGGCCGGCACCGATGTGGGTGGTACGTGGTACTGGAACCGCTACCCCGGCGCGCGCTTCGATTCCGAAAGCTATTCCTACGGCTATTCGTTCTCGAAAGAGCTGCTGCAGGAATGGGAGTGGTCGGAGCATTTCGCCGGTCAGCCGGAAACGCTGCGCTACATCAACTACGTCGCCGACAAGTTCGACCTGCGTCGCGATGTCCAGTTTCGCAGCCGCGTGACGGCCGCTGTTTACGACGAAGAGACGCGAAGCTGGACCACCACGCTGGAGGACGGCAGCCGCTTCAATTCGCGTTTCCTGATCACCGCGATCGGGCCGCTCTCGACGCCGACGCTGCCGAATATCGCAGGCCGCGACGATTTCAAGGGCTCGTCCTTTCATACCGCGCGTTGGCCGAAGGAGCCGGTGGATTTCGCCGGCAAGCGTGTCGCCGTAATCGGCACCGGCGCGACCGGCATCCAGACGATCCAGACCATTGCCAGCCAGGTCGGCCATCTGACCGTGTTTCAGCGGACCGCCAACTGGGCCGCGCCGCTGCATAACGGTAAGATCGACGCCGAGACCCAGGCGAAGATCAAGGCCGGCTATCCCGAGATGTTCGCGCGCTGCCGCGAGACCTTCGCATGCTTCATTCATACGACCGACCCACGCGGCGCGTTCGAGGTCTCGGACGAGGAACGCGAGGCGAATTACGAAAGACTCTATGGCGAACGCGGCTTCGGCATCTGGATCGGCAATTTCAACGACATCCTGACCGACCGCAAGGCGAACGCGACGATCTCCGATTTCGTTGCGCGCAAGATCCGCCAACGGGTCAAAAATCAGGCCGTGGCCGAGAGGCTGATCCCGAGGAATCACGGCTTCGGCACCCGCCGCCTGCCGCTCGAGACCTTCTATTACGAGGTCTATAACCAGGACAATGTCGAGCTGGTCGATATCAAGGAGACGCCGATCGAGCGGATTACGCCCAAGGGTATCAAGACCAGCGAGAAGGAATACGAATTCGACATCATCATCTACGCTACCGGCTTCGATGCCATCACGGGCAGCTTCGACAAGATCGATTTTCGCGGGGCCGGCGGCGCGCGGCTGAAGGACAAGTGGAAGCGCGGCCCGGAGACCTATCTCGGCATCATGGTGCATGAATTTCCGAACATGCTGATGCTGATGGGGCCGCATACCGCGCTCGGCAACATCCCCCGCAGCATCGAGTACAGCGTCGAGTGGGTCACCGGGCTGATCACCTTCGCGACGAAGAACCAATTGACGCGGTTGGAAGCAACGCCTGACGGCGTGAAGTCCTGGACTGAGCACGTCCAGGAACTTGGCGAGGGCATGCTGTCCAACGAGGTCGATTCCTGGATGACTGGAATCAATTCCAACGTCGAGGGCAAGCAGACTCGTATCGTCGCCCGCTACAGCGGCAGCGCGCCGGCGTATCGCGCCAGGTGCGATGAGGTGGCAGCGAACGGGTATGCGGAGTTGCGGCTGGGGTAGCCTCGTTCGGACAGTGCTTCTCGATTGCCTCGCCGCGCTCGCAATGACGCGGATATGGCCTCACGAGGCTCGCGACATAGGCTGGCCGAGGTTTGCTCAGAATTTTCCGCCCTCTCCAGTCAGAAGGCGCCCAACCGAGTTGTGGCCTGGCACCTCTCCGTCACGCCGCGGAACCATGATCCAGATCAAGATCGGCAGCCGACAGCCGCGCAAGGAATTCGTGCAGTAAGCGGCTCAACCCGTTGTTCTGGGCCCGACGCTTCACGGCTGGGTCGACACGCTGGGTGTGTGCGATCCCAATCCCGCCGCCGCTTGCAGTTCGGTGATTTGGAGCATGTCACCAATGAAACGCGGTCTCGCTGCTTTCGCAATCGTCGCCAGCCTGTTCGCGTCGGCGGCGTACGCCAACGATGCCCTGGAAGCCAAGATGCGGGCCTACGTTCCGATCGTGTCCCTTGCCAAAGCATGTGACATCAGGATCAGCGACGCCACCTTGGGTGAGCACCGCGCCATGCTGGAAGCGGTGAAATCCGACCGGAACGCCAGCAAACTCGCCTACCGCCTCCAATATGAAACGCAGACGGCCTACATCAAGGCCCGCGACGGAGGTCAACGGGTCGCCTTCTGCAAGGACTTCATCGCAGCCAACAACCAATACGCCAAGGCGCGCTTCACCGCCGCGGTCGAGGAACATATGAGCGACGTCAGCACGAGTGTGCAAAAAGCGATTGCCCACAACGTCTGCGGTGCACCCCCCGTCAGGCTGTCCAAAGCCGACTGGAAACCGTATGCGCTCATGAAAAAGATGCTTCAGACCGAGCAAAAGCAGGTCAAGGAAAACGCCGAGACGAACGGCTGGAACGTCACCGAGGAAACAACAGCGGTCACGGAACAATTCTGTGCGGCGGTAAAAGGCCGATGAGATCACCACCGCCCAAGTCCGAGCGCCGCTGATACGTCTTTGCGCGGCCGCATACAGGCGTCGCGGTCGAGCATCGCCGCTTTGCCCCGCCTACGATTCTCCCGCTCACCACGCATCGATGCACGGCCGCTTCTTCGTCGTGCGCGCTTCCGGCTTCGGCACCGAGCGCAAGCCGGACATGATCCAGTGCCGGGTATCGGCGGGATCGATCACCTCGTCGATCTCCAACACGGAGGCGATCGAGACCGCCTTGCCATTGGCGTAGAGCTCGTCGACCTTGTTCTGGTAATACTCCTCGCGCTCGACCGGGTCCTCGATTGCTTCCATCTCCTTGCGGAAGCCGAGCCGGACATAGCCTTCCAGGCCCATGCCACCGAACTCGCCAGTCGGCCAGGCTACCGTGAAGAAGGAAGCGTGAAAGCCGCCGCCGATCATGGATTGCGCGCCGAGGCCGTAGCCCTTGCGCAGGACGATGCCGAACAGCGGCACGGAGAGGCTCGCGCCGGTCACGAACATCCGCGCGACATGTCGAACGATCGCGGTCTTTTCCGCTTCGGGACCGACCATGAAGCCCGGCGTGTCGCACAGTGACAGGATGGGAATGTCGAAGGCGTCGCAGAGCTGCATGAAGCGCGCGGCCTTGTCGCCGGCCGGCGCATCGATCGCGCCGCCGAGGTGCTTTGGATTATTGGCGATCAGGCCGAACGGTTTTCCTTCGATGCGGATGAAGGCGGTGATCATGCCGACGCCGAAGTCGCGGCGGATTTCCAGCACCGAATCTTCGTCGGCGAGGAGATCGATGACGTTGCGGATGTCGTAGACCCGCAGGCGATTTTCCGGGATAGCCCGCCGCAGCAGCCGCTGGTCAGGCGCCTTCCAGCCGGCGACCGCCCCCTGGAAGTACGACAGGTATTTTTGCGCGGCAGCCGTCGCTTCAGCCTCATCCTCGACCAGGATGTCGATCACGCCGTTCGGCGACTGGAACGACACCGGCCCCACTTCAGCTGGATGGTAGACGCCGAGGCCGCCGCCCTCGATCATCGCGGGGCCGCCCATGCCGATCGAGGCGTTCTTGGTGGCGATGATGACATCGCAGCAGCCGAGCATCGCGGCGTTGCCGGCAAAGCAATAGCCGGAGACGACGCCGACGACGGGCACGAGGCCGGAGAGCTTTGCGAATTGTACGAACGACGGCCCGTCGAGACCGGTCATGCCCAACCGGTCGGTATCGCCGGGACGGCCGCCGCCGCCCTCAGCGTAAAACACCAGCGGCAACCGCCATTGCTCGGTCAGGCTCAGCATGCGGTCGATCTTCTTGTGGTTCATGTGGCCCTGAGTGCCGGCCAGCACGGTGTAGTCGTACGAGATCACCATGCAGCGGGCAGCATCCGCGCCGAATTTATCGGCGTTCACGGTGGCGACGCCGGAGATCAGGCCGTCCGCCGGGGTGTTGCGGATGAGGTCGTCGACCGCGCGGCGGCGACGCTGGGCGGCGATGGCGAGCGAGCCATACTCGACGAACGAGCCTTCATCGACCAGTTGCGCGATGTTCTCGCGCGCGGTGCGCTGGTTGGTCTTGCGGCGGCGCTCGACCGAGGCCGGGCGGTTTTCGTCGAGCGTGATGGCGTGGCGTTCGATCAGCTCGGCCAGATCGGGCCGTATGTGGTCGAGGTCGACATCCTCCTCCTCGGTCACATCATGGGCGTCGATCTCGGCCGGCTCCAGATAGAGGATCGCCTCGTCCTGCATCAGCGTCACCCCGGCTTCTGCGACAACCCTCGTCACCGTGCCGCCATGCGGCGCGGTCACCAGATGCTCCATCTTCATGGATTCGAGCACGGCAATCTGCTGGCCGGGGCGCACGAGATCGCCCTCCTCGACCCCGATGGAGACAATCGTGCCTTGTAACGGCGCCGGCACCGCGACCGAGCCTGCAGGTCCGGTGGCCGATGCCACGACTGCGAGCGCGAGCTCGGCGTCATCGGCGGCGCTGCCGGATTCGATCAGCTCCTCCTCCGCCGTCGCACTGGCCTCGCCGACCAGATCGGCGACATGCTTGTCGACAAATCCGGTGCTGAGGCGGTTCTCGATAAAATCAGGATGCGACAGGATCGCCGCGAGGAAGGGGATGTTGGTGGCGACACCGCCGATCCGGAACTCACGAAGCGTGCGCGTGGCCTTGTGCACGATATCGGTCCAGTTACCGCCGGGCGAATGCACGATGACCTTGGCGAGCAGCGAGTCAAAGGCGGTGCTGGTGCGGTAGCCGGAGTATCCAAACGTATCGACGCGAACGCCCGGGCCGGACGGCAGGTCGAACATCGACAGCGTGCCGCCGGTCGGCCTGGTCCCGCCGGTTTCGTCCATCACCTCCATGTTGACGCGGAGCTGCATGGCGAAGCCGCGCGGCTTGGGAATATAGCCTTGGGCGAGGCCGAGCGAGCCGAGCGTGGCGCCGGCCGCGACCGCAAGCTGGGACTGCACGAGATCGAGGCCGAGCACCTGCTCGGTGACGGTATGCTCGACCTGCAGCCGAGGATTGGCCTCGATGAAGGCAAAGGCCTTGTCGCTGGTCCTGGCATCGTTATCGACGAGGAATTCGAAAGTGCCGAGATTGTCGTAATTGGCGGCGGCGGCCAGTTCCTTGGCGGCATCGATGATGCGCGCCCGCAACGCATCATTGAGGGACGGGCTCGGCGCGATCTCGATGAGCTTCTGGTTGCGGCGCTGGATGGTGCATTCGCGTTCCCAGAGATGGCTGATGGCGCCGAAATGGTCGCAGATGATCTGCACCTCGATGTGGCGGGCGTTCCGGATCAGGCGCTCGACATAGACGCCGTCGCTGCCGAAGGCGGCCATGGCCTCGGACTGGCAGCGCGCATAGGCCTCCTCCAGCTTTTCGGCGTCGTCGACGATGCGCATGCCGCGCCCGCCGCCGCCGGCGATCGCCTTGATCATGATGGCACCGCCGGCGCCCAAGGATTCCAGGAACGCCCTCGCCTCGTCCAGGCTGGTCGGCCCGCTCGTGCCCTCGATGATGGGAACGCCACATTTTTTTGCCAGCGCCTTGGCTTGCGCCTTGTCGCCGAACAGATCGAGCGCTTCGGGCGACGGCCCGACGAAGACGATGGTTTCCTCGATACAGCGCCGGGCGAGCGTGGCGTTCTCGCTGAGGAAGCCATAGCCCGGATGCACGGCATCGCATCCGGTCGCCTTGGCGGCCGCTATCACCGCCTCGATATCGAGATAGGCCCGCGCGCCGCGCCCGGGAATTTCATGAACGGCGTCGGCGGCACGGATATGCAGCGATTGCGCGTCGTCGGCGGAATGGATCGCGACGGTGGTAAGGCCGGCGTCTCCGGCGGCGCGCGCGATACGGATGGCGATTTCGCCGCGGTTGGCAATCAGCAGCTTGTGGAAAGACATAGGGGGTACCCGTTAAATCCTGCGCATGATCCTACCTGAAAACCGGTGCCCACTCTTCCGGATCATGCCCTATCGGTCTTTCATGGTCGGATCGAGCACGATCCGCAGGGATTCGCCAAGCGCATTGAACGCCAGGGACACAACCAAAATGGCCAATCCCGGCGCATACATCTGCTCCGGCGCGATCTCCATATACTGGTAGGCACGGGCCAGCATGGCGCCCCAGCTCGGGTTGGGGGGCTGGATACCGAGGCCGAGGAAGCTGAGGCTGGCTTCCGCCAGCAGCGCCGCCGCCAGCAGCAGCGTCACCTGCACGATGACAGGCTGAAGCGCGTTCGGCAGCACGTGCTTCCACAAGATATGCCAAGCCGGCGCCCCAAAGCACCTGGAGGCATCGACATAGAGCTCCTGGCGTACGATCAGCGTGCGGGCGCGGACGATCCGCGCCAGCGCCGGAAACATCACAATACCAACCGCGATCATGCCGTTGGTCAGGCCAATGCCAAGCGCGCCGGTGACCGCGATCGCCAGCACGATGGCGGGGAATGACAGGAAGGTGTCGATGACGCGGCTGATGATGTCGTCGGTCCAGCCGCCGAAAAAGCCGGCGGCAAGCCCGACCGGCAGGCCGATCAGGATGGCGACGCCGACCGCGAGCAGGCTGGCGTATACCGTGGCCGGCGCGCCGTAGATCAGGCGGCTGAAGATGTCACGGCCGAGATCGTCGGTGCCGAGCAGATGTTCCGGTCCGGGCGCGGCCAGCATGTTGTTGGCGTCCTGCGCGGTCGGCGCATATGGCGCGATCCAGGGTGCACCGATCGCCACGATCACCAGCACCAGCAAAACCAGAATCGCCAGCGCCGCGCGCAGATCGCCGGCCAGCCAGCGGAACAGGCGGCGTAGACGGCCCGGCTCCGCCGGTGATTTCGGCGTGGCGAGCGAAAGCTCCGTCATTGCTCGATCCTCGGGTCGACGGCGGCGCAGAGCAGGTCGGCGATCAGGTTGACCGCGATGACCACGATCACCATGGCGAAAACCACGCCCTGCACGATCGGGAAATCGCGCTGCAGCGCGCCGCGCACGATCAAACTGCCCATGCCCGGAATGGCAAACACCGCCTCGATCACGACAGTCGCCGCCAGCATGCGGTTGACCAGCAGGCTAATGATCGTGAACAGGTTGACGCTGACGTTCTTCAGGCCGTGCTGCCAGAGAATACGCGACATCGACAGGCCCTTGGCGTGCAGCGTCCGGACATATTGCGATGACAGCACCTCCAGCAGCGAGCCGCGCAACTGCCGCGCCACCTCGGCCATACCATAGGCAGCAATTGCAATGCCGGGCAGCAGCGCATGCCGTATGGCCTCCCACGGGGATGCGCTGAACGATTTTGCGCCGGTCGCCGGCAGCCAGTTCAGCTTCAGCGAAATCTCGGCCACCAGGATCATCGCCAGCCAGAAACCGGGAATGGCGACGCCGAGCGACGCGATCATGCTGACCGTCTTGTCGACCCAGCCGTTTGGCTTGATCGCCGCGATCACGCCCATGGGAATGCCTGATACCAGCGCCAGCACCAGGGCGATCGCGACGATCAACAGCGTATTGGGAAACGCGCGCGCGATCGAGGTGGCGACCTTCTCGCCGGTCAGCAGCGATTGCGAGAGATCGCCCTGCGCGACGTTGGCGAGCCACGCGCCGTACTGCACCAGGAACGGCCGGTCGAGGCCGTAGATCTTCCGTATCTCGGTGATGCGCGCGTCGGTGGCGTTGTCGCCGGCCAGCGTCACCGCGATATCGCCGGGCACCAGTTTGAGAAGCGCGAACACCATGAAGGTCGCAAGCAGGATGACCGGGACCGCCTGCAACAGGCGGCCGCCGATCACCCGTGCCGGACTTCGTCGCGCCATCCGCTTCAGCTCTCCAGCCAGACGTCGTCGTATTTCGGCTTGCCCAGCAGGTTCGGCTTGTAACCCTGCACCTTCTTGTTCATCGCGACCAGCTCGAACTGGAAGGCGAGCGGTGCCACGAAGGCGTTCTCCATCACCAAGCGCTGCACGGTGGCGAAGGCCTTGCGGCGCATTTCGATGTCTTCCGACGCCCGCGACTCCTTGATCGCGGCTTCGAGCTCCGGCGGCACCGGCGCCCGGCCGCCATTGTAATAGGCGTCCTTGGTGAACATCAGCGAATAGGTCAAGCTCGGGTCGGGCCGTCCGGTCCACGCCGCGAGCAGGCCGGACCCGCGCTTCTCGGCGCCGAAGAACGCCGCGGAGGCTTCCGCAATCGGCGCGTTGGAGAACTTCACGTTCATGCCCGCCTTGCGGAACTGCTCAATCAGGATCTCCTGGCGCTGCACCGAATCCTGATCGGGGTAGCCGATCAGATCGATCGAAAGCCCGTCCTTGAATCCGGCCTCGGCGAGCAGTTGCTTCGCCTTGTCCGGATTATAGGGATAGAGTCCGGCGACGGACTTGTCGTAGGCCCAGTGCGCCTTCGGCAAATTCATGTAGGCGGGCTCGGCCAGACCGGCGAGCGCGGCCTTGACGAAGGTCTCGCGGTCGATCGCGAAATTGAAGGCTTGGCGAACCTTGACGTTGTCGAACGGCGGCTTCGCCCAGTTCAGGAAGATCTGGAAGACATAGAGCGTCGGCCCGTTGGCGATCTTGACGCTGGGAACGCGATCCATGATCGCCTTCTGGCGCGGCGGCAGTTGATACATCAGGTCGTTCTGGCCCGCGGTGACCGAGCGCGAGCCGGTCGTCAGTTCGGGAATGATGGAGAACTCGATTCCGTCCGGATACGGGCGATTGGGTTTCCAGTATTTGTCGTGGCGCTTGACGACGATCTTCTCGCCGTCGGCCCAGCTCACGAACGCGTAAGCGCCGGCGCCGACCGGCGTGCGCGCGACATTGCCTGCGCTGGCGGCCTTCAGCGCGGTCGGCGACACCATCATGCCGGCCCGGTCGGAAAGAATGCCAGGCAGCGCGGCGTCCGGCGTGTTCAGCTTCAACGTTACCTGCATCGGACCGGTAACTTCGGCGGACGCCATTGAGGCGAGGTCGGCCTTGATGTTGGATTTCGGGTCGGACTTGTTGCGCTCCAGGTTGAACTTGACCGCCTCGGCATCAAGCGGCGTGCCGTCGTGGAAGGTGACACCGGAGCGGATGTTGAGCACCAGTGTGGTCGGATCGGAAAAGCTCCAGCTTTCGGCCAAGCCCGGCTTCGGCTTCAGGGTTTCGAAATCCCATTCGGTCAGCGTGTCGTACATCGTGAACAGGAAAGCATGGTCCGAGCCCGCGCCACCGGTCGCGGGGTCCAGGCTCGACGGGTTGGCGGGCGCCGAAATGCGCAGGATCCCGCCACGTTTCGGCGTGCCTTGGGCAAACGCGTTGCCGCCGAGCGCGGTACCGGCCAGCGCGGCTGAAATCAGCGCCATTGCCTCGCGTCGGGTCGTATGTGTCATGGCCTGTCCTCCGTCTGCGCGATTTTTTCTCAATTGGGCGAAAAGTTCGGTCGATCCGCAAAATGGCAGGCGACCCAGTGATCTCTTGCCAGTTCGCGCCAGTCCGGCGTTCTCTCGGCGCACAACGCCTGCGCATACTGGCAACGGGTCCGGAACCGGCATCCCGACGGCGGATCGATCGGGCTCGGGATTTCGCCCTGCAGCACGATCCGCTCACCGCCGCGCATCGACGACGGCAACGGCCGTGGCTCAGCCGACAGCAGCGCCTGCGTGTAGGGATGCAGCGGCCGCTCGGAGACCTCCTCCGTCGGGCCGAGTTCGACGAACCTTCCGAGATACATCACCGCGATGCGCTCGCTGATATGCGACACCACCGCGAGATCGTGGGTGATGAACACATAAGTGAGCCCGAGATCGCGCTGCAATTCGGCAAACAAATTGAGCACGTCGCCGCGGATCGACATGTCGAGCGCCGCCACCACCTCGTCGCACACGATCAGCTTGGGACGCAGCGTCAGAGCGCGCGCGATCACCACGCGCTGCTTCTGGCCGCCGGAAAGCTGGTGCGGATAGCGATCGCCAACATCCTGCGGCAGGCCGACGCGATCCATCGCCTCGCGCGCGCGTTGCAGCCGCTCGGCCTTGTCGCCGGCGCGCGCCAGTTCCAGCGGCTCCAGCACCGAGGAGAGAATCATCATCCGCGGGTTCAGCGCCGCGTTCGGATCCTGAAAGATGATCTGGTAGTCGCGGCGATGGCTCTGGAACTGCCGGCGCGGCAGAGCCAGCGGATCGACGCCATTGTGCAGGATGGCGCCCGCGCTTGGCTTCAGGAGAAATACCAGCGCGCGTCCGATCGTGGTCTTGCCCGATCCGGATTCGCCAATGATGCCAAAGGTCTCGCCGCGGCGGACGTCGAAATCGACGCCGTCGACCGCCTTGACGGTGGCGCGGCGATCGGTGGTCTGGAATTGCACCTGGAGATCGCGCACCGAGACGATGGCGTCCCTGATGCCGTCCTGGGCGATATCGGCGGCCGGCGCGCTCATGGATGACCGACCATGGCAGCGATTGGCGCCGTCGCGGCGTGCTGCAGCGCGCCGGGCAGGTCAAGCTCGTTGAACCGCCAGCAACGCACCTTGCGGCCGCCGCCGGCATCACGTAGCTCCTGCTCTTTCTCGCAGCCGTCCATCGCGTGCGGGCAGCGCGCCTTGAAGCGGCAGCCATTGGGCATGTCCATGATCGAAGGCACCCGGCCCGGGATCGAGGGCAGCTTGCCGTGGCGCGGGCTCAAATGCGGCAGCGAGCGCAACAGGCCCGACGTATAGGGATGCAGCGGCCGCACCAGCGCCTCGTCGACCGCGGCATCCTCGATCACCTCGCCGGCATACATCGTGATCATGCGCGTGCAGGTCTCGGCGACGACGCCGAGGTCGTGCGTGATCAGCATCAGGGCGGTGTTCGAAGTCTCGCTGAGGTCGCGCAACAGCTCCAGGATCTGCGCCTGTACGGTCACGTCGAGCGCGGTGGTCGGCTCGTCCGCGATCAGCAACTGCGGTCCGCAGATCAGGCTGGCCGCGATCATCACGCGCTGGCGCATGCCGCCGGAGAGCTGATGCGGATAGTCGTCGATACGCCGCTCGGGCGAGGCGATGCCGACTCGGCGCAGCATGTCCAGCGTACGCTCCCTCGCCTCCTCCTTGCCGGCGCCGGTATGCACGCGCAGCGTCTCGCCGATCTGGTGGCCGACGGTGAAGACCGGATCGAGCGCGCTCATCGGCTCCTGGAAGATCATGGCAATTCGGCGCCCCCGGATGGCGCGCATCGCGCGGGTACTGCATGTGGCGAGGTCGACGCCATCGAACATGATAGAGCCGTCGAGACCGGAAAGGTTGTTCGGCAATAGCCGCAGGATCGAAAGCCCGGTAATGGTCTTGCCGCAACCGCTCTCGCCGACGATCCCGACACGCTCGCCCGGCGCGATATCGAAATCGATCTTCCGCGTCGCCTGCCAGACGCCGCGCGAGGTCTTGAAGCGGATGCCAAGGCCGCGCACCGACATCAGCGGCCGCGGAGCATTCGCCGCTTCCGCCTTGCCTTCACGCTGTGCCGGCCTCATCTCCGCCATCAACCCGCCGCCCGCTTTTTCTGTTTGACGAGCTGCTCCTCCATCAGCATCTCGGTGCCGATGATGCCCTCGCGTGTGAGCTTATCGATGTCGGTGTCCGACAACCCGAGAACGCCGCCGAGGATCTCGCGGTTATGCTCGCCAAGCGTCGGCGGCGCGCTTCGGATCGGAAACGGCTTTTCGCCTTCGCGAAACGGCATCGATGGTTGCGGGTGCGGACCGATGAACACGCGGTCGACCTCCTGGATGAAGCCGCGCGCGTGCAGTTGCGCATCCTTCAACAGTTCGATCGGCAGCCGCGCCACGCCGGATGCGACACCTGCCGCCTGGAGCGCGTTCATGGCGTCTTCGGGATCGCGCGAAGACGTCCAGGCAGTAATCGCGGCTTCGATATCGCTTTCAATAGCGCGTCGGCCGGCCGCGGTCTTCAATTTGATGTCGGCGGCCCAGTCGGCGCGGCCGAGCAGCGCGGCGAGCTTCGGCCACATCGCGTCGGACGAAACCGCCACCACGATCCAGTTGTCTTCACCGGAGCAGGGAAAGCAGCCATGCGGCACGAAATCCGGATGGCGGTTGCCGTATTTCACCGGTTCCTTGCCGTCGATCGAATGCGCAATGATCCAGGGTGCTGCGAACGGCATCATGCATTCGATCTGCGCGAGATCGATGAATTGTCCCCTGCCGGTCAATTTCGCGCGGATCAGCGCGGTGAGCACGGCGGCGCAACCATTCAGGCCGCCGACGGCGTCGCCAAACGCGGTGTGGCTCATGACCGGCGGCCCATCGGCGTCGCCGACCACGCTCGGCAGACCGGACCCCTGCTCCAGGGTCGAACCATAAGCGCGGCAGTCGCGGTACACGCTTCCTGCCCCGAACGACGACATCGACATCATCACGAGCTTCGGATTGAGCTTGCTCAGCACCTCGTAGCCCAGCCCGAGCTTCGGCAGGACCTCGACCGAGTAATTGTCGACCACGAGATCAGCATCGGCCAGCAGCCGCTTGGCGAGTTCGAGGCCTTGGGGCTGGGTCAGGTCGAGCGTGATGCCGCGCTTGTTGCGGTTCATGATGCAGTAGCGCACCGATTTCTCGTACATCTGTTCGAGGACATAGGCCGGACGGCGATCGACACCGCGCCACCAATCAGGATACTGCGTCGCCTCGATCTTGATCACGTCAGCGCCGAGATCGGCGAGCGTGCGCGTGCAGATCGGTCCGGCCCACCCCATCGAAAAATCGACAACACGAAACCCTTCGAGCGGGAGCCGTTCTTTCCCGTCAGGTACCGGCGCCGGTACGCGGGCCTGCTTGTCGGCATGGGCGCTGCCGAGCATCTGCTCGCCGATATCGGGCACCGCGCCGCCGCGCCGCGGTGGCGTGCTAGTCAGGCGCTGCATGGAACCGGCGGTAAAGCCGGTCTCGTCCCCGATCATGATCGGAACGATCGCGCCGCGCGCCCTCTTCTCCTCATCCGCAATCAGGTCGGCAATGTCTGGCACCGGAACGATCGGGATTTTTCGCTGCAGGCCCTCCGCAAACCATTCCTGCGCCGTGCGCTGCTTCAGCTTCGGAATGAACTGGCGTTCGATCTCCTCCACATGCTGCAGGCGGTCGACGCCCATGAACAGCGTTGGATCGTCCCGCAGCGCGGTCAGTCCCAACATCTCGCAGAAGGCGCGCCATTGCGCCGGGGTCACCGTGGTGACACCGAGCCAGCCCTGTTTGGTTTCGTAAATGCCGACCGGAAAGGTCGGCCAGAACCGGTTGACGCCGATCCGCCGCATGATGTCGCCGCGGGTGAACGACTCGAACATGATGTATTCGGTCACGGCAATGGACGACTCAAAGATGCTCAGACGGTGGCTGCGGCCACGCCCGTCCTGCATCCGGCCCAATACGGATGAAGCCGCGGCGATGAAGCCCCATAGGCCCGCAAGGATGCCGGTCTGAAAGTCCGGCGCGTGCATCGGCGGTCCCTCGACGGGCCCGACCAGCTTTATCAGCCCCGTCAGCGCGCGAATCGTCGAGTCTGTCGCCGCGAACTTCGCATAAGGTCCGTCACCGCCGAACCAGCTTGCTTCGAGATGGATCAAGCCGGGACGACGTTGCTTGATGTCGGCCAAATTGAACGCGGGACAATCCGCGGCATCGACCTCGCGGCCGTCGAGCAAAATGTCGCAGCTGCCGATCAATTCCGCTATGCGAGACGTCGCGTTCGGATCATCAGGGTCGAGAGCGATGCTCGACTTGTTGAAATTGAGAAAAGCGAACCACGCGCTGTGTCCGGCCGGCGTTAACGGCGCGGAGCGGCGGAGCGGATCGCCCTGCGGTGGCTCAATCTTGTAAACCATCGCGCCGAAATCCGCGAACAGACGCGCGCAATAGCTTGTCGCGGCGCTGCTCCCGATCTCGACAATCCGCAGATGCGACAACGCGCCCATCCCGCTTCCTCATGCCCATCGCCAGCGCAAGCGGCGCTGGTCCGTTTCTTGTTGCCGGACATGAAACCTTGATGAGATTCCGATGCAAGTGGAATTTTGTTCCGTGTTGCGGAATACATAAAAAGCGCGCAGACGCGGGCTTCATTATGCGCGTATCTGCACGAACCATATTCAATAATTTGAAGCGCGATGGATCAGCGGCAGTCCAGATGTGCTTCGAACCAGCCCTGCAGTGAGGCAGCAAGTGGTTGCCAGGCGCGCTGAAGACCGGATAACGCATTGGCGTTGGCGCGGTAGATCCCGCGCAGTTCCTGTTCGATCGCGGGGAGATCGACGCCGGTGCAGCGGCCTTCACTGACGATCTTTCGGCCATCCACAACCACATCGCGCAACAGCGACGCATTACCGCGCGCGAATAGAAGATCGGTGGCGTCGACCGGCATGATCTGATCGCGGTCCAGACGATCGAGATCGATGGTGACGAAATCGGCTGGTGCGCCAGATACCAGCCCACCCGTTCCCGGCGCGCCGGTTGCCTTGCGGCCATTGGCGATGGCGAGACCGAGAAACTCGGAGGTCGTCCAGGTGCGCTGGAAGCCGAGGCCGCCGTGCATCATCTGCACCAGCCGCATCTCACGCAGCACGTCGTCGTCCTCGTCGAGCGCCAGCCCATCGACGCCGACCGCGATGGCGCAGCCGCATTTGTACGCAGCTGCAATCGGCGCCAGCCCCGAGCGCAGATGAAGGTTGGAAGAGAAATTCGTGACGATGCGCGCGCCGGAGGCCGCGATCATCTCGATTTCGTCGGGACGGGCGTGGATGCAATGCGCCAGCGTCAGCCGCTCCGACAAAAAGCCGATGTCTCGGAGGTAGCGGACGATACCGTCAGGAAAATGCTGGTCCGCCCAAGCGCGCTGGTAGATCGTCTCCAGCAGATGCATGTGAATGCGGCGACCGGTCAGCGCGGAGTT
>Ga0268266_10002098_pt1 | contig 22051 bp, 8 predicted proteins | sample KBSS13metaG_FD_190356 | JGI IMG/M metagenome (GOLD analysis project Ga0268266, IMG submission 190356) | Switchgrass rhizosphere microbial communities from Kellogg Biological Station, Michigan, USA - KBS S1-3 metaG (SPAdes) (version 2) | ecosystem: Host-associated > Plants > Roots > Rhizosphere >... | reverse complement strand
TGATCGGGGGAGCGGTGGTGCCGGACACGACGCAGTTCACGCTCTTCACCAGCACGGTGGGCGGCAGCGGGATCGGCGGCTCGATCTTCGGTGGGGATTTGGTCCTGGGCGCGGGCAACGTGATCACCGGCCTGAACTTCACGATCAACAGCGCGCAGCCGCTGGGTTATTATGCCAATTCGTACTTGAAGCTGGTGGCCAACGGCGGCGGGTTCAACATCGACGTCGAAGTGGTCCCGGAACCCGGCACCTGGGCCCTGATGCTTGGCGGGTTGGTCCTCCTCGTCGCCTGCCAGCGCTTGCGGCGGTCCAAGAATAATTGAGCTGTGCAAAATCGACATGTTGCAGAAAGCTCTCTTTCTGCATGTGTCGTCTGCTTGGCCTGCTTGGATTGGTCGGAGCACTTGCCTGGCCTGTCACGGCTGCCACGCTTGATCCAAAGCAGCCGACGATAGGCACTCTCCAAAGCGATACCGCCCGAATTCAGGCCACCACGGATGCGGGAATTCGTGCCGCTGTCGTTGGTATTGGCTGGGATTCCGCCGAGCCTCAAGACGGCAAATTCAACTCCGCCTATTTGCAAGGCATCAAGGACAAGATCGAGGCGTTTCGCTCCGGGGGAAAACGCGTCGTTCTCGATCTTGGTGTGCAATATCCGCCGCAATGGATTTTCAAAAGTCCTTCTTCGCATTTTGTCGACCAGTATGGGGAGATTTTTCATGCCGCCACCGGCAGCGGAGACTGCGGAGTCAATCTGGTTTACAGCGTTGAAATACGAAACAAGTTTGAGGCATATCTCGTATATTTGTTTCGGATACTGGGGAATGATTTCTACGCCATTCGCCTGGGCGGCGGTCGTTATGGAGAACTGGGCTATCCCAGTAACACCTACGAGAACCATACCAATTGCTATTGGGCCTTTGACCCTGTCGCACAAGGAAAGCAACCGGGCCTGCCACCTGGAATGAAAGCCTGTCCCGTTTCAGGCTGGAAGCCGGGTGAGGGGAGTGCGAACCATGAGTCGGCCCGACAGTTTCTCAACTGGTACATGGGGAGCATGCAGAATTACCACGATTGGCAGATCACGACGGTGCGGAAATATTTTTCAGGACCCCTCTTCATGATGTATCCCTCCACGGGCGGCCTTCGTCCAGGCCAATTGGATGACGTGATCAACGACGACGTCAACGGGACCACGGGGCCCGAAAAGACCGGCGAAGTTGGACGCGGTTACGACATGGCCCGTTACGTTGCCGGGATCAAGGACCCACAGGTCGTGGTCTACAGTACCTGGATCGACGGCTTTGACGGAAGTGATGACACGAGCCCCGATTCGAAACGATGGAGCCCGGTCCATTATCTCGCCAGCCTTGCTGCAGATCATCAACCGCCGTTATGGGTGGGAGGCGAGAATACCGGTCATCCCGATGACCTCCCTAATCTACAACTGACCTTCCAGCGCATGGATGACTATCATCTCAGCGTCATGTTCTGGGCATTCGAACCCACGCTCTTCGACCGCGCGCCGTCGCACGCGACGATCGAGGACTTCAAGGCGTGCACAACGAAACCGGGACCTGTCTCCAACTAAGCGGGCAACGGTCCCCCGACGGCATTCCGCCGGATCACATCGCCGTAGAATTTCGCGCTCAACTTTGGTGTCCGTTCCTGCGTCTCGTAGTTCACATAATGAATGCCAAACCGCCGGGTATAACCAAAAGCCCATTCGAAATTGTCCGTCAGGCTCCACACGAAGTAGCCCTTCAGCGGGTAGCCTTCCGAGATGGCGCGATGCCCGGCAATCAGATGTTGCTGCAGGTACATCACGCGGGCGGTGTCCCAGATCTCGTTGGCGGAGTCGGGCCGATCTTCATTGGCGCAACCGCTTTCGGTGACGTAGATGGCGGGCACCTTCCATGTCTCGGCGACGAGCCGTGGCGCCCAGTAAAGGATCGAGGGTCCGAGGAAGAGCCACGGCATGGTCAGGCGAGGATAGCTTTCGTCACAGGGAAGATACGCCCAGCCGCGCGCCGTTTCAGGTGCATGGCGAATATAAGTCGGTGCGTAGAGGTTCAGTCCGACGAAATCGAGAGGAGAATTGATCACGCACATCTCTTCGTCCGTGAAGACCGGCGCATCGGCGCCCTGCTGTTCCAGATAGGCGGGATGGTAGGCACCTTCCATGATGGGCGTCAGGTACATCCCTGACATCTCGCGCATGGCCTCGCGCGCGGCGGCGATATCCTCCGCCGTTTCACGCACCGGGACGCAGCCAGGCAGGTTTTCCGCAATGCCAATGCGAACGGAGGAGCCACACGCTGCGCGCAAGGCCTGCACTGCGAGACCGTGACCATAGATGGCATGGTGCCGCGCCTGGTTGATCACCTTCCGGCTGACATGCTTGCCTGGCGCAAAAAGCTCGGGATCGAGTCCGTAGCCCTTATCGAGAAAGCAGACGAATTCGTTGGTGGTGAAAAAGCCGCGGACCCGGTCACCGAGCCGTTCGCCGATGACACTCGCGTACTCACCGAAAGCCTCGGAACACTCTTTCCCTTCCCAACCTCCGCAGCGATCTTCCAGCGCCTGTGGCAAGTCCCAATGAAACAACGTCAGCCACGGTTCAATTCCGGCCGACAAAAGTTCGTCGGTCAAGCGTTTGTAGAAATCGAGTCCCGCTTCATTGATTTTGCCCGTGCCATCAGGAAGAACACGAGACCACGAAACAGAAAACCGGTAGGCTTTGAGTCCAAGCGCTTTCATCAGCGCGACGTCTTCCTTGTAACGATGGTAATGATCGGTGGCGACGTCACCATTGTGATCCATGGCCGTCGCTCCCGGGCGATGCGAAAACGTGTCCCAGACGGATGGTCCCCGGCCATCTTCCCTGGCAGCGCCTTCCACCTGGTAGGCAGCCGTCGCGGCTCCCCAGAGAAAATCCTTTGGATAGGGGCAATAAAGACTACTCATGGGAGTTGCGTTTCAATGATAGTTGGTTTGTTTCAAAATTCATAAAATAGTGCACAAAAAACTGAGTGGCAGATGCTTGGGGTGACGACAATAACGGAATTTTTAAGGCAAGAGAAAGAGGTATTTTTGCTGTATTCGTCTCGTATTATCGCGGTGAATTGCTATAGTTTCGAACGATAAGTTGATTCAATCTTAAATGCAGCTTCTTTCTCTCCAAGCGGCGGAAATTCTCCTCTACGCCGCAAAAACATCACTATTCCAGGACGTATTTCTTGCCCGCCGAGGGGCCGGAATTCCATCAAGCAAATGAGTACACCTTTCATGGCAGGCGTGGCCGTGCCGATTCACAACATCTCCCTACAAAACCAGGAGCGGTTGCGCGGGGCGGGGCTCACGTGGTTAAGATCTGGCATTCCTAGTTTCGATCAGGAGCAATTTTTCGCGGGAGGAAAGCAGCCGGAAAGTTTTTATCAGGTGCGCGATAAAATCGTGGAACTTCGCAAGGCTGGCTTTCACATCATGGGACTGACGCCCGGACCGAAAGACATGGTGGCTGCGGCCGGGCCAATCGGATCGCCTGAATATTTTGATAACTACCGCCGCACCTGCGCGTTTCTCGGCCAGGCGTTCCAGGGACTGATCGACTACTGGCAGGTGGCCAATGAGCTCGATATCTGGATCTTTCGCGATGAACTGACCCTCGAACAATCCGCCGAGTTTCTCAAGGCCGGGCTGCGTGGACTCAAGGAAGTGGACCGGGAGCTGAAAGTCGGTATCAACATTACGTTGTTTCCCTCCAAGCCGGGCGAAGTCGACGGCAATACCGACAAGCATGAAGGCGTTTTTCTCGCCAAGAGCATTTATCAGGATCCCGCCCTCGAAACCGATTATGTCGGCTTCGACAGTTATCCCGGGACGTGGCGGGCCGGTGGCGCTGAGGGTTGGAACGAATATCTCGACGCCCTTTATGAATTGACCCGCAAGCCAATCATCATTCAGGAATTTGGTTACTCCTCCGCTGGTGAAATGATGACGAAAGAAGAGGATGCCAGCGGGGCCTATCCCTGCTCACTCAAAAAGTGGCGGTTCTCATGGCACGGTGCGCACACGCCCGAAGTCCAGGCCGATTTTATCACGGAGAGCTACAAGATTTTCGCGCAAAAGCCGTTTGTGATCGGGGCCACCTACTATCGCTGGCAGGACCAGGAGACATGCTGGCAATGCAAACGCAATGATTGCCCGATCGAAACAGCCTGGGGGCTGGTCGATCTCGAAAATAATCTCAAGCCGTCCTATCACAGCCTGAAGGCAAGCCTCGCGGCCAATTTCCAGGGACGGCTCTAGCTGTTTGGGCGGGCGCGACCACTTACTGCTGATGTTTCACCAGGATCGGTAACTGGTTCTTGTCGACCGGGGCGCCCTGTTTCAGGCCGTCGGGTTCGACGGAGTACATGTACTTGTTCCACCAAGGGCCAGCCGACCAATAGGTGTAGCCCACCCAAACATCCTTGTTCTGGTCCATGTAGCTGAGGAGCGCATCACCCTCGAGGTTGGCCTGGGTGTTGGTGGGATTTCCATCCCAGCCGAACTCGCCGAGGAACGCCTTGAAGTGATGCTCCTTGGCCCAGGTAGTGAAGGCCACGAGGCATTTGTCGCCCATGCCCGGGACGGCTTGCGGATGGGTCCCGGAGCTGTCCTTATCGAGGTACTGGTGAACTTCGAAAGCGAAGTTATCGGCCGGATCCTTGAAATTGGCCAGCGCGTCGCCGTTACCCGACTTGATCCACGAATGGGCGCCAGTCCAGGAGGTCCCGGGGACGAGGATGCGGTTCTTTGCGCCGGTGGCGCGGATGGCATTTACCGCTGCCTGCATCGTGTCGGCATTGATCTGCGGCGTTTGCTTGTGCGGCTCGTTCATCAGACCAAACCAGACGAGGGGATTGTCCTTGTAGTGATTGGCGAGCTTGGTCCAGAAGTCGTTGAACTCCGCATTGGTCAACTGCGGGTCGACACCGATGAGTGCGCCTTTGCCGTCGATTGGACGGCCCCCATAATTGTGCACATCGAGCAGGACGACGAGGCCGAGACCACTGGCGGTGGCCACGCAGCGATCCAACTGGCTGAGATCCTGTTCGCGAAGATCGCCAAGGGCCTGCGGCTGGATTCGCTCCCACTTGAAGGGAATCCGGATGATCTTGAAGCCCTTGTTCTTGAAATAGGTGAACTCGGCATCCTGAGGATACGTGTAATTTTTATTGATCTCATCCCCTTTCCCAAACTCGGCGACAGCCAAATTCACGCCTGGAAAATAACCGGAAGGATTGTAACTGGCAGCGGACGCCGGAGCGATGGCGGGTGCGGGCGGAGGCGTTTGTGCAGGGGTGCCCGTGTCTTGAGAAAAGCCCAAGGAGGTTGCCGCTAGCAGGGACAGGGAGGTGAGAAGGAGGTGTTTCATGGATGGTTGGAGAGGATGGATGAAGAGAAGTCTCTGGGATAAACCGCCGGGAATGGGTTTAGTTTCGGAAAAATATATAGTTTTTATAAAGTATTATGTTTTAGAGGATTGCTTTCGAGAAAAATATTCAGAAAGCGAATCCAACAGCCGAAAATGGCCGTTAAGCGATCGGAGGAGCGGCGGTCTCCGGCTTCATCCAATCGACGGCCAGCACGAGCAGGAGGAACCCGAGACCGAGGATGCAGATGAGCTTGCCGCTTTGGCTGAAGCCGACAATGAAGGGAGTCAACCTGCCGGATTCGTAGGGCTCACTGAAGGCGAGCCATCCATTTTTGGACGAGGTCGACGATTCGATCCGGTATTCGTGGCCGGGCGTGACCTTGGCGTAGACTTCTTCCGTGTCCCGGAACACGAAGGGGTAGGTGTGCGCGAGGCTGGGGAGGACTTCGGTTTTCTCTCCCGTCGTCTCATCGGCGACGACGAGGTGCAGGCCCTCGAGGCGATAGTTGCTCAACTTTTCGTGATCGTCGACGAGCAGGTCAAAGGTCAGGTACGGCGCGGTGGGAGTGAAGGGGCCGGAGCGGTACGATTGGCTTCTTCCGTCTTTGCCAAGCTCGAAGCTTCCCCAGAAAATTTTGGAGGGCTTGGCATGATAAGGCGGGGGATAGGCATTGAGCCGATAATCACCCTGCGCGCCGGGCTGGAGGGAAAAGCCGGTGACCATGGGCAGGGTCATGGCCCGCCACGGCTCCCGACCGGCGGCGATGTCGACAATATTGGGAGGCAGATCGAGCTTTTCGTAGGTGGCAATGGGTGAAGCGGACTCGATGGTGTCGCCATGGGTCATATTGCGAAACAGCGTTTGATATTGTGCCCCGGGCCACTCGCCGGACTGGGCGGTCAGGAAGGGAATCACGCGAAAGAAAATATGGATGGAGAATCCCGCGATCTGGAGGCAGAGCCAGACATAGGAAAAAAGCAACCAGGCCCGTTGGCGCCCTCCGGTGGAACCCTGATAGAGCAGGTAGAGGCTGACGACGCAGATGAGGGGAATCATCATGCAGAGATCGAAATAGCGGCCGGAGGGCATCCCGGCGTTATTGTTGTCGCCGCGGAAAGCGCCGGTCGCGAGGGAGATCAGGAACACGAGGCCCCCGGCGGCGACTATGTAATCGGCGCTGCTTTTGCGAAAGGCGGGGTGGAAGACCTGGGCGAGCGCGAGGCCGAGGAGCGGAACCAGCGTGATGAAGCCGAGAAACGGCACAAAGACCACCGGCCAGCCGAGCGTCTTGAGCATGGCGTTGAGCGCTTCTCCAAAAGGAACATGGCCGCTGCCGCCCATCGCCAGATAGAAGGAGAGGAAGATGGCCAGGCAAACCACGGAGGAAATGATGTCTTGCGGACTCATGCGCCGTGCCAGGGCGGAGCGGAAAAGAACGGACGCTGTGACCATGAAGGCGCCGAGGCAACCGGCGCCATTATTCATGGCCGCGAGCAGGGCGCAGAGAGTGGCAAAGATGACGCCGCTCCATGTCTGGCCGCGGTAGGCCGAGTAGTAGAGGGCCGCGAGACTGAAGGCCATGCCGGCGGCGTGGGGCCACAGAAATCCCCACGAGATGCGGTAGCCGGCAAAGGGGATGGCGAAGAGCGCGAAGATGAAGAGGAGCAGCCAGCGCCGGTGGCGGGGAGGGAGGACATCCCAGAAGGTCAGGATAACGACGGCAGCGTAGAACGTATGGACGAGCGAACTGACGAGGAAATCCAAGTGTGCGTCCCAATATCCATTCAAGAGGTACTGGGCGAGGACGGCGAGCTTGTAGAGCTCCATCGGATGTCCGTTGTAGCGGACGACGATGAATCCCCAGTTGTGCACGCCCTGGGCCCAGGCCTGCAGCCAGGCGAAGTTGTCGTAATCGTCGACGAGGGGAAGCTCGGGAACGAAGGCGTTGCCGATGAAGATGCGCAGACCCAGAATGAGGAGCAGGAGACCAGTAACGAGCAGACCGTCACGGTATCTTTGCAGACAGGAGTTCAATTGCGCTTGAAGTGGTGGGTTCCATCACGCCGATACGGCCAGCTCGCCGATGATCTTGCGGAGTTCACGGGGGAACTCAACTTCTATCCAACCCTGCTGAGGATAAGAGAAGCCTCCCTCCGGGGTTTCAAGGCGCGAAGGCGTTATTGGCTACGGTGCGCCATTGATAGAAACTATCGAGATTCGGAGCGGACGCGGTTGTGGCGGGATTGTGGGAAGAGTCTGTGAAATCCGGCAGCGTATTATTGTTCGGATCGAGATAACGCTCCAGGGAAGTGGAACCACGGTACTCGCCGGCCACAACTCCGGTGCTTTCATTCCATTGGGCCTGATTGGTCGCGGGCGGATTCTTCAGCACCTGCACGCGGTAATAGACGGTATAGGTGTTCGACTTCGTGGTCAGGCGGGGATAGATATCCGAATAGGGACGTTCGCGGGTATTATCGCCGACGAGGGCGAAGTCGCCGTTGGAGCCATACCAGCTGTCCGCTTGGGCATAATCGGCGTTGGCATTGGTGGTCCAGTCCGTGTAACGGGTTGGATTCGACGGGTCGCGAGGTACGAGATAGATGTCACAAATTTCCGCCGGAGAGCGGAAGAGGTCGCCACTGGTAAACTTGGCCCGGAATTGGCGCAGCGAGCCCTTGTCTTCGCTCAGGTTGAGGGGAAGCCGGGCGGGAATGAGCGTGCCGCCGCCCGATACGGCGGTGAGGATATTGGCCATGGAGGTGCTTTCCGTGATGAAGGAGCCCCCGGCCTGGGCATAGGACACGCTCGATCCGGCGGCATCCGCCGAGGGAACGCGCGCGATGAGCTCCGACCCCAGCACCGCCTGCACGCCGGTGCTACGGATAATATAGGTAAACGGCAGGATCTGATAGTTCATGTTGATCTTTCCGGCCGTCGAGAACGGTTCGCTGATGGCGTAGGGTTGCACAACGGGCATCCAGAAGTTATCGAGCAGAAGATAATCCTTGGGGCCGGACGGACAGGCGACGGAGTTCCGCCCGACGGTGGAGCTTCCGGTTTCCGTGGTGGTCATCTGGGGCCGAAACAACAGCGTGCGCCAGGGGATTCCCTCAGTCACGCCGGTGGGCAGAGAGCCGAAGGCAACGGGAGAAGCCACGATCCGGTTGGCCGTGAAATAGCTTGAGATCTGGGAGGCATTGTTATTTCCAGAGTTAATATTGATGTAAGGAATGACCGTGGTCGTGGAGCTTCCAGAAAAGGCGGTTCCCTCGTCAGGCTTGTTGGCATAGGCGCCATCCGCTCCCTGAATGGTGCCGTTGTCCCAGTCACCATTGTTCAGGTAACCGCGGGTGGAGGCATCGCCGGGTACCGTCGTCGCCGTGGTGTAGAGATAATTGAAGGGCACCTTGGGGGCATTGCTGGCTGCCTGGGTGATCGTTCCCGAAACGTTACGTAGATAAATCAGCGCGCCGTTGGCTTCGGCACCGGCGGTGCATTGGGAACTCGCGGGGGGATCCGCAAAAAGATTGTCCAGCGGCGCGTTGGAAGTGTACTGGAGTGGCACCATGAAATCCGTGGTATTCGAGGTCGAGGTGGGCGGATTGGCGTTCAGCGCACCTTTGGCCATCGTCAGCCGGTAGTCGCAATCTTTCGGCACAATGGTGCGTACGACATCGCCGTAGGGATTACCGATCGAGGAAGCGGTATTCTTGAGGCTGACCACGGTCGTCGTTCCCGTGTCGCTCCAGCTCCAGGCCGTTCCGCTCCCCCACCCACTCGCGGGGGGCGCGGCATCACCGCGAATCACACAACCCAGACCCAGCGGGACCACGCTCCCGCCCGTGTTATTGGCAATTTGGTAAGCGCCGCACCAACCAACCCGGTTATCGAAGCCCCACCAATCGGGGGCATGGGTCGCGTAGGTGAAAGCCGTACTGGTCGAAGGTGGACAGGAAAAACCATAGGCAACGAGGGTCGGGGGGGACGGCAGTGTCGTGGCGGGAAAGGCCACAGTGAGGGTCTGGTAGGGCATCTGGGTCGTGACGCCGGAGACAGTGACAGGCTGAGTCATTGACACATTAAAAGTACCGCCGCCCATGGCCATGGTACCTGTGCTGGACACGATGAAGGGATTGCTGATGAAGCGATAGGGGATATAGGTACCGGTCGGCCTGGTGATCCATTGATTCGCGGAACTCGTCCCCAAGGTGTCGGCATTACTCGATACGGCGGTCCCGCTGATGGTCGGATTGGTGGCCGTGCTGGAGTACAGAGGGCCTTTGCCGCTCCAGCCATTGTATCGACCATACCGGGCATTGTAGATGGCGGAATGGAATCCAAAAATCCCGCCCTGCATCCCGTTGTTGCCGAAGGGGGAGCCGGTCGTGGCGGAACCATTGAGATAGCCGTCGCCATTGGAGTTCGCGCCGGAGGTGGCCGCCGCGCGGGACGGGAACGGTTGCTGCCCCGCGATGAGGATATTATGGCTGTTTGAGACCAGAATGTTGAAGTCGGGGCCCACACCACCACTGCTCGCCGCCATCAGGTCAAACCCTTTCATGGGCGCGGCCGGCTCAAAGAGCAGCATGGCCTGAAGCATGCGCTGACCCACATTGAGCGGTGTCAAATGGGTGGTATCCAGCGAGACAGGATAATCGCCTCCGGAGAGTGTCGGGTTGGCGGGGAAGGGCGTGACCGAGCCGACATTCGCAGCGGTCACCGTTTGGTTGAAGATGTCGACAATGGTTCCGCGTTGTCCATCACTTCCCAGGGGAACGGTTCCGCTGACCGTTGTCGCAGAGCGAAGAAATTGCGCCTCGGGAAGGTTGCTGACATATCCAGGGTCGTTGGCGGAACCGATCACGGGCGAAACCTTGACGGTGGTTCCACCGACGGTGGACAGTTGCGCGGAATTGTAGCCGACGGAAGTCCCGCTGATCGTGGTGACGGAAAAACCGGTGTTGGTATTGCCGCCATTCACACTGGCCAGGTTGTTCGATCCATCCGCGGTGCAAATCACATGCAGGCCCATTTCCGAGAGAGTGGCCTCCCGGCCCAGGCCATACGTCACGCTGCCACTTTTGGTGATCTTGAGGGGAATGACTTCCCCGTGGGAGGCGAAATTGGAGCCGCTGGTGGGGGTCGAATTAGGCCAACTGTGATCGTTGAGGTTCAGGCAGCGGATGTAATCAACCATCTCGGTGAGGATCTGGTCGCGTTCGTTGGCGACGCCGTACTTCGCGTTAAAATTGCCTCCATAGCCGGGAATGTTGGCGGTCGTCAGGTCCTGCAGGTAACCGTAAAGTTCCTGGTTACGGACATGGCTTCCATAATTGTTGGCGTTGTCCCAGTCATTGGTGGCGCTGTAGGCGTCATACCTTTCAAAGTAATAGCGATAGCCCGCCTGACCGGAGCCGGTGTCCGTGGTGGAGCAAAACGCTATCAGTTTGTCGAGAGAGGTGATGGCCATCGTGGCTCCCTGGGTCGACGTCCTGGTCGTGTCCGGGACCGGCCACATCGCAACGCGGGGCGTGCCAAAGAGGGTGGTTTCCGGGGCGCGGCTATGGGCCGTCATGAAAAATTTTCCGGTCTCGATTTGCTGGCGCGTCAAATAGGGCGTCCCGGGTGTCGCCGCTCCATTGAGCGTGCCGTTTTGGGTGCGAACAGGTGGGGCGGTTCCGGTTGAGGACGTGGAGTAGAGCAATTCGCCCAGCGATGTATAAAGCCGGGTCCGCCGCGGGGACATCGCCGCTGCATTGGCCGTGCCCCCGGTATTAAAAGTCGTATCCGCGAGGCCGCCCTGAGACCCACTGACATCGTTGTAGCGGGGAAGGAGGCCATAGAGGGAGGAAGTGTGAGACCAGACCGCATTTCCGCCGGATTGAGTATCGCTACTGCTGCCGGCTGGCGCACCGGAATACGCCAGGGCAAAGCCATTGGTGCCCCCGTTGAATGGTTCCGGAAGATTGACCCCAAGAGCATAGAGGAGGTAGTAGAGGACCGTCGTGGCCGGGTGGCCGGGATAACGTTGATACTCTCCCGAGACGGGCTGATTGGCGGCGAAAAGTTTGATATCGTCCCAACTGCCGCCAAAGCGGGGAGTGTCCCAGGCTGCAGGTGCCTGGGCGCCCTGAGGTTTGGTTATCCCTGCCGTGGCCACATTAAAGAAAATTCCCGTCGCGCCGTTTCCATCGCTCACGACGGTGGGGGTGGTGGCATTGGAGTAGCTGCGATAGCTGACGCTGCCGCCCGCCGTGTTGATGTTGATCTTGCAGGTGTCGTCATCGGTCCAGTAGGCGATGCGCCCGACGATGGGGTTGGTGGCGCTCGGCTGGGTCGGGGCTGTGGTAAAAGTTGCCGTCGCGCCGGAGCTGGAAGTATCCGGCGCGATGATTTGTCCGCTGGCCAGGACGTAGAGCCACTGCACCGGCATCACCGGCTGGTTGGCGGTGCTGAGATTGGCGGCCGCCAGACTGGTGGGATAAGTGCACGTCCCGGTGGCATTGACATAAAAGCCGGGCAGTTTCACAGCCTGGGTGGACGTGGAACTTGCAGCCAGGGCGGCAGGATCACGATTGTCGAGGATCGGATAGACGAGAAAATTACTGGCGGTATTGTTGGGATCCGTGACGCTGACCGGCGCGTTGAGATCGACATATTTGGCGGGATTGCTGGCCCAATTGGAGGGGACCTCCTTGGTGTTGCCGGTTGTCGTGTCGAGCAAATCGGTAATCGCAGTCGTGGTGAGGGAAGGCGCCGAATAGAGCCGGTAAATTTTTACGGCTCCTCCGCCGGTGGTGTCGTACACCCGGATGGCACCCGGTTGCGAGGCCCACGTGTAGGGGCCACCGCTGCGGGTCAGGCCATACGTGGTCGCGTCGTTGATCTCGGCCTGGACCAGGTTCAGCACCGTATCGGTCAGGAGCCGGGTTTCCGTCGTGGCGCGGTAATTGGCGGAGGACGTGCGGGCCACCTCGGCCCGCATCAGGAAGGCAACCACGAGGACGGTGAGTAGAATCAGAACGGCGAGGACACTGATCAGCGCGATGCCGCGTCGATTGCCCAGGCGGGCAGGTGATGACGCATGAGGATGCTTGATTTTATTCAACGTCGCTCTCGGATTCGTCATGGAAGAGGATGGTTGTCGCGGAAAGCCGGGAAAAACGCTGCGTCAGGATCGGCGCGCATTTTGGGATGAACTGTACTCGTCAATAATTCTTCTGTTCGGCCACGAAAAGGTAGTTCGTACGCAGGGTCCGGTTGGCCAGCGCGGCGGCGTACGGATAGGACAAGATCACCTGGACACTCTGGGCGGCGGTTGTCTGGATGGCCTGGGGTGCGGTGGCATCCGGCATGTAGGCATTGGTGAGAGCAAACGTGGCCATATAGTAGGCCCCGGTGCTGCTCGGCAAAAGATCGCCATTGTTGTCGTAATAGCGGGTCACGCTGGGAAGGTTCGAGATCGTATTGCCCGTGGTGCCAAAGTTGACTTCCTGCAATCCAGCCCGGATCTGCTGCAGGATATTGGCACGTGCCGATTCGTTGGAGGAATCCTGCACCGACTTGATACCGGTGGGGAGGGTTCCGATCAGAGCCAGAACGGCGAAGGAGGTCACCCCCAAGGCGATGACGACCTCGACGAGGCTAAAAGCCAGTGAGGCCGTTGTACGACGTTTGGCACCGGAGAGCAGGAAATGTTTACGGAGGCTCATAGGGTAGGTGCTTACGGCGTCATCTCGAGTAAAGACAAAATAAGGACAGTGTAATGAGAGGAAGACGCACAACTGGAAATTAATACAATGCCGACAATTGCGTTAGTGTACCCCAGAGAATAAATGAGTCTTTTGCTGTTCGAGTTTTAAAGTGTTTGGTCGCAAAAAATGGTAAAATCACCGAAAAAAAGGCTTCATCCGAACAACGTTCCTCCTCTCAGAATGGTAAAATGTGCCATGACTTTGAATTCTTGTCCGCGACTCAAGAAAGTAGTTCTTTTCTGATGGAAAAGGCCGGTTTGGAGGGGTGGATCGAGAAGCAGGCCCTTGCATTCAAACGAGAATTTACGCTAACAATGGCGACAATTCGGGTTCGAAGTTGTTGATACGCCGTTCGCACGATTACTAATGACCATGAAGGGATTTCCGGCAAATTTCACTTGGGGCGCCGCCACGTCGGCCTATCAAATTGAAGGGGCATGGGACGAAGACGGCAAGGGCCCGTCCACTTGGGACATGTTTGTGCGGCAACCGGGTCGCATTTGGGAGGAGCATCGCGGGGATGTCGCCTGTGACCATTACCATCGCTACCGCGAGGACGTCGATTTCATGCAGATGATAGGAATCAAGGCCTATCGCTTTTCCATTTCATGGCCGCGGGTTTTCCCCGATGGAACCGGCAAGGTAAACGAGGCCGGCCTTGATTTTTACGACCGGCTGGTCGACGAGCTTTTGGCCAAGGGAACGCAGCCTTGGGTAACGCTGTTTCATTGGGACTATCCCTACGCGCTCTATTTGCGCGGCGGCTGGCTCAATCCGGAAAGCCCGCGCTGGTTTGAGAAATATACGACGCAGATTGTCGAACGGCTTTCCGACCGGGTTTCGCATTGGACAACCATCAGTAATATTCAAAACTATATCGATACCGGGCACAGCAAAGGCGAGCATGCGCCTGGACTGAAGCTATGTCTCCAGGAGGTTTTGCTGTCAGGACATCACTGCCTTCTGGCCCATGGCCGTGCTGTACAGGCGATCCGGACGCACGCCCGCACCAAGCCCACCGTGGGCTGGAACCCACTTGGCGTGGCTTATTATCCGGTGAGTGAATCGAAAGAGAACATCGCCGCCGCACGGCAGGCGCTCCTGGCGGTGTATCCGGACAGCATCTGGAACACCACCTGGTGGTGCGATCCCGTCATCCTTGGCCACTATCCTGAGGAAGGCCTGCGTGTCTACCACGACGCTGCGCCCCGCTTCACCGCGAAGGAGATGGAGATCATCCATCAACCACTGGATTTTTATGGCTACAGCCTTTCCTCGGGAATTGCCATGGAGGCCGATGCGGAGGGCAAGCCGGTTCCCAGTTCGCTTCCTCCCGGAAGTTCGGATACCGACAGTCACTGGAAGCAATCGCCTGAGGCCGTTTACTGGGGGACCAAGTTCATCTATGAGCATTATCATCTTCCAGTGGTGATAACGGAAAACGGCATCTCAAGCCTCGACTCGATCAGCTTCGATGCCCATGTGCACGATGCGATCCGCATCGATTTCATGAACAGTTACCTCTTGCAGCTGCGCCGGGCCATTCGTGATGGTGTCGACGTGCGCGGCTACTTTGCCTGGTCTCTCATGGATAACTTTGATTGGAACGAAGGTTACCGCCTGCGGTTCGGGCTTATTCACATCAATTACCGCACCTTAAAGCGCACGCTGAAGGATTCGGCCTTCTGGTATCACTCCCTGATCAAGTCCAACGGCGAGAGCCTGCAGGAGCCCAAGGAGGACTCCTCGACCGATTTCCCCTATCTCATCAAACAAACGATGTTCTACATCAATTCCAATGTCGGTCGGCCGTTCCTGGTCAAGGACATTGCGGAATCGGTGCGCTGTCACCCCGATTTTTTGAGCCGGACCTTTCATGAGCATGTTGGCGTTTGCCTGGGTGATTATTTGCGCAACGCGCGGATCGAGCGGGCGAAGGAGCTTCTCCGGAAACCCGGCGTTCGTATCGCGGAGGCCGCTGAAAAATCGGGGTTCGTTGACCGGGTCAATTTCTCCAAGCTTTTTCGTCGCATGACCGGCAAGACGCCCTTTCAGTACAAGAAGGAAAATGAAGAGAGTGAATCCACTCCTTCTCTGGTTGGCGTAGGCAAGGCTGGTTTCCGGAGGGAGTAAGGCATGGCTTTGCCGGGTTGGTTGACCGTAACGAAGGCTTATTTGGAGCCTTGCTCTCAAACTCAGCAGAAAAACACTTTTTCCTGAAGATTCTACGACACCTTGGCTCAATCGATGCGATGTTGACGTCGAATTAAGGGCGAATCCTCGAAGTGACTCTTCTCTGACTATGATTGGTAAAGGCATTCACGGGAATAAGGTCGAAAACAGATCAGCGTTGAGGGTTGGTAGATCAGAAAAAAACACAATTTATGTCGGTAAAGAGCTAACAGGGTTAGGTCTGTTTCCATTACATTTGTTTAATGCAATCGCACCTAAAACGGGGCTCCGCCATCTCCAATCCTGATGCAATTACCGTCTGTGTCGATTTGCCTTCAACCGCCAAACAAGTACTCAAAATGAAACGGAATCTTTACACACTCATCGCCGCGGCAGCCTTTGCCTTTTTCGCCAGCTCCCCGGCATTTGCCGCGAACGTCACCTGGACGGGCGCAAGTGGCGGTGACTGGAGCGTGGGTACCAATTGGAGCGGTAACGTCGCGCCGACCAGCACGGGTACGGCGGTTTTCAATACCAATACTTTTTCCTCGGTCACCAATTCTTCCGGTACCAGCCAAAATACGCAGAGCATCAGCTTCGACACCGGTGCGGGTTCTATTACGATTTCCGGGACGACGAGCCTGTTGCTTGCCTCGGCTGGAACAATTCAAATGACCGGCTCGTTGACGACGACCGGGTTGACCGAGGCGATCAATGTCCCCTTGGTCATCGGTTCTGCCGCTGCCGCCGCTACCTACACGATCGCCAATAATTACACGGACAGCACCAGCACGCTTGCTATTGGTGGGAATATTTCCGGTGGAACGACCAGCACGGTCGCTCTCACGCTGAGCGGTACCAATACCGGTAACAACATCATCAGCGGCAACATCAGCAACGGAAGCTCCAGCGCCTTGAGCCTGACCAAGTCGGGTGCCGGTAACTGGACACTTTCTGGTTCCAACGGCTACACGGGACAAACGGTTATTACCACCGGCACCCTGACTCTTTCCGGCACCATCAATGGCAGCAACATTATCGCGAACAGTGCCACAGGCACCTTTAACGAGACGAGTGCGGGTGTCATCACGGGTTCAGGCACTTTGTCCGTTAGCGGCGGCGGCGCTGTCTTCCTGGCCGGTCAAAATTCATATACGGGTGTCACCACGGTCGGCTCTGGCACCCTGACGTTGTCGGGTACCATCAATGGCAGCAACATCACGGCGAATAGCGCCAGCGGCGGCGGCCTCATCGAAACCAGCGCGGGATCGATCACCGGTTCCGGGACCATGAACATCAACAGCTCCGCGGTCGTGAATCTGGCCGGTTTCAATTCCTATACCGGGCCGACAACCATCGGGGTGGCCAACAATAATTTTGGTGTTTTGAACCTTACGGGGACGATGACCGCCAGTAACATCAACCTTGTGAGCAGTGCGTCAGCGGGTAACGCCTTTAATGAATCCAGCACCGGCGTCTTGGCGGGTACGAGCAGCCTCACGATCGGCACGGGTATAGCCACCCTTAATGGGGCCAATACGACGTCCGGTACCATCAACCTTTCGGGCGGTAATCTGAATATCGGTAATGCCGCCGCGCTGGGCAACGGGGCCACGACTCTCGGCTCCGGCACGTTTGACAATACGAAGGGCTCGAGTTTGTTGCTGACCACGAACAACGCGATCAACCTGAACGGCTCCACGACATTTGCCGGGACAAATGCCTTGGACTTCGGCACAGGCAATGTCACTTTGACAGCGGCCAGCACGCTTAATGTCACCGGTAGCCTTACTTTCGAGGGAGCGATCTCGGGCGCCTTTGGTTTGACCAAGTCCGGCTCAGGCACGCTGACGCTCACAGGCGGCGGCAGCATGGGCGCAGGCTCAACCAACGTTCCGTTCGCGATTAGCGGTGGAACGCTTAACCTCGCCAATGCGTTTCAAGTCAACGGCTCGGGCGTGGCCAACATCAACGGCGGTGGTCTCCTTTATCTCGGTGGCCTGGGTGTCCTGACTTCTCCATCGACGGCCTCTAATATCACTCTAACCAACGGTACCATCTATCTGGATGACCGCGGGGTGGGCAACGAGAGCCTTGGTCGGTTGCCTACGGGCGGCGCGGGCGCGACGGTGACGATGAATAATAACGCGCTCCTTGTTTATCAGGGAACCAATTCGACGGGAACCACTTCTTACACTCACACGATCGGATCAATCACGCTTGGCAACGGCCTCTCGATGTTCACGGTCAATTACAACACCAATTTGCATACGATTGATGCTAGCCTGGTGGTCGGCAACGCCTTCACCCGCACAGCCAATACCGGCGGTATTGCCCTCATCAACGGCGTGAATCTCGGTTCCGGCGGCACCGCAGCGGGTGTCCCCCAATTCCTCACCACCGGCACGCCTACCCAAGTAGGGACCACTGCGGGGACGACTGCCATCAATACCGGTGTTTTCAATACCAAGATCGTTTCCTTCCTGCTCGGTGAATCCGGTACGGCTTCGGGTCAAAAAGGCACGGCCACGGGCAACGCCAATACGTTCCTGACCTACGTGAGTGGGACCGGCCTTCGCCCCTTGAATCCCACCGACGAGTTTTTCAACACAAGCTCAATCACCTCAAGCGGCTCGATCACTTCCGGGGCGTTTGGCAACAACGTCTATGTCTCGAATAATGCGACGGCCAGCCTCTCCGGAACGATCAATTCGCTGGTCGTCAATGGCGGCGATCTCTCGATTGACAATGGTGTCACGCTCACCAACACCAGCGGGGCGCTTCTCTTTGTTACCAGCAACACGATCAAGCCGTCGGCTTCCACGGGTATCTATAGCCTCGGTGCGACCGAAGGCATTATCTCGGTCGATGCGGGGGCCAATGCTACGATCAGCGCCAATATCACAGGCACCGGCAGCCTGACGGTTTATGGTCCCGGCACTCTGACCTTGAGCGGTTCCAATTCGTTCAGCGGCCCTTCCACGGCATCCGCGGGCGGCACGATCAAGGTTGGCAGTCTCGGCGCCTTGGGCAATTCCACCTATGTCACGGCGGGTGGCGGCACCCTCATGGCGGACAATCAGGCCCGCACGGTCTCGAATCTCCTTGTCGGCAACGGCAGTGGCCGGATCGGAGGTTCCAATGACCTCACCTTTAATCGTTCGGGCGCTGGCAACCCTGCGGTTGCGATTGCCGGTACCACCGCGCTGCTTGTGACCAACACCGGCTCCACCATCGTTTCAGGCACTTTTTCGCTGAAGAATACCGCCAGTGGCAACAATTCGGCACCGGTCCAGTTCGGCAATAACGGTAACCTGATCATCAACGGGCCCATCACCGATAACACCTCCGGCAATGTCCCCAGTGGCACGGGCAGTACGTTCAGCCCGCTCTTCACCGGCGCCGGATCCAACATCACCATCAACGGCAGTAACAGCTACGGTCTGGGTGTCGCCACCACTCAGGTGGGGGCCTCTGGCAACGCCGCTGCGGGTTACTACAATACGGTTACCATCACGGGCTCCGGGATCGTCACTCCCTTTGGGAATACGGCATGGAGCACTGGTTCTCCGGGAGCGACGAATTCCACTGGTAGCGCTTATTTGGTGGCAGGAAACTCTGGCCTGACTCTGGCCAACAACATCAACGCCAATGAAACGAACATCAGTGCTGGCGTGGCCAGCTTCGGTTTTGCGGGCACCAACAGTCTGAACGTCACCGGCACTTATACGTCCGGTGGTTCGCTGATCAATATCTCGACAGGCGGCGCGGTCCTGACCCTCTCGGGGTCTGTCACCGGCGCCGTCGGTTTCAATGGTTTCGGCAATACCACGCTGGGCTCCTCGAGCATCATGTCTGGAACCGGCACCCTGAGCAAGTCGGGCCGGGGCACCCTGACTTTGTCCGGTACGGATAACGCCACTGCCGTGACCAATCTTAACGGTGGAACGGTTATCCTTGATTACAGCACCAATAATAATAACAAGCTGACGCTGAATACGACTACGGCAGGATCTGCCACCGCCTTGACGCTGAATGGTATCAACTTGGTTCTCAGCGGGGGTTCCTTCAACCAGACCTTGGGTACCCCTACTTCAGGCACGAACGGCACGACCTTGGGAGCTGGCCAGACGACCATCAGCCAGACTCTCGGTGCGTCCACCATAGCTCTCGGGACCATTTCCCGCACCGCGAATGCCGGGGGTGGAGCCTTTCCCGCGGGCGGCGTGATTAATTTCGCCTTGGGCGCGACGGGTACCTTTGTGACTGTGGCGAATACCAATGGCGCCAACGCAACACTGCCTGCCTGGGCAACGGTGAATGGCTCCGATTGGGCGGTCAACGTCAGTGGTACCGGAACCGTCGGTGCGCTCACTTCCTACGACTCGTTTGCGGTACCGGGCACGAACAAGAACATCCTCCAGACGAATGGGAACACCGTTACGGGCTCTACGATCAACAGCCTGAAGGTCGCTACCACGACTTCAGGCGGGACGCTGACCGTCTCCTCCGGCACGATGGTTCTGTCCACCGGTGGCTTGCTGATGACTGGTACCAGCGCCTACACGATTACGGGGGGGACGCTCCAGGCGACCACCAGCACCATCGACTTGATCATCCAACAGTACGCCACCGGCACCCTAACCATTTCTTCGGTCATCGGCGGCGGCAACAATGGCCTGACCAAGGCAGGCACGGGGACCCTCCAGCTCACCGGCACGAACAACTACACCGGGGGCACCCTCATCGAACAGGGTGTGCTGCAGGTTTCCGACAACACCAACTTGGGCGGCACAGGGGCCGTTTTGATCAATGGCGGTACGCTCGATGCCACCACCGGTTTCACCTCGAACCGGAATATCTCTTTGGGCACGAATGGCGGTACGGTCCAGGTTGATGCAGGGACGCTCACTCTCACCGGCACGATCAGCGCCGGCGGAAACTTCAACGGCAGCTTTTTCAAGACCGGCAGCGGCACGGTCGTTCTCACCAACGCCGGCAATGTCCTGGGTGACATCACGATCTCGGCCGGTACGCTCCAGGTCGGTAGCCAGACGGCCCTCGGGCCGTTGTCCAATCAGGCCATCGCTAACGGGGTTTCTGGTGCGGCCAACCGCTCGAGCGCCCCCATCACCGTTGCTGGAGGTACCTTGGATATCGCTGGCCAGAACCTTATACTGGGAAACGTCACTCTTGCCAGTGGCAGTATTACTGACAGCGCAGGCGGCGGCTCCATCGCCGGGTACACTATGACAGTCCTGAGCGGTACATTCGGCGCCGTCCTCACGGACATGATCATCCCGGCCAGCATCAGCAACAACTCTACCCTCACCAAGGCTTCCGATGGCACGGTCGGCGGCGGCACAGTCATCCTGACGGGCGCGAATAACTACTCTGGCGCAACGATCATCTCCGGCGGCACGCTCCAAATCGGCAACGGTGGCTCGACGGGTCAACTCGGCACGGGCAACGTGACGTTGAGCGGCACGGGCGCGATCGCCTTCAACCGCAACAACACCTACACGGTGGCGAACGCCATCACCGGCTCTGGCTCTCTCTATCAAACGGGCACGGGCACGACGGTGCTGACCAACACCAACAGCTATACGGGTGTGACGAACGTCAACGCGGGCCGGTTGGTGGTCAACGGCAGCCTGACGGGTAGCGGCACGGTGACGGTGGGCAACAACACGGCGGTGGCGACCCTCGCGGGTAGCGGCACGGTCAACGGTCCGATTGTCACCGCGACGACGGGCGGCAACGTGGCGCATGTCGCGCCGGGTGCGACCCCCGGAGCGGTCGGTACGCTCACGGTCGGCAACCTCGGCTTCACGATTGGCGGCGGCACAGCGTTCGACTACGACCTGAACACAGCGACGACGGCGGGCAGCACGTTCAATGACTTGATCGCCATGGGCGGCGGCACGCTGACCTTCAGCGGGACGACGACGTTTAACTTCAACGCGCTCTCCTCGCTCTCGACGAGCGGAACCTACACCCTCATCAGCGGTGCGAGCACGATCAGCGGCTTCAACTCGGCGAACTTCCTGACGACGGGAACCGGCAGCTTGACCGCAACGTTCCTCACCTCGTCCGGCACCTTGATGGTCTCGTTCTCCGCGGCGGCGCCTCCTGCCCCGACGGTAGCCTACTTCAACGGTCTGGGAGCCAACCTGAACACTCCCGGCAACTTCGACACGAGCGTGTCGGGCACGGTGCTGACCTCATCGACGGTGTCCGGAACGACCAATGTCTTCTTCAGCGCGAACCGCAATGGCTTGACCTCGGCGAACACGAGCGGGGCGTTGGCGGTGAACAGCCTCAACTTCGGGGTGGGCTCTGGAACGAACAGCGGGATCACGGTGTCGGGCACGTCGGCGATCACGATCAGCGCGGCCGGGGTCAACGGCAACACGGCGGGCAGCGGCATCACGACGACGGGCACGGGCAGCAACACGATCAGCGCACCGCTGGTCCTGGGCGCGAACCAAACCTGGACGGTCGACACCGGCGGCACCCTGACGGTGAGTGGCACGGTCAGCGGCACGGGCACCTCCTTGACGAAAGCCGGGGCGGGCAAGTTGATCCTGTCGGGCAGCAACACCTACGACGGCGGGACGACGCTTAACGTCGGTACGCTGGTCGCCGCCAACAGCACGACGGTGAACGCCGGCGCGATCGTCAACGGACCGTTCGGCA